>ERZ856578.2541-NODE-2541-length-29869-cov-4.389098_pt1 | contig 29869 bp, 22 predicted proteins | sample MGYA00514384_ERZ856578 | MGnify/ENA primary metagenome ERZ856578 (study PRJEB29103, sample SAMN06111958) | human gut metagenome | biome: human gut; feature: ankylosing spondylitis patient; material: healthy_person | host: Homo sapiens | place: China:Hangzhou... | reverse complement strand
TCTACACAAGTCGTTGAACAGTTCTTCGTCCATGGCCGACGGACGCATGACTAATTTCTGATTTTTAGCTGCCTTAACCCACCGCCTAAAGCCAGTGGGATTGCGGTAGCCTTATTTCAAAGCATATCCCAACGCTCCGCCAATCATGCCGCCAACAATATGCGCCATATTGGATATGTTATCCTGCACTGTAATACCATCCCATATTTGCTGACCAATAAAGAATACCGCCACCAATATAAAAGTAATTGGAATTTCCCCATCCTTAAATCCAGTAAAAGAAGATAGCAGGATAAACGCAAATACAACGCCGCTTGCTCCACATAAGGCCACAGAGGGGAAAAATACATAATTGACCAGGCTCGTTCCAAATGCAGTTATTGCAATAACTCCTGTCAAGGTTTTTGACGTATACTTTTCTTCCAGCATCGGACCAAGCAACAATATATAGCTCATATTGCTTATGAAATGCTCCCAGTCTGCATGTCCAAATATATGGGTAAACGCTCTCACCCATGTCATCGGTGATAATAAAGCAGAATGATAAGTCATGAACAAAACTCTATTCGAAGTTCCGGATGTAATATAATTACACAACGTAGCAAAAAGGCTGATTCCTACCATACCGATTACCACCGGTGCATTTAACGTTATTCGAATCTTTTTTTTATTTGTCATCGACTTCTTGCCTCAATCCATATCGTTTTTTTCGGGATCAAGTAGCAACATCAGGTTCGTATCAAAGGAAACTCACACAAATAAATGCTCTGCCAGCTGTGCCAGTGCTTCGGTATCCTTCACCCCCGCTGTCTCGAATGCAGAATGCATGGCCAGCTGTGCCAGTCCCACATCCGCAGAGGGAATGGAGACATGGGCAGTAGAAATATTTCCGAGCGTGGAGCCGCCTGCGATATCCGAACGGTTTGCAAAGGTCTGCAGCGGGATCTCCCAGGTATTGCAGATCTGGCGGACAATTGCTGCAGAATAACCGTCTGTCGTATATTTCTGACTGCCGTTATATTTGAGCACAACGCCGCCGTTTAAGTACGGACGGTTAGTCGGATCGGTCTTCTCCGGATGGTTCGGATGCACCGCATGTCCGTTATCCGCGGACAAAAGAAAGCTGTTCTGATAAAAGCTGCGCTTCCAGAGCCTGTTTTTATCCGGATAGATATTTTCCAGAACAATTTCCAGAAACTCCTCCAAAAACGTGGAATCTGCGCCCTGCTTCGTTCCGCTTCCAACTTCTTCATTGTCAAACAGCGCATACACACTGATAAATTCTTCCGGCTTCGATGCCAGAAATCCGCGCAGCGTTGCATAAGCACATTGCAGATCGTCCAGACGCGGAGAGCCGATCAGGGAATCGTCCGCTCCCATGATGCGCCCTTTATCCCTGTTATACACATACAGATCGCTGCCAAGAATCTCCTCTTCCGCCACGTCTGCCGCTTCTGCGCACAGCTTTTTGATCGAAAGCTCCTGATCCAGCCCCATCAGCGGTGCCATGTCTGTCTGCGGATTGTATGCAAAGCCATTGTTGATTTCCCGGTTAAAATGAATCGCTACATTGGGAATTATCAACAGATCTTTTTTCAGATTGACGAGTTTTACCTCCGGTTTTCCATCTTTTCCGGCCGCAAACACACGACCGGCAACGGAAAGCGGGCGATCCAGCCACGGGCTTAAAATCATGCCGCCGTATTTTTCCACATTCAGCTTCACATAGGTGTTTTCCACCTTCATCTCCGGCACTTCCTTGATTTTAAAGCACGGAGAATCGCTGTGGCTTGCTGCAATCCGGAAACCCTTGGCAGGATTTTCGGGGATTTTCACCGCCAGCACCGCAGAACCGTTCTGCATCGTATAATAGCTTCCACCCGGCACGAGAGCTCCCTCCGCCAGATTTTCCAGCTTTTCAAAGCCGTTCTCCAAAAGCAGCGCTTCTACGTTTGCCGCCGCATGGAATGCCGTCGGGCTCTCCTCGATAAATTGAAGCATCGCTTCGGTTATGCTTTGGTTTTTCATAATGTACCTCTCCTGATTTCCTATTTTAGTCGCCGCAGACCCGGCATTATATTATCAAATAAACAAATGGCCAACCTGATAGACCACAAACGCCGCTATCCAGGCGATCACGCACTGTCCGACCACGACAAATACCGCCCATTTTCCGCCAAGTTCCCGACGAATCGAAGCAATCGCCGCCACACAGGGCGTATACAGCAGACAGAACACCAGAAGGCTCGCAGCAGAAAGCGGCGTCAGAACCGTCTGCAGCGCCCCGTTGGAACCAAACAACACGGAAAGCGTCGAAACCACGCTTTCCTTTGCCATAAATCCGGTGATCAGCGCCGTGGAGATCCGCCAGTCTCCAAAGCCCATGGGTGCAAACAAAAATGCAAGGCTTCCGGCAGCCAGCGCAAGTATGCTGTCTTTCGAATCCGCTGCAATGTTCAGATGCAGGTCAAAGGTCTGTAAAAACCAGATCACCAGCGTTGCCATGAAAATAACGGTAAAGGCCCGCTGCAGAAAATCCTTTGCCTTGTCCCAGAGCAAATGTCCAACATTTTTGGCTCCCGGCATCCGATAGTTTGGCAGCTCCATGACAAAGGGAACCGCTTCTCCCTGAAACAGCGTACCGCGCATGAAAAGTGCCATCAAAATCCCGATCACAATTCCGCCAAAATACAGTGCAATCATCACAAGTGCCCCGTGTTTCGGGAAAAATGCCGCTGTGAAAAACGCATAAATCGGCAGCTTTGCAGAACAGCTCATAAAAGGCGTCAGCAAAATCGTCATTTTCCGGTCCCGGGCAGAGGGCAGCGTCCGGCTTGCCATAACGCCCGGCACGGTACATCCGAATCCAACCAGCATCGGCACAATGCTTCTGCCGGAAAGACCGATTTTTCGCAGCAGCTTGTCCATCACAAACGCAACCCGCGCCATATATCCGCTGTCCTCCAACAGCGACAAAAAGAAAAACAGCGTCACAATGATGGGCAGAAAGCTCAGCACGCTTCCGACGCCGTTAAAAATACCGTCCATCACAAGAGAATGAATCACATCGTTTACGTTCCACGCTGTCATGTGCGCATCCACCCAGCTTCCAAGCGCCGTAATCCCTGCATCGAGCAGATCTGACAGGCCTGATCCGATTACGCTGAAAGTCAGGAAAAACACCAGTGCCATAATGCCTGCAAAGCACGGAAGCGCCGTATATTTTCCCGTTAAAATCCGGTCGATTTTCTGACTGCGGATATGTTCTTTACTCTCTTTGGGGCGAATCACCGTTTCGTCGCACACCTTTTCGATAAAATCAAACCGCATGTGCGCAATCGCAGCGGCACGGTCCAGCCCCCGCTCTGCTTCCATCTGGCAGATGATATGTTCCAGGGTTTCCTTTTCATTTTCATCCAGCTTCAGGCTGTCCCGGATCAGGACATCTCCCTCTGCAAGCTTTGAAGCTGCAAACCGCACCGGAATCTCCGCTTCTTTTGCATGATCTTCAATAAAATGCATGATCGCATGCAGACACCGATGCACGGCACCGCCGTCTTCCTCACTGTCGCAAAAATCCACCCGTCCGGGGCGCTCCTGATACTTTGCCACATGAACCGCATGGGAAATCAGCTCTTCAATGCCTTCGTTTTTGGCTGCGGAAATCGGAACAACCGGAATGCCCAGAAGCGCCTCCATCTGATTGACCAGAATGGAGCCGCCGTTTTCCCGCACCTCATCCATCATATTAAGCGCCAGCACCATCGGGATATCCAGCTCCATCAGCTGCATCGTCAAATAAAGGTTCCGTTCGATATTTGTCGCATCCACGATATTGATAATTCCTTTTGGGTGCTCCTCCAGCAGAAAGTTTCTCGTCACAACCTCTTCGCTGGAATAGGGGGACACCGAATAAATGCCCGGCAGATCCGTTACCAGCGTATTTTCCTGTCCACGGATCTGACCGTCCTTTCGGTCTACCGTAACACCCGGAAAGTTTCCGACATGCTGATTTGAGCCGGTCAGCTGATTAAAAAGTGTCGTTTTTCCGCAGTTCTGGTTGCCGGCAAGGGCAAACGTCAGCACCTCCTGATCCGGCAGCGGATCTTCCTTTTCCTTATCGTGATATTTTCCCTCTTCTCCCAGACCCGGATGCGGAATCGGCTTCCCCATCTGCCGGGAAGTCTCAGGACAGACGTCCCGCACATTCTCTATTTCAATTTTCTCCGCATCTGCCAGGCGCAGCGTCAGTTCATAGCTGTGAATCCGCAACTCCATCGGATCGCCCATGGGCGCATATTTCACCATCGTCACGTCGCCCTGCGGAATCAGTCCCATATCCAGAAAGTGCTGCCGAAGCGCGCCCTCTCCTCCGACCGATTTGATTGTGGCTGTTTTTCCAATTGGTAATTCTCGTAATGTCATTTTTTCTTCTTCCATTCTACCAGTTCGCCAACGAGGTAGCATACCGCTGCAATAACCATGCCGTTGACAGAAGCGATGCCCCACGGAACCAGATTTGCAACAGCCGCACCGATGAGGACGCCTGCGATTGCAAACCAGTTGACCTGTCTGGGAATCACATCCCATTTTTCGTATTCTTCTTTATGGCAGAAATAGCCAAGTACAACAATCATGCCCACCGGAGGCAGTGTGCAGTTTAAGATATTCAGCCAACCGACGAAATTGTTGTACAGCCATACCGCGGTTACGGTTCCCAGAATACCGGAAATTACAACCATTGGACGTTTCCGCACCTTTGTGATATTGGACAGTCCAAGACCTGCGGTATAAAGCGCGTTATCATTGGTTGTCCAGATATTTAAGCCCAGGACGATAATCGCAAATACCGTCAGGTTCAGCGCAACCATAACTTCAAAAATATCGTTTCCGCCTACATAAACGCCGCTGAACGCGCCGAAGCAGAACATCAGACTGTTGCCGATAAAGAATGCGACTACTGTGACGATAACGGACTGCAGTGCCGTTTTGGAAAATCTTGCAAAGTTCGGAGTTGCCGTACCGCCGCTGACAAAGGAACCGATGACCAGTCCGGCGCCTGCAATGACGCTCATACCCTGGCTTTCTGCAAATTTTTCAGCCAGCGGAACGTCACCGGTTTTGACCGCCATTACCATCGCCGTAATGCCGAGAATTGCGATCAGCGGAACGGAAATATAGCTGACGATGGTCATCGCCTTAATTCCGAAAAATGCGGAACCGGTCATGCAGATGCCGGCAATCGCAACCAGCAGATAAGGCAGCCAGGGATTTTCCGGAGCGATCAGTTTTGCAACCGGAATTGCAAACATCGCAACACCTACGCCAAACCATCCGATCTGGGTAAAGCTGGTCAGTACAGACGGCAAATAGGAGCCCTTTGCACCAAAGGAATGCTGTGCCAGCAGATCCAGGGAAAGTCCGGTTTTGGCACCGACATAAGCCAGAGAGCCGGTATAAATTGCAAGAATGATGCCTCCCAGGATCAGGGAACCGATAAAACCGGACAGGTCAAGGCTATCGCCCAGCGTCTGTCCCGTCCACATGCTGGCCGAAAAAAACGTAAAGCCAAGCATGATCATAAACATGGTCAGCAGCCTGCGCCGTGCAAACTGAGGCACCGGCTGCAGGGAATAATCATGGTCTTCTACTTTGGTTTCTTTTGTATTACTCATGTCTTTTCTCTCACTTCTCCTGTTTTATTTATTCATTTTATAAACCGGATCGGCCGGATAACCGCCCCGGATATTCTGCATTCCGCGCTGTATGGCATCTTTGGAATTTTTCCAGTCGGCGTCCTTGTTCTGGTAATCGAATTTTTCAATCAGCCAGTCCACATCTGCACTCATACGCTCCATATTTTTCTGCATGACCTCGAAAATTTCCGGGAAAAAGGTCTCTTTTTCCTTCTCCGACAGTCTGGTATCTGCGCTGCTGCAAAGCTCCCCAAAATGGTGCAGGCAAAAGCCCTTGCTCTTTGCAATCCGTGCTTTGAAATCCGGATCTTTTTCATATAAATAGAAAAAAGTGTCCAGATAGCGCTCGTATTCTTTTTGGAAACGGTCGCAGATATAGCAGGTGCTTTCCTTTTTCTGCACCCAGTCTGCCACGGAGTTTTTCGGTGCAATTTTGCGCAGCTTGTCCCCCATCGACTGCTTCTGCGGCTTGAAATGTCTGAATTCGCCATCCATTTCGGACAGCAGCTTTTTATAGTAGGTTTTTAAAATCCATCCATTGCCGAGGGTGTTGCCGTAATCGAACATTTTTTTCATGTGCGTGCGGCAAAATCCTTCCCGGTCTGTATCCTCCCGGACGTCGCTCTCCATGTACGAAGCGCAGGAGCCAAGCACAAAATCCATCAGATCCTGCTCCACATTCCGCTCGATATAACAAAAAGGGCACTCATCGCCCGCATTTACCGCATCATTCAGCGGTATCGTATAAAGCTTTTCTTTCACTCTTCTTCCTCCATTCCGCAGTTGCTTGCGCCTTTAAGTCTCTTTTATGGTCATCCGCCTCAGCGTGTCCAGATAAGCGCAGATCTCTGCAAAAAGCTTCTCCGGGGAAAAATCGTAGCGCTCCGACATCTCATCGGTCAGCCCGTCGATCGTATAGCGCACCATTTTTGTCACGCGCACAGAATCCCCGTATGGTGCAAAAATGCTGTAATCTGCCTGCATGCTGTATGCCCGCAGCCGATCCTCGTAATCCAGCTTCTTTTCCGCGATCCGCTCCACCGCTTCCGTATGCTCTTCTTTTACCGCAACATCCAGAAACCGCTGCATATACGGATAAAGCTTCATCACCTGCATCCGCGCCTGTTCCATCTGCTTTGTCAGGGCAAAATAATCCGTTTCGGAACGTTTTACCTCTCTGGAAAGCTCCAACAGCATAAAGCGCGCGCTGTAGTCAAACAGAAATCCGTACAGCCCCAATTTACTTCCAAAATAATGAAAAAGCAGTCCCTTACTGATCCCCGCCTCCTTTACGATCTCATCCGTGCTGGCGTGTCGATAGCCTCCCCTGGAAAAAATCTTCAGAGATGCGTTGATCATCCGGTCCTGCTTTTCCTGTTTCAAATCAAAAAATTTATCATTCATGTGTCTGTCCCCGCGTCATTGACTTTCTGAGTCGTTTCATTCTATCATACCTGCAGGGTCACTTCAATGTTAAGTTTATAGATTTTTCATACATACTGACCTTTTCATTTTCATAAAATAGTATTAAAATGAGAGAAATAAGTAACCATATTCTGGTATATGTATGGAGGGCATTATTATGGCTAAAAAATTAGGAAAACTTTTCACTCTCGCAGTTACCGCCGGCACCGCTGCTGCCGCTGCTTATTATTATCTCCAGAATAAAAAAGCCGCAGTGCAGGAAGCTCCGGAAGAAGAGGATGATTTCGAAAAAGATCCAGAGGATGACTTTGACGACACCGATTTCACGGACGATGATTTCGTCGATGAAAGCGAGCATCCGGAGGAAGCCAAAGAAGAAGCAAAAGAAGACACTCCCGTCTTTTCTTCCGAAACGAAAGAGGACGGGCATACCTATGTGACCCTGGACTTAAAGGCTGCTCAGGATAAGGCTGTCCAGCTGCGCGACACTGTTTTCAATAAAGTCGGCGACACCGTTTCCAGAATCAAAAACAGCAGCGAATACGAAACCGTAACCGGCAAGATCAACGAAACAGTCGACAAGGTTCGCAGCAACGAAGATGTACAGGCTGTCGAAGAAGCCGCTCACACCGCTGCCGGCGCTGCAAAGCAGGCCGGAAGTGCTGCCGCTGATCTGGCCAAAGACGCTGCCCGCTACGTAGCAGACAAGGTTCACACCACTGTAGCCGAAGCTGCTGCAGAGGCAAAGGAGGCTGCAGAGGCAATTGCAAAGGAAGAGGCTGCAAAGGAAGCTAAGGCTGCTCCGGCGGCTGAGGAAAACTCCGGCGATGCAAAGGCTGAGGAAACCTCCGACAATGCAAAGACTGAGGAAACCACTTCCGAATCCGATGCTCCGGCGGCAGAATAAACAGCTGCAAACAAAAACTGAACCCTGAAACGAATGAGCCTCCGGCTGTTGCAGCGGAGGCTCCTAACGAAAAAACGAGGCTATCCCGCAGTCATAAACTGACGGAATAGCCTCGATCTCATGTACACCGAGTGCGCATCCTCGCAGAGCGTTTTTTATCGTATGGAAACGAAGTTTCCTATAAGAAAGGCGCACCACCACTTCTGATGGAGCGCCTTTTCATTCTTGCTTAGAAGTCTACTTCTGTATCGTAATAACAGCATTTCAGCAATTTTTCCATTTCTTCCTGGCTTGGCTGTCTTGGATTTGAACCTGTACAAGCATCCAGGATTGCATTCGCTGCAATTTCCGGCAATCTTTCTAAGAACACTTCTTCCGGAACGAATCCCTGATCTGTTGGGTAGCTGTCCTGTCCGTAGTTCTTGATACAATGCGGAATCTTTAAATCATCATTCATCTTGCGAAGGTATGCAATCAAAAGCTGTACCTTTTCATCCAGGCTGTTTCCGCCAAGTTCCATGAAATCTGCAATCTCACCATAACGTTTCTTTGCAGTCTCATCCTTAGCATTGAATGCAATAACTTTTGGCAGATACATGGCATTTGCTGCTCCGTGGATAATATGTGCACCATAATCTGCAAACGCTGCGCCTGTCTTATGTGCCATGGAGTGTACAATTCCTAAAAGTGCATTGGAAAATGCCATTCCGGCAAGACATTGTGCATTGTGCATGGAATCTCTCTTTGCCATGTCTCCATGATAAGAATCTACCAAATCTTTCTGAATCATCTTAATTGCATGCAGGGCAAGCGGATCTGTGAAGTCACAGTTTGCAGTGGAAACATAAGCTTCAATCGCATGTGTCATCGCATCCATTCCTGTGTGTGCAACTAATTTCTGTGGCATCGTCTCTGCTAAATCCGGGTCTACAATAGCAACATCCGGTGTTATCTCAAAATCTGCAATTGGATATTTGATTCCTTTTTCGTAATCAGTAATAATCGAAAATGCAGTCACTTCGGTTGCTGTTCCAGATGTCGAAGAAATTGCACAGAAATGTGCTTTCTGGCGAAGGGATGGAATCCCAAATACTTTACACATATCTTCAAATGTGATATCTGGATATTCGTATTTAATCCACATTGCCTTTGCTGCATCGATTGGAGAACCTCCGCCCATTGCAACAATCCAATCCGGCTCAAACGCCTGCATCGCAGCCGCACCTTTCATAACAGTTTCAGCAGAAGGGTCTGGTTCGATACCCTCGAATAACTGCACTTCCATGCCGGCTTCTTTCAGATACTGCTCTGCCCTGGCTAAAAATCCAAAACGCTTCATGGAGCCACCGCCAACACAAATCATTGCTTTCTTGCCCTTAAATGTCTTAAGTGCTTCCAGGGCACCTTTTCCATGATATAAGTCTCTTGGTAATGTAAATCTTGCCATTGTAAAAGCCCTCCTGTAAATAAGATGTACGTTTTCTGAATCATTAGATTTTTAACGACTTTGTTGGTTATATTATACCATACATTTCATTTTATAGAAGAGCTTTTATACAATTTTAATATATTTAAGAATTAGAATCAATCCTTACGCAATCCTATTCCACAGTCCCGTCGAAGTCAAAAACAGGATCAGCATCACAACCGGCACGACGTATTTGATCATAAAACGATACAGCTTCGCCCTTGTAAAGCGCTCACCGTTTTTCTCCACCTCACCAACGATCCAGTCCGGGCCAATCACCCAGCCGATCAGGATACTCGTCAGCAAGGAAATAAACGGCATCAGAAAGCTGTTGCTGATATAGTCCATCACATCGAGCAGCTGTCCGGTGGAACCGTTTGGCAACGGCAGTTCAAAGTAAAGCGCGTTGTAGCCAAGGCAGATCAGCACCGCCGTTACCAGCGAATAAACGCCGATCAGTCCACACATCTTTTTGCGCGTTTGATGAAATACTTCCATACAGTTTGCAACCAGCGTTTCCATAACGGATACACACGATGTCAGCGCCGCAAAGCCCATCATCATGAAAAAGGCGATTGCCACGATTCTTCCTGCGCCTCTCATCGCCGCAAAGACCTTCGGCAGCGAAATGAAAATCAGGCTGGGGCCGGACGCCATGCCCTCTTTTCCAAGGAACACATAAACAGCAGGCAGAATCATCATTCCAGCGAGGATTGCAACTCCTGTATCAAAAATTTCGATCTGGTTCGTCGTTTTATTTAAGTCCACGTCATCTTTTACATAGGAACCATAAGTCACCATGATGCCCATCGAAACACTCAGGGAGAAAAACAGCTGGCTCATCGCATCCAGCAAAATCTCCAGAAACCGTTTCACCGTCAGTCCATGAAAATCCGGCAGCAGATAAATCGCCAGTCCCTGCATTCCCGTCCGAACCGCTCCGTCCTCCCCTTCTGCCGACAACGTCAGGGAAAAAATCGCAATCGCCACAATCAAAACAACCAGTACAGGCATAATAAAGCTCGAAACCTTTTCGATTCCCTTTTCCACACCGCCGTAAACGACCGCTGCTGTCAGCGCCAGAAACAGAAGCATAAACACGATCGGGGCTGCCTTTGACGTGATAAACGAAGTGAAATATCCGTCCTGTGCAGGCACGTTATCCCCAGATACCAGGTATTCCACAAAATATTTCGTAATCCAGCCGCCGATGACCGAATAATAGGTCATAATCAGCACCGGGACCAGAAACGTCAGATATCCCAGAAATTTCCACTTCGGACAAATCGCAGCAAATGCATTCAGCGCATTTTTCTTTGTTTTCCTCCCGATCGCCACATCCGTTGTCAAAAGAACAAAACCAAATGTCAACACCAGCACCAGATAAATAAGCAGAAACAGTCCGCCGCCGTCCTTTGCACATAAATAAGGAAAACGCCAAATATTTCCGACACCTACCGCACTCCCCGCCGCAGCCAGCACAAATCCGATTGAGCCGCTGAAGCTCCCTTTTTTCTCTTTCATTCTCTCCTCCGTTCCGTATTTCTTCCAAAACGCTTTGACATTCAAAACCGCAGGAATCCTCCCGTTTTCCCTGCGGTTGTCGCTCTCGTTGCAGCATTTTGGCAGATACAGATTTTTCTTCGATATGCCGTTTATTGTAGCTGTTCTGTAAAAATATGCAACTTTTCATAATTTCGTTTTAAGAAACTTATTTCGGAGTTGTTTCTTTTAATTTTGCTTTTTCGGCATTTTTTTGTTATACTGAATCCGGAAAAATCCGATTTTCGTTTTTCGGATATTTATATGAAACAAATACACAGAGGACGAACCATGAACGAATTTACCTGTTATGTCGGCAATCAAATCAAATCCTACCGAAAAGCCGCCAGACTGACGCTGCAGCAGCTCGGCGATGCGATCCACAAAAGCCGCGCCACCGTCTGCAAATATGAAAGCGGCGAGATTTCTCCCGATCTGGAAACGCTCTATGAAATCAGTCAGATTCTGCAGGTTTCCCCCGCACAGCTGACTGCGATTCACCCGGATATACAGCATCCTTTTGTCTTTGGCGTACCTGCTGCCACTGAAACGACAGACGTTCCCGGTCGAATGCAGAAAAACCCGTTTTTCCAGGCGAGGCGGCTCTATTTTTATTTTTATGACGGACGCTGCCGCCGGATCAAAGACGGCATCATCGACATCGGCGCGCAGACCGACGTACCAAATACCTATGAAGCAACCTTCTCAATCTGCACGCTTTCCGGAAACGGGCGCAGCAGTGAAACTTTTTATACCGGCACCGTTTTGTACAGTGACATGCTGATCCGATTTTCTTTCGTCAACCAGTACAATCCGCTGGAGGAAGATCTGCTTTACATCTTCAACCCGCTGGAACGGCGCAGTTTCACAGATGGTCTGCTCTGCGGTATTTCCAGCACCGATCTGATGCCCTGTGCGTTCAAATGCTTCATCACATTGAAGCCGCAGGAGCTGACCGACAACCTGCAGCAGCATCTTCTTTTCACCCGAGCCGAGCTGCAGCGTTGGAAAAAGCTCAACATGCTCTTAATCGACAACAACGCAGAGGGACTGATCTGAAAAGGCTTTGCTTCTGCCGCTACGCCACATCGCCCGGTTGCTTTCGCGCAAAAACCCCGACAGAAACTTTTCATCAGGCTTCTGCCGGGGTTTTATGTTTTCAGATGAGTCTTTTTATGCCAGCTTCAGGCGCAGGGTCTTGATTTCGAATGCCCTGAAATCAAGGGATACGGTGTTATCTTCCACAGCAACCTCTGCTTCTTTCTTTTCCAGCATATCGCAGGTCCATGCCTGTGCAACGTTGAGCGCAGTGAATACTTTCGTATTGACTGCTGCCTTCTTCGCTTCATACAGGCGCAGGATCAGGTCGCCGCTGCCGTCCTCAGCCAGCTTCACGGATTCGAGAATAACGTTGTCTTTCTCTACACCGAAGGCGCTGAAGGTATCCACAACACCATCTGTAATAACAGGCTTTACGTTCATCTCATAGCCCTGACGAACTACGTCGCTGTCTGCAAAGCTGCCTTCCCATGCAGTAAAGCCGTAGGTAAAGTGATGTTCTCTGTTGTCTGCATGCATCTCAGGAGCAGCTGCTGCACGGAGCAGGGTCAGCTCAAGTGCATTGCCGTTCATGCTGATACCATACTTGCAGTCATTGAGCACTGCGGCACCGTGAGCCTGATCGCACAGAGCGCTGTAACGATGGTTGCAAACCTCAAAACGGTCTTTTTCATATGCTCTGGAGCGTCTGGTAGGCCGCTCTACATAACCGAACTGCATTTCGTTGATCCCGTTCTCTGCAAATACGTTGACAGGGAAGCCAACCTTTAACAGGCGATGCAGCTCTTTCCAGTCGATGGCAGTTTCGAATTCCAGTCTTGTGCTGTCTGCATCCAGACGGATGTACTGAACGAAGGGCGAATTGCTGATGCGGCCGGTTACCTTCAGGACACTGCGCAGGCTGCCTGTGCTTTCAACTGTTACCGTTACATCCTCTGCAGCGGTGATTTCCTGATCGATGTAGTTGGAATCGATATCCCAGGCATCGAACAAACGAGGAACATCTTTATATAAGTGGAAACGGTTCATCGGCTCAGCTGCGAACTCTCTGCCGCTTGTCTTCAGAATAAAGGATACCACCTCACCCTTGCCGTCTACGACAGCCTTCACCTGATTGTTTTCCAGAATGAAGGTATCGCCGTCCTGAGTCAGGGAAACACTGTCTGCCGCCTTGGTCCGGGTTTCTGCAGGAACCAGGGAAACCATACCATAAGCAGGAACTTCTGTAAGACCATATACCTTGTCACCGATCTTTTCGGTCGGAACAGCCTTGCCTTCTCTGGTCTGTGCACCTGCCGCAAAGCTTTCCGGCAGCTCAACCAGTGTGTCATATGCAAATCCCAGGGAGTTGCCGACAGTCACGCCATTTCCGGCTTCTACCAGACCTGCAACTGCCTTTGCAGTCAGCTCATGGCTTTCCTCCAGAATTGCATGGAATGCTTTTTCCGCGTCCTCATAAACTCTTGCGATGGAAGAACCGGGCAGGATGTCGTGGAACTGATGCAGCAGGACTTCTTTCCACAGACGCTCAATTGCCTCTGCAGGATAGGTCTGTCCCTTCTGGGCTGCCAGCGTGCCCCACAATTCCAGATCACGCATGGAAAGCTCACATCTTCTGTTGTTGTTCTTCACCATTGCCTGAGAAGTATAGGTTCCGCGGTGAGCACTGAAATACAGCTCTCCGGTATAGGTATGCTTCGGTCCGCCTTCTGCTTCCATATCCTGGAAGAACTCGATGGGGCCTTCCAGTTTTACCTTCGGGCAGCCTTCCAGGTCAGCCTCACGCTTCGCATATTCCAGATAGTCTCTTGCCGGGCCGCCGCCGCCATCGCCGTAACCAAAGGGCAGGAGGAATGCATCCAGATCTCTCTTCTGGCTTCTGTTCTCCCACACGTTCATCAGCTCGGTGGGGTCGGTGCGGTAGGTGTAGCTGGTAGGCAGGAAGGAGCTGATCTTCGTGCCGTCCATGCCTTCCCAGTAGAAATAATGGTAAGGGAACTGTTCGCCTTCATTGTAAGACCAGAAAATCTTCTGAGTTACCAGATATTCAACGCCGCAGCTCTTCAAAATCTGAGGCAGTGCAGCGGTATAACCAAAGGTATCGGGCAGCCACAGCATCTTGCTGTCTACGCCGAACTCTTCCTGATAATAGCGTTTGCCGTAGAGCAGCTGACGGATCAACGCTTCACCGGAAGCCATATTCGTATCCGGTTCTACCCACATCGCGCCCTCTGCGATCCACTGGCCATCCTTAACCGCCTGTTTGATTCTTTCAAACAGCTCCGGGTAGTATTTACGGCACATCTCATAGCCGGCAGGCTGGCTCTGGATATATTTGTATTCCGGATATTCTTCCAGCAGGCGCAGCTGTGCTGCAAAGGTACGCTCTGTCTTTCTGTGTGTCTCTGCCATCGGCCACAGCCATGCCAGATCGATATGGGCATTGCCGATTGCGTAGAATACAGGCATAGTGGAACCGTTCTTCGCTTCCAGTGCAGGGCGGAGTGCTTCTCTGCCTGCCTTGTAGGATGCGATTCTGCCAGCCTCATCCTGCTCAAAATCAACCACAAGGGTAAAGGCCTCCAGCGCCTCTGCGATCTTTGCAGCCCGCAGGGAATTCGGATCGAGCTTGTCCAACAGCTGTCTTAAGGTGTCTGCATCCATCCACAGCTGATATGCGTCTTCATTCCAGATACCGAAGGTGCAGATACCGAGGGTACGTCTCTTGCCCTCTTCCAGCGGGTCCTGATATGCGCCGGGAAGTACCGGGCCGGTTGCGCAGCCGCCGTCCGGAGATTCCGGATAATAATGGCCCGCGTAGGTTTCCATCAGGATTTCATATTCTGTTCCTGCCACAGCGTCAGTGGTCAGAACGTTATCTTCTACGAAATGATGCTTCTGGGTTACCCAGGAAGCACGGTAGGTACCGAATTCCTGACCGTTTACAAACAGCGTGGATTCGCCGTCCGGTTTTAAATCCATGACAATTCTCTTGCCCTGTGCTTCTGCAGGCAGAACCACTTTGCCTCTAAACCAGCAATATTCCCAGGTCTTGCCCCAGGTAAAGCCGGGCTCTACAGGCTCGAACGGGCCATTCATCGCTTCCTCCTGAGATAAATGCTCCATTGTGCGGAACGCTTCCCAGGAAATCTCCCCCAAAGGTCTGTAAAAATCATCCTTCAGCGTGCGCATCCAATGCTGCAGTCTGCCACGCCATTCTGAACTCATGATCCCCATCTGAATTCCTCCGTGTTGTGTTATATTCTCAGGTATTAAAAATCAATACCACCTCATTTATAACGTTTTCCATCTGGTTCGTCAACCCCAATAATCCTATATTTATCCCTAAAAAATCACAATCTTTTTTCGATCAGCCACACCGCTGCAAGCCGCTCCAGACCATCCCGGATTTCGTCCTCCGTCAGGCCGCCAAAGCCGATCAAAACGGTTGCGCGACACACAGCCTCCGGGACAGCTGCCCCCACAAGCGCTGACGACAGACCATAGACTTTCACACCTTGTCGGCGTGCCGCGTCGACAAGCTCTTTTTCGCTGCGTCCGACGCGATCCGTGAGCAAAAGATGCAGTCCCGCATTTTCCCCCGAAAGGTCAAATTGCCTAAAAAAGGGTTTCAGCCCGTCCAGCAGCGCTTCATGTTTTCTGCTGTAGCTTTTCCGCATCCGATTCAAATGCCGTTCAAACGCACCGCTGTCCAGAAATTGCTCCAGCACCGCCTGGTCGACTCTCGAAACCGTACACGAAAAGCAGGCGCATTTTTGCCGGTAGCGCTCCAGCAAAGCCTCCGGCAGCACCATATACCCGACACGGATTGCAGGTGCAATCGACTTGGAAAAGGTTCCCATATAGATCACCTTTCCCGCCGCATCACTCGCCTGCAGGGACGGCACGGGCTTTCCACGGTAACGGAATTCGCTGTCATAATCATCTTCTATAATATAGCGTTCCTTTTCCCGTGCTGCCCAGTTTAAAAGCTCTGTCCTGCGCCCGATCGGCATCATACGCCCGGTGGGATACTGGTGCGACGGCATCACATAGACCACCTGCGCGCCCGATTTTTCCAGCTCTTCTATGCAGATTCCGCTGGCATCCGACGATACCGTAACCACTTCCCCCGCAAAGAGCTGAAAAATCTTCCATGCACGCGGATAGGTCGGATTTTCAAACGCCGCTGTGATTGTTTCCTCAAAAACATAACGGAGCAGCATCAGCAGATAATCGTTTCCCGCTCCAACCACGATCTGCTCCGGTCTGCAGGTCACGCCACGGGATGCATGCAGATATCGGGAAATCGTGCGGCGCAGCGAAAGATCGCCCATCGGATCTCCCGGCAAAAACAGATCTCGGTTGTTTAGATTCAGAACGTTTCTGTTGACTTTCCGCCATAAATCAAACGGGAAATTACGCATGTCGATCGCATTCGGAGAAAAATCAACCAAAACGGGCGGCACCGCAGACGAGTCGTCCAATGCAGCTTTGGATGCGCAAGCGGCATCTGAAAGGAAAAGGCAATCGCCGCCTGTATCTGTACGTGAAAAGCTGCCAGCCTGTTCGCGAGACGTTATTCCTGCGTCCGGCGCAGTCTCCATCTGGTACAGTTCCTCCACCCGTGCGACAAAATATCCTTTATAGGGTACCGCCTCCAGATATCCCTCCGCCACAAGCTGGTCATACGCCAGCTCTACCGTACTACGGGATACCTGCAAATATTCCGCCAGAGAACGCGTCGAGGGAAGCTTCTCCTGACAGAGAAGCTTCCCCCTTCTGATTTCGTCTCTGATATATTGATAAATCTGTTCGTAAAGATGGGTCCCATCCTCTTTCCACTCAATTACCAGATCCTGCATAGGCTCAGTCCTTTTTCGGAAGCTTAAAGGAGCTCTTTAAGGATACAATCCGGTTAAATACCGGCTCGCCCGGCTTGGAATCCTTGTAATCTACGCAGAAGTATCCCTGTCTGACGAACTGGAAGCTTTCGTAAGGCTTTGCATCCTTTAAGGAAGGCTCGATCCATGCTTCCTTTACGGTCAGGGAGTTGGGATTTAAATTCAGGGAGCCGTCTTCATTGTAAACGCCCTTTTCTTCATCAATGATGTTCTCATACAGACGAACGGTTGCCTTGACTGCAGTCTGGCACGCTACCCAGTGAATGGTGCCCTTTACCTTACGTCCTTCAAAGCCGCTTCCGGACTTGGTTGCAGGATCGTAGGTTCCATGGATTACGGTTACATTGCCGTTTTCATCCTTTTCACAGCCTGTGCAGGTTACAAAGTACGCGTTCATCAGGCGCACCTCGTTGCCGGGGAACATACGGAAGTATTTCTTCGGAGGCTCCTCCATAAAGTCTTCGCGTTCGATATAAAGCTCTCTGCCAAACGGAACCTTACGGCTGCCCAGTGCTTCGTTTTCCAGGTTGTTCGGAGCGTCCAGATATTCGATCTGGTCTTCCGGATAGTTGTCGATCACAAGCTTCACCGGATCCACCACTGCCATCACTCTGGCGCGTTTTAATTTCAGGTCTTCCCGGATGCAATACTCCAGCATCGCATAATCTACAGAAGAATTGCTCTTGGAAATACCGCACAGGTCTACGAACAGTTTGATGGATTCCGGTGTAAAGCCTCTGCGGCGAAGGGCTGCGATGGATACCAGTCTGGGATCATCCCAGCCGTCTACGATGCCCTGCTCTACCAGCTTCTTAATATAACGTTTGCCGGTAACAACATTGGTCAGATACAGCTTTGCAAACTCGATCTGACGGGGCGGATAAGGCTTGTATTCCAGCTCCCGTACCACCCAGTCGTACAGCGGACGGTGATCTTCAAATTCCAGCGTACAGATGGAATGGGTAATGCCCTCGATGGCATCCTCAATGGGATGTGCAAAATCGTACATCGGATAGATGCACCATTTGTCTCCGGTATTGTGATGTGTCATGTGCGCCACACGATAAATAACCGGATCTCTCATGTTCATATTCGGGCTTGCCATATCGATTCTGGCCCGCAGAACCTTTTCGCCGTCGGCATATTTGCCCGCTTTCATCTCCTCAAACAAAGCGAGGTTTTCTTCTACGCTTCTCTCTGCACCGGGATCCATCTTACCCGGCTCGGTCAGCGTACCGCGGTATTCACGGATCTGATCTGCGGAAAGATCGGAAACGTAAGCTTTGCCTTTCTGAATCAACTTTACAGCGCCCTCATACATCTGATCGAAATAGTTGGATGCAAAGAACAGTCTGTCCTCCCAGTCTGCGCCCAGCCATTTTACGTCCGCCTTGATGGATTCTACGAATTCGATCTTTTCCTTCGTCGGGTTGGTATCGTCAAAACGGAGATTGAATTTACCGCCGTACTGTTTTGCAAGTCCATAGTTTAACAGAATGCTCTTGGCATGTCCGATATGAAGATATCCGTTGGGTTCCGGCGGAAATCTGGTATGTACTGTTTCGTAAACGCCTTCCTCCAGATCTTTATCAATCATCTGCTCGATGAAGTTTCTGGAAACAGGCTCCTTTGCTTCTTCTGCTGCAGGATTTTCTTTCGAGAATTCAGCCATTTTCCTTATCTCCCATCCTTTCATTTCCTTATTATTGTTTTATCTTATCAAAACAAACATTAAAATACAACATGGTTCTTAAGAAAATAATAATGTCTTTTTCTGTGTTTTATGGTAAAGTATTCTTTGTAGGGAATATTTCCGCCGGTTTCGGAATACCCTGCTGTACAAATGTTACAACTACACTTTCTTATGCAGGAGGACTCACTTATGAATCGTGCCTTACTCAAACAGGATGCCAAGGACGCTATGAAGGCGGCGAATCCGCATCCGGTGCTCACAACCCTTGTTTTCTGGGCGATCCAACTCGCCGCGCAGATCATTCTTGGTATTGTTTCCAGTATCTGCGGCTTTACTACCTACTTTGCTGCAGCCATCAGCTCCGGCATGTATGAAGACAGTGCATTTTTAAACTATGCCCCCAGCATCGGCGCTTTCCTGATCTACCTGGTTGTTGCGATCGTTATCGGCCTACTGATCGGTACCGTTCAGTTTGGTTATTATGCATACAGCCTGAAGGTTTTCAAGCATGAAGAAGCCGGCATTTCCGAGCTGCTTGCATACTTTCCCATGCTGCTCAAGATTTTTGGTCTTTCCCTCTGGATGGGTCTGTTCATCATGCTGTGGAGCTGCCTGTGCTACATTCCCGGCATCATCGCTGCACTGCGTTATTCCCAGGCCTTCTACATTCTGGCAGAAGATCCCAATAAGGGAATCCGTCAGTGTGTCAATGAAAGTAAAGAGCTGATGAGCGGTCATCTGTGGGAATACTTCGTGCTGCAGCTTTCCTTTATCCTCTGGTATCTGCTTACAGGAGTTACCTGCGGCATTGCAAGCCTGTATGTAACTCCTTATACCGAGATTACCAACGCCGGTTATTATTTAAGCTTAAAGCCGGAACAATCTTATGACGGCGGATATTGATCCGATCCTCAGCCGGATGATGTGATCTGAGGATTTTCCGGAAAATAGCTATTGTAACCATATGATTTTTATAAAATATCCATTCGTACAGGTGTACTTCCTAAAGACCTGGGCGGATGGATATTTTTTATTTTTATAAAAAAGAATGTGCATCCTCGTAAAGCGTTTATTATCGTATGGAAACGAAGTTTTCTATACGATAATAAGAACCAGATACCCGAGAGGCGAAGCCTTTCTGGCATCTGGTTCTTATTTTCAATCTTTACCGTCTTCCGACACGAAGCGATATCCTACATTTTTCGCGATGCCACCGCTTTGCCCCCGGAGTTTCAGCCACTGCTCATCCGAGCCGGCGCGCCGTTTTGTGTCGCTTAGTGATGGAACAGTCTGATTCCGGTAAATACCATCGCCATATCATACTTATCACAGCATTCGATGACCGCATCATCCCGGACGGAGCCGCCGGGCTGTGCAATGTATTTTACGCCGCTCTTATGTGCGCGTTCGATGTTATCGGAAAACGGGAAGAATGCGTCAGAGCCAAGGGTTACATCAGTCAGCTGGTTTAACCATGCACGCTTTTCTTCTCTCGTAAAGACAGCAGGCTTTACCTTGAAACGGGTCTGCCATACGCCCTCGGCCAGCACATCTTCGTATTCATCACCCATGTAAACATCGATGGCATTGTCTCTGTCTGCGCGTCCAAGGCCGTCTACAAACTGCAGTCCAAGCACCTGAGGAGACTGACGCAGCCACCAGTTATCCGCTTTCTGTCCTGCCAGTCTCGTGCAGTGGATACGGGACTGCTGACCTGCACCAATACCGATCGCCTGTCCGCCTTTTACATAGCAAACAGAATTGGACTGGGTATATTTCAGGGTGATCAGCGCGATCTTCATATCGATCAGCGCCTCTTCGGGCACTTCTTTGTTCTTTGTTACAAAGTTTGACAGCAGCTCTTCATCAATGTTTAACTCGTTGCGTCCCTGTTCAAAGGTCACGCCGAACACCTGTTTTCTCTCGATTTCGGCAGGACGATAGGAGGGATCGATCTGGATAACATTGTATCCGCCCTTTTTCTTTGCTCTTAAAATCTCCAGCGCTTCATCGGTATAGCCGGGAGCGATCACTCCATCGGAAACCTCGCGCTTGATCAGCTTTGCCGTGTCTGCGTCACAGACATCAGACAGTGCAATAAAGTCACCAAAGGAAGACATTCTGTCTGCACCTCTCGCTCTTGCGTAGGCACATGCCAGCGGAGAAAGCTCTCCAAGGTCGTCTACCCAGTAAATTTTTGCCAGCGTATCCGTCAGTGGAAGTCCCACTGCCGCACCAGCCGGGGAAACGTGCTTAAAAGAGGTTGCTGCCGGAAGTCCGGTCGCTTTTTTTAACTCGGAAACAAGCTGCCAGCCGTTTAATGCATCCAGGAAATTGATATATCCTGGCTTGCCGTTTAATACGGTAACAGGCAGGTCGCTGCCATCCTCCATGAAAATTCTGGAAGGCTTCTGATTCGGGTTGCATCCGTACTTTAACTGAATTTCGTTCATTTTTTCCTCCATTCCATTTTCAGTGGTTTTTGTTCACAATTCTTGTCTCGTATTTTCCGGTTTCGATGTCGATGTAGCGCACAAACAGGGAAACCTTATTTTCTTCATTCAGACTTTCCCAAACCAGCTGAGTAAAGCTGTCGATATCTCCGGAAATCGCAACCTTCTTCGGCTCGCCGAAAAAGCTCGGCAGCGGATTGCCGTCATGCATATAGGTGTGGATAAATCTGCCCTCGCCTGCTTTCGGATTTTCGTAAGCAAAGGTGTAACGCAGGCAGGAGGACGGATCGCCGTCGTCGCTCTTTAAAATGGACATTGCGAAGTTATAGCCGCCGTTTTCGATATGCAGGATACCGGAAATACGGGGAGTGTAGTTCGGACCGTCCGGTTCAAATTCCCGGCTGCGCAGGCTCTGCTCAAAGGTCAGCTGCTTGTCCATGCCCTCATAGATCGTGTCTGTCTGGTCGCCGTTTGTAACGATCGTCTTGTTGCCCAGCACGCGAACCGGTGCATAGATGATCAGGCTCGGATCCTCCAGCTTGGACGGATCAAACGCCTGTGTGCGGATGCCCTCGCCCTCCTCTACGAACACGCGGTTGCGGGAATTGCTGCTTCTGCCCATAATAAAATACGCTGTTACCGCCTGTTTTCCGTCAGGGGTTTTGCCGATGACGATACCTCGTCCCGGATAGGCGTTGTTTTTCAGTTCTTCCGAAAGATTTAAAAGCTCCATGTTGTCCTCCATTTTGAAATGAATACGATAAAAAACCGCCTGAATACTCACATCATCTTCTGCTGTCAGTACCCAGGCGGTCGGTTTCTTCAAACGTGCTCCCCGTGGTGATCTCCACTAATCCGCCAGTCACACGTTTTGTGTTTGATTGTGTTAAAACAGGATACCCGCCAACGGGACATCCTATTCTATGCTATGCGGCCAATCGGTTAAAATCAGTCCGCAGAGCTGTAGTTGGGAGCTTCCTTCGTGATATGAATATCATGAGGATGGCTCTCACGCAGAGCTGCTGCAGAAATCTTGACGAATTTGCCGTTTTCCTTCAGCTCTTCGATGTTTTTTGTTCCGCAGTAACCCATACCGGAGCGAAGACCGCCCATCAGCTGGAATACCGTATCTTCTACCAGGCCCTTGTATGCAACACGACCTTCTACGCCTTCCGGAACGAGCTTCTTTGCGTCGGTCTGGAAGTAGCGATCCTTGCTGCCGTTTTCCATCGCAGCAATGGAACCCATGCCGCGGTAAACCTTGTATTTACGTCCCTGATACAGCTCGAACTGTCCGGGGCTCTCATCACAGCCTGCAAACATGGAACCCATCATGCAGACGCTTCCGCCTGCCGCGATTGCTTTAGTGATTTCACCGGAATACTTGATACCGCCGTCTGCGATGATCGGGATACCATATTCTCTTGCAACTGCGTAGCAGTCCATGATAGCTGTAATCTGAGGAACACCGATACCTGCAACCACACGGGTTGTACAGATAGAACCGGGTCCGATACCAACCTTAACGGCATCTGCACCTGCTTCGATCAGTGCTCTGGTCGCTTCTCCAGTTGCAACGTTGCCCGCAATTACCTGCAGATCCGGATATGCTTCCTTGATCATGCGCAGGCAGCGCAGTACGTTTTCAGAATGACCATGTGCGGAATCCAGTACAATAACGTCAACCTTGGCTTCTGCCAGAGCTGCCACACGATCCAGAACATTGGCAGTAATACCAACACCTGCACCGCAGAGCAGACGTCCCTGTGCATCCTTTGCTGCAAGAGGATATTTGATCGTCTTCTCAATATCCTTGATCGTGATCAGGCCTTTCAGATTGAAGTCCTTATCAACGATGGGCAGCTTCTCTTTTCTTGCCTTTGCAAGAATCTTCTTTGCTTCTTCCAGTGTGATACCTTCGGGAGCCGTAACCAGACCTTCACTGGTCATGGATTCTTTAATCTTCTTGGTAAAATCTGTCTCGAATTTCAGGTCGCGGTTGGTAATGATGCCCACCAGCTTTTTGCCCTCTGTGATCGGAACACCGGAAATACGGAATTTTGCCATCAGCTCATTGGCATCTGCAAGGGTATGCTCCGGGGATAATGAAAAAGGATCTGTAATGACGCCGTTCTCAGAACGTTTTACCTTGTCCACCTCATCAGCCTGCGCCTCAATGGACATATTCTTATGGATAATACCGATACCGCCCTGTCTGGCCATTGCGATCGCCATTCTATGTTCTGTAACGGTATCCATTCCCGCACTCATCAGCGGAATGTTCAGCTTGATCTTTTTTGTCAACCAGGTAGTCACGTCGACCTGATTGGGAATTACCTGAGAGTATGCCGGCACCAACAGCACATCGTCAAAGGTAATGCCTTCGCCAATAATCTGACCCATCTTCTCTCCTCCTGCGTATTTTAACTGTCAATTCAATGAAAACTGCCAGTAAATACACTACTGACAGTTCGTTTGAGGCAAGTGTAACAGAATTAAAACTCTGTGTCAATCGAAAAATACTTTTCTGGGCGCAACAGACTGAAGCGCTTTTACCATGGCTTCGCTGGGCTCAAAAATGATCTTGCGGTCTCCGCTGTAGATCATCACATAGCGTCTGTCCGGCTGTCCGGCAACGCCACTGGAATAATCCGTCACCTTAAGCTGACGATTCTTCATGTTGTCCAGATGCCAGGAGTTGATCGGTGCAAAGATCTCCATACGCTCTGTTTCAAACTTCTCGACTTTTTTCCGTTTGGTTTTGTTTAAGATCTTATCGACGGAAATCTCCTTATCCACGTACAGATATTCAAACTCCACGCTGGCATTGAGCGAAGTAAAATACGCTCCGATTCCGGCTGCTGCCACTCCGAGCCACATCAAAGCATTCAGCATGCTAAGCAGGAAAAAAATCACCGCCAGGACAATCAGAAAAACCTGCAGTGCTTTCATCGCACTGGACGTTTTTTTCGCTACCAGACATTCTACATAGCTTTCATTCATATTGCTTTACCACCTTCGTATTTATTCCCCATCCCGGGAAGCTCAGGGGTTTGAAAGGTCTGTCCTTTTGACAGTGCTCCCTTTTTCAAACCGATAAAGCTATCATAGTACAGAATTTGCTTTTTTTCAAGGCATCCCAGAGACTTATCCGGGAGTTTAGAAAATTTTCACTTTTCTATCACAACACTTTCATTGACTTCCCAAAATCAAACGACTATGATAAATATCAGCGCATGAATCCTTCCATACTATCGAAACTCTCGAACACTGGATACCGGCACCAGATTTTGCCGCATGTCGCAACATACAGGATTCAATACAGAACTACAGGGAGGCATAAAATGGCAACAGGCAATTCCGTCCATGACGAAGTGAAAGAACAGCAGCAAAAATTAAAAGGGAAACCCTTCAAAGAAAAATGGGCTTATTTCTGGGAATATTATAAAATCCAAACCCTCGTCATAATCGCGGTTCTCGCCTTTGCAGGGAACCTGATTTACACCTTTGCGACGCGCAAGGATACCGTCATGGAAGCAGCCTTTGTCAACTGCTACATGAATACCGAGGTCGACTCCGACACGATGATCGCCGATTTTGAGCAGTATGCTGACATCGATACCTCCAGCGACTGTGCCGCAATCAACCGGGATATGTATGTGGATTATGAAAACTCCGATCAATACTCCTATGCAAATATGCAGAAAATTATCGCGATGATATCCGGCAAGACCTTAGACGCCCTCATCACAGATGATACCTATATGGATCACAATCTCGAAGCCGGTCTGTTCTGCGACCTGCACCAGTATTTTACCGATGAGGAGCTGGCGCAGTACGGCGATCAGGTTATATACAAGAATCTTCCTGATGACAATACCGACGGGGAAATCCCCATCGGCATCAGCGTCAGCAGATCCAAATATCTGCTGACAGATCGGGCAAATGCATGGTTTACTATCCCTGCCAACTGCCAGCACCCGGAAAATGCGAAGAAATTTTTAGAGTTTATGCTTGAGCCGTAACACTCGCTGCTGCATACGACATGTAAAAATTCCGTGTAAGCTGCCAGAACGCTGCTCACGGCAAAAATCCCCGCCGCCACAGCCTGAATTGCTGTGACAGCGGGGATTTTGTTATTCAAAGCGCGCCATGCGCACTTCTCACTCATTTTTCAGAATCAATTCCATCAACGTGTTCCCTTTTCCCTCCGGGTCATAGCTCTGCCACGCGATCACGCGGCCATGAGGCGACAGATACAGCATCTGTCCGTTCATACCGCCCTTGCAGTGCCCTCCGTTTTCCATCTTTGCAAGCTCATATTCCCGCTCAAAAACAAGCTCGACCCACTCTTTCGAAAGCAGACGCTTTCCTTCAAATGTGCCACCGTTTTGATAGACCTCGCCAAGCTTTGCCATGTCCTCTGTGCGCACATACATGCCGGTCGCTCCAATCGGATACCCCATCGGACACTTTGAAAAAGCCGCCTCCCTTACATGCAGCGGCATCAGCAGGCGCGGGCGCAGAAAGTCGTCCAGCTTTTCTCCGGAAAGCTCCGTCACAACGCGGGACAGCAGATAATATGCACCGTCGCTGTACTGATAGTCCACGCCCGGCCGCGCCGGAACCGGACGTTCAAACGCGAGATTTAAAAAATCCTCCGAACCAAACTGCGTCATATCATAATTATCGATATCCAGAAAATCCTCCGTCACGCCGATTCGGTGCCGGATCACATGATCCAGCGTCACTTCTTCCCATTGCGGATCATAGCGCCCCGGCAGCTTTTTCCGAAACAGATCGCAGATCTTATCGTCTGGCTTCCAAAGTCCCTGATCGTATAAAAAACCAAGCGCCGTCACGGTGAACACCTTCGTAACGGAATAGATGTCGTTGCACGGATTGTCCGGCACAAAGCTCCATGTCGTGCGCTTTCCATGCTCCGACTCCGTCAGCCAGAACAGCGGAAGATTCAGCCCACGGATTTCCTCCAGAATTGTTTCTATCATGTTATTTTTCCTTTTCTTTAATGTAGTGCGACACGCCGAGCTTCTGTATCACATTGTGGGCACCTTGTCCTCGCCTGCGGGCGCAAGGCTCCACTCCACCTGCTTTTCCCCGTTTTCCAGAAGCTCCCAGCTCACCGAAAGGCTTCCATCCGGCGTCTGGATACTGCCCTTTGCCCAGGTCAGCTGCCGCTGGCTGCTGAGACGGATTTCGTAAGAAAAATGCTGCGCGGACGCGGGCACGGCTGGCGGCTGCAGTTCGCCGTTGAGCAGCTTCAATGCCTGTGTTGGCTGTGTGGTAACGTCCGACTGCGTAGGGATAACAACGGGCGGCTGCGCCGCCGGCATCATCCGGATCCCAAGGATCTGTGTAAACAGCAGCCGCACACAGGCGCCAAACATCGGATGGTTATGGGATTCTCTGCCATCCCAGCGCTCCCAGAGCGTCGTCGCACCGTTTCGTTTCATATGTGCAAAGGACGCTGCTTCGCTGTCATTGGTCAGAAGCCTTACTGCCAGATCCCCTGCGCCGATGGAAAACAGTTGTTCCAAAAGCATCGACGTGCCGAAAATTCCGGTATCAAAACGTTCGAGCGCTTCATATTTTTCGACCAGATGCTTTTTCGTCCGCTCATCCCCAAGCCCAAGTGCCAGTCCATAGGCGTTGCCTGCTGCCCTTCCTTCGCAGAAATCTTCGGTTTCCGGATCGAAGTAAGCGTCAAGAAAAGCATTTTTGACATTCTTTTCCCGCTCCGCAAATCGAATTGGCAGTTTATTATTCATTTTTTCTGAAATTTGCATCATTTCCTGCAATCCATGCAAGTAGTAGAACGTATTGATAAATGCCTCCGGCAGCTGCTCCTTTTCCTCTGATGCCGGGAAGCACCAGTCGCCCAGACACCAGCCGCCCTCCTCTTCGCGGACCACAAGTCCTTTTTCACTGTGGGCATCCATATAATCGAACCAGCGCAGGATCGCGTCATAGCCCTGCACAAGCAGGCTGTCGTCCCCATAAATTTTTGCCCATGCGAGCGGAACCTGATACACTGCACAGCCCCAGCCGCCGGGTCCTCCTCCCCCGCCCAGAAACGGCGCGGTATGTGGGATATGTCCGGTTTCTGCGCCCTGGCTGTCCAAAATATCCTGATACCATTTCCGATACAGCTCTTTGGTATCCAGAAGCAGCATCGCTGTTTCCGCCGTCAGCTGACCGTCTCCGGTATATCCAAGCCGTTCTCGGTGCGGGCAGTCTGACGGAATGCAGCCGTGATAATTGTCCAGCTGCGTACGAATATAGGCTTCATAAAGCCAGTTCAGCACAGGATCCGAGCAGGAAAAACTTCTGGTCACCGCCACATCCGTATGGATCACCTCTGCACACAGCACCTCACATGGACCCTCCGTCTCAAAATAACGAAAGCCATGCCAACAAAACAACGGATGCAGTGTCTGTATCCTTCCGTCGCAGATATAATGATCCTGCTGCAGCTGATCGCTGCCGCCCGCCGATTCGAAATCCAGCGTACCATCTGCTGCCAGTTCCTCTGCATGGCGTACCGTAATGCATTCTCCTTTTTTTCCAAGGCAGGAAAGCACAACGCGCCCGGCGATATTTTCCCGACAGTCATAAATTTTTCTGCCATCGTGCTCCCCAATCAGGATCGGATAAAGCTTTCGGATCACACGATCCGGTGGACAGGTCTGCTCTTCTAAAAGGGTTTCCGGTGCATGGACCGGCTGTGCTGGCTTCCAACCGGATAAATCAGCGCCCGGATCTTGCCAGCCTTCCGGCTCTTTCCGCAAATCCCGCACCTCTCCCAAAAAGAGGTTGTTTTTCAGCAATCCGCCCGGATGCCACAATGTCTGCCGGTCGCTTTCAATCCATTCCTGTCTTCCGTCTGCATCCGTCAACGTCAGCTCAAACCAAAGCTTCGGCAGACCGAAAACAAATTTTCCTTCGGCAATCCGCTCTGTCTGATGATACCAGCCATTGCCCAGTCGTACTGCAAGTACGTTTTCTCCCGCCTTTAAATATGGAAGTAAGTCAAAGCTTAAATACCGGCAGCGATGTGCGCTGCGCTCCTCCCATACCGGATACGTCGTTTCACAGCCGAGCACCGACGCGTAGTTTGTCATCGCCGGCATCAGCTCCTGATCGCTGATCCTTTTTCCATTGATATAGAATAGAAAATATCCCAGTCCGCAGATTTCCAGACGGGCGCTTTGAAAGCGCTCTGTCTTATCCATCCAGAAGCTTCTTCGAAACAGCGGCGCTTCACAGCCTGCTCCGCCGCAAATCCAGTGTTCTTTTTTCAATCTTGATTCCCTCACGCAGCCCTTGCCGCCCCAATATCAGAAAACATACCGCTCTGACATCTGCTTAGATGATAGAACGGCATACACACTCTTCTAAATATTGGAAGTCTGTTTATTACTGACTTACTGTCATTTTCCCCAGGATTTCTTCTACTTCCTCTACACTCATCAGGAGGTCTTCCGCTATTTTAGATGCAGAATCGCCTTTTTGATACTTTTTAGTCACCAATTCGATCGTTTTTTGATTAGATCCTTCCAGGCGTCCCTCTTCCAGCCCCTTCTCCATTGCTTCCCGAAAAATCTCCTTCGACCGATAATTCAACACTTTTCCTCCCATAACTTCCGTAACCTCCTTCTCCACATTGTCATATTTCGACGCAAGTTTTTCCACTACATTATTCGCCAGTTCACACAACGCGCCGCCGGTAATTGGCTTCATACGCCCGCTTTGGCACTCCTGATCCAGCCGTGCAGCTACGTTCTCATATTCCATCCTCAAACTGCGAAGCCGCTTTTCATCTCCATTAATTATTCGAAATTCCTTTTCATATCGAAAAATATAGAATGGGATCAACATCCATAACTCTTTTTCAAAAATTTCTTCCAACGTATAGTTCTTTACTTTCAGGATCGGAATTTCGTAAAATAGTTCTTTTTGTCCGATACAAACGCAAATTTTCAATTCATCCGGCGTATTCGAATTGCTCCTCAGATAGATCACTGCAGAATCCGGAAATTTCACATACAGCACACCGTCCCGGTATTCCTTATTCATCAAAGCAATCTGCGCATCATATTCCCACATCCGAATTTCCATTGTCCCATCCGCTGTGCTCTGACATTCCAGATGATACCGTTTGGAAATTCCCTTTAAAGAAATCAATGTCAGGTTGGAATCCGTAACCCGCTTCTCCTTTTTCCCCTCCGGGTTCCTCAAAAAAATCTCGTTCTCATTCGATACCACTACTTCCCGCCCGGTATAATTCGTGCCGAACAGCTCGTTAATCAGCGGGACCACCAGCTCTGGGCAATCCTGCAGCAGCGTACGGAAAGTGTCATCATAAGGTGTATTGATTGTCTCCATCTTTTGCCTTTCTGATACATTCATCATATACCAGGAAGACTTCTTTCTGCAAGGTCTTCCCGATATCTCCATCTGTTCCTTATTCAGTTTTTGTCTGATAGAAATCTCTGGTCGATCCGACCTTGAAAAAATAAAAAGATTTTAGATTCTACGGCAAGGGCGGCTCTCCCTCTGCAAAAGCCGCCTGCCATAATAGAATATATTTGATGCCAGGGTCAAAAGGTCTAAGCCCACATGAGCTTGCTCATAGGTGGGTGAAAGACCTCTTGCCCCGCCCCGATAGGAGCATAAAAGTGGGATGATAATCCCACGATAT
>ERZ856578.2539-NODE-2539-length-29892-cov-4.395807_pt1 | contig 29892 bp, 28 predicted proteins | sample MGYA00514384_ERZ856578 | MGnify/ENA primary metagenome ERZ856578 (study PRJEB29103, sample SAMN06111958) | human gut metagenome | biome: human gut; feature: ankylosing spondylitis patient; material: healthy_person | host: Homo sapiens | place: China:Hangzhou... | reverse complement strand
GGTCCAAGCCATGTGCACCCTCCTGTCCCTGCTGATGCTGGGCTTCGTCACCGCGGTCTCGGTTTTCCCGTATCCCGACCGGCCCGCCATCTTCTTTTCGCCGGTGTTGGTCGGCATGGCCGTGATTTTCCTCTTTTCCTTCCGTCAGCTTTTTCTCTCCCTGACGCTGTACGCCCTGGTTTTCATCGTACTGGCGGTGCTGTTCAAAGCCCCGGCCGCGCTGGTATACGATATATGGGCCGTCATCCCGGCTTATATCATCGCCCTGTTCTGCGCCGTTGTTGTCGTCAAGCTGCGGGTCAGCGATTCCCGCTCCCGTGCCCGTTGGATGCAGCTTAGTGTCCTCGACCGTCCCACCGGCCTGCTGAACAAAGCGTCCTGTGAAGAGCTGTGCCGGCGCTTTCTCTGCATGGAACCGGATACCCGTTCTGCGATGCTGATCGTGGACATGGATCATTTCAAGGAAATCAACGATTCCGAAGGGCATCTGTTCGGGGATAAGGTCCTTTACGGTATCGGCGCCATCCTGCAGAACGACCTGGATGAGGATACCATCACCGGACGGATCGGCGGGGACGAGTTTCTGATCCTTGTCAAGCACGCCCGGGAACGGGCGGCGGAAAACCTGGCCGGCCGGCTGCTCTCCCGGCTGCGTCAGGCGCACGTCTCGGAAGCGGGAGCCGCGGTCACATGCAGCATCGGCATCGCCTACGCCGAGGCTGGCGGGAAGGATTACGCCGCCCTTTTCGAACAGGCGGACAAGGCCCTGTACCAGGCCAAACGCGGCGGCGGAAACCGCTGGGCCGTATATGGCCGATAGGAACCGGCAAAAACGAGGGAACCCCGGTCCGCCGACCGGGGTTCCCTTTATCGTTCGAGCGTAAATTGGAAACGGGCCGTATCCTCACTTCGGGCGGTATCCAGCACGGGGGAATAGGTCTCCACCCGGATCACGCCTGCGGCCGGATCGAAGGTGAGGAGGCGGAGAAACCCGCCGCCCCCATCCTCATCCTCCTGGTAGTCCGCGAGCAGCTGTACCACCGTGCGGTCGGGGACACCGTCCGCGTCGTCGTCGATCGGGCTGTCCCGCCGCCCTACGCCATGATGATGCCCACACAGCACCAGCTTGACGTTCGCATGGGGTTGAACCAGCTCCTGGTACAGAGTCTTTCCAATCCCGCTGAGAGTCCCCGACTCGTGCATGTAGCTGTGGAAACCGAGTACCGCGTAATGCCCGGGGTAACGGGAGAGTACGGCATCCGCCCAGGCGATTCCTTCCTCCCCGGTCCCGTAGCCCAGTGTCAACAACAGGATATCCATGCCGCCCGCCGCCAGCAGGCGGTATTGCCCTTTCCCTTCCTGCCAGGTCACGGTGTCCGGATCGTTAGCGGTGCCAAAATGGCGGGAAAAGTAGACGTAATCCGTCTCGGGTGTCCAGACATCATGATTGCCGGCTGCGATGAGGAACGGCAGGCGAAGCCGGTCCATCGCAGCCACGGCATTTGCCCATTGTTTGGCGCTTTTGCGGTTATTGACCACGTCGCCTGTATGCAGGAGCGCCTGTATGTTTCGGGAGCCGCGCTGCTCCTCCACCCACGAGGTCATCGCCGTAAAGGTGCCGGGATAACTCTCCGCATACACCTGCGTGTCGCTGATCCAGGCGATGGAAAAAGCGGATGCGGCAGCCTCGCTCCTTTCTCCGTCCGTTTGGGGGAGAGGACCGCCTCCTTTTCCCGCCTCGGAGAGGAATGTCCCGATCGATGGGGCCGGCAGTGGGTCCCGTGTCAGGGCGCGGCGCAGCTCGGGCCACCAGCTTCCGCGCGAAAGGATGGCCGCCAGCCCTACAACGGCCAGGCCCGCAACTGCGGCAGCGGCCAGCCGAGGCCCTATCCGGCGTGACCGCCGCTTCATTCTTTTCCGTCTCATCCGTTTCACCGTCCCCGGCCCCAGCTTGTCCGTTACCATCCTATGCGGCGCTGGTCATCAATATACCACACGGAAACCTCAATCGCCACCGATTTTTGTCGTTTTACGGTTTTTATACCATTATACTATATATGAATATACTATATATGAAATTATGATTTTATAGCCATCCAAGCCCTCGGGGCGGCAGCCCCTTTATGTATGGACGTTGGTTCAAAAGATTCCGTACCCGCCGGCTTTCCTAAAAAGAACTCCGGCCTCGCCCCTGAAGGCTCTCTATACTGGCGGGCACTGGGGCCGGTCACCCGCCATTGTGGTGTCCCACAATGGCCCTAAAAATCAAATTACCTGGGGGGTCCAGGGGGCCCCCCTTGGCGCCTCTTTCCCCGTTCCTACTCGATTAGCCTCGGGCAAATGCGGAAGCATTTGCGAGGGCCGGGGCAGGCCACGTATGATTTCGACGGCGTTCGACCCGGCCTTCTTGTTGTCAAGAAAGGGGGTGGCCCGCAGGCCAGACCTTGCCATCACTTGCCAGTCTTTTATTCGCTCATGCCATAAAGCACATGCTGTGCTTTGGCACCTCCTTTCTCTGTGCGGAGAAAGGAGGCAAAGACGCAGGATCATCTGCCGGTTTTCTTACCATACAAATAGGGGCTGCGGCCCCAGGTGTTTTTTTGGTCTTAATATCATAAAACGATGATCACCCAGACACCCGGGAGCCCCGGGCCCCCTCTCTGTAGTTTACGCCGATTTTCATAAAAAGAAAACCGGCCAGCAGTCTGGGGTCCGGGGGAACCCCGGCGGCGTTTTTGCCCCCTTTTGTTGCTACGAGCTGAAGCTCGGACAAACTCCAACACGCCCCGCAAAAACGGGTCTGGCCTTGCGGGCCACCCCTTTCTCGGCGCAAAAGGGCCGGGCAGAACGCGGCTAGAAACGTTGCCAGAATCGATCCGGCGATCATAGATCAAAAAAAGAGGGCCGGAACTTTCCTCTTGATTTGAACGGATAGGCGTGATATGCTTATAGATACTTTTAAAAAGGGGAGTTCTATCCGGAACTCCAGTTTGAACAGAGGAGAGCCGCCCATGTTTCCGATCCTACATAAACGCGCATTGAATGCATCCGTCTCCCTGATGGAGGTGGAAGCTCCCTATATCGCCCGGAAGGCCCGGGCGGGACAGTTCATCATCCTGCGGGTAAACGAAACCGGCGAGCGGATCCCCTTAACCATCGCCGATCACGATACCGAACGGGGGACCATCACCATCATGTATCAGAAGGTGGGGAAAACCACCCTGCTTCTGGATACGCTCGCCGCCGGGGACGCCATTCTCGATGTAGTGGGCCCGCTCGGCCGGGCAACCGAACTCGAGGGCTGCCGCCGGGTGGCGGTCGTCGGTGGGGGCGTGGGCTGCGCCATCGCTTATCCCGAGGCCAAAGCCGCCCATCAGGCCGGTGCGCAGGTGGATATGATCGCCGGTTTTCGCAACCGGGACATCGTTATGCTCGAAGACGAGTTCCGGACGGTGAGCGACCGCCTGTATATAATGACGGACGACGGTTCGTACGGTGAAAAGGGGTTTGTCACGGTCAAACTGCAGGAGCTGCTGGATGCGGGCGAGACCTACGACCTGGTAATCGCCATCGGTCCCCTGCCCATGATGCGGGCGGTGGCCGGCGTGACCAAACCCTATGGGATCAAGACTCTGGTGTCCATGAACCCGATCATGATCGACGGAACGGGGATGTGTGGGGGCTGCCGCCTGACCGTCGGAGGTGAAACCAAGTTTGCCTGTGTCGACGGCCCGGAGTTCGACGCGCATCAGGTCGACTGGGACGAGGCGATGAAGCGCTTGACCCAGTACCGCGAGGAGGAACACGCCTGCCGACTGCGATTCACAGGGGAGGCTTGAGGCCGGCACCATGAGCGCGGCGCACTTTTTACCGACATCCGGCCGCTTTCCACGATACGGAAGCGGCAGACCGCTAAATCCGGAAAGGACATGGACTGATTATGGCAGTGAACAAACAAACGGAAAAAACCCCGATGCCCGAACAGCCGGCATTGGAGAGAGCCGCGAATTTCGACGAGGTGGCCCTCGGTTATACGGCGGAAATGGCGCTCAATGAGGCGGCCCGCTGCCTCCACTGCAAAAACCGCCCCTGCGTTACGGGCTGCCCGGTGAACGTGCAGATCCCGGACTTCATCGCCAAGATCGCCGAAGGGGATTTCGAAGGGGCGTATCAGACGATCCGGGAGACCAACGCCCTGCCCGCGGTCTGCGGCCGGGTATGTCCGCAGGAGAATCAATGCGAATCCAAATGTGTGCGGGGCCTCAAGGGGGAGCCGGTCGCCATCGGCCGGCTGGAGCGGTTCGCCGCCGATACCCACCGGCAGAATACAGCCGGGCCGGCCGCGTCCCCGGCGGTGCAAAGCGGCCGCCGGGTGGCGGTGATCGGCTCCGGTCCCGCCGGCCTGACCTGCGCGGGGGATCTGTGCCGCCTGGGATACGCGGTGACGGTATTTGAGGCGTTTCACACCGCGGGCGGCGTGCTGATGTATGGAATCCCGGAATTCCGCCTGCCCAAATCGATCGTGCAGGAGGAAATCGATGCGTTGAAATCCGCCGGTGTGGATATCCGGACCAATATGGTCATCGGCAAAACCCTATCGCTGGACGAGTTGTTCGACGAGGGGTTCGATGCCGTATTCATCGGCAGCGGCGCCGGCCTGCCGAGCTTTCTCGGCATCCCTGGCGAAGGGCTGCTGGGTGTCCTGTCCGCCAACGAGTTCCTCACCCGGGTCAACCTGATGAAGGCTTACCGGGAGGAGTATGACACCCCTGTCAAGCATGCGCGGCATGTCGTCGTCGTGGGGGGAGGCAACGTGGCCATGGACGCCGCCCGCTGCGCGAAACGCCTGGGCGCCGAAAGCGTGACGGTCATCTACCGGCGGGGGGAAGAGGAAATGCCCGCCCGGCTCGAGGAAATCCATCATGCCAAAGAGGAAGGGGTCTCATTTGAATTCCTGACCGCGCCGGTCGAGATCTGCGGAGACGAGAAGGGAGAGGTGACCGCGATTTCCTGCGTTTCCATGGAGCTCGGCGAACCGGATGCCTCCGGGAGGCGCCGCCCCAGTCCGATCCCGGGGAGTGAGCATGCGATTCAGGCGGATATGGTCATTGCGGCGATCGGAAACACTCCTAACCCGATGATCCGGACCACCACCCCGGGACTGGAGGCCAACCGGCGCGGCTGCCTGATCGTGGAAGAGGACAGCCTGCGGACCACGCGCGAGGGCGTCTATGCCGGAGGCGACGCGGTGACGGGCGCGGCCACGGTCATCCTGGCGATGGGGGCCGGAAAACGGGCTGCCGCGTCGATTGACGCCTATCTCTCAAAAGCCTGACCGAAAAAAGGAAGACGGGTCCGGCCACCGCTATATATGGTGGTTCGGATTCCCGTCTTCCCGTTTTTTGCCGCAAGATTTTGATGTCGAACGATTGGCGATTTAGTAGAAAGACAAAAAATCTTAGATGCCCACCTGCACTTTTTTAACAAGTTGAATAATTTTTTTCAAAATTTTCTTGACATTTCCGTTTGAGTAGGGTAAACTGAAGATCGTATTCACATGTGTGGGTGATCGTAGGGCGTTTGAGGTGGTGGCGTTGAGCGCAGATTCCGCGGGGCTGCCGTTGGAAACCCTGAGCGATGAACAACTGGCAGGACTGGCGGAAGCAGGAAGCGAGGAGGCCTTCTCCCTGCTCGTCGGGCGCTGCTCGTCCATGATCCAGGCACAGGCCCGGCGTTATCGCGGCACCCATCTCGATGCGGAGGATATGGCGCAGGAGGGGTTTTTAGGCCTCTTGTCAGCCGTCCAAACATATCGTGAAACAAAGAAGACCTCGTTCCGCACGTATGCCTCGGTCTGTATCCGCCACCGTATGGTCTCGGCCGTCAGGCGGGCTGGCGGGGAACCGCCGGTTCCGGGATTTGATCCGGAAGAGGAGGCAGGCGCCGCGGGGGTTGCCGATGGGCAGGGCGGTGTGGATCCTGCGCTGCTGGTGATGCAGCGGGAGGAGACCCTCCGGCTGCAGAAATGGCTCGAACATATTCTGACTCCGCTGGAAAAGCGGGTGTTGTTTTATCATCTGAGCGCGTATTCCTATGAGGAAATTGCGCAAAAATTGGAGATTGGGCCCAAGACTGTGGACAATGCCCTTCAGCGTATCCGCCGGAAATTGTCCAAATCCCCCCTTCCTTCCGTGTAAGGGGGTTCCTAAAGTAGATAACGGCTTTTGCCGTTACTATATGCCCGGGTAGCTTAAGAAGAGCGTTGGTTTTCAAAGGTGTCGGTCCGAATCCGTCGCAGGGCAAATTTTTTCTAAAGCGAGGTAACATCCATGTACGAAGACAAGACTCTGATCTGCAAGGAATGTGGCGCGGAATTCGTGTTCACCGCCGGTGAGCAGGAATTCTATGCGGAAAAAGGCTTTGTGAATGAGCCGCAGCGCTGCAAGAACTGCCGCGACGCCCGCAAAAACGCCGCGAAGCCGGAGCGCGAGATGCATACGGCTATCTGCGCGAACTGCGGGCATGAAGCGAAGGTTCCCTTCATGCACCGCGAGGAACGCCCCGTTTACTGCAGCGAGTGCTTCGCCAGCATGAGAGGCGAAGGCTGAGGATTTTGATTCCTCGAAGCGGCCCGGGAATACCGGGCCGCTTTTCTCATACCCTTTTCTCGGGCAGATGCGCTTGCTGCGGCTGAAACCGACGCTGCCAGGGGCGGACGCCGGAGCACTTTCTGCGCGGATCCGCGATACGGGAACCGGACGGGTTCCGTCTTGACACACTCCCTCCCCTTGTGTTATAGTTTTAACGGCGCCGCGGGCCGGTACGTCCGGCAAACCGGTACTCTCATTTAGGTTGTGCCGGTGTATGCTCACTAACAGGGCTGCACCGTGCATTCAATTCGCTGGTGTAGCTCAGTTGGTAGAGCAGCGCACTTGTAATGCGCAGGTCGGGGGTTCAAGTCCGTCCACCAGCTCCAATGTAGAAAGAAGTCGATTGCTGTAAGGCGGTCGACTTCTTTCGCGTATTGTGGTACAATTAAGATACTTTATATTTGCGGAAGAAGGAGTTTGAGTGAAAGAATTTGTCAGCAATAGTTCGCACAAGATTATCATTGAAGAAAATGTTATAAAAATACAGTGCGTTTTTCATGAAGAATGCAGATGGTGTGACATTGTTGATTATGATTTAGAACTCAAAAACGAGAAAAAGCGAGGTAGTCTAAAGATTACAACGAAAAAGAGAAGCTATTTTTTTCATTTTTCACAATACAACTTTAATGATTTTGTAAATCTCTATAATCTCTTTTGCGAAAATTGCGAAACACACAAAGCTATGGTTGATATTCCTCATATTGAAGATGTCAGTGCTATGATGAAATTTGCATTTTCTTTTTACCATAAAACCACTGTCATTTTGGATGACGGATACATTGTAATTGCCAGAGAAGGCGCGCTCAACGCTTTAGCTCACGGAATAGCAGGAGAAAAGAGAATTAGAATTGCTGATATAATGGCCGTTCAATTTAAAGAGCCGGGGATTGGGTGGGGATATATTCAATTCACACTTCCTGGAAGCATTGAGAGTAACCGTGGTATGAGTTCAGCTACAACAGATGAAAATACAATTATTTTTGATAAAAGCGAACTCAACTATGCTATTCGCATAAAAAAGTATGTTGAAGATGTTTTGTCCAAAAAAGACACTTGCAATCAAAACACGAATAACGTTGCAGATGAAATCCGCAAATATCAACAATTGCTAGATGATGGAATCATAACACAAGAAGAATTCAAAAATATGAAGAAGAAAATTATAAGTTAAAGCGACCTGTATATCGCCTGCGACGAATTTTTTTGAAATTCATCGCGCGACATGAAGCTTGCGTCGTCATGTGTAACCCAAGTCGCAATTCATATTAAAAAGACCAAAAACACCGCCCTTACGAATTACATTCGTAAGGGCGGTGCTTTTGGAAAATCCAGTATTCAAGCGGCCTAGCGGCATATTATTTCGCTTCGCTCACCGCCACGGCACATGCCACGGTAGCACCCACCATGGGGTTGTTGCCCATCCTGATATAACCATTATTGGAGCGTTTGAATTGCTTGACCGATTGCATTGAGAACCTCTTCATCATATCTTTTTAAATTCTCGAGACAATCCATAATGCTTGTGCAATAACCCCATTCCAATTCGTTATACCGGCGAGCCGTCCAGTCCCGACATTCATACAAGCCTATTATTTGCCAATTTTTGGTATGAGAAAGGTCGTAATTTACACTAATCCGGTGGCATATGCCGTTTAAGCTATCATTCTGCATGGGAAGCCAAATCTTGTGCCGAAAAACTTCAGCGAAATTGTGACAGTTAAAATTATGCCATGCTATATCATTCTTAATGATATCCAGATCGACATCATACAGCTTTTCATCCCAGTACCGAAATTATTGTATATAAGTATCCCAAACCGCGTTGGACTGATTCTGTAACATTATTTTTTGAATCCTCATAAGTCCATCTACCAGGGTATAAGTACACTCGTTTTTTTCTCCGATTATAAATAACTCATCAATTTCCTCATAGGAAGGCACTTGGGGATCCCCCTGCGCGTTTGCCTTATCCGCCATCATCAGCTTTTCGTCTTCACAGCCAATTATCACGCGAAACGGATCAAGTTGATTCCCTTTTATCCGGGCGAGGATGGGTATTCCCCGATTCAGCGAGCACTGAATCGCATCAGGAAAACCGGTTTTTAATATGGTGTATTGATAACCGGTTAACCCAAACAAAAAATCAATCACTTCGGGGGAATTTTCAAAATTTTGATTTGCACCGTCATCTGTAAAAGATGGGCGAAGTGATGATCTTCCACTTAATGTGTCAAAAAGGAAAAAAATATCTTCTTGTAATTTTACTGTTGATTTGCGGCAATTTCCACAGTCCGTACAATTCCCGCTTGTTTTCATTTCACAATTGTAATCATCCTTACCATGAATATTTTCCAACAGCATTATTACGCTTGCATAGCAGTTAATAAAATTTAGACGGCTGAATGCACAAAACGGGTATGCGAATTCGATTTTCTGGTTAATTTTCAAAACCTCCCTAATAATTTTACCCAGCATTACTAAATACGTACTATTACGGGTTTTCAATCACGATTTAATTGCCTATATTTTAAATGAAAAGAGAATAACATCAGTCAGTCTTCTATACGATGTGAGGAAAACATGAACGATCCATATAATATGAAAAATAAACTATATGCCCATCTGGACACCCTAAACATGATTGTAAAAAATAAACCATGGCACTCTTTCTGCCTTGAGATACATCCCACTAACTACTGTACTCATAACTGCACGGATTGCACCAGCAGCCCTTATCGTTTACATCATCCCAAACAGTATTTACCTGCACCGGAATTGTTTAAAGTTCTCAAACGGTTTTCTCAATTACAAGGTAAATCAATATTGTGGAGCGGCGGCGGCGAACCTTGTAGCTACAAGTGCAAACTAACCAACAAGCGTTTTCTAGATATTGCGCAATATGCCGCCAGCCTTGCGTTGCAGCAGGGCCTGTATACCAACGGCAGTTGTTTGAACGACGAGCTTTCAGATTATATCTTGGATAAATTTGAATTCATTCGTATCAGTTTGGACGCATTTACAGAGACGACATATAAATCGATACGCAAAACCGATGATTACTTACGCGTAATGAAAACCCTTCAGCACTTAATCCATCTCAAAAAAGAACGTGGTATAAATACATGCATTGGTATTTCCTTTGTACTGCGAGAAAACAATCTTAACGATCTCAATTGCCTCAAAAGCTGGGTAACCCAATATCCTGTCGACTATATATACTTTAGGCCGGTAGTCAATTCAGAGGGCAGCACATTAAACGAAGACCTTCTCGAAAACGCCTATTCCCGAATCCATGACGCGGAGAAAAGTACCCGTTCGGTCAAACTAATCACACGTCTCAATAAAGCGAACGGCAACTTAGCCACCCCCTGTCATTATCATTATTTTTGCCCCTGTCTGAGTGCTGACGGCAATTTATATCAATGCTGCCATCATATAGGGAATAAAAAATTTTTATTGGCGGCGCCAAGCGGTGAAGCCCTCTCTATATTGGATACGGCACTCGACCGCAGGGACAAGGTGTATATCGACAATACTTGTCCGATCAATTGCAGAGCTGTTGCGATCAATAACGAGATTACCCAGTTGATAGCCTGTCAACAGTACACACACAAAAACTTTATGTGATGAATCCATCCGGCCTATTTACTTATTTATAAACGATGTAAGATTATGTTGCATAAAATACGATTTCTCTTCGATATAGTAATCGATTTGTTTTGTGATAGGAAACTGCATATTCGCACCTTTAGAAGCCAAAAAGCCAGATTGCTTACAATATTAAGAATTATCACCCTGTGCATTACAGTGACCTTTTTCAAATACAAAAAGAAGTTTCGCCAAGCGATTATTTCGTCGATATAGGCAGCGGAACCGGCCGGGCTGTTTTTTGGATTGCATATAAAGGTTGCATAAAAACAACCGGTATAGAATTAAATGAGGAAATGTATTCCATATCCCTCAAAAACTTAACGACATACAATAACAGACACCATTCCGATATAACGTTCATTAGAGATAATGTCGTAAACTTGAAAATAGTAAATTCCATGAACGTCTTTTACTTATACAACCCATTCAATTACCGATTATTCATATATTTTTTATGTTTGCTTCAAGATTCTCTAAAAGTTTATCAAAGACAAATCACCTTAATTTTATATTCACCCCAACCAACTATTATCGAGATTTTGAAAAAATTCCATTTTAATGAGAAATCCCCAAAATCACCATCCGTTTTAGGTAAAATAAAACCTCGTTATGTTATTTATAAAAATAGCTGATGATAAAAACCTATAACCGAAATTACGGCTTTATCAGGAATCCATTTCGTCAATGACTTGTAACCGCAAATCCAAAAGCTGCTTTAAAAATGGAATATCTTTATCCGTATAACGGCAATTTATTTCCGGTCCTTTTTGCTTACTGATCGACGCGCCGCATACCAAACGACGGTGGCCATAAATGTCACGCCACTTACCACAACGCTGTTGTTTCGTCTTGGAGTGAAAGCAACAATTACAATAGTTCAGATTATGCACACAATATTCCATTAACTCTTCAGCATTGGGTTGGTTTCGCACAAGTTCTAGAAAGCGGTCAAATTCAGTGCTTTCCGGGTAAGCGGCATGCTTTAGCTGGATACACATATCAAAGCGCAAGAATACATTGAACTCCATCGCATAGTTACCTTTATATCGATAACTAACACGATGGTAGTACTGACACGGCAGTACTTTCAAATTTTTTTCTATGGCATATTCGTGCATTGCCCGCGCGTATACCCGGTCTCGCTCCGGAAGAACATCCAAAATATTTTGTATGGTATGTCGATATCCCTTGGTGAAAATCCGAAAATCGCAGGAAAGTACATAAGAATTGCAATTGAGTTTATATCTCTGGCTTTGTTTTTGTAACCGGGTATAGTATTCGAGCAACAAAGGGTACCGTTGACTTTCAAAAACCGTACTGGCCATTCCTTCACGTACATCGATTCCCAAACGCGACAAGCAACTCATCCGATTGAATTTTGATTTATCTTTTTTTCGTACTCCCTTTTTCAGCATTTTATGATATACGGATGCCGCCATCATTAGGGTTCCGTCCTCCATCAATTCACTGCTTTTCACAATATCAATGAGAAGGTTTCCGTAATAAGCCACACCATAAAACATAACATTTTCAGGCGGATAGAGCCTGTACTCGTTCGGATTCTCATACATATCGGAAAACAAGTTGTGCGTATATCGATATACCTGCGTATAACCCTCTTTATCACGTTCATCCGGAATATTCGCCAAAGAAACTTCCAAAGGTACCAGATCTCTTCCAAACAGCCAAATCGCTTTTTTTGTTTTATTTTCAAAAATCTCTTGATTCAAATCGAAATGCATATTTCCCCTCCTACTCATTTGCTGTTATTCTACCATATAAGGGGATAATTGTAAATAAATTTTATTTATTTTTCAACATATTTTTAGAATAAGGAGAAAAATCTGTATATGACCACCCTATCCGACATTTATCAAAAAACAAAGCAGCTTCTTGAAGAAAACGCCGATACCAATTCTGAAATCGATACAAAACTTCATTTCAGCAGCTATATCCGCGATTCCATCCAGTTCATTAAAATTGTCATTTGTTTGGAGGATGAATATGACCTAGAATTTGATAATCAGGACTTACAGCTTGAAAAATACAAATCCATTGATGATTTTATTCAAATGGTTTATCAAAAAATTGTACAGCTATCGGGTGAGGGAGATGGCTCATGATCCGCCTTAGGTTACCGGAGAACGGGAAAAAAGCCCAATGTGATTGCCTAGCTTCCACCATTTATTCTGTGATTTGTAATTTCGGAAAAAATTATCTGGATGTTTTTGCTTTGTTCTGGGGGTTTCAGTATAAAACGCAATCGAATTTGACATGGAACGACTCATTTGAACGAGGCGGGCTTATTCAGCAGCCTTCTTATACTTTAAAAAGTTTGACTGGCGTGGAGGTTTGTCGGCGCTTGAACGACGGTTCGCTTTCCGTAATGAAAAGGACGATTCAATCCTATACGGAAAAGGGGTTGCCGGTGGGGATACAGCTGGACGCCTATGAATGCCCATGGAACGTTGCGTATAAACATGTCCATTTCCATCACTATGTACTTGCCTTGGGATATCAGGACGGAATCCTCTTTTGTCAGGATCCTTTCTGTTACATCGATAAAATTGCATTGCATGCAGATGCTCAATTGAAAATTGGGCGTGACTATTACACGTATAAAATTCATAATACAAAGGAACTACATCCAAATGAACGGATTATACTTTTGAAAGAATCCATCCGTTATTATTTAAGCTCGAAATCCTACGAGAACATTGTTTGTTTTGCCAATGAAATACCTTTCCAACGAGAATATTTTGAAGAGCTTCGTAAACAACAGCCCATTATTGTAACGCCTTTTTTTATAAAATGGAAAAGTATTGTCAGCGACCGAATAAACTTTCTATCATTCTTGCAGTGCTGTGCTTCAAAAATGCCCGATAAATTTATAGCTCTCGTCAACGCGTATCGAATACTCGCCAAATATTGGAACGATACGTACTTGTTATGGATTAAAACCATATCTCGTTCCATAAACCTTGATGCCTTGAAGACGCTCAAGCAAAGACTTCTTGAGCTAGCAGACAAAGAATATTCTATGGCCCGTGTTTTAGATGCTTATTTTGTTCTATGATGGAGTGTGAAGAAGATGAATCCCATTAAGATGGACGCCAACGCTATCGGCAAAGTCATATCCAGCTATCCCCGCATTGAAAAAGCGATAGTTACGATAGATAAAAACCAAAACGGCTCGGAATATGAAATAATTGCCTATTATATAACCTCCGGCCAGCCAATTGAACTGAGTGAACTGCAACACTTTTTGCATGACAAACTGGAGCCCTCATGTGTGCCCCACAAATTATGTCGTGTTTCCCAGTTTCCCTACAATGCCAAAAACGAAATCATGTTGGATCAACTAAAAAATATACCGCTTGTCTACGATCTGCAGGATATACAAAAAGATGATGTTGTTGTCGTATTCTTGCTCCAAGAGCTGACACAGCTCAAAAATGATGTCGTCAGCTTTGATGATTTGAAAAAACCGTTCCAAGCTATTGGCGTTAATTCACTTATTTTTATCGATTTAATCGTTTCAATCGAAGATCATTTTGATTTTACGTTTCCGGACGATATGCTTGATCTGGAAATGTTTCACAACTTCTCCGAATTGATTCAATATATTAAAACTCTTATAAAATAGAGGGGGAAATCGCAATCAGCACACGTATTGGCAGATATCAAAATCTTTCTATATATTTCTGTGTCAGTGAAACAGCCGACGACGCTTATAAGTCATTCAAAACCCAACTTGTACATTTTTCCATTCTTCAGATATGCAGGAAGCCGCTCGACCTTTTTCAAGCATTGATTAACAAAGTTCCTATATTCGGTATGTTTGCTTCCGACCAAATACATAATCCGATGAGAATTGATGCCGTCGACCAGTTACCGGAATCCATTACATATGGGTTTCTGGTTCGAACATGCACGCGCCTGAACGATCATATCTTTATTGCTGCTGAGTTGACTATCGATCATCTTATACCAAAAAGCTATGTGTATAAATACTCTTACCATACCAAGGAAAACGAACAACGCAAATTTCCCGTTTACGGCAGTCCCCCTACGGACCCGCAGTCTAAATCCATTCTTATTGTCGAAAAATCGTGTGGTTATGGCGACGCCCTGACAACGCTCCCGTTGCTTCAAAAATTTACAGATATCTACATCCAGCGAGGTATGCGTGTTGAGATCCTGCATTATTATCGGCAGTCTTATGAACTGAGCAGCGTTTTTCTAGGGCGCTGTCAGAATCAAATGTGTGATTATATTGATAATCGAAAATCTCTCATGCAGCTGTACGTTGAGGAAAAGCAGCATCCGTTCGTATATAACCAAATTTACAATTTCGATGGGTATGTCGTTAAATCCGCCGCCACCAAGCTTTATGAAATTGCCAAATTGCTGAATTATCCGAACCCGGAAAACGTTCTGGAAGACGTATATGTTGAGCAGGCGTCCCCGAACGAAGCTTTAAGCAAGTTAATCGCTTTTTCAAAAAAATTTCGCTATGTTATTGGCGTACAATTTCAAACCGCCCATGATGAAATTTGTTTCTGCAAACGCAGCTGGTCTAGTCACCGCATTGCTGAATTTTTGTCTTTATGCCGTGAAAATGGAATTGGGGTTGTTAATCTGGCCCCTTGTCAGGGCGTAAATTGGAATAACGAACTGGATTTCAGCACCCTGCCCATTCCTCAACTTTTTGGTATTGTGCAAAAGCTGGATTTAATGGTTGGTATCGACAGCTGTTTCGGGCATATTGCCGCCGTTTTGCATATTCCCAGCCTAACCATTTGGGGGAAACCATTAAAAGATAAATCCCAACGACCGTTATGCGGGAATTACAGTCTAGTAAGCAAGCGCGGCGATATCGATTCTATAAAAGCCAGCGATGTAATCCAACGTTCTATAAAAATATTAACCGGCGAGTTAGCCGTCAGTCCTACCATTCGGCCGGTCAATACGGTGGACGATTATTACGCGGAGTGGATCGATTAAAGATATGGGCACACATATGCAAAACGAAATACCCCCCAATACAATAATTGGTGTCTTTTCCAATCGTAAAACATCCAAGAGATTATTTCATGAGCTGATTCGGCGTAACTACCATTTTATTGTGATTCTCATTTCCGGATCAGCAATGCATCTGCGAACGTCTCTGTCGAAAAGCGTATATTTTCTCGATGCGACAGATTTCATGAAACACACTCGTTTTAATAACCCTTCTGCCGAGCCGGCAATGTATACGTGCTGCTTTATCGCTATCTCAGTTCCCTCCTATCATTTCAAACGTTTATGGAACGCACAAAAACGGCTTGAGAGCATCATGCCCCCGGGTTTAACAATCTGTAACGCCGTTTTGGTTAAATCAGCTTCCCGGCGATATAATATCATCAACTTTTACAATAACAGGAATCCGTGTGGCAGCTCTTCAAAAGAAGCGCTCATATTATTGCCCTGCGGTATTGGCGACTTAATCAGCATGGCACATATTTTAAAGGCATTTGTAGACCAAAGGACCCAAAGCGGTATCCATGTCGATATATACTATGCAAGTGAAAGCAGCTATGTAATTGGGCCTCTGTTCTTTCAAGAGGCGGGAAATAAAAAAATCAGCCATAAATTTTCTCCCAACGCTGCCTGGACAGAATATGATAACGTATACAATCTAGGCTCTATCGACTATCTCGCCTCCAGTCGAAATTATGAAATATCCATGCTCCTTAACGGCCGGTTTATCACTGATGTTGATGCGCTTCGTACGCTGCTTCCCCTCTTGCCTAAACGGGTGGCGAGAAAGCTGGAAAAGCTGCGGAGGAGATACCGTTATATCATCGGTGTCCAATTCAGGACCGAACATAACCATCCGATTACCCGCAATTATCACGCTCCATCCGCACGTCATTTTGTTCAGGAGTGCCGCCGATTGGGTATCGCCGTTGTCAATTTGGCTCCCTGTCCCCGATACCGGCTACGGCCCCAAATGGACTGTGGACAAATAGACATCAAATTCTTACCTTCGATCATAGGTAAGCTTGACATGGTTGTAGGCATCGACAGCTGTTGTGTACATATTGCCGCCATGACAGGGACCCCTTGTATTGTACTGCATAATCGCCTGTATTCCTATACGATAAACGTGATACGGCTATGCTACAACATTGTTAGCAAAAGCGGTGATTTGCAAGACGTACCATATCGCGTAATCATCGAGCGTGTACAACAAATTATAAAGCGTGAACTGTCGCTTCCTACGGAGGTCAATCCATATAACGGTTGGAACAGCGATAATACCGAATACCTTTAGTCTTCCTTTATACCCAGCCTATGGAAAGCGGTGATGTCATCAATATGACTCGATATGTTTCGTCGCCCTATATCATTCACCAGTCCACAATAGGTGAAAAAGTCAAGCTGTATAACGACTACAGTAAACGCTATCATCTATTGACGGAAGAGGAAATCCGCATACTTTTGCAATGTAAAAAACCGCTGTCATACAATGAGTTATGCTCCCACTTTCAAAGTCAACTAATCGATCGATGTATTGAAAGATTTCTTCTTTTAAAAGCGGACTGCATGTGGCAATACCACAAAATCCAGCATATTGAAATCGAAACCAGCACTGTCTGTAACTGGAAATGTGATTATTGCCCCAATAGTATCTACTCACGCAAACCTCAGCACATGGAGCTTCCTTTATTCAAACTCATATTGCAAAGAGCAAAGGAATACCGGCATATAAAATATGTCACCTTACACTCCTATAACGAACCCACTCTGCATCCGCATTTTACAGAACTGGTCGATGAGGTCTATCGGTATGGCTTTCGATTGATGCTGTATACGAATGGCTCACATCTAGACGAAGGAAAAATCCAGCACATGCTCCGTTTTGGCAACCTGAAAGGTATCGTATTCAATTTGCCTTCCTTAGATCGTGACGTAATGGAAAAAATGACCGGATCCTCCGATTATGATGCCGTGATACACGCGATAGATACCGCCATAAAAAACGGCATAGACGTCACGTTTTCTGTACAGGGAAAGGGAGAGAAGCGAATAAACGCTCGATCCGAAATTGGAAAAAAATATCCTGGCTGCAAGATCATTTCGCATGATTCGTTTGATCGTGCGGGGGCGTTGACGAATGAATACCGGCAGAATTATGCCTTAGAGGCTGATTTCATGGAAGGCTGTATTACCATGAATGAGGCTGTAAATATTACAATTAACGGCGATTTGGCCCTCTGCTGCAACGATTATAACCATCGTCATCTATTTGGAAACCTGAAAGAGCACACATTGGATTCCCTCCTGTCTGGAGCGGCCTATACCAATATAAAGAAAACGATCTGGGGGGGACAAAAGGCTCCCACGACGTTCATATGCCGCCATTGCGTCATGATGGATATGTCATTCGAGCGCAATCAGAGGATAAAAAACGCAGAGGGCCGTTATTTATGCGAATAATGCTTCCAATCGTACCCGAAGGCGGTCATCTTTACCTTCAATCGGATATTTTACATTCCCTGTTAAAAACAAAAATCACCGACGAAATATGGAGCGGCCGGCCTATTCAATATGTCCGCGTGTTTCACCAAGGGCCGCTGATATATACAAACGGGTATGTTAAAATCTATAATGAAACAGATCGGCCCGATCGGATTAACCGTTATTTTAACATTACGAATCCGGATTGTACCGATGTCAAAAGTATAACGGAAGTCGTTGTCCATGGGCTGAAAGAAGGATACTATGTCCAACTCAATCTGGACGAATACTTGATCGAAAAAACATACTTCAGCGGCCGGGTTCATTATTGTCGCAATTTTTTAGTCTATGGGTTTGATGATCAAAAGAGAGAAATTTATGCGGCGTCTCACGATCGCAATACACGGTATACCGTTTTCGTTTTAACGTATAAGCTGCTGGATGAAATATACGACGCAGGTATTGAAGGGCTTCCGAATCAGGCGCATAATCGCTGCCAGTATATCCGACTCAACGATCGACTGGAAAACGACGAAGCCTTCCAATATAGTGAAACAAAATGGAAAACCGATATCGAGAGGCATTTAAAAGACCGTGTAGTTTCCGGTGCTGATGAAGACAGCGTTTATACAGACCTATATGGCCCCTCCCGATTCGAAGCGATTTTTCGTGCTTTGGAACAATTAAAATATAATCTTGAAAAAACGGATTACCGCATATTTATCATGCTGAAAAACCATCTTCAGGTATATGCTTCCGTTCTGAAAAAATCAGGTAAATACGATTATGCGCAATCCATAGTCAAAAACTTGGCAGAGGCCTTTCATACATTGGATTCGCTGTGCCTTTGCATGATGAAACTGTTTTCCGACAATCGTCGAAACGATATACTGCAATTCATACAAAAAAGACTTAGTGACATCATAGCGATTGAAAAAGAGGCGGCGACAATATGGCAGGAAGTCTGAAACAAAACGTGGATTGTCTGATCCTCGGATATCCAGGCGAAGACAACAAGCTATTATCTTTTAAACAGCAGCTCTATCATCATGGAATAACAACGTCCTTGAAATTTACAACGATGTTTTATCCAAGGGTGATCATGGAAACGTCACTGCTGAAAAACAAATTAGAATCAAATGGATTTACTACAAAATATATAGTATCAATCGTCAATAACTGGCATATAATGAACGATTTTCTTCCCCGATTCATCGTAATCGCTTTCCGGTATTTTGAATCTTCCAGTCAAATTGTTAAAACAGTAAAGATGGTTCGTCAACTATTACAGGGCGCGCAAATCATAGTCGGCGGTGGCTTCTTTTATCAAGCATTTCATAAACTATCGCCATTTGAAGCCTCTTATTATTTAAAGCTACTCCAAGCAGATTTTTATATCGATCTTTTTGATTGTTCAGACACTGTCATACAAATTATGCAGCAGGCGGAGCATCCGTCACATATGCAGGATATACCTTTCATATATTTCCGATCCGGGGATGATTACATAAAAAGTAATCAAAACAATCATTATAGCCCTCAAAGGGATGCGAAAGCTGTCAACTACGGGCATTTCCTGCATTCGCTTCCGTCGGTCGCCGCTATGAGAACCTCCGTATCCTGTCCATATAATTGTTCTTTCTGTGCTGTTAAAAACAAGGACGACCGATTTCAAAAACTACCCCTTTCGGTTATTCGACAAGATGTAATTGATTTAATGAACACACCTCAAGTCTCCATTATCAATTTTACGGATGAAACCCTTAACCTACCTGTAAATACATTTAAGACTTTTTTGCAAATGCTTATTGACACCGGACGGCCGCCTTTTTGGTTTTCTTTTGTCCGCGCCGATCAGATAGATGAAGAAACGGCTGTGCTCATGAAAAAAAGCGGCTGTAGGGCCGTGATGATCGGCTTCGAATCGGGAAGCGATCAGCTGTTGAGTACCATGAACAAACAGACGACGGTGCAGAAGCTCCTAAAAGCGCACCAAATAATAAAACAGCAAAATATTCTCACTATTGCGTACTTTATTATCGGATTCCCTGGCGAGACCCGTGGAACAATCGAAGAAACTTTTCGATTCATCCAAGCCATACAACCGGATTTTTATCAGGTTAATGTATGGTCCTGTGAAGTGAATTCCGATATCTATCTGGCTCGTCAGAATTACCATCTCGTTTTAAATGGTAAAAATTGGTCGCACGATACCATGGATACCCAGCAGGCGCATGCTGCTGTAACCTATATACGGCGACACGTAAAAGGACCTGCTGAAATCCACAGTTTTGACATCACGTTTGCCCTACAGCTTCTCCAACATGGTGTGCCCTTGGCCACCGTGAAGAAATTATACAAAACCATTGATATCTCGTAGATGACTAGGAGTGGATAGAGTGACGACAGAAGAAAGAATCATCCAAGTTATTGAAAAATTCCAGACTAATTCTCAACCAAATGACGCTACGCTGGCGTTTGACTCTATTACGTTTATAAAAGTAATTGTTGCGTTAGAGGATGAATTTGGGATTCAATTTGATGTGGATAAAATTGATATCGAAAACTTTAAAACCATACAGGAGCTGGCCAAATATATAGAGTCTAAGCTGCAGGCGAAAGAATCATAATGGACGTACGTATATATGATGTCATATACCGATCTGGCTCGCCTCCATCGCCTTCCACCCATATCCTTCCAGCGGTAATATTTTGTTTGCAAGCAGCAGCCGACGGCCGTAAATTGCTGCCGCAGGATGTTTTATATGGAGCTGCCGGCTTGTTGTTTTCAAATCTTTGGTATGACCGGGATTTGAAAGCCATATATGATATTTCCTCTCTGCCGTCAAACTTCATTGCTTCCATAGATCGGTTGTTTCATATGGCCGGATATGATTATGAAATCGCCCGTAAATGGGGAGGCGTGTATACACGAGAGTATTTTTGGCGCCGTATTATTGAACATCTCCGTCTCGGGCTGCCATCCTTATTGCTGCCCTCCTCGCCTGAGAACGACGTATTGTGCGTTACCGGCGCTGATGAGCAAACGGGCTGCCTCCTGGCAGGGCGAAATGCTCCCCCCATCCATATGGATGACTGCTATGAGCGGCTGGACGGTATATTCCTGATAGGCCGGCCGGTTTCTTCGCATCCGGCAACGTTTACAATCGACACTCTTTTACAGATAGCCCGATATTCCGTAACCGCTGCATTTTTTCTGATTAACGCCGTTCCACACAACCCGGACCCAGCCGTGGAAGAACTATTATTTCAGCACCTGTTTTGTGATATGGATTTATCTCTGGCTGTCTTGCGGCGTCACGCGCGCTTTTTGTCGGTATGCCGCAGGGAGGCCGTCAATTTTTTAAATCGATTGTTGTCGGTCAACCAAACCTCCGGTAATATGCGAAAACTGAGGAAAGCAATTTGCCTTTATAAACAATCGTATCAATGTTTGGATAGATTGGCCGACGCAGGGAAAGCAACCGAAAGGTATGCCGTTGCTATTGATCTAGACCATAAGGAGAAGGAAGCCATAGCGATTATAAACGAGGTTGTCACAAACCATGATTCTCATTGAAAAAATATATAGGTACAGCTGGAGCTATGATGCTCATTATCGCTTTTTTTGTGTACATAATAGCTGCCATCAACTGATGGGATACGACGGGGTGGAAAACAGGGGACTATATTTGAACTGCGTATGGGATTGTTCGGTTGATTACGACACCAGCCGGCCGTATGGCTTTTCTATTTCCAGCGACAGCACTCCGCTTCTTGATGATTGCTCCCCATGGTACCAATTCACCTTTCATGACGACTATGAGAAGGCTTGGCAAGAAAACTGCCGGATCTTAAATACGGGGAGACCGGTTATTATTGCATTGGACAGGTATTATCTTCCCTATGCCGCTGATTTTAGCCGACGTCACGGCGCCCACGCGGCACTGCTGTTTGGATATGCGGAAAATACAAAAAAAGCCTTCATCGTAGACTGGTATCCGGATGAATTTTATATAGGGCCCGTCTGTTATATCGATCTGCGTAAAGCGAGACTTTCCGATAACGCCTGGAACGGCAATATAAACAGCGGAAGAGAACTTAAATGTGCTTCCCTTGTTCTATCAGAAGGGATTCCTTCCGGTGGCTACAAGCAGGTCATTTCAACCATTGACGCTATTCATAATCAATATTTTTCCTGTGAGCAACCCTGTCACGGTCAAGGCGCTCTCCAGAATTTATTAAAAACGATTCTGGATAATTCGCAGAACCCGCCGCGCGTTTCTCTTTTCTCTTACTTATATCGGCAGCTTTTCCCACAGGTACAAAAGAAAATCCTTTTAGACTATTATCTTGAACAAGCTTCCGTCTTTAATAAAGATATGTTTCAATCTGCCAGGCGGTACCTGCACACAATCATATATGAATGGGAAAACATCCTGCAAAATTTGATGCGCCTTGCTTATTCCGAAAAGCAAAACAAAAAAACACTGCAGGATGAGCTCCGTTATTCATTACAGTCGGTTTTCAGTCAAGAGCTCACACTGGGGATTGGTCTTGATGAGCTAGCCGCAAAGCTGCGAAAAAAAGGGGGATTTCTTTGATTAACGTCGCCTTGATCGATATGCCTTTCGCTCTTAAAGAATGCCCCGCATTTGGCCTCACTCAAATAAAAGACGATTTGACGCTGCACTTGGCGGGCAGCGTCCACTGTGATCTATTGTATTTGAATCACGCCTTTTATCAGATAGCCGGGGAGGATATCTTCCGCTTTGTTAACGGCGATTTCTATGGTTATTACAGGTTCGAAGACAACTACCACTATATGATTGAAGAACATCAGAAATCCGGATTGGATGTCGAATACAATGGAGCAGAACTCGGCAACTGGATTTTCAGCAAGGCGGCATTTCCCGAAAAAAAAGATGATACAGAGGATTATCTGCAACAATACTTCCCGCATTCTCCTGATTTGCAAACGGCTGTACGCCGGCTGAGAAATCAGGTGGACGATCACCTCGACAGTCTCTACCGCACTTACAATCTGAATCGATACGATGTCGTCGCCTTTACTTCCAAGTTTCATCAGCAAACGGCAGCGATGGCCATGGCCCGGTTGTGTAGACAGCACAACCCCTCCGTTATAACCGCTATGGGCGGTCCCGGATGTGAGCCGCCATATGGGGCGGAATTAGCCAAGCAAAAGAGTAGTATTCAGTTCTTTTTTTCAGGCCGTCGGTTTTTAATTGGTTTTCGGCGTTTTATTTCGTTCATCCAGCAAGGAAGACTCGATCGGGTTCAGACCATTCCCGGAGTGTACACATATGAAAAATATAGAAAAAGCTTAACTTGCGGTAAGCCTTATAATCCACTGGAAGAGAGCGAAGAAGAGCCAATTGATACGGTATCCCCGCCTGATTATACGTCCTATTTCGAATCTTTGGATCAGCATTTTAAAGACTGTGTTGTGGAGCCGGTTTTGTTTTTTGAAACATCACGGGGCTGTTATTGGGGTGTTCGTCACCGTTGCAATTTCTGTGCATACGACGGCTATCGAAAGCATTTTTCACCCATGCATCCATCGGTTATGATTGCTTATCTAAATACGATGTTTGCGCGGTATTCTGATCGCTGCAAGTATTTTATTGCTGTAGACAGCTGCCTTGCGCCAAGGTATCTCGATACGGTTTTCCCCTATGTCACGATACCCAGCCATGTTAGCATCCTGTATGACGTCCGCGTCACTCTGACGCGGGATCAGCTCAGACGATTGGCATCGTACCGTATCCATCTGCTCCTGGCCGGTATTGAATCCTTTTCAAGCGATGCCTTAGCCTTGCTGAATAAGGGGACCACCGCATTTGACAATATTGCGTTCATGAAAAACTGCCGCCGATACGGCTTGGAAATCAGTTGGAATATACTAGTAAACATTCCCGGGGAAACGATTGATATGCTAAAACAAACCTGGCGGACGATGCAAGCTTTGACACATCTGTATCCACCAAAAGGCGTGTGGCTGGTCAGTTTTCAAGGGAATTGTCGGTATGCTGACAATCCGTCGCAATTTCAAATTCAGTTATCCCCACTGACAGAAAGCTTGTCCTACGTCTATCCATTTCTCGAAAAAGCATTGCAAGCGCTTACCTATTTTAAAACACGCATCGATGAGAAGGATTCCCTGCACAATCGACAGCATCTGGTGATGATCAATCGAATGATCGCCTCCGCCGAGATATGGAAATCAGCATGGCGTGTTGATAAAAAAAATCTTCCAAATTTATACAGGGACGAAGACACCATATACGATAATCGTACATCCATTCAGTCCTATACCTTGATGGAAAAACAGATTGACATCTTGGACTATCTCGAACAGCCGCACAGCTTAGAGGAAATCAGTAAGTATATGGGGATTTCGGTCGAAACCGCCTTGGGGCAAATCAAATATTTGTGCGACAAGCAATTGCTTTTTGAAGAAAACAATTGCTATATAAGCCTCGTACTATAGAGGAGAATGAACATAGTGGAACCATATGTAATAACACATTCCTTCATATTTAATAAAAAAATCAGTCGTTATCTGCCCGGCGGAGAACATTCGAATTTTTTTCATGATACCTCAAACCGATTACATTTCAGACAAATAAGGGGAAGTCGTTGTGTCGATTTAGACGGCAATGAATACGTGGATCTATATAATGGCTCCGGATCGGTATTCCTCGGGTACGGTTATCCGGACTTCATATCATCTTTGAGGCATTGTATCGATCAAAACCTTATACCACGGCAGAGTGAACTCGAATGGGAAACCGCACAATACCTGGCAGAAGCCATTCCCTGTTGTGAACAAGTGCGGTTTGGCCTCAGCGGAACCGAAATGGTGACAAATGCCCTGCGTCTGGCCCGGGCCTTTACTGGACGGGAGATTATTATCCGGTTCCAAGGGCATTATCATGGATCCAGCGACAGCATGCTACCCAATAATATTAAAAATCGAACCAGTCAAAACTCAACGGTTATTGAACTGCCATGGAACGATGCTGATAAATTGGAGAGTTGTCTGCGTAATTATCCCGTTGCAGCCATCATTATGGAACCCATCTGCATTAACGGTTGGGGCATTGAACCCCTCGCAGGTTATCTGGAAAAAACACGCGAATTATGCAACCGGTTCGGTTCCTTGCTTATTTTCGATGAGATTATTACCGGGGTCAGAACGGGACTGGGTGGAATACAAAAAAACACGTCTGTTACACCCGATCTCAGCCTGTTTGGCAAAAGCATAGGAAATGGTATACCGATAACCGTTTTGGTCGGCAAACGGTCGATTATGAGCTTATACGAAAAAAGGCAGTTGGTGCACGGAGGTACCTTTAACGGACATGTTCTGGGGCTGGCTGCTATCCGATCGACCTTTTCCTCCTTAGTCCGACAGCCACAGGCCTATACCGCCTTAGAAGAAAAGGTGGAAAGGCTTCAAACCATTATTTTACATGCCGCCAACGAATGCAATTTAGAAATGGTAATACAGGGAGGCCCCAATTGCCTTGTTCTTAATTGCTCGAAAACGCCAATTCGCCATTACGATGAATGTACTAAGAGAATACAGCGAAATAATCATTTGATACGCCAGTATTTACGTCGAACCGGGATCTTGACGGCCCCGCTTCTTCGATTGTATCCAAACATGATGCTTGACAACGATGATCTTATTTTTATGGAGCAAAGATTTTTAACCGCATTCCGGAACGCCCGTCGATGTATCGATTATTTGGATCGTGATAAACATGCCTTTTGAAGAAAAGAATCTGGTACATTACTACCCTGGAAGGCACTGTCTGTATGGTTCCCTATATAACTTATTTAAAAGCTGGGGCAGCGGGCTTTGTGAACACGACTATTTTATTATGTGCGATGGATTATCCTTTCGGTTCCACAAGAACGAATCCGAAAATTTTATAAGCAACATACTTGATTTTATACATGTTGATTATCGTGAGCAGATAAAACGATGCAAAAAGCACTTATCCTTATCGTTACGTATGGATGAGGATAGACTGATCGATTGGTGTTATTGCATTGAAGTTCTAAAAACAAAACATCCGGTTCTCGCTTTCGTTGATTCCTCTATACTTAATTATCATATATTGGAAAACCCTCTGTCTAATCTTGGGGCTCATACCATTATTCTCAATGGCGTGGATCCGGACCATAACGATATAACTTTTGTCGATTCCTATGTTTTGGATGCATCCGGTGACGTCAGAGTCGCCACAGGAACCATCCATATGGAAAGGCTGCAAGCCTATGCCCTAGGCCTCTGCTATTTTTCAAATTATGATAAAGACCGCGAACCCGGACCAAAGACCATAGTAACCCTTTTTAAGCATTCGCTTGTCAATTATTTGAGTGAGCGCCCCGGTCATGAAGGAGGGCACGTCGCCTTAGAGCAAATACTGAGAGGCCTAATACAACTGATGCATATGTATAAACAGGATTATTACGAAAATATGATTGCCCTGGTCTTCCTGATGAAAGCGTATTTTACATCGGCTTTAAGCTATGTAAAAGGGGCGGCTGTTCATTATCTAGGGTTAGCTCCGGATGCACAAAATCAAATTGTGCATGATATCGGCATCCTGGAACAAGAGTGGAAAGCCTTCTTCTTACGTTGCTTGTCGATTCAACCGGAAAAGCTTTTAAACGAGGCCGATAAAGCCATGAGCAGCGGGCTGCATGCCGCTGCTCTCCAAAAAAAATTTTTTAAGAATATATTATCATCGATGAGCTAAACCGGCACAAAAGGAGTGCGCTATGAAAAATAAGATAGTCTTACTATCTATTATAAACCAAAACATGCGAGGAATGTACGAGGATTATGGGCCGTCATCCATCGCCGCCACAATGCGCTCTAAAGGATTTGACGTTCTGCTGTTATCTGAACAGGAAACCTCTGTTAGCTTTCAGGAAATAATTGACTTCAAGCCTTTTATTATCGGATTTAGTGTATATAAGGTCTCCAAGGAATCCGTCTATCGGGTATGCCGGAGATTAAAAGCCTACCTGCCGGATGCCATTTTCATTGCAGGAGGTATTTACCCCAGTTACAACCATATCGCGATTTTACAAGAGTGTCCTGAAATCAATGCGGCCATATGGGGCGAGGGCGAGGCGGCATTTGCGGATTTGGTTCAAGCATATTCCGGCTATTCGGACATCTCCGACGTTCCTAACGTCACCTATCGGCGCGGCGAATCCATTCAGGTCAATAAACCCGCTCAGCTTATAGAGAATCTAGATGCCTTGCCTTTTGAATCGCGGGACATTCTTAAGCGCAACAAACTGCGCGTTGCGCAAATTTCCACTTCACGCGGTTGTACTGGCCATTGTACTTTTTGTGCTAAACAGTTATTTTGGGCAAAGTGGCGTGGACGCAGTGTCGCCAACGTCGTAAAGGAGATCGAGGAAATACAGAAGCTATACGGTATCGATGCTTTTTATTTCATCGACAGCAGCTTGGAGGATCCGGACGGAGGCAAAAAACGTTTATGGGATTTAATAAATGAAATACTGCATAGGAAATTAAAAATTTATTTTTTTGCTAATTTCCGAGCCGATTTTGTACGTACCGCTTCTCCAGAATTGATGCGTTCTTTGGTTTCGGCCGGTCTGTGCGGAGCTTGTATTGGACTCGAGTCTTTTAACGACGACGATCTAAAGCTGTATGGGAAAATCGCAACTGCGGAAGATAATCACCGCATTATCAAATTATTTCGTCAATTTGATATACATATCCAACCAGGCTTTATCAATATCAACCCATATACTACCCTCGACGGCCTCCGCCAAAACATTCGTAGTTTGAAGCAATATAAAATGTTGTGCAACCGTTCGATGTTTCTCAATCAGCTTTCCATATTTCAAGGCACTGCTATTCATAAAAAACTGCAACACGACGGTTTGATAAAAAAAGGGGAATTCAGAGAAAACGGTTATAATTTTGTAAACTCTGCCGTTGAAAAGCTCGTTGAATTTTTACAGACCTATATAGCACTCATCCCCGATCATTATAATCGCAATCTGAATGCCGTCAGCTATTTGGCGAACGATTTTATGACTCTATTTCATTATTTTAAACGAAAATATGGGCATGTAGGGCCTCTTACAGCTCCCATCCAATCCTTTGATCACCAAATCCATCAGCAAATCGATATTATAAATGAAATCGTAGCCGTCTGGTATGAGCGCCTGCTAGATTTTATTGAACAAGACCGTTCCAACTCGGAAATTACAGCCATGTCAAACGAGTTGCTTTTATCCGATCGACTTAAAAAAACGGCTGATTCCATGCATGAACTGAAAAACAATTTGTTCATAGAAGCTGCCAGAGCGGGGACCAGCTATCTGGATGATCTCACACGTGTCGTTTTTTAAAGCAAATCGTATTTGAGAGGTGCCGTTAATTATGCGAATCTGTTTTTTAAGCCCCCCGCAAAGGTATAAGAACAAACGCACGTCTTCCTTCACTTCGCTAAATGAATATCTAGGAATTGCATATGCAGTCTCATTATTACGCCATCATGGTTTGCAGGCCGATATACTGTATTTTGATACGGAGTCAATCAACTGTACCGCCATATGTCAGGAAATAGAAAATAAAGGATATACGATGATTGGCTTTCCTTCATATTACTACAGCCAAATTCAGTTGGCGCGCATCATGAACACGGTTCACCGGAAAAATCCCGACGCTTTCTTCTTTGTCGGCGGTTTTTTGTCATCACTTTCCATCGAGTATTTTCGTAAATTAAAGCATTTACAGTGCGTCATTGTGGGAGAAAGCGAACAAACCCTCCTCGAACTGGCACTCGTATTGAAAAACGGCGGTGATTGGAAAGCGGTTGCCGGGTTGATGTATGTAAAAAACGGTGTGCCATACCGTACTGCGAAAAGGGATTTGATCCCCAATTTGGATTCTCTCCCTTTTCCCTATCGGGAAGCCGGAGATTTTGACACATTTCCTATGATCACCTCACGCGGATGCTACGGAAGAGGTAACTATTGCGGCCTCAATGAATTTTATCGTCTGTCCAACGGCTGTTTATACCGTAGGCGCAGCCCGGAAAATGTTATAGATGAGATAGTGGAATTAAGAAGCAGCCACGCCGTCAAGCATATCCAGTTTTCCGACGGGAATTTTCACATAGCCTCACAGTCCGGTCGAAATTGGTTCAATCGGTTTTATACCATCAATAAAAACAAACGACTGCAAGTATCCTATTCCTGCTATATGCGGGCCAACGAAATAGTAGCGGCTCCCGATTTAATTTCCTTGTTCTGCGAAATCGGGCTTAATCGCTTGTTTATAGGAATTGAGAGCCTTGTTCAGTCCGATTTGGATTTTTACCACAAAGATATAACGGTCGAGGAAAACATAAAGGCTTTGGACATTGTTGAACGGTTATCAATCGATTACGATCTAGGGATCATGCTGTTCAATCCCACAACGACTCCCGATACATTACTGGAATTTGTCCAGGTATTACGCCGAATTAAATTTTATCAGACGGCTCGCCATGTAATTAAGCCGATATCCGTGAATAGTACCGCAATAGCATCCATTGGTACTCCCTTGTATGCCTATGTACAACAACATCATTTGCAAGCAGATAACATACGGGGATATCGCTTTATCGATCCGCGGACGGAAATAATTTATACCTTTATATCCGCATGGAGCGAAACTATACGCCCGCTTATACATCAATGCTTTGACCTGGCTGACCGGAGCGCGAACAGCGTGGCTGTAAAAGCTGCCCAGGAGCTGTTTTTCCTCGATTTATCCTTTATTGAAAACACGATATACCGCATATGGTCCCCTGAATCCATGCATATGGGTACCGCTGCAATTCCGCCGGATTTCCGCGACCGCCTGTCCGGCATACAAAACATGTTAAACGTGGAGAATTAAAGATGCATTGCTTTTCTGTTATTGATAAATGCGGAATGCCCTCGCCGGAAGATACTCTTCTGTGGTCAGTACTTCGCGCAGCTTTTCTCCTGCTTCCTCATCGACCACCTC
>ERZ856578.2536-NODE-2536-length-29907-cov-7.749212_pt1 | contig 29907 bp, 36 predicted proteins | sample MGYA00514384_ERZ856578 | MGnify/ENA primary metagenome ERZ856578 (study PRJEB29103, sample SAMN06111958) | human gut metagenome | biome: human gut; feature: ankylosing spondylitis patient; material: healthy_person | host: Homo sapiens | place: China:Hangzhou... | reverse complement strand
GCAACCGAATATGGTATTATTACTCACATAATCAGTTTTTTCAAGTAAGCGACGATGCTTTTGAGATTTTGAAAGATCAATATATTCAGCTTTTTGGTGGATGGGAACAAATTGATTTGGAACATACAAAATATGATGGTAAAAAATGGTGGTAAATATCATTAAATTTAATCAATATTTTTAGCTTTTAATGCCATTGTAATTTTAACTCTTGCATGGTAGAGTAAAAGTTACAATGGCAAATGAAGGGAGTTTTAAAATTGAATACCAACAGCATTACTGAAAAATTTGCACAAATTGAAAGCCAATTAAATGGCTTACTTGCTACTGATAAAAGATCTTGGGTTGAAATCTATAAATTGATGGATGAAGTAGAGAAAGAACATCTTTATTCGAGCAAATATCATAGCTATACTGCCTGGGTAAACAGCCTTGCTGCTAACAATCACATTCATGTGTCGCTGCTCTGGAGCCGAAAAAAAGCCGGAAAGGTGTATGCAGCTTATATAGAACGTGCAAAACAGCAGGGTATATCCGTCCCCTCATTAACTGCGTCTGCAATTTCACCAGATAGTTTAAATTTAATCGAGAAAATTGCAGGGGCGAATACTGACGTTACCGATGATCTGATTCAAAAAGTACTGCAAAATGATCTCTCACGCAAAGATTTAAAAAATGCTTGGGCGACTGTTCGGGCAACTCAAGGCACTACAGTTCGCAAAACACGCTATGATAAAGATAATGTAAACGTTTCCGCTGATGCAATCACAGCTAAAGATATTGTTCTAGCATTATCGGATCGTAAATGGCTACCTGATCGGGTAGAAGGAGAAACGTATGAATCAGAAAAATATAAGCTGTTTACAGAGTTTGCCATTCAAACAGGTAGCTCACGAAATGCACGCCGAATTGATGCCCTCATTTTAGAAAATCTAACCATAGAGCATCAGAGAAATTATCATCTTCATATCCATGCAATTGAAATTAAAGTTAGTAAGAACGACTTAATACGAGATGAAAAAATGCAAGAATACTGTGATTTTGCAGATTTTTTTTGGCTTGCTGTTCCTGAATCACTTGAGAATGAAGCAAAAAAAATTATAATTGCAGGCTGGGGGATACTGGTTATTAGCACCACAACCTCACACATTAAAGTTGCTATTAAGGCAGAACACAATCCAGGTATCTTTCGAGAGCAAACTATCGAATCAGCTCTTGTGAAAGCAATTTAGCAAATAATTCTACTCTTATATGCAATAGTAGAATTATTTGCTTATGCTATCTTGGAATTAATTTTTCGCACAACTGTCACAATTATCAGCTTGGCAGTTGTGTATTTCTGTTTGTATAATTCGTATAATTGATTTTACGCTATAACCCGCAAATCAAATATCTTCTCTACACTGTCATCATTATTCACTTTGTAAACTCTTATAAATTGGATCTACAACATTAATATGTATTCTTCGATTCAATTCATCTTTTCGTATATATACTTCATTTATCATATCTGGTAAGAATAATTTAAAACTTATTTCAGATCCTTTCAAAAAATGAATCAGGCATTTCTTTAAATATTTCCACCACTCAAATAAATAAGAAATTTCAATTAAAAGCTCTGACTTTTCAATCGACAAATGATATTGATAGCCATCTTTCTCTAATTGACTCTCTAGTTCTCTCACCTGGGCGGTATAAACTACCAAATTGTTAAAATGTAGTTCGTTATCCATAAAATTCAAAAATAAATCAATATCGTCTAGTTTTTTGATCTTTTCCGTTATTAGATCCAGAAATGCAATCTCAAAACGGAATGAACACATCAATAAATCATACTTTTGAACATTATAGCCATTCCATCTTTTTATGAATGCTACCCAGTTATATTCAAAAGCAACCTGCTCCATATATGACATTTGAACATCTCCTCTTTTTTTAGGTAATCCATTCTTATCACAAAAATAATCAATATCTTTGAGCAGTGCCATCAAACTTTTTTTCTTCTTCCCTTTATAGCCTCTATACCCAACAGAACAACTAATTTTATTATTTTTTATTTCATATAATGCTTGTGCAGCTGATACAACCTCAAGCAGAGAATATGGGTTCGATAAGTTAATATTCTTAAATTTTCTTATTATTTTTATTACCTTTTTAATCGTATCCGTATTTTTTTTTACCCAATAATGGCCATACTTCTTTGAACTATTCTTTCGTATTATCTTAGTTTCTTCATTTTTTACTTCTGATCCTTTCTCAAGATTGGGAAACATATTGTCCCAAAAGCTATCATTATTTTCTAAAAAAGCCAACAGATTCTCATCATTTTGGATAGCATACTCTAAATAAGTACTTTTGTATTGTTCCAAAATTCCCTGAACTAGTCTAGGTACCGTAGACTTCTCTGGCATTTCTATGAAAACTGGATTTTCTAAATTAAGCACTCGATCCAGGCTATCCTCTGATACTGTAATTTCACAATTTAAGCAAAACATTTTATAATGAAAATATACCAATTCCCAAATAGAAAAATTATATTTTTCCTCATTTTTATTTATCGGATTTCTGTATTCACAAATTTTTCGTTTCATTCTTTCAAATTGTTTATTTTCGAACGCATGGTCAAGAGATGAAAAATCAATAAGTGTCGCTGTATATTCAAAAAGTCTAAACCAACATTTTCTGACTTTTTTTATTTTTTCATTGATTTTTCTCATTTGTTCAATTTCTAAATGTTTTATTATTTCACATCGAAATAATTCTAGGCCGTATGCAGATTTAGTAGCGCGGCTTTGAAACATCCAATTAAGTGTTAACTGGACACTCGGCTTAGACAGAATATCAAAAATATCTGCAGTCTGATAAACCTTTTTTTTCTTGTTTTTTTTTCTATTATCTGCTGTTATTTTATCTGTTTTAATTCCAAAACTTTCAAGGTAATATATGAGTACCAAAAGCTTATAATAATCATACAATTCATCTTCTGTTATTTTATCTTTATCAATTAACAACACTTCTTTTAGCTCTTCAATAATATCTTTTAACCTCTTATAGATCTGATCCCTGTTATCTTTCAAACGATTCTTTCGATTTTCACGATTCTTACTTATATTATCTTTTATAGTAACATCTTTTTTACCTGACTCTTCCCATTCTTCATTTAGACTCTTATACTCTTCGTCACATTTTTCTAAAAACGCTTTAAGATCTGTACCAGATCTTTGAGCGCCAAACCGACTGAAATCTTTTCCTAATATTTTTAAAACTTGCTCTTGCTCACATGATCTTAAATCAAGTGAACATTTCGGTTTAAATAAAACTTCAAATACTTCATTTGTGTTATTATATCCATAATATTCATCTATTCCTACATTACCTTCTCTACTTAAAAAATAATCAAATGGCAGTGTCATATCATCAACCAACATAAATACCATAAAATCACGATTCAGCTTAAGATTCCAGTATTCATCAGTTGGAATTTCAGTATAAGAAAAATTTTTCTTATCCATCTGAAAATAATTTTCTATTTGTTTTTTAATTTCAACAATAATAGCATTATACTGACGTACAACAACAGCTCCATTTAATATTGCACTTCCCATTTCAAAGTAATTTATCACTGTATCCGTAATTTCGTCATCACTTTTGCATTTTGAAATATCGACCATAAGCTTATTGGTTTTCGCATAACCCTTCACCTTGTCAATGTCTAAATAAATAATCGCCATAAACTGACCTCCTCATATAATCAGATTTCTGAACTCATCTACGGTACTCATTTTTTGCAGAATCTTTCTTTCAAAAAGCGAATCCCCTCATGGAGAAACATTTCTTTCTGTGATAAGATAAATCCATTATATCACAAAATACCTTTTTTGCTTAAGCATCTCGCTCAATCTAAGAATTTTGAACTAAGTATTTAATGCTTCCCCTGTGAATACAACAGCATAACAATTTGGATTGTACATTTTTATTTTCGCATTTTTTACCATTTACCTGAATACAATCGGGTGATTCAAAAAACCCCCCTGAAAAAGCGCTTTCACTGTTATATAATTATAGCAGTGGCCACAAACACTATTTTAGGAGGTTTTTTTTATGAACATGAAGGAACGTAACAAGTATATTTGCAATCAAATTCGTAAGATTATTGATGAAGAAGGACTGACTGGAAAATTAGATGTGTTCCCAGTAGAAAACACATTCACACGTCGCCCTCTCTACTGGAATGATGGCGAGACCAATCTCTTTAAAGTCCTTATGTGGACCGTAAACAAACTTTCTGACGAAGATTTGGACGCTATTCTGCATTGTCATGTTGCAAATGCCAGAGCACACTTTGGACTATGACAGGTATTTGATTTCTCTCTCAACCTACGGGGAACCTCAATTACAGAGGCTCCCCACATATTAGCCGTATAGGCTAATACCAGTTTGCCAAAATAACTTCTGCTCTCACATAGATTCAGTTATTTTTTACTGGTATCACAAACATTTGCTGATATTGTCTATTGTTTCAATTTTTATAAGGAGGAGAAAACTGTGAATCAACAGCCAATACAAGAAAATACAATCAAACATTTGTTCAAAGGATATCGCAAAATGACAAAAAAATTACAAAATGAACTTTGGACGCTAGGTATCAGTGTTGAGCATAAAAAAAGGCATTATGTTTTAAAATTACATGGGACAAACCAAATGTTTATATGCCCATGTACTGCAAGCGATTCAAAATCTGGCATTAATCTAGCTAATTATCTTATTCGAACAATGCGATATTCGAATCCATAACAAAGGGATTTCATATAGCTAATCCCGTAATACAAAATCCATAAGATTACTACAAAAGGAGAATATTCTATGAAATATAAAACCATATATGTTGTTATTCATGGTGGTGAATTGGCCTTCGCATCTGTACGTCGATCCGATTCTCTTAACTACATGGAAGACCTTATTAATTCTGCGACCAATGATGTTCTTAACGAATGGGAAATTGATGATGCGGATTTCGATGATCAGTTCGAGGCTGCCTATCAGGCTGGCTTCGATGGAGACTCCTTGGAATGCCATCGTATTGATCTTTCAAAATATTCCCCAGATGAATCTATTATCGTTGATGATGATATCGAACTTAACTATGCAGATATTACAGATGCACTGGAACGATCCGAATATGATGACACAACCTGCTTTTAAGTATCAAAGAAATTACTTTATGATTTCATCAATGATCTTTTTCAAAAGCAGTAGACGGCAATAATCTTTACAATGGCAGCTATCATAATCCGCTTAATAAGAATGCCTTCATTCAAAAGCAATCAACCATTTACGAATGATCGCTTTTGACTTGGCAATATTATGGTAAATTTTGCTTTTTGTCGATTTGGGTCTAAATTTGCGTTCCTTTTTTCTTTAAAAAGTTTATTTTCTGTAATATAATAGCCTCATCGACAAAATCTCCAGGAGGAATACAATATGAAATACCAAATCACCGATGACGTAACATTAAACGATGCGGTTCGTTATTGTGAAGAAATTTATGATCCAGCAGTTATTAGCGCTTACATAAAAGATGATATTATTATAGCTGACGAAGATCAGCCACAACAATTAAATTAATCTACAATTAGAGGCTACCAAGCATGGTGGCCTCTAATTGATGCATTATTTCTTATTATCCTTTCGAACCATTTCTAACTGTACTTCCAATCTTGTCTTCTCATCCCTCAATTTTATGAGCTTTTCCTGCATTTCAACTTGTGCTTTTGCAATGGCTCTTTCAACAGCCAATTCTTGAGCTTGCTCTGATGAGCGTTTCTGTTCTGCCAAATCTCTTTTCAAAGTTTGAGTCTGATCGTGTAATTCCGATAGCTGATTTTGAGCCTCCAAAAGCTGATTTTCCAGTTTCTTACATGTATCCGCAGTGGATTTGTATTGCTCCGAAACATGGCGCATTTCAGATTCTATCATTTCTTTTTGATGCAAAATTAATGTTACCTGATCATTGAGGCTAGCTTCTGATGCTCGAAGTGCATCATACCCGGAAAGCTTCTCTTCCGATTCTTTAAGCTTACTCGTAAGCATCTGGATGATACTCTCCTTATCTTTTACAGTCTCTTCTGCCTTTTTTGCCTTTTCCTCAGCATCCAATAATCGCTTCTCCGCAATTGTCTGCGCATCTCTTGATTTCGATGCATCCTCTACAGCTTCCTTCTTCATCAATTCCTGCACTGCTTTTTGATCCTGAAGATCTTTGATAATGGTATCTTTTGAAGCAATTCTCTTCTCGTATTCAGAACGGATTCGGGCCTCGCTGGTATCCAAATCTCCAATCAAAGATAGTAATTTCGTATTGATCAATGCAGTATATTGGTTGATAGATTGTACCACATCCGCATAATTTTCATGCTCATCGAGGATATATTTTTCTTCCAATACTGCGATTATCTTCTCCAATACATCCTGATCCCACTTTATATGTCCATCTTTTCCCAGATCATGGTGTCCCATTCTCTTTAATATTTCATCTAATTTCGCTCTCACAGTAGGCGTTACCTTTTGTGCCAGCTGCTCTGATCTTGTTTCTTCCATTATCATCCTTTCCGTTACCCGTGATAATTAGGTTAACTTAGTTAATTTGTTAACTTAGTTAACCTAAGTGTATCATATTTAAGTAACACAGTCAACAAAAAGGTCTACGGGACAATTCTCATTAGACCTTTTCGACTGAATCACACTCACAGATACACTTCTGCATCGCAAACGCCCAAGATATATAGTGCTTCTAACAGCTTGCTCTCACGCTCATTATAAAGATCCATTAACTCTTCCAATTCTTTGTTCATTTCTGAATCATAGCCACCTGCAAGTGCTATCAGCTGCTGTTGCTTTTCTCGTATCTTCCTCCCCAGCTCTTCTATAATTTCTTCTGCATGTATTGCCTCGATTGCGTCGCCACAAACATCTTCTACATGCTTTGATTCATACATCCTCTTTAAATGTTCATATCGTTCTTTTCTCATTTTTCTTCTCCTACTCTGTAATGTTTAAAATATACTTAGCCGCCTTCTCTGCCTTTCCAGATGCAGAAACGATAAATTTTCGATCATTTCGTAACACCTGTAGCCAATTCTGAATGTAAGCAGCTGAGTTCTTAAAGGTTTCCGCAGTTTCCATACCCATACTGTGCAATATCGCTGCACTTGTGATCTCCGCCACTAACTCTTCTTTGCTATAGTCCTCTGATCCAAAGACTGCTGATCTATTTTCAGCCTCCCGATTGCATCTGGATTCCTTAAGTGTAGAATGCCCGCACTCATGAAACGCCGTACCATAATACTCCTCCGCACATTCAAATTGTGTAATTGCCGGAAGTGTTATGCTATCCGTATAAGGACTGTAAAAAGCCCTGTCAGCTCCAACCGACAGGGTTATTTGTTCTCTCGTTAGATAGTCATGAAGCGTTTTTTCTGCTCTTTCAATTGGCTTCGTTTCAAACTCTTCTGTTTTGGGAAGCGGAAATACGTTCTCTATCTGAGAGATATGAAATACATTGTAGTATCTCAGTATCGGAATCTTCTTTATTTTAATTTCTCCTGTTTCATCCTTCTCTTGTGCTTCCTGTAGCTTCCAAAATACCACAATCTCTGCTTTCTCGCCCTTTTTTATTTTTCCACCAATCTGATCCCATTGCCGAAACGTGGCATACTCCCCACCACGACTCAACAGCAGCTGATTTAACAACGAATACGGCTTCCTGCTGATTCGATTAAATGTACCATCCAAGCAGCTCGCCCATGGCTTTTTCCACGGGATATATCCATGCTCTAACTGCTCAATTATCCTTTCTGTTACCATTCCATATACATCCATTTATTAAGATTCCTCCTTGCTTTATGTTTATGCCGCGAAAGCGGTTGACATGGGGACAGCGTGTGGCATATCAGTTCGGGGCAACCCATATCCGGCCTTTTTGTCCAGGCCATCTCATGTGTTTGCCCAATTGCCCCTAGCTGCACGCGTGGGGCCACTATGTCAACCGATCGTGGAATAAATCTATTCATTTTTCACCATCTGATTTTCTGCGTATAAATACGCTTTTGTAAGATAAAACTTACCATCTTCATGTCTTTTCCACAACTTAACTTCAATCGGATCAGAATCTTCCTTTATACGATAATCGCCCCTTAACTTCCAACCCTGCAGTGTATGTAGTGGAATGTCTTCTCCAATCTGAACCCTTCTTTTTGCTTCATCCTCTGATAACAATCCAATCTGTACCGCTGCATTCGCAATGATTTCTTGATTTTTCATGCTTACTCCTTGCTTTTTAATACACTTCCAACATTCAGCCATTCATAACTCGGCTCCAACCATTCTTCCTCATGGCTCCTCACCGCATGAGTAAAGCCACATGCACCAACTATAATGAAATCCACAAGTTGAATCCCCATCAATGCACATGCCGTAGCCAATTTCTTGGCTAAAAGCAGATCTTCCTTGCTCGGTTTGCACTTTCCTGATGGATGATTATGAATCATCAAAAGTCCATGCGCCCCTGACAAAAGAGCTGTTCTCAGCACTTCTGCCGGTGATACCAACGCCTGATCCATAGTTCCCATTGCGCAAATGGACGCATTAATTACGCGTCCTGACGTGGCGATATGTACGCAGACAACCACCTCTCGATCCAAATTCTGAATCAGTTCCTTTACCGCCTGAACTGCATCTTCTGCGCTTTTTACATTCATTTCTGGTTTTACCCATTTATCTCTTATCAGTTCTACATGTACAAATTCCATGCTACCTGCTCCTTTCGTATGCCCGTATAGCCGATAGCTCAGCTTTCATTTTACAACTTAATCAAATATGCTCTATCTGTTAGCCTCTCTTCTGGCTCCACCTGCACGGCATTTACTTCCTTTACAATAGCTGATAGATCATTCAAATTCATATCGCCTCGGTATGGCAAGATCATCATTTCGTGAATTGATGATGGCAGCACAATCAATTCATCCACTCCATGCTCTTTTGCGAACTCTTTCAATGCTCTTCTATTAAGTATTGCACTTGCACCTCTAAACCTACAGTTGTTCGAGATAACATATAACTCTGGAAAATCTGACTTTGTTTCTTCATTCGACATACCACCCAAATCAAAAAGTAAACTAGTAATGCTCTGGATTTCTGTTTCTGCAAACGTATTATTCTCTGCTCTTTCCCATGCATCATCCACACTCACATTAATCAGTTCCAACATCTGCTCATTAACTTTAGCAGAATAGCTTCCACCATTCTCGTCTCTATCTCTTATAAATAGGAAGCTTTCCAATCCCTCCAGCTCACACATTTTTTTCTCAATCTCTTCATTAGAAGCTTTTTGGATTCCCACATACATATGTGAAAGAATAAATTTTTTATTACTAAACTGATCAATATTAAGCTGAATCTTCTTATGCTCCTTATACTCTCGAATCACTTCATCAATAACTTCTGAAAGGCTTGCTCCATTTGCTTCTGCCACTTTTATCACTTCGTTCGTATAAATAATAGGTGCAACTGCTCCTTCTCCTCGAATCATGACGCCCTCAAAAGTCACACCATTTTTAATCACATCATGGGCTTCTGCCTGATAACCTCTTTCCACTAATTCTTTAACAATATCTTTTCTTTCCATCTTTCTTCTCCTTTCGAGCCTTGGCTCTTTATTATATTTTTTCTTATTTTTTTTGCCCCATTGGGACTTCTGATAATACCCATAATCGCCTCCGGCATATTTATTGGTGCTGCGCCGAAACGATCACAGCAGAAGCACGCGGTTCTTGCAAGGGTCCCGTTATCGGGACTCTGCCCGCCCTTGCAAGGTTCCGGTTACTGCTGTAGTGTCGGCCCCATGCACCAACATGCCGAAATGGTGATCATTATCAGCCCAATGGGGCATTAAAAAATATCTGATTCCTTCATCTTTTTTACACTCTATCCGATCCATTGTTTTCTTCTATCTTTCATCCATCTTCAATTCAATTAAGACTTTTCGCGCCGTAGGCGCACAAACGCCGCACATAAAAAAAGGCCCCCTTTCGGAGGCCCGTCAGCTGATGGATCAGCGTTCCACAAAACCGTCTGAGACGGATAAGATACAACCTTTGAGTGCTTCAATCATCTCACCAAGGCTTTTCTTGTCTCTGGCAGCCTTCTGAGACTGGCACAGTTTGAAAAGGTATTTTTTATGGCTGAGATTGGTTGCGTCAAAAACAAAAGTCACCTCTTCTTCCGTTTTTTCGTCAATCTGGCTGTACAAATCATCAGCAAGCAGGATGGTTTCGAGATTGGTTGCGGTGAGACGGACTTCTTCGGATGTAATAGTGGTTGAATTGATCGTTACTAACATGGTAATTAATCTCCTTTTCTGATAAAAATTTAAGCTTTTTGCTTTGAAATCTTTACGGGAACAGGCAAAGCGACATGCAAGGGCGCTTGCGCCTGATAGATTTTTTTCCCAAAAAAATCGTACCCTTGCATGGGTAGCGTGCCGCCCCATGATTTCAAACAGCAAAAGCAATTTTTCAGAAAAGGCAAGGCCCATGTTCGATCATTCAACCATTCATCCGAAGAAGTCTGCCGCACCAATCTCGTCCATCTGCTGATGAAATCGCCAGAAGGAAGAAAAGGGTGACTTTTTGACGCGCCTCTCAGCCACAAAAATACCGCTGTGGTGGGTGAGAAACCCAAGACAAGCCTTGGTGAATGATGAAGCACCGTTTCAGGGACATGATAACGCTGATCCATCAGCAGACAGGATTCCTAAAGAGTGGCAACTGCGGTGCGGCGTAAAAAGCCCCTTGAGGGGTTTGGGGTGCTCTAATCCTACCTCTTAAGGCGAAGCCGACTGGTCTGTGGAAATGGGCAGACCTGCGAAGCTGCTGGGAATGGTATATGGAATTTTTCAAAATCAAAATATTATATATTATAATATATAATATTACTAATAATATTATTTTTATGTTGACTGTTCCTGCTTTGTGGTATAAACTATACGTATTGAAAGGAGGTTTATTATGGCAACATCGAAGCTTACTATTGATCTAACGCAAGAAAATCGTGAAACCTTGGAAAAAATTAAATCCGAACAGCGAATCCCATATGGCTCAACCATCAACGAACTGATTCACACGTTTGGATCCATCCCTGATTCCATAAAAAAGGAGATGATTTCTTTTATTAAGCAAAAAATGCAGACACTCTACAAGGAAATGGATACCGCCGGTGTCCTACAGCTTGAAGAACTGAACCACAAGTCACAATCCTATGCAGCCATTGCAGCTTTTCTGAATAATGGAAAAAAAGTTACAATTGATAAAGCCACATCGTTAAAGAAGATCCCAATTCTTGATGGCTTTTTGCTTTGCCCGGAAAATTGGATTATTGTTAACCCAGATGCCGCAGAAAATTCTCTGTACGCCTGCGTCATCGAGTGCCGAAATTCGGCTAAATACGGGGTTCCCCATTTCGTGGTATTTACGCAACGCCAGTATGTAAAAGATTACAGTGCGGAAGATGAAAACTATATCTTTCACCTGTGTTCGCTTGCCTATCCAAAATTTAAGGAAATTCTAAAGATGCAGGTAAAACCGATCGAGGATCCAGATCACCCCGGACTACTGCTTAATGCTGATCTTTGGCTGAATGCACCTACCATCGGCATATTTGACATTTACGTGAATGGCGATCCCAAATTTGGCCCCGACTACGAACCCATTTATGGTGCACGGATTGTTCCAACATCACCCAGTTATTATAATAGGAAGGAATAGAAATTCTATGGCGAAAATATCTCCAAAAGAGACCCTGAAAACGTTTATTGTAAATCAGAAAAACAACAACCTGTTCTCTTTTGCAAATCAAATTTCAAAGATTTTACAAGTGGAATGCCCAACGATTCACTTTGTTGACTGTATATTCGATTTTGATGGCAAAATCTGTTATCAGGATCCGCTGGATGTTGAGGGACTTCCATCTAATGCATTCTATGTTGCCGGATATCTCAGTGATACCAGTGATCTTTTTGTAGCCCACAAAAATCCAATTTACACTACATATACATCAAGGAAACGCCCTGACCACTTCGAAGAAAACACGTTTCTTGAAAAGCAATATGTACTCGCTCACGAATTACGGCATCATTGGCAAAAAACATACCAGAAAGAACGATACTATCAGTACAACGCACGCGGAAATGAGACGATTCACGATGTCGCCGAAGTTGATGCAGATGCCTTTGCTCTGCTGGTTATTTTCTCAGATATGGTTAACGTTAAGCTGACTGATCCGAATCAGCTTCCTCATTATATTAAAATGATATTCTATTGTGCTTTCATTGATAATGGCAAGAGATGGGATCGAACAAAAGAGCTTGCAAAAGACTATACATGGGCTCAATTAGATCGCATTGAAGCAATCAAAGCAAAGGTTTCCATTTCAAAGATTAAGGCAGATTTGGGATTTTAAACTTTCAGAAAGGATGGAACTTGATATCATGAATACGAAAAAATCAATCGCAACTTTGGTTACGGAACTTCAAGCTGAAAATGAAAAGCTTCAATTTCTCAATAAATTGTTTAACAGCGCCTGCCGCCATGAATTTGGATATGACGTAAAAGAAATTCATCATATCATTGAAAAGGTAGCTATCTACGAACGGAAAATGACAGAAAAACCTCAATCGCAAACCGTTTTTCCACATATATAATCAGCTGATTTTCTTCATTTTTCATGTTGTAGTTCCGGTAGCGATTAGGGGAAAAAAAATCATTAAAACAAGGCGCTTAACGCCACTTGTTTTAATGATTTTTTGACTGGGGATGTGCCCCAGTTGCTTCTTGAATTTACGAGAGAAGCAATAGGGATAGGATGCACGAAAATGATTGAACGACAGTGAAATCATTTTTGTGTGTCCGTAAGGGACAACGTCCCTTGTTGCAAGGGGTTGTGCCTCGCAAGGGGAAGCGCAGCTGCCCCTTTAGAGCAAGATAAGTCCCCACCTGTGGGGACGGTGTAAGATAGCTCACCGAGCATCTTACATATCTTGTATGGAAGATGCCGAATATGAAGCGCATTTTGACGAATCAAATAAAAAAAATTGCAAACGTAAACCTGCCTGTATCGTTTCCATTTTGGGCGGACTTATGCGCGAAATATGAAGGCATCTTTCATCGTAACATATGCCTTAAAGGCATCTTTTTTTTCACGTAAAATTACACCTACTATGATTGCCATTTCAATAATGTTACGGAGGTTTTTTATGGCAAGTATTCAGAAATTCACACACGATGCCATGTGCAGCCAGAGCTGCCATGTGGATCGAGAATACGATAACCCCAGCAACAAAGATATTGATCCAGAAAGAACAGCATTAAATTACTCATTTCCGATGAACCATAATGGCATGAGTAACTTTGAATACTACAAAGAGCTTATCAGTGAAAAATACCTTTACGGAAGGGGAAGCCGAAGAGAGAAAGACGCCATTACCGGATGCGGATGGGTTGTTACTCTTCCTAAAGAAATCCATGGAGATTCTGAAAAAGAAAATGCATTCTTTTCCGGTGTTTATTCATTCGTTTCTGAACGATATGGCGAAGAAAATATTATCGCTAATTCCGTACATTATGACGAGGCTGGTTTACCACATATACATATCGTATTCTGTCCGGTTACAACACTTGATCATGATATCATTCAAAACAAAACCGTCCGAACGACTAATGCAGTAAAACTTGATTCCGGCCGATATGAATATACATATCGTTTCAAACTTGATGAAAATGGAGAAAAGATTCCGCTAAAGAACTATGCACATATGTCCGATTATTATGATGAAAAGATTGATGCAAATTCCGTATTAAATAAAGCTGAACTTCAGCATTTCCATACAGATTTGCAAAAATATCTTTCTGATAACGGTATTGAAGGTTCCATTATCACAGGTAAGACCGGAACCAACTTTTCGGTAAAAGAATTAAAAAAGTTTACCAGTAAAACTGGACTGTATCTGGATAAAATACAAGAATTTCAAGGCGATAAATCACTATTGGAAAGCTATGCAGACTACGCAAACAAAAGCATGGACCTTACGGCAACTGAGGCACGCAATGCAGAACTGGAAAAAAAGCTTACAGATCTTGAACAGGCTCTCACTTCAACCCAACAGCTTCTTTCTGAATCGAAAGAAACAATCTTATCACAAAACAGGGAACTTCAAGCTGCATCTGAACGAGTAAAAGCACTTGAAACCGAGCTTTTACAAACCAAATCGAAACTGATTGAGTTCGAATCAACCCAAAAGGCTTACACTTGGGAGGAGGATTCTTCTTGGGGAAACAACAGCTCGAATACGCAAAAATCCTATGAGGAGGAAAAATTATGGTAAAAACACACGGACTCTGGTACGCAATCAAATATTATCACCTGTTATTTTTTCTGTTTTCTGGCATTTTCGTTCTTCTTACGAATGGTTGGGTAGCCCAACTATTTTGTATTCTTCTGGGCGTTTCTGAAACATACTTTTCAAGGCTCACGTCAACCGTTTTTTCCCTGCTGATTTGGACAATCTGGGGGATAGCTTTTCTTATCGTGCTTCGCGCAAAGCAATATACATATCTTACAGGGCGAAACTATCGCCATGACAGTAAATATTATAAACGTAATTATTTTGAACTTATCAACTATTTCAAAGATGCAGAGCCGCATAAGTTGGATACATCACAGTTTCCGCGTTTAACTTGGAAACAGGCTAAGGGGCTTGTATTCGGAATGGCCGAAGACCGACTAATCATGATTCCTTCCAATTCTGAATGCAATATCGCAGTTTTCGGCCCGCCAGGATCAGGAAAAACCAGTGGAATTGCAATCACAAACGCAATAAGCTTTCAAGGATCGGTTCTTGCCATTGATATTAAAGGTGATCTATATAACTACGTACACAAGCATAGCAACCGCAAGATTCTTCGCTTTGCGCCCGATGCAGAAGATGCACTAACAATCAGTTGCCACTTTGATCCACTCGCAAATTTCAACACGATGACAATTACAGATAAAAAACTTTATTTGGAGAATATGGCCACAGTCCTGATTCCAGATGAAGGTGGAAGTGAAGGTGCATACTTTACTTCAAGGGCACGTAAACTGTTTCAAGGCATTACACATCTTATTCTTTCTGAAACACCCTATGCATCATTTCCCGACATTATCCATGCAATCCTGCAAGGAAATGTATTCGATTGGGTAAAAAAATCAATCGAAAGCGATTGTGCAGCTTCAAAAGAATTGTTAGCAAGCTTTTATGGAAACAACGAGAAAAATGTATCTGGTGCTTACGATGCTCTGACTACATCCATTGTTCACTTCACCAATCCGATTCTCGATTGTCTCCTCAGCAAGGATAAAAACTGTATCAACATAAAGACACTCGAACAGGGCTATGATATTTATTTACAGATTTCACAGGAACACCTCGATGCATATGCGCCACTCTTTACGCTTTTGATCCAAAGCTTCTCCACTGCCTTTACAAAGCGCCCTGACAGCTCAACGGGTATAAAGCAACGTCCAATACTTATGCTAATGGACGAGTTTCCTCAGCTTACCTTCTCTTACAAGATGATTAACATGAACCTCAGCACATTACGCTCAAAATCCGTGATTTGCATGATCATTCAACAAAACCTGTCCCAGCTCGAATACCGATACCAATCTGCCGGAGCCCGTTCCATCATCGGCAACTGTGGCTTTCAGGTGATACTTGGCTCAAATGATATTGAAAGTTCTGAAACCTATTCAAAGACGTTTGGAATGAAAAAAATCCTTCGCGGCAGCAACTCTCTTACCCTCTCCAGTCAGGCTTCTGCGGGGTATTCCACTCAAGAAGCAGAAGTAAGGGTCTTCCCACCAGAGTACTTTGGCGATCTAAGCAGCAAACAAAAAATGATCCTTTATGCTAATGGAAAATATAGTGAACTGACAAAACTAAACTGTTATCGTTAGTTGTTTACTATTAAATAACTATTAAATAACTAACCAGGGACACCCACCAGGTGGGTTTTCCCTCTCGCCCCAAGAACATCCGATGTTCTAAGGGGCGATTCACCTTTCCGCCTCCTACCGCGGCAAAGCTATAGCAAACGGGCTGCGCGCCCTTGTTGCTACAGCTCTTGCCTTTGGTCGTTCAGGTTATTCTTGTATTCAAGCATCCAAATTACTATTGCCAAAACACTTGACAATTTCATAACCTAGACATAATCTGTAGGGGAACAGGAAACGGCTTCTGTATCTGGGCAGAGTTTCCCTATTACATAAAAAATAAGAAACTCTGCCATCTCTCATAAGAATCATCTGCTTTTTCGCAGGTATCCGTATTCTCGTAGAGCTGTTGCAAATCTATGAGCGCGGTCTGATTGCCTCCGCATGAACTTTAATAGTGGTTGTCTACGCCCACACTACATACCGTTTCCCGTATTTGTTCATTTCCGCATCCTTCTATTTTTTAAAAGGTTGCCGTAGCTAAGTGTACCCCATGTACGTCTGGGCTCACTCTTTTTCCCCCGTGATCTTCTTAACCAATGTACAGATCACCGTACCAATAGGCGATCCGGTTAGGCTTATAGAGGTCTTCCACACGCTTCAACCCCTGTGGTATTGATTCGATGATAGATGCATCGAATCCACCCCGACAATTCTCTGAGTCAGCTTGCCGATACTTTCTTTTTTTTATACAGGAGTAAGTCGAACCCTGTCCAGCGCCAATATTTTTTCACTAACTATTGACAGAGGAATAGGTTTTGGTTTAAAATACCCTATGAAAAGGCAAAATTAAACACACCAGATCACACTGTCAATACATAAAGTGTACTGCGTTGTTTTTGCTTTATTCGATTATGTGGAGAAAAAGTATTGCAGTACTTAATCTCTGTTTTGTCTACTTTGGTTGAGTAGACGTTTGTTTGCTTAAAAAAAGGAGCTTTGCCAAAAGCTTCTTTTTTTATTGCCTTGATTATAAGTCTTTTCATTAAAAAAATCAACCTCAATATGCAAATTATATTTGTTTTTTTATCATTTTGACTTGACTTTTTCTTCTTTCAGTTGTATTTTAATAGTTAATAACATGTTATTTAATAGTTATTAACTAGTTTAAAACATGTTATTTAATAGTAAAATACTAGTTATTTACTAGTAAATAACTTATAATGGAGATTGAGTATGGTAACATTATCTATCAGTAATATTAAAGGTGGGGTAGCCAAAACCACTACCGCGGCAACCTTAGCAGCCGGACTTCACAAACGCGGAAAACGAATCCTCTTAATTGATTCTGATCCTCAGACGAATCTTACCATGTGTTTCTTCAATGAACCTGGTGAGGGGGATCCTTCCCTATACAGCATCTATTCATCTGGCGCTAAAATTGATGATATCAAACTTGAAATCAAACCTGGCCTTGATTTAGTCGTTGGTGATTTTTCACTTTGTAGTGCCGATATGGAGTTTTTAGGAAAAGTGGGAAGTTTAAAAATTCTTGGAAGAGCCATTAAAGAAACTTCCGGTAACTATGATTATATTATCATAGATACTCCGCCTAACTTAGGCTTTTTAGCGCTAAATGCATTCATGGCAAGTGATTTTATCATTACCCCTATGTCCGCAGATTCTTTCTCACTCAAGGCTATTCGCCTTTTAAAGAAAACACTCGATGATGTAATCGAAGATGCTGGCCGAGATATCCCAGTCGCCGGAGTTCTTCTTACCAAGTATAACGACCGAACCAATATTGCAAAAATCCTAGAAAGCAATGTACAGGCTTCTGCAAACCTTCTCAATACGAAAGTATTCAAGAATCGAATCCGCCAGGCAACCGTAGTACAAGAAAGTCAGCTTGTAAAAATGGATCTGTTTGAGTATGCACCAAAGGCACCCGTAACCAAAGACTATGACGCTTTCATAAGCGAATTACTGGAAGCGATTAAGGAGCACACCATATGCCAGGAGTAAAAGCATTATTAAAAGCTGCTGCTACCGATATCGAGCAGACGCAAAAAGCGTCCGTTTCTCCTAAACATAAATCCAGCAAAGATGATGCAAAATCGGTTGCACCAGCAAGTACAATGTCTACCGCCCAAGCTCCACCTGATGAGCCCAAAGCAAAGCATCCGGGAGGCAGACCTACCAACAAAGAAAAAGGGATTCAAAGCAGAAAGCAATATACACTCACGCTTAAAGCGGATCTGTATACGCAAATCCTTGAAAATGCCAGATCAGAAGATCTTTCTTTTTCGAAATATATGGAACGGGCCGTATTGGAATATATGGAAAATCATTCCTAAAGCAGTTTTTTAATAGTAAATAACACGTTTTTTAATAGTAATTTAATAGTAAATAACTCTTATAATACAGAAGTGGGGTAATTCGATATGATGAGTAAAGTTATAAAATTGGTATTGGTCAAGCGTGATATGACCACCAGGGATCTCGCAAAAATCCTTGGATGCTCTTCGCAAAACGTTTATGCACTTATGAAAAAAGACAGTTGGTCTGAGGATCAGCTTCGCAAAATAGGTGACAGTTTAAACTGTGATCTTGAAATTGGTTTCCGCCTTCGGGATACCAATGAATATTTTTCGTCTTAATTTATCATGTATATCCAGTAGTTATCTACTAGTTATTTAATAGTTAATAACTAGTAGATAACTCATATTATTAAAAACTCTTCTTAATATGTATCAATCTTCCTGATTGATATGTTAACGTCACTCATCAATTCTTTGAATATAATGAAATCCTCTTGCGTTAACACTCTTCTTGGTTCCATTTTTCCGATAAAACCAATTTACTTTTATCATGCCTTCTTCAACGACTTCTGTTGCTTTAGGATGCTTACGCGTCCCCGACCACTCAAGGAAACTGCATTTCCACTTTTCCTCAACTGGTTTCACATCTGTCTCTTCCTTTTTCTCTGATTGATAAGTTGCAATCAAATCATCAATTGTTTCATTTGTCAGTTCTTCAAGTGCATCAATATCAAGTGCATAGAAATCCGTCTCATTGTAATATTTACTTGTATGATGCCACGAGGAACACTTTAAACAAGTATCTTTTAATACCTTCAGTGGAATTTTTCGAAGCTTTTCCATTGAGCATTGCAGTTCAACTTCCTGTTCTTTTATTTCATAAAGGATTTCCGCCTTTGTCCATTTACTTAATGGTCTCTCCCCTTCATTATAAGCATCGACCGCATTATTACTCATCGACCATCCGCTATATCCTGCCATAATATACCTCCGCCTTAAACTGACGCTTTCTGTCCATACAAATCACATTTTGGCCAGTATTTAAATTCACAAAAAAAGTTAGATATGCCATAACGATTTTTCAGACATACCAATTCGATTTTCCGTGGGTTTTCGGCCTTTGCCAGTTTTATCCGATCACGTTTTTCCTTAATTTTGTCCCGACTATTAAATAGTTCTTCCGATAAACAGTGTAATTGCAATCCCCAAACAACGTCTGCGGTGTACTCAATTCCGCCAGACTCCTTCAAAGATTCAAAATCAATTGGCTGCATATAGTTAGAACGATTAATACTTGAAATTACAAATATCGTTAATCCATAATCTCGGCTAAGTCGTTTCAATGCAGTCACATTTTGATCAATCGTCTCCCTCGTACTCGTACTCTTTTGGAAAGTTGATGGCTGTAGAATTTGCAGATAATCAACAAATATAATTGGTGAGCAGCAATTTTTGGCAATATACTCTTTGATATATGTTTCAATATAGTCAACATTGCAACCAAAATTGCCTTCAATAATACTCATATTGTTTGCGAACTTTTTCTTATACAAATCAATTGCCTTTTTCAATTCATTTGGGTGGTTTTCGTTTCTTAATGCCAAACTGCTAATCACCGGATCACTTTCACATTCCTGAGCAAGTAAACGCGAAAAACTTTTCGAAATCAGCTCTAATCGAGACTGTTCCAAGCTGAAGAACAGTACATCCTTGCCGGATGCTGCCAAATTATCCGCAATTTGTAACGCAAAAGTAGTTTTTCCAAGGCTACTCGTCGCAGCGATCACATAAAGCCCTGCATACAATCCATTACTCTTCTCATCCAGTTCTTGAAAACCAGTTTTGCGATTTCCAGCACTCTTCATTTTCTCAATATCTGCGAATAACAGCCTATCTATATAATCGTTAGTATTGTGTGGCTTATGTTCATCATTCGTTGGAATAATTTCTGACTTCGCTGAATTAGGAAGTGCTGTGAATCTTTCAAGCGCTGACTTTACTGCTTCATCCGCCGGATTATCACCCAATTGCTTAACCATATGCCATCCCTGTTTATATGGAATGCCCTCACGTTCAAAAAATGCATTCAAACTGTCATTTTCTACTTTTCCTGCACATGTTACCCAAATAAAATCCTTGATATGCGATCTACTATTAAGCTGATTATCAAGGTACGCAATCAACTGCTCAGACTCAATTTGAAACGCGATATAATGAGCTGCCATAATTTGTTTATAAAGATGTTCATTATTCCCCACGAGAAAAATGTATTTCTCATGCGTCGTCTGAGGTTTCTGCCTCAGCAGATTGTTAAGTATTGCTTCTGTCATAATTTGCCTTTCTCCCGAAAGTGTGATATACTGACAAAGATCGGGCTGCTCTGTCAGGCTGATTATCCAGCAGCTGCATGCCACCGACCAAAGAGGATGCAGCTGCTTTTTTATTAAGCAAGCTTATTATAGCACACTGTTATAAGGATTTTTCGCATGTAACGCGGCGAAAAAATCCACGTTAAAAACTTTTGAAAAGTTTTAAAAGTTTTGAATTTTTTCAAAATTCTGAAAGCCTTTTGTTTTCTTACTTTTTTTAGAGTCCATGTACCCTGAACTCTACCCCGTATGTACCTCGAACTCTACCCCATATGTACCTCGAACTCTACCCCATATGTCCCCCGAACTCTACCCTATTTTCAGGTATTTTCTTTTTTTCTTGGTCGCCCTCGCTTTTTACGAGAAATTCCCGCCTCAATTGCTTTCTTTTCGGCTTCTTCCGCTCGTCTAGCTCGTCTTTCCTCTTGATCTGGTTCTTTTTTTATCGCAAAATCCACCATAAGTCGTGAATAATCATCCCATGAAAGGAAATTTGATGTTTCTGTATCATATATTTGTCCGCTTTTAGAATCTCGATACTCCCACCGTTTAAGATAGCCAATATCCACATTGCTTTTAATAGCAGATTCTAATGTTCCTTTTATTTTAGTCCGCCAATCTCGTCGCTTCTTTTCTATCAGACTTTCATAGCTCTGTATTTCAGGAATACAATCCAGCAAACTTTTTACGCTTAAAGTATTTAATGTACCTATTGCTGCATTGTTATCCATCGAATGGTGTCGAGCTATTCTTCTTCCAATTGCATATCCATTATGATTTCTGTTATCAAGTTTTAAAAGTACTAAAGGATACTGCATTATATATGCTTTTACTAAATATGTAGCCATACTAATATCAAAATTAACGCTAAGAATATTTCTTTTTATACAATACGCTGAAATAAGCGCTATTTGCCCCATCGAACCCTTATTTTTTTTATTTTCATCCCAACTCCACCTTACTTTCATAAGATCATTAAGATCAGACCTAATACTTGATTTCAATGTATGTATATAGTTTTCAATTCTATTACTTTCTTCCACTTGTTCTTTGAGGGAAAATTTACTAATTGGTTCAACCTTTAATCCATTAGCAATCCAATAATCCACAAGATTTATAGAGACCCTAGGATTTACACTGTCTGTCCTGTAATAATTTCCTTGCGCAAGTGCTAATATTAATGCGTCTAACAGCTTCTTTGCACTAGTACTAATCGCCCCAAAACCTTTATTAAAATTCTCTATACCAATTATAATTCCAGATCCATCTGTCCATGTAGCATTATCAGAAAACTTACAACAATCTAAATTCTTCGTGTTCATTTTCATTATTGCATTACTTACATCTCCATAGAGAAGTGGTTGATAATCAGATGCAAACAGATTACACGCTGGTAATCTATTTGTTTCTTCATGTTCCGGAACTGCAAAAGGATACAGTTTTGCAATGTCTGTATCATCTGTTACCTCTCTGTACGTTATATGAGAAAAAAAATACATCATTCTCGCATTCTTGCCATTCATGGCCTTTTCTACGGCCTTTTTAAATATTTTTTCTAGATTTTCTTTAAACATCTGCATGTCACGCAATTCTTTTAAGTTTATATTTTCGTAACTTATATATGCCTTATTTGTAAGCTCAATATATCTTTTCATATATTCACACGATATTTTTACATAAACAGTTCTATATGATGTAAATATTTCGCCAACATTAGGCTCTATCCATTAAACATGTGCATGGTATGCTCCTTTTACATATATATATGTATCTAATATATCACCTATCTCTAAAGCTTTCGATGACGATATGTCAGAAAACATGCATTCCTCTCTCCTCGGATCTACGCAATCATAGGAAACATCCACGTATTTTTCTTCTCCATTAATTTCCACCTTAAATAATGCTGGTGTCTTTACATGCCGTATGATTTTACTCACAGTATTCTCCTTTCATTTTAGCTTTTTACCATAGTATTGCAGAAAAAGGAAACTGACACAAGGGGGGCAAACCCACTTTATGTTTTTTTTAGAATTATATGTATAGTCCAACTATTATCATACGCAAAAGAATATCTCTAGCCGATGACTAGAGATATTCTTTGTAATAAGAAAAAGTCAAGTTTTTATAATCAAAATTTACCTATACTCTCTCAAAACACTTTCGTCCACTTCTTGAATGCATCTTGATGATTTTGCTACGGTTTGATGATTTTCTACGTGAAATGCAAATTACATTATTTCACGTGAAAAATTTTCCATATGCCACTTCAAAATCAGAATTTCAAGATCCAAATTCCCACTCACTAATGCTGTAGCATATGCCTCAGCAACAGATCTTGGCATATCCCAAAGCGTCATATACATTTCAGAAACTCGAATCACCTCTTTCATATGCTTTACTTTCTTTTCTTCCTCATCAACTTCAACTTTGCTCATTATTATTACCACCTTTCCTTAAACTTCATATATTAGGATTTGACTTTTTCCTATCTTATCTATATAATATCACTAGCAAAATGTATTTTTAATACATAGAAAAAATCATTTTTAGGAGGTTTACGTCTTGAAATATGTATTTAAAAATCATATTTTTTCTAGTCGATTGGAAAAGCGCCTAAGAGAGTGCGGATATACAACGCCAAAGGGTACAATTGACAAACTTAGTTTTTATAACGCATTATTTCCAGAAACACCACTTATTAAGGGCCGTGATGATAGTCAGTATATCACTGATCATACACGCCCAATTGACAAATGGTTAAAAGGCATTTGTATACCAGCCAAATTTGAGACAATTATTGATATCTGTAATATCTTAAACTGCTCACCTGAGTATTTCTTTGCAGAAGATCTTGAAGCACCTACACGTAGTTTACAAAATGCATCAGATACAATAGGAATTAATTATCGAACACTGGAAAAAATACAAGCTTACGATTCAGACACACGTGCATTATTAGAAGATATCATTTCTGGTGATGCTTTTGATTTTTTGGAATCATTACTTTATCAGATACAATATTATGCTGCTTCCGATGGAAACACTCAACTTGAATTAAAAGATACACTATTTGATTCCAGTCGTCAGATTACCGATTCTACCATTATACGAGCGGTACTTGGCAAAGCTGCACATGATACTCTTGATAATATTTTAATGGTAGCAACTCTACTTTTTACTGACCAAAAAAAGAAAACGGGTGACTTAAAAAAGGAAATTAAAGATTTCAAAATAAAGAAAATGCAAGCACAAATAGATGCCCTTAATGAAAAAAGCAGTAACGTGTAAACTACAAGTCCATTTTTTCTTTTCATGCAAAAGGCATGCCTACTCAACATGCCTTTTTTATCATTTTGCATCTGCAATCAGACTAATGTACTTTTTCAGCGTATTACGACTAATCTTGTATTTATTCATCAAGTCTACTTGCTTAATGCTTCGATCCGATAGATATACTTCTATATCAGCTTTTAAAGCATCTGACATTTTGTCCAGTTGCCCAAGCTTGCGCCCTGCTTTGTTCGGGCTTGCTGCCATTCCATCTTTTGTTCGCTGTGAAATTGTAAGCCGTTCTTCCTCGGCTCTTGTTAGCTCTGCTGCCAATAGAACTTTTACCAACATTTCATTAATCGTTTTTTCCAGAAAATTCATATTCTTAGCGGTAGAAATAAGATCCTTGATATAACCCGTACTCAGCGTTGGATTATCCAGAAAAATTAAGTGTATACCCTTTTCCATCAACTCCATATACTTTATATATCCGTTCTCTGATTCTCGTGTAAACCTTGTGATATCCTTGAAAACAATAGTGTCGTTTGGTTGAATAATCTTCTCCAACCGGTTCCATTCAGATCTGTTAGTGAATGATTTTCCTGACGCATCTTCTTTAAATTCAAATATATAATCAATATTCTTGGTTCTGGCGTACCGTTGTAAAGATTTTTCCTGGCGTGTATATTTCTGTTTTCCTCGCTCCTCTTTTGTACTGATTCGCATATATGAAAAGTAGTTCCCCATATCAATTACCTCCTGTAAGTATCATTTTAACGAACGTTTATTTAACACTTATATCTTATCATCATTTTAAATATTCATCAATAATATTTTGACGCTTTTATCTTGTCTGTTTTATAAATAGTTATTTTGATAGTTTATAAAAACTTTTCATAACCCACATATTTTAACTTCAAAAAATATTCAACCCCCCCTTGTGTCAGTTTTCAACTTCTGCCATAATATGCTTAAGCCAAGGCCAATGTATCCTGATAAATTGCGCAATTATCAACCTAAAACTCCCGCCCAGCAGGGTCAGAGCTGGGAGAAGAGGAACAAATGAAAAAATTAAACGGAAGTTTTTTATTAAGTGCAACAGATATTGCGAAAATTGAAAGCCATACACGAGCAATGGCCCGAAAAGCTTGCTACGATGGATCTGTTGAAGCATGGTTTGATCATGAAAGCGGTAAGACCTACTATTATGAAATGGTTGGACAAGATTATATGAGATTTGACAATGACGATATGGAATGCATTTATGTTGCACGTACCAACAGATACTAAAACAATACCTTCTCTAAATTTTGGTGCTGCTTGTATCATTAAACAAACTAGCCAAGTTAATCAAACTATGAAAAAGTTTAGGATTGGGCGGATTTTATAAGTCTTTTCCCCACATATGCTGGGGTGATCCTAATTAGGCTGCGCCCGTGCAACTTTTTCCCCACGTACGCGGGGCTTTTAGTATTCTCCGCAAAATAAGCCCCGCATACGCAGGGCTTATTTTTATCATCATCCTGTAAAAGTACGTATGATGCAGTTTTTACATACTTTTCCTTGCAATATGTATGTCTATCTTTTTTTCTTTTTCAGCACTTGAAACTCTTTCAAGTTCACTAATAATCGCCGAAACCTGCGCCATGGCAAATTCATAAAACGGGGTATTTACGTACTTTTGAGTGATGGCACTTCCCGATTTCAAAATACCATCCCAATAAGCTTGACTGCGTTGAACTGGCAATGCTTTCTTAAAAAATTGAAAAGTTTCAGTATATATACTCCAATATGGCGTTCCCTTTAAATCCACTTTCAAATCTCCTTATCTCTCAACCTAAGTCTACTGAATGGAATGTCTATTCTCACCAAACTAAAAATTCAAGTTAAAAAAGCAGCTCTCGTGTTGCGAAGCGTTTTTATCAATTCTTTTGAAATTATCTATATCTGATTTGAAAATTCAAATTGAAGTAATACTCTTCATTTTCTTTATATACCTTGGCATAATCTCCGTGCTTTTTATCTGTTGCAGGAAATTCCAAATAACAATTATCAAAAAGATATGATTTAAACGCCTCTGATTCTAAAGCATAATTGGCGATAACATCACCATTTTCGTTGACGGTTATAAATCCGCCATTTACTTCTCCTTTTCCATCCCACAGTGTAGATGCCGTCATTCCGCAATGAGCAGCATATAGAAAAGCCTTGATCATGTACGGATATTTCAACTCAGGTCTGGAGATTTTGCAAGGATTCTTTTTTATGATCATATCTGTAATTTCAGTTATATCTATATTACTGTTTCCTTCAAAAAAATGGTTATATAACATTGTTGATATTACTTTTGGAAGTCTCGGATTTATCAGGTCCAAATTTTCCCTAAAAGCCTCACAACCTGCTCTTTTCGCAATCGGAAATCCAGTAAACTCCAATCTGCATCCTTCCGCCAGGAGTTTCTCGCATCTTCCCATTACCGCAACCTTTCCTTTATGATCCCGCATACTGTTAATTACTGTCATCAATTCTTCCGTCATCCCAGATACCTTATATTTCGCTCCAGATGCTGGTGCTGTATTAAACAATGTTGGATCCTTACCAAATTTGGTCTTGATTGAAAATCCAATTCTGTTCCTTACAATTGAAGATCTTGGATCCTTAACGGTCAAATAAATATCATTCTTGTCTATTGATTTTGCCTTCAAATGCTCCATATATGCTTTATCTCGTAGAAATGCATTCAGTTCATCTGATACCTTAAATGACCTTCCTGTTGCTTTTAAAACATCTGTAGCAAGGTGATTTGCAGCCTTCATAAATTCATTGGCAGATACAGATGTCATGCGATTGCCATTTATGTCAATATCGACCATTGTATTCTCTGGATCGTAATGGTATATTACTATTCTTTCCTTTGTTTCGTGTCTGATTACATCAATAATATTCATCCATTCGTTTGGATTTTTTCTTCCTTGATCATCAGACATAAAGAGTTTTCCATCTCCAAGAACCCGTAGAACAACGTATGGTTCTCCCCATTCACCTCGGTTTGCCTTACTTATTGCCATTCTCCAACACCTTCCTTACTTCTTTTGCTATTGCTTCAATCACATTAACCGTTACACTGTTACCAAATTGTTTATAAAGATGGGTATCTGCAAGTTCAAGCTTAAAGTCTTCTGGGAATCCCTGTAATCTGGCCCATTCCCGCGGAGTCATCTTTCTTACATCATCTTTATTTATTTCACCTTTAATATGCGTTGTCGGAATCATGGAATGTTCTCTGTGATCAACAATCAGATTTCCTTCTCTCCCCATTCCACCACATACAATAGTGCCTGCTATTCCATCAAGATCACGTATAACATATCCAAATCCGTGACCAGCAGCTTCATGTCGTGCCCGATGTCTGATCAACGTTTGCATGTACACATCCGAAAGATAGTATTTTGCTGGAACAGGTGCAGGATCCATAATATCCTTGATGCATTTGTGACTATCCGTTCCTATTGGAAACTTGAATCCGTCAGGAGCGCAATTATTCAACAGATCATTGCGAAAACATACCAGATATATTCTTTCTCTGTTCTGAGGTACCCCAAAATCCTTACTGTTTAGGATTTTATCATATACCGTGTATCCAATTTGCTCAAAAGCTCCTTTAATAACCCTAAAAGTTCTTCCTTTATCATGAATCGTAAGCCCTTTAACATTTTCGCAAAAAATGATCTTCGGTTTATGATATTCGCAGATTCTTACTACATCTTGAAACAGGGTTCCCCTGCATTTACCCTTATAGTCATCATTAAACCCCATATGTTTTCCAGCCATAGAAAATGCCTGGCACGGAAAGCCGGCAAGACATATATCAAAAGGCGGAATGTCTTTCTCGTCAATTTTTGTAATGTCTCCATTAATCTCAAACGGATCATTGTAATTTGCCCTGTATGTCTTCTGAGCATATTCATCCCATTCTGAAACAAAAACCGTTTCTATATCATTTCCAAAAGCATTGTCAAAGCCTTTTCTTATTCCTCCAATTCCGGCGAACAAATCAATTGATCTGTACATTCGAATTCTCCTTCTTTAATTTTGTCATCAAAAATCAATTCTTCAATGGTCCGAACGCATTCGTCCGTATTTTTTATTATTTGTTTATCCCAGAACCTTACTACGGTCCATCCCATAAAGGTAAGCTGCTTATTAACCAAATCATCGCGCTGCATGTTTTTTAAAATTTTTTCCATCCAGAAGTCAGCATTGCTTCCACGTTGCAGCTGTCGTTTCAGGTCGTCCCAATTGTTACCATGGAAAAACTCACCATCGCAAAAAATTGCAATTTTATACTTTGTCAGCACTATATCTGGCTTTCCAGGAAGTCCAGAATAATTCTTCCGATATCGGTATCCTTTTTTCCAGAGAGCTTTTCTTAAAACAAGCTCTGGTTTTGTATCCCGATTCTTAATATGCTGCATGTTTCTATGTCGTTGTTCTTTGCTCAATCTGTCAGCCATGCTATAGTACCCATTTTACTCAGTTCTACTGGACTTATATTCCTTAAATAGCCGATCCAGCGTATTACGACTTATGTGAAGCTCTTTTGCGATTTCTGTTTTGTGGGATTTCTTTGTCATATACTGCTCATAATAATCACCTATATTGGGAATCGAAATCTGTTTCCGTCCCTTATATTTACCTTGCTTTTTCGCAATAGCAATTCCCTCGCGTTGTCTTTCAAGAATTATTGTATGCTCAAATTCTGCAATGGCGGCCATCATAATCAGCTGCAACTTACCAGCTGGCGTTTTCGTATTAAATTTTTCATTTAGGCTAATGAACGTTGCGCCAGTTTCTTCAATCTTCTGTACAATTGACAAGAGATCCGATGTAGATCTTCCTAAACGCGAAAATTCAACAACATAAATCGTGTCATCTTTGCAAATATAGTCAAACAATTTCTGCAACTGCGGACGGTTCACATCTTTGCCAGAAGCTTTCTCTATAAACCATTTATCTATTTCATATGATTGCAATGCTTCACATTGCCCAGCCTCATTCTGATCAGCTGGTGAAATACGCACATATGCAATATTCTTACCTTTTGCCATAAGCCACACCTTTGTTAAAATAAGTTTTTAATGTTATCTTCAAATTGCTCAATAAATCAACACAGACTTTATTTTAACATACTTAACAGCATCAAGCAACGCTTTTATCATATTCAAATGAATCTACCACAATTATATAGTAACTAATTGCAATCATGGCAAAAAAATTTTTAACTTTATCCCTATACGTAGTATAGGGATGTTTCAAAAATACAAAATTAGGGGGTTGACAACTATTTTCATTCATGTTATTTTTCAAGTAGTTACTCTAGTTGGCAATAGTAAAAATAAAGGAGAAAAACTATGATTGAAATTGATGGCGTTGAATATTATACAGAAGCACAATGGAATAAGAAGCATCGAGCAATTTTAAAACGGCAGCGAAACAAAGGCATTTGGCGTGAATGGTATATCGACAAAAAGCACGTACAAAGCGCCACATTCTACCGTGAAGATCAAACTCGATCTTATAATCAACGTGAACTTCAAGCTGCACACAAAGCGCAACGTGAGTTGATCGCAACAAGAAAAAAACGTCTGAGTTGCCGATGTTGTGACGAATATTTCGGTAAATATGCAAGATTGATGCTTGAAGATGGGCTATGCGAATTTTGCAGCAAAGATCACACTGCTTGGCAATGGCTTGCGATAACCCACTTGGCCCCCAAAAAGAATGCTAAAGCATATGGGGTTCAACATAAATGTTGGGATTCTGAAAACAGAAAGTGGATTGTAAGCAACCGAATATGGTATTATTACTCACATAATCAGTTTTTTCAAGTAAGCGACGATGCTTTTGAGATTTTGAAAGAT
>ERZ856578.2531-NODE-2531-length-29964-cov-3.368187_pt1 | contig 29964 bp, 30 predicted proteins | sample MGYA00514384_ERZ856578 | MGnify/ENA primary metagenome ERZ856578 (study PRJEB29103, sample SAMN06111958) | human gut metagenome | biome: human gut; feature: ankylosing spondylitis patient; material: healthy_person | host: Homo sapiens | place: China:Hangzhou... | reverse complement strand
TACCGCCAGCGGCACAGACGTTTTATACAGCTCTTCGAGCTTCTGGCTGCTCTGGACGCATTTGGGGTTCGGCTGTGCCGCAGGCTCCCGCGGGCGAAACGGAACTCGCCGGGCGGATTCAGTCCGTCGAATCGCTGGCTTCCCAGTATTACAGTTACGACGCCAACGCTTTCTGCGAGAAACGGCTGAGCAACGGACTTGGCGTGTACGTGAGCTTCATGCGGTTCCGCAACCCCGGCGTGGTGCCGGTGGACGAGGGCGTGATGGTCGTAGGGAAGGACAGTCTCTGTCTCGGCGCGCTGAGAGTCGAGAACGGGCGAATGATAATCTATCCGCAGGCCAACATCCCCAAGGCGGTGAGTCTGTGATCGTCTGCATCGGAGCTTTCGACGGCTATCACCGCGGCCATTTTTCCCTGTTCCGTCAGGCGCGGGAAATGGCCGCGCGCGCTCATACCGAATGGAAAATCGTCACCTTTTCGCCGCACCCCCGTTACGTGCTGGGCGGCCTGAAGGCCCGGCTTTTCACACTCGAGGACGCCGCGTTTCTGCGCCGCAATTTCGACATCCCCGAGCCGCTGGAAATCCCTTTTACTCGAGAATTCGCCTCGACGGAGCCGCGGCTGTTCCTCGACGAACTGCGGGCGCGTCTGGGCGTGACGGGCATCGTCGTCGGGCGCGAGTTCCGCTTCGGGCGCGATCGCTCCGGCGACGGCGAGTTTCTCGCCCGCTACTGTGCCGAGCGCGGGCTGGAACTGGCGCTGATGCCGCAGCTGGTCATGGACGACGGCATCGTCGTCAGCAGCACCCGCGTCCGCGACATGGTGCAGGCGGGGAACGTGGACCAGGCGGCGGAACTGCTCGGCTATCCGTGGTTCCTTTTTTCAGAAGTCGTGGGGGGCGAGCGCCGCGGGCGCGCCATGGGTTATCCCACGGCGAACATGCTTCCCGACGAAAAAAAACTGACGCCCGGTGAGGGCGTGTACGCCGGCGCGATGTGGCACGGCGGCCGCTGGTGGCCGGCGGCCATTTCGGTCGGGCGCAATCCGACGTTTCTCGTTCAGGGCAGTCTGCGCATCGAAGCGCATGTGATCGGTTTTCACGGCGATCTGTACGGCCGTCGGCCGCTGCTGGCCTTTTTGAAGCGGCTGCGCCTGATGACGCGCTTCAGCGGGCGCATGAGCCTGATGAAACAGCTGGCGCTCGACTGCGAGGAAACGCGGCGGGTCTTCGACGCCTCGCGGCCGCTGTTGAAAGTTTTCCATTGCCTGCCGTCGTTTGACTGATACTCGTTCTCAACTAAAAGAGCTCAATGAAGATACGATTCTTCGAAGCGCTCTGAAGGGCTTGTGCCGCGTCGCAGAGCATGCTCTGTGCGGCATTTCAACGATGTCTTTTTATTGAAAATCAGGATCAGTATGGACACAAGAAAATTCGGAATGCCTGTTGCCGGGCGTTCCGAATTTTTATGGTCTCGACCAAGATGGAAAAACTGACGATTGGTAAATTGAGCGGGACGGAGTATGATATTCGCAAGAAAATCATTTCGATATTCTGCGAGGGACTTGGATGAAGGATGATTCCATGTCGCTGGCGCGCTGCCGGCGTTTTTCGCTGCATTCGCTTGTTCTGACGGGTATGCTTGGAGCGGTCGGCGCGCTGCTGATGATCCTCGAATTTCCGGTGCCTTTTGTGCCGCCGTTCGTGAAGTTCGATCTTTCCGAGCTGCCGGTGATCCTCGGCGGCTGCATGATGGGGCCCGGCGCCGGAGCTTTTGCGGCGGTCGTCAAGGTAACGCTCAATTTCCTGCTTAACGGCACGACGACCATGGGCGTCGGCGAGGCGGCAAACCTGTGGGGCAGTCTGTGCTACGTCGTGCCCGCGGCGCTTTTTTACGGCCGCCGGCGCACGAAACGCGCCGCTGCGCAGGCGCTGCTTTGGGGCACGCTGTGCGCTTCGTCGCTGATCGTGCTGGGCAACTTTTTCGTCTTTTTTCCTGCTTACGCGCGCCTGCTGGGACTGAAAATGGAGACGGTGATCGGCATGGGGCACGCCGCCAATGCCGCGGTGACGGATCTCTATACGCTGATGATCTACGCCCTGCTGCCGTTCAACCTGTTCAAATACGGCGTCACCTCGCTGCTGGCGTTTGTGATGTACAAGCGGCTGAAGCGGTTCCTGCGCTTTCCCGGTGAGGAACGCGAGCGGGGGAGAGAAACATGGGACGAATGAAGCCGCCGGAAGGGAGCTGCCCCTGGAGCGCAGCGGATCCCCTGCTGAAAGAATATCACGATCGCGAGTGGGGTGTGCCGCAGCATGACGACCGCGTCCTCTTCGAGCATCTGCTGATGGAATCCATGAGCTGCGGGCTGAGCTGGCTGCTGATGCTGCGCAAGCGCCGATGCTTCGCGCGCAATTTCAGCCGGTTCGATTACGCTCAGGTGGCCGGATACGACGAGGCAACAGTCGCTCGGATCATGGCCGATCCCGAGATGATCCACGCCGAACGCAAAGTGAGCGCCGTCGTGGACAACGCCCGGCGCTTTCTCGACGTGCGCCGGGAATTCGGCAGCTTCGCGGCGTACGTCTGGAGCTTCACGGACGGGCGCACCGTGATCTATCCCGCGTATCAAAAACAGCGCCTGACGCGCAGCGCTCTTTCCGACGCGTTCAGCGGCGACCTGCGCCGACGCGGCTTCAAGTTCGTCGGCACGGTGAGCATGTTCTCGTTCCTCGAAGCCTGCGGCATGATCAACGATCATCTGCACGGCTGCTTCCGCTGCGGCGAAACGCGCGCGCTGAATAAAACCGTGGTCGTAGCGGATCCCGACGCGCCGTGGATCGTCGGGAAGTAAGGAAGCCCGCGTTCATTTCTTGCGGCTTTGAAGCGCTTGTGTTATGATGAACCCGCTTTTGAGAACGACCCCGTAGCCCAGATGGATAGAGCGACTGCCTCCTAAGCAGTAGGTCGCGCGTTCGAGTCGCGCCGGGGCCGCCAAATGATAACGATTCGGCTTGATTCAAAGTCGGTTGAAAATCGCCCTCGAAACCTTTGTTACAAAGGCTTTGAGGGCGATTTTGCGTTGGGTTGTTCTGCCGTCAGCCGGCGAGCTCCAGCGTTTTGACTGCCAGCGGGGCCGGGAGGATCAGCGTGTCGATGACGCTCAGTCGCAGCGCGCCCAGCATACAGGCGGGCTGGAGCAGAGACGAGCAGACGGCGGTCACTTCGGGAACGTTGCGGAGCCGTTCGATCGAGGGTTGCAGGACGTTGTTGACTTTTGCCGCGATGATCCGTCCGTCGACGTCGAAATAATGTGCCAGCACGCGGCCGGTGCAGGCGTTTTGCGTCAGCCGCGCGCCGAAGCGGTATTCGACGCCGAGGTCGGGATAGGCGGCGCAGTTCGAGACGGAAATGACGGCGCGGTCCATGGCGTCCCAGCGCCGGAGGATGTCGCCGCAGGCTTTTGTTGCAGTGAAGGCGTTCAGTTCCTCTTCTGATTCGAAAAAGGCCGGCATGTGCAGAAATTCGGCTTTCATGCCCGTCTGGTCGGCGAGAAGGGCGACGATCTCGTTCGTGCGATAGCCGCGATACGAAGCGCCGATGCTGCCGATGAGCGGAAAGATCGCCGACTGGCCGCGGAGTGCCTTTTTTTTCGTGCCTTCGGCGTAGTCGGCGAGCTGTCCCATCATGTGCCCCCAGCCGACGCCGGTGTTTTCGGGCTGAGTTTCGCCGTCGAAACAGAAGCGGTAGGCGGCCGCGGTGACGGCGGCGTCAGTCTGGCTGTGATTGTTCAGCGCGGGAACGACGATGGCCTTTTTGATGGAGAAGAGGGATTCCAGCCGGCGGGCGATCAGCGGCGTCTGGCTTGCGGCGCGGTTGATCGTGATGGTGACGATGCCGGTCGTTCGCGCTTCGCGCAGCAGCACGCTGACCATGGGGCGCGAAACGCCCAGCCTCGCGGCGACGGCTTGCTGCGTCATGTTTTCTTCGTAGTAAAGGCGGGCGGCTTCGATGAGCCGTTCGATTTTCGATGAGGGCACCGGTGATCACCTCGAATCTCCGAAAATGATTTAACGCCCGTTCATTGTACCAAAATCCGCCGCGGCGGCGAAGGTGCAAAAAAGGAATCCCCGCGCGGAGGATTCCTTTTTTTGTGCGGACTTCAGCTCTTTTCCTCGTACAGTTCGATCAACGCGTCGTCCATTATCACGAAGGCCAGACGCGCCGTGTCGGAGAGGACTTCAGGCCCGAAGACGATCTGCTGTGCCTGTTTCAGATAGGGATCCATGTCGTCCACTTTGTAGGCGACGTGGAAGAGCTTGGAGAGGATTTCGGGAAAGCGCGTGCCTTCCTCGAACTTGAGGTATTCGATCTTGTAGTCGTACTCGTCGACGCTCTGGTTGACCCAGAAGCGTCCCCACTCGTTCCAGACCATTCCGGGTTTTTTGTTCAGCACGGGGATCCCGATGTGCATGTATTCGGCGGACATGAAGCTCGCTCCTTTCGTCGGTCTACTTGCTCAGCTCCTCATAGAACTCGAAAGCTTCCGTGTCGGTGAATTTTTCGTGGACGATCTTGGCGACGGCGCGGCACATGGCTGCGGGATGCCCGCTCTGGAAAATATTGCGTCCCATGTCGACGCCGCAGGCCCCTGACTGGATGGCGCGCTAGGCCATCGTCAGCGCCTCCCGCTCGGGCATCTTTTTGCCGCCGGCGATGACGATCGGCACGGGGCAGGCCGCCGCGACCTTTTCGAAGTCGTCGCAGTAATAGGTCTTGACGATGGAGGCTCCCAGCTCGGCGAGAAGACGCGTCGCCAGCAGGAAATACTGCGTGGTACGCGCCATTTCCTTGCCGACGGCGGTCACTCCGAGCACCGGCAGGCCGTAGCGGTTGCCCCGGTCGACGGCGCGGCAGAGCGCCTCCAGCGAATCGCGCTCGCCGGCTCCGCCGACGAAGCACTGGATCGCGATGGCGGCCGCGTTCATGCGCAGCGCCTCTTCGATGTCCAGCCCCGATCCCGAGCCGGTGGACATGTCGTCGAAAAGCACCGAGGCGTCGTGCGTAGCCCGCAGGCAGACTGGCTTGTTCACCGTGGGCGGAATGCAGGATCGAATCGCGCCGCGCGTAGCCATCAGCACGTCGGCGTATTCGGCGAGAGGCGCGATCGAGAGGTCGAGGCGTTCCAGGCCGGCGGTGGGGCCCATGATGTAGCCGTGGTCGAACGCCAGCATCATCGTGTGGCCGCTTTGGGGATTGAAGAGTCGCGAAAGGCGGTTTTTCATGCCCCAGTCGGTGTTGTTCAGTCCTTTGACGAAGAAGCCGCCGCGGTCGGCGGAGCGGTCGAGCCCGTAGTCTCTGGCGGCTTTGTTCCCCTGAGCGTCAGCCATGGCGCGCCTCAGCGGCTGAAGGCGATCGTGCGGACCGGCGTGTTCCACCGGGCCAGCGTCAGGTCGTCCCACTTGGCGATGTTGAGCTGGAAGCCCGCTTGTTCCTGAACGGTCAAAATCTCGCCGACCATGTTGGCGACGACTTTGATGCCCAGAGATTCGAGATAATGCACGCAGTCTTTATAGAGAATCCACATTTCCATCAGCGTCGTGGCGCCGGAGCCGTTGATCATCACGAAGACTTTGTCGTCGGATTTCAGTTCCAAGTCCTTGATCAGCGCGTCGGCCATGATGCGGATCGTCTCCTGCGCGGTCTTCATCGGCTGACGCCCGCCGCCTCCTTCGCCGTGCTGTCCCATACCGATTTCCATGTCGACGTCGCCAAGGTCGCCGAATTCGGAACCGTTGGCGGGATGCGTGGCGCAGCGGGCCGCTACGGCGATGGTCGCCATGGAGTCGGCGTACTTCTGGGCGATGTCGGCCACTTCGTCGAGCGAACGGTCTTCCTTGGCGGCCGCGGCGCTTGGAAAAAAGTTTTTCGCGGGAGCGCTGTCATTTCTCGGGGCTTTGGGATAGAATGTCAGGAGCTTCGCAGCGGACAAATTTGATCTGGAGAGGTATGGAAGATGAGAATTTCTGTTATCGGCAAAACGGCGCTGGCCTGCGCGCTGGCGATGGGGCTGAACGGCGCGGCGGGCGCGGTTACGGTGGTGAAGATGTCGCACATCGGGCCGGCGAACGTCGAAAACAACGTGGTGCATTACTTCGTCAAGGAGTTCGCCTCGCGCATCGCGGAGCGCACGCAGGGGAACGTCACGTTCGAGCTGTACCCCGACGAGCAGTTGGGCAGCGAAGAGCAGCGCATGGAGCTGATGATGAAGGACGGGCTGAACCAGCCGGTGGCCGACGTGTCCTCGTTCGCGGCCATGGGCACGGTGCTGCCGGAGCTGTATCCCTCGTCGGTGCCGTTCATGTTCAACGGTTACGAGGCGGCGCACGTTTTCTTCGACGAGAGCGAATACTGGGCCAATCTGAAAAAGCTGTTCCGCGAGCGCACGGGCTGCGTGCTGATCGAAGCGGTGGAAGAGGGCGGCTTCCTCGCCTTCACCAACTCCAAGCGCGAGATCCGCAGCCCCGCCGATTTCCCCGGCCTGAAGTTCCGCGGCATGGACGAGGGACAGGTGGCGATCTTCAAGGCGTTCGGCGCCAGCGGCACGCCCATCCCCTGGGGCGAACTCTACATGGCGCTGAAAACCGGCGTCGTCGACGGGCAGATGAACCCGGCTTTTTACGTGCTGCTGGGCAGCCTGCCGGAAGTGCAGAAGTACATGACGCTGGCGAACATCCAGTACTCCGACCAGTTCCTGGTCATGAACGGCGACCTCTTCGACAGCTTCACCGACGAGGAGCGCGCCGTCATCCTCGAAGCGGCGAAGGAAGCGAACCGGCTGACCCGCGCCCGCATCGAGGCGGAGGATTCCCAGCAGGTGGAAAAGTGCCGCCGGCTGGGCATGCAGGTTTACGCGCCCACGTCCGCGGAGATGGAGCAGTTCCGCAGCGTCGGCCAGCCCGCCTACATCGAGTGGCTGAAGAGCAAGGTCCCCGCCGAGTGGCTCGAAGCGGCCCTGCGCGACGCCAAAGCGGCCAACGAAAAAGCCGCCGCGAAGTAAAAGTCTGCGCCCGATGAAATTTCCCGAACGGCTGTGCCGCCGGGTGGGGCTCCTCAGTCTCTGGTTCGGCGGCCTGCTGCTGATGATCAACATCGGCGACATCGTCATGGGCGTGGTGCTGCGCTATTTTTGTCATGCCGCTCCCATCTGGACGGAGGAGCTGGCGCGCTTTTCGCTGGTGTGGATGGTGCTGATCGGCGCGGCGGCGGCCTTTCTCAACGGCGACCAGATGTCGATCGACTTCGTGGTGAACGCTTTGCCGCCGCGCGGCAAGGCGTTCTGCCGCCTTTTGTCGGCGGCGGTCCAAGTGGCGGTTCTCGGCGTGATGGTTTGGTTCGGCGCTCAAAACGTGATGGGCGGCTGGAAGATGAAGACCATGGCGCTCGGCGTGCCCAAGGCGCTGCCGCTGACGGCGGTGCCGATCGGCATGGCCATGTTGCTGGCCGTCGTCGTCGCCAGGTGTTGGCAGGATTCTGAAAGCGGGAGCGAAAAACGATGAACGGCTTCCTTCTGTTGGCGGTGTTTTTTGCGCTGATGCTTTTCGGCGTGCCGCTGTACGCTTCGCTGACGATGGCGGGGCTGCTCGGCATCCTCGACGCGGGCGGCCCGGCGTTGCTGCGCGTCGTTCCGCAGCAGTTTTTCGGCGGCATGGATTCCTTCTCGTTGATGGCGATTCCTTTTTTCATCCTCACGGGCACGCTGATGAACCGTTCCGGACTCACGGACCGCCTCATCGACTTCAGCCGCCTGGCGGTCGGTTCGGTGCGCGGCGGGCTGGGGTACGTGAACGTGGTGGGCAGCGTGATCTTCGCCGGCGTCAACGGCAGCGCCGCGGCCGACGCTTCGGCGCTGGGCTCGATCCTGATCCCGGCCATGGTGAAGGAAGGCTTCCCCGCTTCCTACGCGGCGGGGATCACGGCGGGCAGCTCGCTGATCGGGCCGATCATTCCTCCCAGCATCTTCATGATCATCTACGCGTCGATGACCAACACGTCCATCGGCGGGCTCTTCGCCGCCGGCGTGGCGCCGGGGATCGCGCTCGGCCTGGCCTACATGGTCATGAACTGGTACTACGTGCGCAAGTACGACGTGCCGAAGACCGACCTGACCGGCGTGTACGCGCAGAAATGGCGGATTTTGTTCCGCTCGCTTCTGGCCCTGCTGGCGCCGTGCATCATCATGTGCGGCATCATGTCGGGCGTCGTCACGCCGACGGAGTCGGGCGCTCTGGCCGCGGCTTACTGCGTTTTCGCCGGCGTGGCGGTGACGCGCCGGCTGACGCTGCGCGGTTTCGCCGAGGCGATCGGCGAGACGGTGCGCCTGACCAGCGCGATTTTTCTGATTATGGGCGCGGCTTCGGTGGTCGGCTGGTATCTCAAGTGGGAGCGCGTCACGCAGGCGTTCAGCCAGGTCATCGTCGACGCCGGGCTGCTGGGGCATCCGTGGCTGCTGATGGTCGTGCTCAGCCTGATCGTCTTCGTGATCGGCATGTTCATGGAGGAGATCTCGGTAATGACGCTGCTGACGCCGGTGTTCGCGCCGCTGGCGGCCAAGGCCGGCATCGACCCGTTCCATTTCGGCGTGGTGATGACGCTGAACGTGACGATCGCGTTGATCACGCCGCCGGTAGGGGCCTGCAACTATATCGTCGCCGCGGTGGGCAAGGTGCCGCTGGGCGAGATGTTCCGCCGGATCTGGCCGTTCGTGCTCGCGGCGCTGGCGGTGCAGCTGGTTATCGTTACGTTCCCGGTCTTCACGACCTATATCCCCCGCCTCATGGGATTGTAGAAAAGTTTTGCGGAACAGGCTGGCTGTCGCGCCGGCCTGTCTTTTTTGTGGGGAGCGTCTCTTTCGCGAAAAATATAAACAAAATTGCAATTTTCATCTGGCAATAAACTGATAGTTGATTTATAATGAACGCATTTCAATGGAGGTGAGCGAATGTGACTCACGCGATAGAAGTAAAAGATCTGCATAAGTCGTTCGGCTCTCTCGACGTGCTGAAAGGCGTCTCGCTGAACGTCGACGAGGGAGAAGTGATTACGGTCATCGGCCCCAGCGGATCGGGCAAGAGCACTCTGGCGCGCTGCATCGCCCGTCTGGAGAAGATCGATTCCGGCGAAATCTATGTTTACGGCCGCCGCATGGACGGCGGGAAGATGTCCAACGCCATGGAGTCGGAGCTGCTGGGCATGATCTTTCAGCAGTTCAACCTGTTCCCGCATCTGAGCGTGCTGGAGAACGTGGCGATCGCGCCGATGAAAGTGCGCGGCAAATCTCGCGCCGAGGCGGAGAAGACCGCCGGAGAACTGCTCGAGCGCGTCGGCCTCGGCGACAAGATCGAGGCGTTCCCTGCCCAGCTTTCCGGCGGCCAGCAGCAGCGCGTGGCCATCGCCCGCGCGCTGGCCATGGATCCGAAGGTGATGCTGTTCGACGAGCCGACTTCGGCGCTCGATCCCGAACTGGTCGGCGACGTGCTCAGCGTCATCGCTGATCTGGCCAGAAGCGGCATGACGATGATGATCATCACGCACGAGATGCTCTTCGCCAGGGAAGTGTCCGACCGCGTCGTCTTCATGGCCGACGGGCACATCGTCGAGCTGGGCACGCCGGACGACATTTTCGTGCACCCGCAGAAGGAACGGACGCGTGCGTTCCTGCAGCGCGTACTTTCCCATTACGGCGCGGCCGTGGCGGAGGAGGCGAAGTAAATGGAACTGGACTTTTCCGTGCTGATCCCCTATATGCACATGTTCTGGAAGGGCGTGTGCGTGACCATTCAGGCTTCGTTCTTCGGCGTGCTGTTCGGTTCGGCGCTGGGCATCTTCATCGGTTCGTTCCGCGTCATGCCGTTCAAGCCGCTGCGCTATCTGATGGCGACGTACATTTACGTGCTGCGCGGCACGCCGCTGATGATCCAGCTGTTTTTGATCTACTTCGGCCTGCCGGCGCTGGGCGTGAACCTCGACGCGGCTACGGCGGGCATCCTCGGCATCGGCATCAACTCTTCCGGCTACGTGGGCGAGATCGTCCGCGGCGGCATCGAGGGCGTGCCGAAGGGGCAGTGGGAAGCGGCCAAAATGCTGGGGCTGTCCTATTGGCAGACGATGAAGAGCATCATCCTGCCGCAGGCGATCCGCCACATGCTGCCGGCCATCGGCAACGAATTCGTGACGCTGATCAAGGAGTCGTCGCTGCTCTCCGTGCTCGCCATCAGCGACCTGACGATGGTCGGTCAGCAGGTGCGCAGCGTCACCTATGCCTCGTTCGAGACGTTCATCTTCGTCGCGCTGGTCTATCTGGTGCTGACCAGCGTCACTTCGGGCGCCTTGCAGCTGCTGGAGAACCGCTGGAAGGTGAAGTGACGCGGCTGAAGAGCCGGAAAAAAAACAAACAGGGCGTCTGGCCGAAAATTCTCGGTCAGCCGTCCTGTTTTATTTTGCTTCGAAATTCCGCCGCGGAACTACTGCATTTTCACGCCGGGGCGGTCGGGATCGGTTTTCCAGCGGCGGTGGAACCAGAACCACTGCTCGGGGGCGAGGCGCACCATGTCTTCGAGCATGGCGTTGGCTTTTTGCGTCAGGGCGGCGACGTTCTCGCGGCTGCGCTCCTGCAAATTCCCGACGAGATCGGGCAGGAAGACGACGCGGTATTTGAACGGGGCCAGACGCAGCGAGTAGACGGCAAGCAGCGGCAGCTTTGCCGTCAGCGCCAGCGCGGCGGGGCCCTCGACCATGGTGGTGCGGCGGTTCAAAAAGGTCACGGGCACGGTGTGGGGACCGGCGTCCTGATCGGCGAGCAGGGCGATCCAATTGCCGGCCTGCGCCTGCCTGAGCATGTGGCGCACGTTCATGGCCCCCTTGCGCAGCGTGGTCTCGCCGAGGTTGGCGCGGTAGCGTTCGATCAGCGCCGCGAACTCAGGGTTGTCGGCGTCGCGCGCGGCGGGTTGGACGGGATAGCCGTTCCGCAGCAGCCAGCCGCCGAGGATCTCCCAATTACCGAAATGGCCGGCGAGCATAAAGCAGCCGGCGCCGGAGGCCCTCTGCGCGTCGGCGCATTCGCGCCCTTCCACTTCGACGACCATTTTGTTGACGAGAGCGGGATCGTTCTGGCAGGCGAGGAACTCCACGATCATCCACGAGAAGTGACGGTACATGCCGTGCAGCGTTTTTTTGCGCCACGCTTCGTCCTTTTCGGGGAACGAGGCTTTGAGCGCGTCGAGCACCAAACGCCGGCGGATGGGGACGAAGGCGAAAACGCTTCGGAAGAGGCCGTAGAGCGCGCGTCCGCGCCAGTCGGGGTAAGCGAGCGTTTTGCGCAGGAACTCGACGGCCGAAACGGCAAAGCTCATTTTACTTGCGGCCGATCATAAAGTATTTTTTCTTGCCGAGGCGGATCAGCGAGTAGTAGCCACAGAGCACGTCCTGTTCCCTGAGCTGCGCGCCGTCGTCGGCGCGGACGCCGTTGACGGACACGCCGCCGGCTGCGATCAAACGCTTGGCCTCGCCCTTGCTCTTGCACGCGCCCGTTTCGGCAAGCGCGTCGGCGAGCGGCATGGGCAGCGAATCGACTGTGCCGCAAGGCGTCTCGGCCGCCAGCGTGTGGAGCATGTCTTCCGTCAGGTCTTCGGGCGTGTAGGAACCGCCGAAGAGGATCTCGCTGGCGTGTCTGACGTTGGCCGCTACGTTTTCGCCGTGGACGAGCTTGGTGATCTCGTAGGCCAGCACGCGCTGGGCTTCGCGCTTCTCGGGCGACTGCATGTGACGCGCGACCAGCGCGTCGATCTCTTCAAGCGGCAGGAACGTGAAGTAGCGCAGAGTCTTGGCGATCGTGGCGTCTTCGCTGTTGACCCAGAACTGGTAGAACTGGTAGGGCGAAGTCTTGGCGGGATCGAGCCAGACGGCGCCGCCCTCGGTCTTGCCGAACTTGTGCCCGGCGGAGGTGAGCAGCAGCGGATTGGTGCCGCCGTACACCGCCGCGCCCTCTTCGTGCTTGCGGATGAAGTCGATGCCGCTGGTGATGTTGCCCTGCTGGTCGTTGCCGCCCAGCTGCAGGCGGCAGCCGTAGGTCGTATAAAGATGGTAGAAATCGTAGGACTGCAGCAGCGTGTAGGAGAATTCGGTGAAGGACAGGCTCTTGGTCGGGTCCTCGATGCGGCTTCTGACGTGCTCCTTGGCGATCATTTTGTTGATCGTGAAGAACTTGCCCACGTCGCGCAGGAACTCGAGGAAGTTCATGGCGCTCAGCCAGTCGTAGTTGTTGACCAGCAGGGCGGAATTCTCCCCGCAGTCGAAGCTGACGAAGTGCGCCAGCTGCTTTTTGACGCCTTCCACGTTGTGCCTGATCTGATCCATCGTCAGCAGATTGCGTTCGTTGCTCTTCATCGAAGGGTCGCCGATCATGCCCGTGCCGCCGCCGGCCAGCACGATGGGCCGGTGCCCGAGCCGCTGCAGCCAGGCCAGCCCCATCAGCGGGATCAGATGTCCGACGTGCAGGCTGTCTGCGGTGGGGTCGAAGCCCACGTAAGCGGTGACCATGCCCTTGCCGAACAATTCCTTGACGCCGCCGTCGTCCGTCGTCCAGTCGATGAAGCCGCGCGCGCGAAGCACCTCAAGCGCATTTTCCGTCATGCAAAATCAAATCCTTTCGCATCAAAAGAATATAAAATGTGCCGATCAACGAGTCAATAAAGTGTATCTTAGCACATTTGGCGGGGGATAGTTCATGCAGCACAGCTGATTTGAGCTTTTTGTTTGTTCAGAAAAGGCATAAGCGGATCTTTGCCGGCAACTTCGGAGGATCATTCGTGAAAATTCACTCAATAAGCTATTGCAAAAATATAAAATTTATGGCTAAATATTGACTGTGTTTATACTTTAAGCACAAGGTGAGAAAAATGTATGAACAGAATTCAGAGGGAAATATCCTGCTGCGCAAATGCGCCCAAGAAATTGCCGCTGCCGTCGCTTCGGCCATCAATTTCGACGTGATCATCACCGATACGGAAGGCGTTGTCGTCGGTTCCAGCAACGCGGACCGTCTTGAACAGTTTCACGAAGCGTCGCTCTCCGTCGTCGCCAGCGGAGAGAGCGCTCGCACCGGCGAGGGGCAGGCGCATCAGCTCAGAGGCACGCTGCCCGGCGTGACGGCGCCCATTCAGAGCATGAACGGCCAGATCGCTGGCACCGTGGCCATCGCCGGAGATCCTGAAAAAGTGGCTCCTTTCGCCACGATCGTGAAGCGGCAGATCGAACTGCTGCTGCGCGAGCGCGAGCTGTACGCCTATTCGGTCAATCGCGAGAGCACGCTGCAGAACCTCGTTCAGGACATCGGCTCCTTCGTCCCCGGCGTCAGCAACGAAGCGCTGCTCCTGTCGCGCGTGTCCGAATACGGTTACGACCGCACCTGGCATTACATTCCCATCGCCGTCGACCTTTACCAGTTCGGCCGTTTCGCCCTGCAGGTCCGCGAGCAGATGCGCAGCCAGAGCGAGAACGCCGAGACTCGCATTCTCAACGTGAAGAAAGCCGTGCTTGCTTCGATCCGCAAACTCTTCGCCGAGCCGCGCGATCTTTCGGCGATGCTCGGCAACAACCGTTTCGTGATCCTTTTCGCGGCCGGCACTGAAAAGATAGAGCATGAAAAATCCATGCTCGAGGAAGCGACGGCGCGCGCGCAAAAGATCCTCCAAGCCATCGAATCCTTCGGTCTCAAGGCCGCCATCGGCATCGGCTCGCTGGCGTTAGGCATCTCCGCGTTGGCGATAAGCTATCAGGAAGCTTGGAAAGCCTTGTTTCTCGGCAAGAAATTCCGCCAGCAGCCGGGCGTGTACAACATCGCCGATTACCGCCTCGAAGACGTGATCACCACGATCGATTCGCCCGTGCGCACGCGCTTTGTCCAGGCCGTAACCGGGGCGTTCCGGCGTTATCCAGACTGGGAGCAGATGCGCGAGACCATCCGCGAGTGGTGCGAAAGCGGTTTTTCGCTGGTCGAGGCGGCGCGGCGCATGCACGTGCACCGCAACACGCTGATTTATCGCCTCGAAAAGCTCAACAAGGAATCGGGACTGGACCTGAAGGACTTCCGCACCTGCCTCAATCTCTATCTGGCGCTCGTGATGGATCGGTACGTCGGCCCCGCGGTCAAGGAGGAAGACCTGTAACCTGGAACCGCGCCCCGGACCCGGCGTGATAAAAGAGATTTTCCGCGCACTTCCCTCTTGACATCGCGCAGAAATATGATATTTTTAGTCGGGGTTAATCAACGCTAATCCAAAAACATCAAGGGGGTAATTCCATATGTCTCTTATCAACAAGGAAGTTTCCGATTTCAAAGTCTCTTCGTATCAGAACAACGAGTTCAAGACTGTCACCAAGGCCGACATCCTCGGCACGTGGAGCGTGTTTTTCTTCTATCCCGCGGACTTCACGTTCGTCTGCCCGACAGAGCTCGAAGATCTGGAGAACAATTACGAAAAGTTCAAGGCGGCCGGGTGCGAAATTTACTCCGTGTCCTGCGACACTCATTTCGTGCACAAGGCGTGGCACGACCACTCCGAGAAGATCTCCAGGCTGACCTATCCGATGCTGGCCGATCCGACGCAGGCGCTGGCGAAGGATTTCGAAGTCCTCATCGAGGCGGAAGGCATCGCCGAAAGAGGGACGTTCATCGTCAATCCCGCGGGGCGGATCGTCGCCTACGAAGTCAATTCCGGCAACGTCGGCCGCAACGCCGACGAACTGTTGCGCAAGCTGCAGGCCTGCCAGTTCGTCGCCGAGCACGGCGCTCAGGTCTGCGCGGCCAAGTGGCCGACGCTGAAGCCGAGCCTTGACCTCGTCGGGGCGCTCTAAATGAGCGCGGGCGGCAAAAATCTCTACGACGTCATCATTGTCGGCGGCGGTCCTGCGGGACTGACCGCCGCTCTTTATCTGGCGCGGGCGTGCTACCGCGTGCTGGTCGTGGAGAAGGAAAAATTCGGCGGACAGATCACGATCACGTCCGAAGTGGTCAATTATCCGGGCGTCGAGCGCGCCAGCGGCGCGGAGCTGACGGAAAAGATGCGCCGCCAGGCCGAGAGTTTCGGCGCCGAGTTCCTGCTGGCCGAGGTCACGGGCATAGACGCCGGCGGCGACGTGCGCAAAGTCGCGACCAGCCGCGGCGTTTTCGAGTGCTTCGGTCTGCTCGTCGCCACGGGCGCGCACCCGCGCACGGTCGGCTTCGAGGGCGAGCTGGATTTTCGCGGCCACGGCGTCGCTTACTGCGCGACCTGCGACGGCGAGTTCTTTGCGGGCAAGCCGGTCTTCGTCGTCGGCGGCGGTTTCGCGGCGGCGGAGGAGAGCGTTTTTTTGACCAAGTACGCCTCGCACGTCACCGTGCTGATCCGCAAGGACGATTTTTCCTGCGCCAAGTCGGCGGCCGACGAGGCGAAGCGGCACGAGAAGATCACCGTGCTCACCAACACCGCGGTCGAGAGCGTCTCGGGCGACTCTGTGCTGCGCCGTCTGGTCTACGTCAACGGCAAGACCGGCGAACGCACAGTCTTCGAGCCCGAGAACGGCGACACCTTCGGCGTGTTCGTCTTCGCCGGCTACTCGCCGAGCACGGAACTCGTCAAGGGCATCGTCGAACTGGACGAGCACGGCTACGTCGTCACCGATCGGCAGCAGAAGACCTCGGTGGACGGCATTTACGCCGCCGGCGACGTCTGCATTAAAAATTTGCGCCAGGTCGTCACGGCCGTCGGCGACGGCGCGCTGGCCGCGACCGAACTTGAAAAGTACTGCGCGGAAATGCAGAAGAAGACGGGACTGAAGCCGGAAGTTCCCCACAAGCGCGCGGCCGCGCATCGGCCCGTCGATTCCGGACGCTCGGAAAGCGCGCCGGCGGTTTCGCCGGACGGCGGCCTCTTCAGCGGCGACATGGTCCGGCAGCTGAACGGTCTGTTCGCCAAGATGGGATCGCCGCTGATCCTGCGCCTGACGCTGGACGAACGGCCCGTTTCGCGCGAGCTGGAAAACTACATGGAAGCTCTGGCGCGCCTCACGGACAAGCTCACCGTGGAAAAAAGCGCGGCGACGGACGGCGACGGCGCTCCCTGCGTGAAAATCTGCCGCGCCGACGGCAGCGAAACGGGCGTCGCCTTCCACGGCGTTCCCGGCGGGCACGAGTTCACCTCGTTCGTGCTCGGACTGTACAACCTCGCCGGCCCCGGGCAGCGGCTCGATGACCAGACCAAAGCCCTTATTCGGAAACTCGACCGCGACGTCCACATGACGGTCATGGTCAGCCTGACCTGCACGATGTGCCCGGAGCTGGTGACCGCGGCGGAGCGTATCGCTTCGCTGAATCCGCGCGTTTCCGTCGACATTTACGATCTCAATCATTTCCCGGCGCTGCGGGAAAAATACAACGTCATGAGCGTTCCCTGCTACGTCGTCAACGACGGCCAGCCGATGTTCGGCAAGAAGACGGTCGAGGAACTGCTGTCGCAGCTGTAGAAAGAAGATTTTTTGTACGCAAAACTGACGACGCTTCGTCGCGCGCTGACTGTTTTTCAGCGTTCGACGGAGCGTCGCCGGTTTTTGTTCTTTCTGTGATAAGCTTTTGACGGAAAAAGACGCCTGTTTTCGATAGTTTTCTTAAAATGGACTGATTGACATGCATGAAGAAAGTTATTATACTTAAGTCGCAATTTATTGGATACATTTTTTGCCGGTATCTGAGGTCTGGGGGGGAAGCTTTTACGGCCGAAGGCGCAGCGTGTTGAGGCGTTTCTTTTGAGAGGAGTAGCTTGGATGGATATTTTCAGCAATAAATTCGAGAAGAAGTGGGCGCTGATTTTCGGTTTTCTGTTTTTTGTCATCATGATTCCGTTCCCGTTCTTTTACGCGACCCGCTACATCCCCGTGATTTACGGGCTGCCCAGTTTCATCGTTGGCTGGACGGTCCACACGGCGATCACGATGGTCCTGATCGTCGTGTTCTACGCGCAGGCGATGCGCCGCCCCGAGTACCACGAATTTGACGAGGAGAAGGGAGCGTAGTTTATCATGGACGTAGGGACAATGCTCAAACCGATTCCGTCGGTCTTTTACGGCGTTCTGGCGTTTTATTTTGTGCTGATGGCGGGCATCGGTTATTTTTCGGCGAAAAACACCACTACGCTGAAGGACTTCTTCGTCATGAGCGGCAAAGCGGGCGCCATCGTCAGCGGCTTCGCTTATTTCGCCACGCAGTACAGCATGAGCACGTTCATGGGTTGCCCGGCGACCTGTTACAAGGTCGGCTTCGCGGGGCTTTCCATTTCCGTGCCGGGGCTGGTGTTCTCCATGATCATTCCGGCCCTGCTGGTGGGTCGCAAACTCATCAAGCTCGGGCATACGCAAGGCTTTCTGACGCTGGCCGATTATCTGGGCGACCGTTTCGAGTCCAACGGCCTGCGCACGTTCCAGGCGTTGCTGATGATCATCTTCATGATCCCAATGATGGGGGCGCAGACCATCGGCGCCGGCGTGATCCTGCGAGTTTATACGGGCGCGCCCGAGTGGGTGGGCATCGTCGGCATGGGGATCGTGGTCATCCTTTACTGCATGAGCGGCGGCATTCGCGGCGCCATGCTTACCGACGTGATCCAGGGCGGTCTGATGCTGGCCACGGCGATCGTCACGTTTGTGGTATCGGTCAGATTGGGCGGCGGTTTCGAGGCGATCTCGACGAAGCTGCTTGAGCTCAATCCCGCCTACATGTCTCATCCCGGCGTTGGCAGGGCTTACGGTTGGGCGAACTACGTGTCGATGATCGTGCTGTGGAGCTTTTTCTCGATCTCGCAGCCGACGCTGGTGACGAAGTTCTTCGCCATGAAAGACTACAAGGTCATGTTCAAGGCCACGATTCTCGGCACGCTGGGCATGTGGATCGCCGCGACGCTGATCGAGTGGTCGGGCGTCAACGGCATCGTTTCCATTCCCGGACTGCAGGGCAAGGACATCGACTTCATCGTGCCGCTGCTGCTGCAGAAGAGTCTTTCGCCCGTCATTTCCTTGCTGCTGATCACGGGCATCATGGCGGCCGGCATGTCGACGATCGACTCGCTGCTGATCTCCGCCACGGGCGCGATCACGCGCGACATTTATCAGAGGCGCGTCAATCCGCAGGCGACCGACGGCCAGATTCTGCGCCTGTCGCGCTACGTCACGGTGATCATCGGCGTGATCGCCATCTGCTTCGGCGTTTCCCGTCCCGCGACGATCTTCAAGCTGATCCTGTTCGCGTTCGGCGGGCTGGGGATCTGGACGGCGCCGGTGCTGCTGGGGCTCTACTGGAAGGGCGCGACCCGCGCGGGCGCGTTCGCCGGCGTGGCGGTGGGCGAGGCGCTTTTTGTCCTGATGACGCTGAAGCGTCCCGGCTGGGCGTTCGGCTTCAACCCGCTGATAGTCTGCTGGGCGTATGCGATGATCGTCATGACCGTCGTCAGTCTGGTGACCCGCAGGGCTTCGGACAAGACGCTGAAGCGGCATTTCGCCTAAGAATCGCAGAGAGCCCTGCTGCAAGCCGCCCGGCGCGCGGCGGGGCTCTCTCTTTGCCGGAAGTATGGGAGGGATTGAAAAATGTATTTGGCTTCGATGACGTGGCACGAGTTCCACGAAGCGACTTCCGACGATCTGCTGGCGTTGGTCCCGCTGGGAAGCACCGAGCAGCACGGCTCGATCGGACCGCTGGGCACCGATTTCGCGATCCCGGAAGAGATGGCGCGCCGGCTCGAGGCACAGTATCCCGATCGCCTGGTCGTGCTGCCGACGATGCCCTACGGCGTGTGCCCTTATCACACGGAGTTTAGCGGCACGATCGACATCGGCACGGCGGCGCTGCAGTCGGTGATGACGAGCGTCGCCGAGCATCTGATGAACGCCGGCGTGCGCCGTTTCGCATTTCTCAACGGTCACGGCGGCAACGATCCGGCACTGGAGGCGGCCTGTCTGGGGATTTACGAGCGCGGCGGCCTTGGGGCGATCCTGGACTGGTGGACGATCGCCCGCGAGCTGGATCCGCGCTGGGGCGGCGGCCACGGCGGCGGTCAGGAGGCGGTGGTGATGATGGCGCTGCGCCCCGACTGGGTGCGCAAGGAAAAGAACTTTGTCCCCGAGGAGATCCGGTCGCTGACGCCGGAACTGAAAAGCGCGTACGGCAACGCGATCGCCTTCAAAGGCGCCACGGTGAAGATCATCCGCTCGACGGACGCTTTCACCAAGACGGGCACCTTCGGCGGCGGCGACGACAGCTGCGCCAAGGCCGACGCGGCGTGGGGGCGCGAGATCTTCGAGGGAACGGTGCGTTACCTGGGCGATTTCGTGGAAGAGTTCCTGAAAGCCCCTCTGCCGGCGGCGAAATGCTGACGGCGGCGGAGAAGGAGTCCCTCGGCGCGATCGAGAGTCTGGCGTTGTAATCGTTGAGAAAAGCCGGTATTCGATCAAAAGTCGGCACAGGCTTTTTGATCGGCGAAGAGAGTCGGAGAGATGGAAAAAGAAGCGCGTTTCCGCGGTTGAAACGATTGCGGAAGACGCGCTTCTTTGTTTTTTTGTCGAGAGATCATTTGGCGGCGCGGAACGTGAGCAGCGTGATTTCGGTGGGATCCATGAGCCGCAGCGGAAAACCGTTCCAGAGCGACGTGCCGGGGCTGTTGAACAGTTTCATGCCGCCGACGTCGTACCAGCCCTTGACGAAGCCGCCGTTGAAGCGGGCGACGAGCCGGTCGAGCCCCGGCATCATGCCGCCGTGCGTGTGTCCGGACAGCTGCAGCGCCACGCCGCGGGCCGCGTTTTCACGCGCGGCTTCGGGGCGGTGAGCCATGAGGATGACGGGCGCGCCCTGGGGCGCGCCGGCCAGCGCTTTGTCCAGATCGGGCGCGGCGTAGCCCATGCTCGATCCCTGCTGGTCGGGCACTCCGGCCAGGATCAGTTTGCCTTCGCCGCGGACGAGCACGCGGTGCTCGTTTTCCAGCATCGTGACGCCGAATTTGCGCAGCTGCTTCATCCATGTGTCGAAGCCCGAATAGTATTCGTGATTGCCCGACGTGCCGAAAACGCCCAGCGGCGCTTTCAGCTGCGCGAGCGGTTCCAGATCCGCTTTGCGCTGACTGATCAGACCGTCGACGAAATCGCCGGGCATCAGGATCAGATCGGGCTTGAGCGCCATCGTTTTGTCGACGATGGCCTGGACCAGCGGACGGCGATTCAGCGCGCTGACGTGAAGATCGACGAGCAGCGCCACCCTGAGCCCCTCGAACTGGGGCGGCAGCCCGCGGATCGTCACGGGGCGCTCGGCGACGTCGGGCACGCGGATGGCTTCCCACGTGCCGTAAACGGTCAGCGCCGCGGCGAGGACGAAGACGAGCAGCGAAGCCCCGGCGGCGGGAAACGGCTGGCGGGCGCAGAGCTTCCACAGCAGCCAGAGCGCGTCTTTGATCAGCAGCAGAAACAGCGCCACGATCAGCAGATTGTAGAGCAGCGAGCCCGCGATCATGACCCAGCGCGGCAGGTCCGGAGCAAAGAACATGCCGCCACCCAGCCGCTGGTAGATGGAATTCTTGAAAGCCCCCGCCAGCAGCAGCGCCGCGGCGGCCAGCTTGCCCCCGAGGGGCAGCCGCAGCGGGCAGATCATGCTGAACGTTTCGTACAGGAAAATGACGATCGAGATCGCAAACATAACGCGCATGGAAAAACCTCCGGACATTCTTTTGTTCATGACGGCCGACGGGCCGGCGAAAAATACGGCATAATTTAACACCGAGAGCCCGCTTCAGGTCAAGCTTCCTCTTGGGCATGACAGCGACTCACGCCTCCGGCGCGCATGAAAACGCCGTTATGGGCGGATTGGCAACCCGGCGCTGTTTCTTGATTAAAACCCTGAATTACAGGAGCGCCCCGGGAAGATCCACGCAGAGAGTCACGCAGGTTGCGCAGCGGTCGAGATAGAGACGATAAATATATATTGTTGTTTTCAACGGTCTGGACGGAATCGCGTCTTTGCAGTACAATGACCACGTCAAAACAGACTGAACCAAGGAGGAATTACCAAATGAAGAAGTTTTTCCGTGTCTTTACACTGCTTGCGGCTTTGACGCTAGCCATTGCCGGCGCGGCTTATGCCGATACAAAGATCGGCGTGGCCGACATGCAGAGGATCCTTTTCAATCATCCCAACTTTGAGCAGGTCAGCAAGAGGATCGAAGCGGTGTATCGTTCCAAGGAGCAGGAACTGAAAAGTGCCCTCGAAAAGGTCACCGACAAGAAGAAAGGCGCCGAGACGATCGAAGCCAAACGCCGCGAAGCCGCGCAGGAAGAGATGAAGCTCAAGGAGCCCATCTACAAGGAGATCCGCCAGGCCGTCCGCACCGTGGCCAAGAACAAGGGCTGCGACGTGGTTCTTGATTCTCAGGCCGTTCAGTTCGGCGGCGTTGATCTTACGGCCGACGTCATCAATGAACTGAAGAAAAAGAAGTAACTCTGGCACAATTGAAAAAAATATCCCGCGCCGAAGGACGCGGGATATTTTTTTGTCGCGATTTTACGGGCAAAGTTGTATGATTGAACAAGCTCTCAAAAAACGCTCGAAATGGAGGAGAATACGATGGCGGACATTCAATGGAACATTGTGCAGGCGGAGTTTCCGGCAGACTGCAACGTGATCGTCGGACAGAGTCACTTTATCAAGACGGCGGAAGACCTTTACGAAGTCATGGCGACCTCGGCGCCGGGCATGGAGTTCGGCGTGGCCTTCTGCGAAGCGTCGGGCGACTGCAAGATCCGCTACGAAGGCAACGATCAGGAGATGGTGGACCTGGTCGTGAAGAACGCCCAGACGATCGCCTGCGGCCATACGTTCTTCATCGTGCTGCGCAAGGCCTACCCGCTCAACGTGCTGGACCGCGTCAAAAACTGTCAGGAAGTGTGCCGCGTTTTCGCGGCGACGGCCAATCCGCTGCAGATCCTTGTCGCCCAGACCGAACAGGGACGCGGTATCGCCGGCGTGATCGACGGCTTTCCCCCGGCGGGCGTCGAAACGGCGGAAGACATCGAAGCGCGCCGCAATCTGCTGAACCGGATCATCGGCTACAAGCGTTAGCGTTTCCGGCTGCAAAAGGACTGAGGAGGAATCATGGCGAAAAAAGACGGCAAACGGTACTGCTGCATCGAGTGCGGCTATGTCTCCCTGGTCCCTTCGGGCAAATGTCCGCGCTGCGGCGCCTGGGGCACCTTGGAAGAGGAGATCCCCGTCGCGCCCAGCATGGCGGCCGCCGGCACGGCGAAGATTCTCACGCCGGTGGACATCAGCACGCTGGAACCGCCCGGGCGGCTTGCGTCCGGTTTCGGCGAACTGGACCGCGTGCTGGGAGGCGGCTGGGTGCCCGGCGGCGTCGTGCTGCTGGGCGGTCAGCCTGGCATCGGCAAATCGACGCTGCTGCTGCAGGTCTGCGGACACATCTCGGCGGCGGGGCGCCGCGTGCTCTACATTTCCGGCGAAGAATCGCCGTCGCAGCTGGGGCTGCGCGCCAAACGGCTGAAAATTCTTCACGACGGGCTCGACGTCTGCTGTCACACGGTCATCGACGACGCTCTGGCGCTGGCGAAGGACCACAGCCTGATCGTGGTGGACAGCGTCCAGGCCATGCGTACGTCGCAGGCTGAAGGCTGGCCTGGCACGCCCACGCAGGTGCGTGCCACGGCGCAGGTTTGCGTTAATTACGCCAAGGAACACGGCGTTCCCATGGTGCTGGTCGGGCACATCACCAAGGAAGGACGCATCGCCGGTCCCATGCTGCTGGAGCACATGGTGGACGCGGTGATTATGTTCGCTGACGACAATTCGTCGGTGTACCGCACACTGCGGGCCAGCAAAAACCGCTACGGCGGTACCGACGAAATGGGCATTTTCGAGATGCGCAGCGACGGGCTGACGGAAGTTCCCGACCCCAGCTATCTTTACTGGAATCGATCCGACGGCGCGGTGTCGGGCGTCGTCATGACCGTGATCATGGAAGGCTCGCGGCCGCTGGTGGCCGAAATCCAAACGCTGGCGAGCGAGAGCAGCTTCGCCTATCCCAAGCGGGCCGGCATCGGTCTCGGCGCCAACAAGATCGGCATGCTGCTGGCCGTGTTGCAGAGCCGCTGCGCTCTGCCTTCGCTGCGCGACGACATTTACTGCAACGTCGCCGGCGGGCTGGAGATCCACGACCCCGGCGTGGCTTCGGCGCTGACGGGGAAGAATGTCCTGTCCGAATGCTGCCTGATCGGCGAAGTCGGATTGGCCGGCGAAGTGCGTCCCGTTTCTGGTCTGGCGCAGCGTTTGCGAGAAGCGGCGCGTTTGGGTTTCAAGCGCGCCGTGGTCAGCTCACGCGAGGAGAAGCCGCAGCTCGACGCTGAGATCGAACTGATTCGCGTGCTTTCGGTCAGCGAAGCGCTGGCCCGTGCCAATGTGGTTGAGCCATAGTTTTTCAAAATTTTGTGAATAGATCCCGAAAAACTGCTATAATCGCGGTGATTTTTTCTTGTCGCAAGAATTTTCGAGGAGGAAGTTTCCACATGGAATACGATTTCAGGTCAATTGAAAAAAAATGGCAAAACTACTGGGACGAGCACAAAACCTTCAAGACGTTCGAAGATCCCGCGGTGCCTGACGACAAGCACCGCTACGTGCTGGACATGTTCCCCTATCCTTCGGGAGCGGGTCTGCACGTGGGGCATCCCGAAGGCTATACGGCGACGGATATTTATTGCCGTTATCTGCGCATGAACGGCTACAATGTGCTTCACCCGATGGGATTCGATTCTTTCGGACTGCCGGCCGAAAACTACGCCATCAAGACGGGCACTCATCCCAAGGTGACGACGGAGAAGAACATCGACATTTTCCGCGCTCAGATCAAATCACTGGGATTCAGCTATGACTGGGACCGCGAAGTCTCCACCTGCGATCCCGAATATTACAAGTGGACTCAGTGGCTGTTTTTGCAGATATTCAAGAAAGGGCTGGCCTACGAAGCGCAGATCCCCATCAACTGGTGTCCTTCGTGCCAGACGGGACTGGCGAATGAGGAAGTCAAAGAAGGCCATTGCGAACGCTGCGGCCATCAAGTGCATCGCCGCAACCTGCGCCAGTGGGTGCTGAAGATCACGGACTACGCCGAGCGCCTGTTGAACGATGTGGACAAGCTCGATTGGCCCGAGCCGATCAAAATCATGCAGCGCAACTGGATCGGCAAGAGCGTCGGCGCTGAAGTGACCTTCGAGATCGAGGGCGGTCACGGCAATCTCAAAGTTTACACGACTCGTCCCGACACTCTTTTCGGCGTCACCTACATGGTGCTGTCGCCGGAACATCCGATGGTGGAGAAGATCACGACCTCCGCATGCCGCGAAGCGGTGCGGGAATACGTGCGCGAGGCCTCGCTCAAGTCGGAGCTCGAACGGACGGAACTGAACAAAGAAAAAACCGGCGTCTTCACCGGCGCGTATGCGGTCAACCCGTTGAACGAGCAGCGCGTGCCGATTTGGATCTCCGATTACGTTTTGATCTCCTACGGTACCGGCGCCATCATGGCCGTGCCGGCGCACGACGGCCGCGACTGGGAATTCGCCAAAAAATTCGGCCTGCCTATCGTCGAAGTCCTGAAAGGCGACGTGGACGTGCAGGAAGAAGTTTACGAAGGCGACGGCCCCCATGTCAATTCCGGCTTCCTCGACGGCCTTGGCATGCAGGAGGCAATCGATGCGGTCATTGCGTGGCTGGAAGAACATGGCAAAGGCAAAAAAGCCGTCAACTACAAACTGCGCGACTGGATTTTCTCGCGTCAGCGCTACTGGGGCGAACCCATGCCGCTGATCCATTGCCCGCACTGCGGCACCGTGCCCGTTCCCGAGGAGCAGCTGCCTCTGCTGCTGCCCGAGGTGAAGAAGTATGAACCGACTGGTACCGGCGAATCGCCGCTGGCCAACGTGGAAGAATGGGTGAACACGCCCTGCCCCGTCTGCGGCGCGCCCGCCCGGCGCGAGACCAACACCATGCCCCAGTGGGCCGGTTCGTGCTGGTACTATTTACGCTTCCTTGACCCGCACAACGACAAGGAATTTGCGGCCCGCGACACAATCGACTACTGGATGCCGGTCGACCTGTACGTAGGCGGCGCCGAACACGCCGTGCTTCACCTGCTGTACGCCCGCTTCTGGCACAAAGTGTTCTATGATCTTGGCCTGGTCAACACGGACGAACCTTTTGCCCGCCTCGTCAACCAGGGCATGATTACGTCCTTCGCCTATCAGCGTCCCGACAAATCCTTGGTCGCCGTGGATCAGGTGGAAGAACTTGCCCCCGACATGTTCGTCGAAAAGGGAACCGGCGTGAAGCTGGAGCGCGTCGTCGCCAAGATGTCGAAGTCGCTCAAGAACGTCATCAACCCCGACGAGATCGTCAAGAACTATGGCGCCGATTCGCTGCGGCTGTACGAGATGTTCATGGGGCCGCTGCAGATGTCCAAACCCTGGTCCACGCAGGGGCTTCAAGGCGTGTACCGCTTCCTCGAAAAGGTCTGGAAGCTGGGCGAAAAGCCCCTCAGCGACGAGCCGGTGCCGGCCGAACTGGAAAAGACGCTGCACCGGACCATCAAGAAGGTGAGCGACGATACGGCGACGCTGAACTTCAACACCGCCATTTCGCAGATGATGGTGCTGGTCAACGAAGCCGGCAAGGCCGACGTGTGCTACCGCGGCATGATGGACGTCTTCGCCCGTTTGCTGTCGCCTTATGCGCCGCATCTGGCCGAAGAGTTGTGGGCCAAGATCGGCAACGCGCCGTGCGTGTCGCTGGCGAAGTGGCCGGAGTATGACGAGAGATTGACTGTCAGCGAGACGGTGACGGTGCCCGTGCAGTTCAGCGGCAAAGTGCGCGAGAAACTCGAACTGCCGGCCGGGTTGGACAAAGACGCGCTGCTGGCCGCCGTCATGGCCGACCAGGCGGTCAAACGGCGTCTCGAGGGCAAAACGATCGTCAAGACTATCGTCGTTCCCGGAAAGCTGGTCAACCTGGTGGTGAAGTAAATGCCCGCGCTGGTGCTCATCGCGGCGCCGGCGGGCGCTCAGCCCCGCCTTCGCGCGGAAACGCTCTCCGCTTACGAAAAGAAAGGCTACGTGCTGGACCGGCGTCTGGAAACGGCCGCGTGGCCCGATTTGTTCGAAGAGGCTCTGACGCCGAGCCTCTTCGCCCCCCGGCGGATTTTCGAGGTCGACGACGGCCGGTCGCTGGGCGTTTTGCCCGACACGTACAAAAAATATGTCGAGCGCGGCGACGCCGACGTGATCTTTCTGATCCATTCCGACAAACCTTTGCGGAAGGAACTGGGCGACGTTTTCGAAACGGCCTTTTCCGTACCCTATGAAGCGGCGCCTTATTGGCCGAACCAGCGCGTCGGCTGGCTGCAAAGGCTTGCCCGCGCTTCGGGCTGCACTCTGGACGCCGCGGCGGCGGCGCTGCTGGCGGAGTGGATCGAAGACGAGGAAGAGCTGCGCAGCGAGGTGGACAAGCTGGCCAAAGCGGCGCCGAACAAGCGCATCACGGTGCAGCAGGTCAATTCCCTCTCCATGGACGAAGGCGGCAAAGGCGTGCTCAACCTGCTCGACGCCGTCGCCAAGGCCGACGTCGCCGCCGCCGTGAAAAGCCTCGCGGTCCTGCGCGAGGAAGGCGAACTGATCCCCGCGCTTGCGGCGGTGCATAAGCGCGTGCGCGGCGCCATGTTCGCGGCTCGCTTGGGCGATGCCGGGGCGGGAGCGGTGCATCTCACCAATTTTCAGACAAAGACGGCCCGCGCCATGGCGCAGACCTACGGCCCCGAACTCCTGTCGCTGTGGCTGGGCGAGCTGATCCGCCTGTCCTGGAGCGAGCGCAGCGGCGAGGGCGAAGGCTGGGAAGGGCTGGAAAAGCTCCTTCTCGCCGTCATGTCCCGCGCCGCGGGATAAGGGCCGAAAATCGAAAGGACAAAAACGCCGCCGGAAGACGTTCATTCATCTTCCGGCGGCGTTTTTTATGGTCGTTGAAACTTATTCGGCGGGCTTTTCGGCGGAGAGGGACTTGACCTTCGCAGTCATCAGGGCCTTTCTGCGGGCGGCTGTATTGCGATGGAGCACGCCTTTGACAACGGCTTTGTCGAACACGGACTGGGCCGCGTTGAGCTGGAGCACGGCGGCTTCGGCGTCGCCGTTCTGGACGGTGGCGAGGACCTTTTTCATGGAGGTCTTGCAGCGGCTCTTCCAGTAGCGGTTGTAAAGACGGTTTCTCTCAGACGTGCGGACGCGCTTGATAGCGGACTTCTTGTTGGGCATTCGGTTCACCTCCTCCGGTTAAACGATAAGAATTCTACCACGGACCGTGGTTTATTCGCAACAGACAAATGATATTCTACCAGAAAAACAATAAAATGGGAATGGAGGCCAAACGGTCCGATTCGTTGTAAAATATCTTCCTGGAGCGCTTTGAAAAACTCCGCCTATTCTATCAGAAAAACACGGTGATCGCATGGAAGATTTTTTCGGTCCCGAAGGGATTCTCAACGCGCGCCTTCCGAATTTCGAATATCGCCGGCAGCAGCGCGAACTGGCTGAAAAAATAGAGAATTTTTTGCAGTCGGACCGGCGTCTTCTAGCGGCGGAAGCGCCCACGGGCGTCGGCAAAACCTATGCGATGCTGATCCCCGCCATGCGGTGGGCTGTGGCGAACAATAGCACCGTGCTGGTGCTCACGTCGGGCATCACGCTGCAGGAACAGCTGATCTACAAGGACATTCCCGCGCTGCTGGACGTGCTGGGGCTCGACCTGCCCTACGGACTGCTCAAAGGCCGCGGCAACTATGCCTGCATCCGCAAAGCCCGCGAGATCGGCGCGGAAGGTTTTCTCGACTTCGGCGGCGATAAGGGGCAGGCTTCGCGCGACATCAGCGGCTGGCTTTACGCCACCGAAACCGGCGACCTGAGCGAGCTGAGCCTGGGCGACACCCATCCGGCCCGCGAGCGCATCGCCTCGTTATATCTGACCTGTCTCGGTCCTTATTGCCCGCATCACGAGCGCTGTTTCTACAACAAGGTGATGCGCAGCCTGTCGCATTGGCGCGTCATCGTCGCCAACTATCACGTCTATTTCTCCTACGTGCTGGGGCAGCGCAAGCCCTTTCCGGCTCCTTTCGGACTGCTGATCTGCGACGAGGCGCACAAGATGGAGGACGCGGCCCGCGCGGTCACGCAGGTGGGCGTCGACGTGCGCGACTGGCAGCGCCTTTTGCGGCGCGCGCCCCGCCTCGACAAGGTGGAGGCGTCTTTGCTGCGCAGCGTGGACTGCCCGGCCGATCGTTTCGCCGAGGAAGTGGCCGATCTGAGCCGGGTCTCCGAGAGCGTTTTCGATCAGCTCGCCGCGCGGCTGCCCGACGGGAAAAGTTTCACGGCCTATCCGCCGGAGCTGAAAAACGACACGGCCGAGCTGCTGGTCAAATGCGACCGGATCATCGGCCATCTGGACGAACTCCAGGAAGCGGCCGCAGGCGGCGGGCGCGACGCGAACGCCCTGCAGGACGACGGCAGGATCGCCGTCTGGAACGGCGAACTGACGGCGTTCCGCGACTCGCTGCGCTGGTGCTGCGACACGCAGAACTATCCCGAATGGGCCTATTGGCGCGAGGGCGGCAGCCTGAAGAGCTCCTGCGTGAACGGCAGCGACCTGATCCCGCCGGCCTTCGACGACGACGAGATCAAAGTCATCGCCCTGTCGGCGACGATGACGGTGGATCGTTCTTTCGAATACTGGGCCAATGAAACGGGACTGGCCCCCGACGAGACGGCGGTGCTCGATTCGCCGTTCGATCTGCCTTCGCTGATGGAGATCGACGTCGTCGATCTGGGGCTGCAGGTGATGTCGCCGGGCTACGCCGACGCGGTGGCGCGGGTGTGCCGCAAGTACGCGCGCGAAAACGGCGGCGCGACGCTGATCCTGCTTTCGTCGCGGCGGCTGCTGACGGCCGTTTCCGCTTATCTGAAGATGAACGCGGAGAAGGATAGACTGAATATTCTCGTGCAGGGCGACCTGCCGCGCACGGAGCTGCTGGAGCTGTTCAAGGAAAACGAACGCAGCGTGCTGGTGGGCATGGCGTCGTTCCGCGAGGGCATCGACGTGCCCGGCGAGGCGCTCACTCAGGTGATCATCGACCGCATTCCTTTTCCCCATCCCGGTGATCCCGTCGGCGAGGCGCGCGCCAAGCTGGAAGGGCGAAAGAATTTCGTCAAGGCGGTGCTGCCCGGCGCGAAAATGCAGCTGCGCCAGGCCGCAGGACGGCTGGTGCGCTCCGGCTCCGAGCGGGGGCGCGTGGTGATCCTCGACGGACGGATCGTGACCCGTCCCGACTGGAAAATCCTGGACAGCCTGCCGGCGGTCCCCGTAAAAAAATACCGCCTGGTCGGCGCTCATAAATGAATTTGCGTATTTACAACTTCGCCCCCGATGTGATATAGTTCGAGGGCTGAATTAACTATCCAGAAAAGTATTTTCACGCTGGAGTTCCTAACTGATGAGGTGTTCATCAGATGAAGCAGACTTTTCAGCCTCACGTCAGATCGCGCAAGAGGGGCATGGGATTCCTCGCCCGTTCCCGCTCCCACGGCGGACGCGGCGTGCTCGCCGCCCGTCGCGCCAAAGGCCGCAAGCGCCTGGCCGTCTAATCCGAGAGCCTTGGTCTTCCCATATCCCGCTTCATTACGGCTTAAACAGGGCTGGGAATACGACACACTATTCCGCACCGGCAGTCGTTTAAAAGGCAGGCTGGTGCGGTTGTTGTTTGTCAAGGCCCCCGACGGCAAAACGCGCTTCGCCATGGC
>ERZ856578.2528-NODE-2528-length-29979-cov-5.382984_pt1 | contig 29979 bp, 22 predicted proteins | sample MGYA00514384_ERZ856578 | MGnify/ENA primary metagenome ERZ856578 (study PRJEB29103, sample SAMN06111958) | human gut metagenome | biome: human gut; feature: ankylosing spondylitis patient; material: healthy_person | host: Homo sapiens | place: China:Hangzhou... | reverse complement strand
TTACAGGGCGCGACTGCTCCAACACGCGATACCCAGGGTGCCGCTTCGCTTGCCCTGGGCTATGTGCTCCATTGGGCCTTCAGCCCGCACTTGCTAAACTCGAAAATTGAATAGCAGTAATGGTCCAAGCGGTGATTTATTTCTTGCCGCACCCCCGGCACCCGTGGCATTGGCTGCCCAGTTCGCCGCGGAAACGCATCTCAACCAGGTGTGAGAGGCGGTCGTGCAAGTGTTCAATGTCCACATGACGCAACACCTCGTTGACAAAGGCATGCTGCAACAACAAGCGCGCCTCCGCCTCGGGAATGCCGCGCTGACGCATGTAGAAGAGCGCCCCCTCGTCGAGTTTGCCAATCGTCGAGCCGTGGTTACACTTCACGTCGTCGGCATAAATCTCAAGCATGGGCTGGCTGTAGGCACGTGCTGTGGGCGAAGCGCACAAGTTGGCGTTAGTCTGCTCCGAGGCCGTTTGCTGAGCCCCCGGTGCCACATACACCTTGCCGGCAAAAGCCCCCGTGCTGTGGCCGCCAAGCACATACTTGTAGAGCATGTCGCTCGTACACTTTGGCGCCAGGTGTTCCACCACAATGTTGTTGTCGGCACGCTGTTCGCTGTCGGCAATCACCGCCCCGTACATTTCCGCCGTAGCCCCCTCGCCGCGCAAGCGCACGTCGAGCCGGTTGCGGCTCTGCCCGCACGTCAGTGCAATGCCGTCGTAGCTAAAGCGGCTGTTAGCCTGCTGCTCCACGTAGATGGTCGAAAAGCGCGTGGTGCGGGCGTTAGTCTCCTCAATGCTGTAAACGTTGAGTTCGGCCCCCTCCTCGGCATACACCTCGGCCACCTGGGTGGTAAGGTAGCGTCCCTCGCCCTCGGCGTGGTCGCACAACAGCACCGAGCCCTTGGCCCCTCGTCCGGCCACCACCACAATGCGGCGCACGCTCATCATGTCGGCCTTGGCCGATGCCACGTTCACCACCTGTATGGGCGCCTTCAGCCGGCAGCCCTCGGGCAGGTAAATCAGCATGCCGTCCTGTGCCAGCATGGTGTTGAGCAGTGTCACCCCGTCGTGCCCCGTCCTGAAGTCGCGGTCGGTAGCCGCAGCGCGGTTGTAGTAGCGCTCCACAATGTCGGCGTGGTGCTGTGCCGCCTCGTTCAGCGTACACACCATCACCCCCTCGGGCAGCAGTGCCCGCGAGCTCTGCGGTGCGGCACAAGGCACATCGTTCACCACGAAGAAGAGCGACGTGCTCAGGTTCGGCACATTGCACTTGAAGGTGGCGTAAGGGTCGGCCCCTGGAGCCAGGCGGCGCAGGTTAAGCCCGTAGTCGGGTGCAAAGGCCGCCTCGGCGTCGGTGTACTTGTAGCGCTCCACCTTGGTGGTGGGCAGTCCTTGCAGGTCGAGCTGGGCGGCCGCTGCCTCGCGGTGGCTGTTCATCACCGCGTTGCTGCCGTCGTCCACCATGTCGCGGTGGGTGCGGTAAATGCCAGTGTATTGTTTGTGACTCTCCATCATGCCTTATGCCTCCTCAGTCAAGCTGTTAACAATCCAGTCAAAACCCTTGTCCTCAATTTCGTAGCCAAGGCTGGCCGTGCCGTCCTTCACGATGCGGCCCTTCACCAGCACGTGTACAAAGTCGGGCTTGAGGTAGTCGAGCATGCGCTGGTAGTGCGTAATGACCATGGCACTTGTCTGCGGGGTGCGCAGCATGTTGAAGCCCTCGGCCACAATGCGCAGTGCGTCCACGTCGAGGCCCGAGTCCGTCTCGTCGAGAATGGAGAAGGTGGGTTCGAGCACCGCCATCTGGAATATTTCGTTGCGCTTGCGTTCACCGCCCGAAAATCCCTCGTTCACCCCTCGGCTCATAAAGTGCGCGTCGAGTCCCACGAGTTTGCGTTTCTCCTTGAGCAGTTTCAGAAATTCGCCGGCCGGTATGGGCTCCTGCCCGAAATACTTGCGTTTGGCGTTGAGGGCGGCACGCATGAAGTTGGTCATCGACACACCGGGAATTTCGGTGGGAGCCTGGAACGACATGAACACAACCTCGTGGGCACGGTCCTCGGGCGGCAGTGCCAGCAGGTCCTTGCCGTTGAAGGTAATCGATCCTTCGGTCACCTCGTATTTGGGGTTGCCCACCAGCACGTTGCTCAGTGTGCTTTTGCCCGAGCCGTTGGGGCCCATGAGCACGTGCACCTCGCCATCGCGAATGGTGAGGTTTACGCCGCGCAGAATTTCTTTGCCTTCAACCGAGGCATGGAGGTTTTTTATTTCAAGCATGATGTTGTTTTGTGTCGGTTTGATAGTGGCCGCGGCCCGTTTGGCAGTCTGCGGCCCGATTAGGTAGCAAATGTAGCAATTTTTTTTCAGACAGCTGCAATTTTTGCCGCCCTTTTCGCGGGCGTGAGCGCGTCAGCGCGCATCTCACCCCACACCCCCTAACTCTTCTTCTTTGTAATCTTCTTCTTTGTAATCTTATTCTTATTGTGTGCAGTAGGTGTGTGAATTTGATGTGCAGTAGGTGTGTGAAAAATAAAATTTGGCTCAGTTGTAACTCATTGTAACGCACTGCATTACGACCTGTAAGGGATGTGCAGTAGGTGTGTGAATTTGATGTGCAGTAGGTGTGTCACAATTTTTGTTAAAGAATGGCTGTCCGGTGAGGTTTCATGGCCGAAGAAACTGGTTGTTGGTGTGCAGTAAAAATGACTGATGCGGAATGTGTAAAAATCAGTTGCGGGAGGTAGAAAAAACAGTCGTGCGAGGTAGAAATCCGGGCTGGAGAAACGAAAAAATCGGTCTTCCGTGAGCGTTTTTCTCCTGTGCGGCGCAGCTGTGTGCCGCACGCACGGAGGGAGTGAGGCGGGCACGGTGGCAGACGCGCTTTTTTTGTGGCGCCGTGCCGTGCAGATTACAATTAAAACGCTACCTTTGCAACATGAACACACTGGGCAAACGTACAAGCGAAGAACGCTTCAACACACTCATCCACCTGGGTGGCGTGGTGTTCACCCTGGCAGCCGCCTGGGTGATATTGCGCTTGGGGTGGGGCAGTGGCTGGAAAAACGCCTTCGGCACCACCTTCTTTACCTGTGGCATGCTGCTCATGTACGCCGCCAGCACCCTTTACCACTGGTGGCTGCCCGGCCACGGCAAGCGGCGGCTGCGTGTGCTCGACCACATCAGCATCTACGTGATGATAGCCGCCTCGTACACCCCCATCTGCATCGGTGTGGTGGGCGGTGCCTTGGGCTGGACCGTGTTCGGCCTGCTGTGGGCGGTGGCCTTGGGCGGTGCGGTGTACAAAATCACTGCCATGGGGCGCTGGCCGCGCTTGTCGCTGCTCATCTATCTGGTTATGGGTTGGACCTTTGTGTTCATTGCCGAACCCGTGTGCACACGCATCTCAACGCCCGCCCTCGTAAGCCTTGGTGCTGAGGGATTTTTCTACACCTCGGGCACTTACTTTTTTGCTCACGACAGCCGTCCTTACTACCACGGTGTGTGGCACATATTTGTGCTCCTCGGTTCGGTAGCTCATTGGCTGGCCATACTCTTCATTTTGAGTTGAGGCGGCTGCGCCTGCATCGTTGGGTTGGCAGGCGGGGCAAGAAGCTTAAAAAGCTTGGCAAACTTACCCGTCAACTTGTCACCCCGTCAACTTGTTTACGAATTCCACTAACGTATTTAACAAACATATTTTATGAAATCAGCAATATCAACCACCCAGGCCCCTGCGGCCATCGGTCCTTACAGCCAGGCCATCGAGGCCGGCGGCACAGTGTACGTATCAGGCCAGCTGCCCATCGACCCCGCCACGGGCGCCTTTGCCGAAGGCGGCATAAAGGAGCTTACACGCCAGTCGCTCACCAACATCAAGCACATACTCGAACAAGCTGGTCTTACTATGGGCAATGTGGTGAAAACCAGTGTATTTCTGGCCGACATGAACGACTTTGCCGAGATGAACGAAGTGTATGCCCAATTTTTTGAAGCACCCTTCCCCGCACGCTCGGCTGTGGCTGTCAAGACACTGCCCAAAAATGCCCGCATCGAAATAGAGTGCATCGCCGTAAAGTGACGCAGTATGGCACAGAAGATTGGTGTTTACCTCTCGTCGAAGGACAACCTGCCCGCCAGCTATGTTGAGGCCGCCCGCCAGGTGGGCCATCTCATAGGCAGCACGGGGCGCACGCTGGTGTATGGCGGTGCGCGCAAGGGATTGATGGAGGTGCTGGCGCAGAGTGTCAAGGCCAGTGGCGGCCGTGTGTATGGCATGGTGCCCGAAATCATTGAGCAGCGCGGCCTTGTGAGCGATGCGGTGGACGTGACCTTCAGGTGTGTTGACCTGAGCGACCGCAAGCAGATGATGAACCGTGAGAGCGATGTGCTTGTGGCCCTTCCGGGTGGCATTGGCACGCTCGACGAGGTGTTTACCGTCATGGCCAACACGGTGATAGGCATACGTCGCCAGCCGTTGGTGTTCTACAATGTGGACGGCTGTTGGGACGCTGTGCTCGCAGCGCTTGACAACCTGTTTGCACAGGGACTTGTGAGCGGCCAGCCGGCCGACTACTACAGCGTGGCTACGAACATTGACGAACTGAGGGCACTGCTCTGAAGCGGTCAATGCGGTAATGGGCTGACGCCTTAGCGTTCCTTGGCAGCCGCTAACGCGGAGGTTTGGAGTGTTTAACGGCTGTTCGCCGTTGCGCTTACCGCGGTAACATAAGAACATAAGCCACATAAGAAACATAATTTGGGCGTCTGAGACTTCGCCTCAGACTTTAAGAAACATAAGGGCTGACGCCGTAGCGCTACAACTTGTAATACTACGGCGTCAGCCCTTATGTTCTTGAGCCACGCAGACATCAGTCCGTGGCTGTCAGCCGCGCAGCGGCCTTATGTTCTTATGTTCTTTTGTTCTTTTGTTTCCCGCGTTAGCGGTTGCCAAGCTACGCTACGGCGCCAGCCCTTATGTTTCTTAAAGTCTGGGAACGCAGTTCCCGGACGTCCAAATTATGTTTCTTATGTTTCTTATGTTCTTATGTTACCGCGGTAAGCGCAACGGCGAACAGCCGTTAAACACTCTAAACTTCTGCGTTAGCGGCTGCCAAGTAGCGCTACGGTGTCAGCACATTAGTCCATTGCGCATATCACCACATTACCAAACATTTAACACATTACCACATTCCCACATTGGCACATTCCCTATCACGTGCAATTTTTTTATCAAAAACGTGGCAGCAAATAAGTGTCAACACCAAAAAAAGTGCTAAATTTGCGCTGTACTATATAGTGACGACCTATGAACGACGAATTGAGAGTCATCATCAGCGGTGGAGGTACTGGAGGCCACATCTTTCCGGCCGTGTCCATCGCCAACGAAATAAAGGCCAAACGCCCCGATGCCAAGATACTTTTTGTAGGTGCTGAGGGACGTATGGAAATGCAGCGTGTGCCAGCAGCAGGCTACCCCATCAAGGGACTGCCCATAGCCGGCTTTAATCGCAAAAATTTGTTGAAGAACATACCCGTGCTGTTCAAAATATTGGAAAGCCGCCGCATGGCGCGCCGCATCTTGCGCGACTTCCGTCCGCAGGTGGCAGTAGGCGTGGGCGGCTATGCCAGCGGGCCCACACTCAATGTGGCCGAAAGCATGGGCATACCCACTTTGTTGCAAGAGCAGAACTCTTATGCCGGCGTGACCAACAAACTGCTTGCCAAAAAGGCACGCAAGATATGTGTGGCTTACGACGGCATGTCGCGTTTCTTCCCTGCCGACAAAATACTCTTTACGGGAAATCCCGTGCGCCAGAACCTGCTCGAGGGCACGGTGCAGAAGGACGATGCCGTACGCAGCTTCGGCCTGGTGCCGGGCAAACGCACCATACTGGTGATTGGCGGTTCGCTCGGTGCACGCACCCTCAACGAAAGCATATTGGGCAATCTGCCCCTTGTCAAGCAGCAGAGCAATGTGCAGTTTGTGTGGCAAACGGGCAAGTACTACAGCAGCGCCATCAAGGAGGAACTCGACCGCCGCGGCTGTCCTGACAACCTGAAGGTGATGGACTTTATAGCCGACATGAAACAGGCTTATGCCGCCGCCGACCTCGTGATTTCGCGTGCCGGAGCAGGCAGCATATCAGAGTTCTGTCTGTTAGGCAAACCCGTGATACTGGTGCCATCGCCCAATGTGGCCGAGGACCATCAAACCAAAAACGCCCTGGCGCTTGTGCAGAAAAATGCCGCACTCTACGTGCCCGACGCCGAGGCACGCCGCACCCTGTTGCCACTGGCCATCAATACTGTGGCCGACCACGAAAAGCTTGAATCGCTGAGTCACAACATCATACAGCTGGCGCGTCCAAATGCCGCGTCCGACATAGCCGATGAGGTGATAAAACTGGCCGAGGGCAAATAAACCGAGGGGGCGTGGCGGCTGCCACACACATGGTACGTACGAACGCCTGACAATCAAGATTACCAGTCGAGCCATTCCCAATATCCCGGGCCGGGGCTTTGCATCATTGCTAAGGCCGGCCCCGCTGTGGAATGCGCCCGACACACATTCATATAGCAAACACCACAATGAAATCAGTATATTTCGTCGGTGCAGGTGGCATCGGCATGAGCGCCCTGGAGCGCTATTTTCTGTCACAAGGTTTGGTGGTGGCCGGTTACGACCGCACAGCTTGCGAACTGACTGAAGAACTCAGAGCCGAGGGCGCTGACATACACTACGAGGACAATCCCGACCTCATACCCGAGGCTTGTCGTGACAAGGCAGAGACACTGGTGGTTTACACACCCGCCATTCCTGCCACACACAAGGAACTGACCTACTTCCGCGAGAACGGATTTGACATACAGAAGCGTGCGCAGGTGCTCGGCACCCTCACTCGCTCAATGAAGGGCCTCTGCGTGGCCGGCACGCATGGCAAGACTACCACCACCTCGATGACGGCACACCTGCTGCACGAGAGCCATGTGGGGTGCAACGCCTTTCTTGGCGGCATAACCAAGAACTATGGCACTAACTACTTGCTGAGCAAGACGTCGCCCTATGTGGTGATAGAGGCCGACGAGTTTGACCGCTCGTTCCACCACTTGCGCCCGTATGCCACGGTTATTACGGCAACCGATGCCGACCACCTCGACATTTACGGCACCGAGGAGGCTTATCTTGAGAGTTTCCGCCACTACACTGAGCTTATTCAGCCGGGTGGCGCGCTCATTATTCACCGTGGACTCAAAATGCAGCCCAACCCGCAGGAGGGTGTGCGCGTGTACACTTACGACCGCACGGAGGGTGATTTCCATGCCGAGAACATACGCATTGGCGGCGGACACATCGTGTTCGACCTCGTGTCGCCCATTGAGAACATAGCCAACATTGAGCTTGGTGTGCCGGTGAGCATCAACATCGACAATGGCATTGCTGCCATGGCCCTGGCCCAGTTGGCCGGTGCCACGGCCGACGAAATACGCCGCGGCATGGCATCATTTGCCGGTGTGGACCGCCGTTTTGACTTTGCACTGAAAAACGACAAGCACGTGCTGCTGTCGGACTATGCACACCACCCGGCCGAAATAAAGCAGAGCATACTGAGCATACGCGAGGTGTTTGACGGACGCAAAATTGCGGCCATCTTCCAACCGCACCTTTACACGCGTACGCGCGATTTTTATAAGGACTTTGCCGACAGCCTATCGCTGTTGGACGAGGTGATACTGACAGAGATTTATCCGGCACGCGAGAAGCCCATACCTGGCATTACGAGCCAGATTATTTACGACAATTTGCGTCCGGGCATAGAGAAGCATTTGATAGAGAAGAAGGACATTCCCGCCTTTGTCAAGTCGCACGACTTTGATGTGTTGATAGTGCTCGGTGCCGGTGATGCGGTGGATTATGTGCCGCAAATTAAGGAGATACTCGAACACAAGTAGTGGGGCGCGCAGGGCACAACCTGTGTGTGTGGGCGCCGCCACAACTCTCAACAGCATATTGCGGTGAAGACGTTTATCAAACTCATACTCTTGGTGGGCATCATAGTCTATCTGTGTTTTGCCTTTGTCGATTTTAGCTCGCATGCCGACACCACAACGTGCCGGCAAGTGAACTTTACGGTGGCCGACAGCTCGCACGCGGGCTTTATCACGGCCGAGGAGGCCGACCGCCTGCTGCGCAACTCGGGGCTGTACCCCGTGGGGCGCCAAATGGACAAGGTGGACGGGGCTGCCATAGAGCAAGCACTCCGCCGCAACTCCTTTATTGACTCGGTGCAGTGCTACAAGTCGCCGGGCGGGGTGCTGAATGTGCTCATACAGCAACGCTTGCCGCTGCTGCGCGTGATGGCCGACAATGGCGATGATTACTACATCGACGAACACGGACATATCATGAACCCGCAGGGCTACTCGGCCGACCTTGTGGTGGCCACGGGCAGCATATCGCGCCCCTTTGCACAGAAACAACTGGTGCGACTGGGCAACTTCTTGCGCGACGACCCCTTTTGGAACAATCAGATTGAACAAATATATGTGACGCCGCAGCAACACCTTACGCTGGTGCCGCGTGTGGGCGGACACACTATTGACTTTGGCGATACGGACAGCATCAGCCTCAAATTTCGCAACCTTTACACCTTTTACACTAAGGTGCTGCCCCAGGTGGGGTGGAACAAGTATAGCGAGATATCGGTGGAACACGTGTCGCAGATAGTGGGGCGCAAACCCGTAAAGGGGTGAGCGCCAACTTACATTAGTATAAAATAAAACGAACAACATAAATGGCAACAGAAGACAACTTTATAGTAGCTATCGAGCTTGGCTCGTCAAAGGTGACCGGTGTGGCAGGCCGCAAGCAGCCCGACGGCGCCATTCAAGTACTTGCCTTCGCCCAGGAGCCTTCGACCACTTTCATACGCAAGGGCCGCATCAACAATGTGAGCAAAATGACGCAGTGCATCATCAGCATGCGTGAGAAGCTGGAGCAGAAGATGCAGAAGAGCATCAGCCGCGTGTATGTGGGCATTGGCGGTATGGGCATGCACACCGTGGCCAACACGGTGGCACGCCACTTTGACTCGAAAGTGGAGATTACGCAGGAGATGGTAGATGCCATCAGCGACGAGAACCGCACTTCGGCCAGTGCCGACCGCGACATTCTTGAATCGGTGCCGCAGGAGTACCACCTGGGGGCGCAGACTACTATCGACCCTGTGGGCATACTCGCCGACAGCATTGAGGGACACTACCTTAACATCGTGGCCAACTCGTCGGTGCGCGAGGAAATACGCAACTGCTTCCGCACGGCGGGGGTGACCATTGCCGACCTGCCCATCACCGTGCAGGCGCTGGCCGACTCTATGCTTACCGAACCCGAAAAGCGCTCGGGCTGTGTGTTTGTGGACATGGGTGCCGAAACGACCTCGGTGGCGGTGTACAAGAATAACTTGCTGCGCCACTTGGCAGTTATACCGCTCGGCGGTGCCAACATCAACCGCGACATCATGTCGCTGCAGATTGAGGACGACGAGGCTGAGGAACTCAAACTGAAGTATGGCTCGGCTGTGCAGGAGAGCGACACTGACGCGCACAAGCCTATCGCCCTGCGCGACGGACGTACCATTCCGTACGACGAATTTATGGGTCTGGTTGAGGCACGCGTGGAGGAGATTGTACTGAACGTGAAGAACCAAATATCGTTGTCGAACTACGACGTGAGCCAGCTCATTGGTGGCTTGATTGTGACGGGTGGCGCTGCCAACATTCGCAATATAGACAAGGCTTTTACACGCGACACCAAGTTTGAAAAGATACGCTTTGTGCGCAGCATTCGCATTCCGCTCCGCACACCCGACTATCCCGGTCTTAACAACGATGGCGACTGCAATGCGGCGATAGCCCTTATTGACAAAGGCGAGATTAACTGCTGCGGCGGGACTTTGGGCCAGCCCGACTTGTTTGACGAACCGAAGGTCACAGAGCCCGAACCGAGCGCTGAGGAACTGGCTGCCGCCGAGGCCAAGAAAAAGGCTGAGGAGGCTGAAGCACAACGCAAGGCTGAGGAGGAAGCACGCATCAAGGCCGAAATAGAGGAGCGCGAACGTGAGCGCAAGGAACGTGAGGAGGCTAAGAAGAAACGCCGTAACAAGTGGAAGAACTCCTGGAAGCGCATGAGCAACTTCTTTGGCAACCTGGTGAAGGAGGACAGCGATGCGTGATACACCGTCGTGTGTGCACTGTGTATAACATAAGGGGGGCTAAAAAATCTGTTTTTAGAACCACCCATAACAACGACTGAAAGTCATGGCAGAAGATAATAACAACGATTTGTTGATAGATATGGGCGTGCCTACTACCACGCCTTCGATTATAAAGGTTATCGGTGTGGGCGGTGGCGGCGGTAATGCCGTTAACCACATGTACCGTGAGGGTATTCACGATGTGAACTTTGTGGTGTGTAACACCGACTCTAAGGCGCTGGCCGACTCGCCAGTGCCCGTGCGCCTGCAAATAGGCAAGGAGGGACTTGGTGCCGGTAACCGTCCGGCAAGGGCCCGCGAGGCGGCCGAGGAGAGCGTGGAGCAAATTCACAACATGCTCAACGATGGTACTAAAATGGTGTTTATCACAGCCGGTATGGGCGGTGGTACGGGTACGGGTGCCGCACCTGTCATTGCACGCGAGGCTAAGTCGATGGGCATCTTGACGGTGGGCATCGTGACGATTCCTTTCCTGTTTGAAGGTAACAAGAAGATTGACCAGGCACTTGACGGTGTGGAGGAGATTTCGAAGCATGTCGACGCGCTGCTGGTTATCAACAACGAACGTCTGCGCGAGATTTACCCCGAACTCAATGTGCTCTCGGCCTTTGAAAAGGCTGACAACACGCTGAGCATCGCGGCACGCTCAATAGCCGAGATTATTACGATGCACGGTATTATCAACCTCGACTTCCGCGATGTGTGCACCGTGCTCAAGGACGGCGGTGTGGCTATCATGTCGACGGGCTACGGCGAGGGCGAAAACCGTGTGAGCAAGGCTATTGAGGCAGCGCTGCACTCACCGCTGCTCAACAACAACGATATCTTTAACTCGAAGAAGGTGCTGCTCTCTATCTCGTTCTGCGCCGAAAAGGAGGGCGACACGCTCATGATGGACGAGATGAACGAGGTGCACGACTTTATGTCGAAGTTCCACGATGATGTGGAGACCAAGTGGGGCTTGAACACTGACCCGACGCTGGGCAAGCAGGTAAAGATAACCATTCTGGCCACAGGCTTTGGCATAAGCAATGTGACGGGCATGAAGAGCAAGCTCGATGCTGAGGCTGAGAGCCGCCGACAAATGGAGATTGAAAAGGACGAGGAGAATGAGGAACGCCGCTCTAACTTTTACGGTGGCGACAAGAAGGGTACGCTCCGCCGCCGTCCGCGCTTCTTCTTGTTTGGGCTTGACGACCTTGACAATGAGGAGATTATCTCGCTCGTGGAGCTTACGCCGACTTACAAGCGCTCAAAGGAGGCGCTCTCGGACATCAAGGCTAAGTCGTACAGCAATGTGGCTATTGAGCCTGAGAGTCTGAACGCTGCCGCACCTGCCGCCGCACCGGGCTCGGTAATCTCTTTCTAATATAAATATTACGTCATAAGGCAATATATATGTAAGGTACAAGGTTATAATGCTGCACATGAGGTGCGGCTTTATAACCTTGTTGCGCCCATGACGTTAAACACACCAGGAAAGTATGGAAGTGGAAGATGAATTGATACAGATAGCGAATGTGACTACACCGCGCATTATCAAGGTGATTGGTGTGGGCGGCGGCGGCGGTAATGCCGTAGGCCAGATGTATCGCGACAACATACCCGAGGTGCGCTATCTTGTGGCTAATACCGACAAGAAGGCGCTCGACGACAATATTGTGCCTGACCACCTGCAGCTCGGACCGGGACTCGGGGCGGGGGGCGACCCCGAACGTGGGGCCGCGCTGGCCAACGAATGTCTTGACCAGATAAACGCTGCGCTTGACGATGAGACCAAAATGGTGTTTGTAACGGCTGGTATGGGCGGTGGCACAGGTACGGGGGCTTCGCCCGTGATAGCGCATGCGGCTCGCGAAAAGGGCATACTGACGGTGGGCATTGTGACGATACCGTTTTTGTTTGAACGCGAAAAGCAGATTGACAAGGCGCTCGACGGCCTTGATAAGCTGTCGAAGGAGGTGGACGCCATGCTGGTGATTAACAACCAGCGCTTGTGTGACATCTACAGCGACTTGAGCATTATTAATGCCTTTAAGCGGGCTGACGAGACGCTGTCGACGGCGGTGAGCTCTATCACCGAGATTATTTCGATGCACGGCCGCGTGAACCTGGACTTCCAGGACGTGAACACGACGCTGCGCAATGGCGGTGTGGCGGTGATGTCGACGGGATATGCCGAGGGCGAGAACCGTGTGACGAGGGCTATCAATGATGCGCTCAACTCGCCGCTGCTCAACAACAATGATGTGTTTGACGCCAGTCATATACTGATAGCCATCACCACGAGCAGCGATGATGGTGCTACCTTGCGTACGGGCGAGGTGGACGAGATAAATGCCTTTATGGGACATTTCAACTCGGACATTGAAACGAAGTGGGGACTGGCCTTTGACCCGCAGTTGGGGCAGACTATCAAAATTACTATTATTGCCTCGGGCTTTGGGTTGTATGGCACGAAGAAACGCGAGCGGAACAACAAACTGGAGGTTGACGCTGACGATGCTGATAAGTTGGGGCGCCGCACGGTTTACTATGGCACATCGACACGGGTGCGCCGACGCGCTCGCTGCTACATCTTTAACGATGATGACCTCAACAACGAGGCGCTGCTCAAACAGGTGGAGGAGGTGCCTACCTTCAAGCGCTCGGCTGAATGCTTGCAGAGTATCAGCGAACTCTCGCACAGGTAGGCCGCTGACACGAAGATAGATAGCATATATAACAAATATACAACGCAAAAATGGACATATTTGAAAAGGTAAGTAAGGACATTATTGCTGCGATGAAGGCTAAGGATAAAATGCGCCTTGAGGCCTTGCGCAACGTGAAGAAATTCTTTATCGAGGCTAAGACTGCCCCGGGAGCCAACGATACGCTTGATGACGCCACCGCGCTCAAAATTTTGTCGAAACTGGCTAAGCAGGGCCGCGACACGGCTGCGCTCTACCGCGAACAGAGCCGTCCGGACCTGGCCGAGGAGGAGGAAGCTCAGGCTGCGGTGATTGAGGAATATCTGCCCAAGGCACTCAGCGCTGAGGAACTGGAGGCCGAAATTAAGTCTATCATTGCCGAAACTGGTGCCACAAGCATGAAGGATATGGGCAAGGTGATGGGCGTGGCCAGCAAGAAACTGGCCGGGCGTGCCGATGGTAAGGCTATTTCGACTCTCGTAAAGCAGCTGTTGGGCTGATTCGATTAGTTGATAAGTTGAAAAGTTGATAAGTTGACGGGTTGACAGGTAAGTATGTTCTGCACTATTTGTGGTGTCATAAGGAACGTATACAAACTTACCCATCAACCCGTCAACTTTTCAACTTATCAACTTGTCAACTTATCAACTTGTCACTCCGTTATTTATACTGACAATGAGGAACCTATTATTTGCCGTCATGTTGCTGCTTGCACTTGTGGGCAAGGCGCAGCCAACAAGCGATGTGGAGGCCCTGTTTGCAAAGTTCAAGGCTGCGGCACGTTTTGACTATGACTTTCCGCGTGAAAAGGTGTATTTGCACCTTGACAATTCGGCCTACCTTGAGGGCGACACCTTGTGGTACAAGGCATACGTGGTGCGCGCCTCGTCGCTGAAGCCTACTACGCTCAGCCGCGTGCTGTATGTTGAACTGAATGATGCCGACGGCCAACAGATGTGCAAACAACTGCTCAAACTCGACAGTATGGGCACGGCAGACGGTGCTATGAGTCTGGCCATGCCTGTGCATGCCGGCTACTACGAAATACGAGCTTACACGCGTGAAATGGTGAACTGGGGCGAGGCTGCTTGCTACTCGCGTGTGATACCGGTGTTTGCGGTGGGCACTAATCCTCAAAAGAAATCGGTTGCACCCGCACAGGCCGACATCACGCAACTCTACATTCCCAGTATTGAGCGTAACACCCACTTGAGTCTGGCTTGTCCGCGGCCTTATTCCATGACAAAGTCTGACGACCGCATGCTCACCTTTTACCCTGAGGGCGGAAACCGCATCAGCGGGGTGGGGCAGCGCCTGGCATTTAAGTTGACCGACGGACGCGGCAATCCGGTAGACGACACCATAAGTGTGTACCGTGCCGACGGCTCGCTCGCCCTTACGGCCCAGCCTGAGTATGAGGGTATGGGCGACTTTGACTTGCCGGCTGGTTTTGACAGCGGCTATGTCAAGGTGGGCGGCCACCATCTCAATGTGCAGCGCAAAGTGAAGGGTGACGAACGAAAGCAACTGCCTTTGCCCGACGCGGTGCAGGGCTATGCGCTGACGGCTGATGTGACAGCTGAGGGGGTCGACGTGGTGGTGACGGCTTCGGACTCGTTGGCACGTCTTGACAACTTGCTCGGCCTGGCCGTGTTTAACCGCGAGAATGTGTGCTACTTTGACACCCTTACGATGGGCGTGGAGCCTGTGGAGCTGCTTGTGCCACAGCGGGCTTTGCGTGGCGGCGTGAACCGGCTCGAACTGTTTGGTGCCGACGGACGCAGCCTTGCCAACCGCTTGTTTTGGGTGCCACTCGACCATGCCGACACTTTGCGCATGGCCACGCTCGACGTGAGGCAAAATGCGGCCGAGTACGACCCGTTCTCGCCCGCTGTTGTCACCATCAAGGCCGTTGATGCCAACAAGCGTCCGGTGAGCGGTGCCATGATGTCGGTGGCTGTGCGCGATGAGCAGGGCAACATAACGCAAACGGCCGACGGGGGTATGGCTGCCAACTTGCTGCTTGCCTCGGAGGTGCGTGGCTATATCAACCGCCCCGACTTGTACTTTGTGCGCAATGATGCGGCACACAGGCGCATGCTCGACCTGCTGCTGCGGGTGCAGGGGTGGCAAGCTAACACTTTTGATGTGATGTGCGGTCGCGACACGTTCAAATTGCGGCAGCCTATTGAGGATAAACTGATTGTGCGTGGCACTGTCTATCGCGACAACAACAAGCGGCAACCTTATGCCGGCGTGTCGCTCGACCTGCGTGGCTACCGGTATGCTGGCAATGCCCTTACGGGCGAGGGCATAGAGGGTGCCACTGTGACAGATGCCCAGGGGTGTTTTGCTTTTGAATCGAATGTAGACTTTGTGGGCGAATACCTCACCCAGTTCAGTCTGCGCGAGAATAACAAGCGCCGTTGGAGCCGCCTGGCCATAGACCGCTGGTTTGAACCGCGTTTGCGGCCCTTGTTCGCCCCGCAGATGAACCTGCCACTCTATCAGCCCACGCAGGTGCCGGCGGGTGTGCCGCCTGTTGAGGACAGGCTCTTTGAATGGAAGGACACGCTGCAACGCGTGGTGGTGAACATCAGTGGTGCGGCTGAAGTTGTGGCACGTGCACGCAAGTACAAGGGCTTTACGGGTAACCGCTATACTTATGGCGGCGGTGAGCGTAATGGCGTGTCGAAAACGCAGCACTACATCAATGTGCAAAAGACGTGGGAGCACATCAAGGACCTTGGTTATGACTCGAAGGTGGAGTTCGTAGACGTGCTGAGGCTGCTCGGCAGCGACCTGGAATACGACCGCTATGGTTTGGTGGACGACACCCGGCTGCTTGACGAGCTTGATAATGTGCAACGCGAAAAGGGGCAGAGCGCTGAAGACTTTTGGGCCTCGGCCGACCGTAAGGGCGATGCCAGCTATGCCGACAACTGGTTTAGCGGCTCGTATGAGAACAACGGCAGCCATGTCATATTTGTGTACATGAATAATTGCTTTGTTGATACGGCCCGCAACATCGGTTCGGCTCTGATGCGCGTTGATTGTGAGAATACGAAGTCGGTGGCTTTTGTCGAGGACAACAAGCGCGAGAGTGCCATAACTGGCGACGAAGTGCGTGGCTCGTGGGCCCGCTATGCGGTATATATTTACGAAATGCCCGATGCCTATCGCACGAATAACAAGAAGGGCCGCGAGTACCGCCACATACAAGGCTTTAGCCCGGCCACAAAGTTCTATTCGCCCAACTATCGCAAGTTCGATTTGCCTTCAGAGCGCGATGTGCGCCGCACATTGATGTGGGCACCGCGCGTATGCAGCGACGCACAGGGCAGTGCCAGTGTGGTGTTCTTTACAAATTCGCACAACGGCCAGACGCTTGACGTGAGTGTGCGTGGCATCACTGCCGATGGCAAATTCATCAGTTGGAATTGATGCACCAACTACATTGTAACGTTACATTGTGCCATGTTGGCCGTGTGTGCCGCTATTGTGTAGGTGCAGCCGTCCTCTCCTCTATAAAGTGATGGCAGATTACAATAAAGCCCAAGGCGCCAACCATTTGTCGGTCCCCCCCCCTGCGTGGAGGTGGGCATGACAAAAGGTTGGCGCCTTGTTATAATGTGATGTGCATGGCCTTTCGGCAGTAGCCTGTGCTACTCGTCTTTGATGTGCTATTCGTCTTTGAGTTTCAAAATCTCTTGCTCGTCAAGTCCCGTCATCTTGCATATAAGGCTGACGGCCATGCCTTCTTTCAGCATGTTTTGTGCGATCTGCTTCTTTTCCTTAGTTTGTCCCTCAGCACGTCCCTCAATACGTCCCTCGGCACGTCCCTTGTCGTGTCCCTCTTTTATGGCGAATTTGAAGGTGGCATAATTGTCGCGCAGTATTTTGATGCTTTCATCGTATTTCTCGTGTTCCTCTTTGCTCAGTGCAGTAATGTCGGAGATTTCGGCCAACTTGCGGAACACAGCATTCTTGGCCATGAAGGGCATTCTTTCAAATACATTCATATTCTTCAATACATATTGTCAGTACCCCCTGCGTGGAGGTGGGTATGACAAATGGTTGGCGCCTTGTTTTAATGTGATGTGCATGGCCTTTCGGCAGTAGTCTGTGCTACTCGTCTTTGAGTTTCAAAACCTCTTGCTCGTCAAGTCCCGTCATCTTGCATATAAGGCTGACGGCCATGCCTTCTTTCAGCATGTTTTGTGCGATCTGCTTCTTTTCCTTAGTTTGTCCCTCAGCACGTCCCTCAATACGTCCCTCGGCACGTCCCTTGTCGTGTCCCTCTTTTATGGCGAATTTGAAGGTGGCATAATTGTCGCGCAGTATTTTGATGCTTTCATCGTATTTCTCGTGTTCCTCTTTGCTCAGTGCAGTAATGTCGGAGATTTCGGCCAACTTGCGGAACACAGCATTCTTGGCCATGAAGGGCATTCTTTCAAATACATTCATATTCTTCAATACATATATCCAACGTTCAAAGTCGTTATTACACTCGTGCTCCTTTTTCGTAAATAATGGGAGCGTTAAATAAACAATGCGCAGGTGGTCGGTAACAGCCTGTCCTGTGTCGCGGTCAGCCAATACAAGGTCTGTACGGAACTTGCGCTCTTTCAAGTGTGCATCCTCAAAGTTGAGGAAGCAGATGGTATAGACCGGCATCAGCTCGTAGTCCCATTCGCCCTTTTGCCCTTGTGTGATAATAGCACGTGAGGAGTAGTAGAGCGCGCGGTCGATGAAATGCTCCTGCATGCGGTTTTGCATTTCAATGATGAGGTGTCGTCCTTCATTGGTGGTGCAGTAGATGTCGAAAATAACTTTTCGTGCATCCTCGGTCAAGCCAATGTGCTCGTTGTTCTTAAATTCGAGCGAGGCTATGCAAAACTCACCTTCGAACAAGTCGTTAAGAAAGCTGATGAGCAAGTCCTTTGTTATTTCTTGTCCGAAAATGTGTTTGAACCCCCAGTCTGTAAAAGGGTTAATATAGCGGGCCATAATGTGCGGTGTTAGGTTTGTTTCTGCAAATATACGTACAATTTTGCATATTGTGCAACTTGGTCCAGCCTTTAGTGCCCCCTTGTTAGTCCACTCCTCGGTGGCCTGTGGGACAGTGAGCCGTGCAAAAAGAAAGCCTCCGCCCGTGGTGGGGCAGAGGCTGTATTATAAAGAGTCAGATTCCGCTGCTTGTGGGTAGGTGTTTTAGGCGTAAGGCGCCCGTGCACCACCTACAAGGACAATGTGTAGCGGAATGCTACTTGTTGCGTTTATGTGTAGAAGTTCTTGTGGCGTTTTTAGCAGTCAGTTTAGTGTTGAGCACGCGGTAGTGTGCTTGCTGCTGTCGGCGTTCCTCGCCACGTGCCTTCCACTCTTTCATTGAGTAGTATCTGCCCGTAGCGGGGTCAAGATATTTCATTTCGGGCAGTCCGGCAGGTCTGTCGTCGGCGGCCTGTCCTTCAGTGCCGATGCGTTCAACCTTTACCGAGGCCACACCATGGCCCACCATGCCCAGTTCGCGTGCGGCGGCCATGGAGAGGTCCACCACGCGTCCGTGGCCGAAAGGTCCGCGGTCGGTAACCTTCACCACCACCTCTTTGCCATTGTTCTTGTTAGTCACTTTGAGCAGTGTGCCGAACGGCAGAGTGCGGTGTGCGCATGTGAGGCTGTCTTTATGGTAGCGCGAGCCGTCGCTGGTGCGGCGTCCGTGCAGTCTGTTGCTGTAGTAAGATGCTTTGCCATGCTGCTGTGCAGCGGCGGTTGTGGGGAATGCGAATGTTACGAGAGTTGCTAAGATAAGAATTACTTGTTTGATAGTCATCTGATAAGTTTTGCCACGAGGATTGCCGCCGGCTCCAATAGTGGTCAGTTTAGCCATACTGCCTTTGAGCCTGTGATGCTTGCAGCGGAATCTGCAGATAAAAACGGCAAATGCACCATGGGACTTTCGGCTTGCCCGGAGGGTTGCCAAATGTCCGCCTCGTGAGGTTTACGGGTGCAAAGGTACGAATTTTTGACGAGTTGCGCAAGTGTTCCGCCTTGATTATCACCACATTGCCGTTCTGTGAGGCCCATTTTTAAGACTTGCTAAAAGCGTCCCCCCTTACGTGCTTCCAGCTTGCAGACCCCTTGTATTTATGGGCAGAGTCGGCTCTTGTTAGATGGTTAACAAGTGTTTAATAGTCTACCGAAAGTAGTGCCCTGCAACGCTGAATGTTAAATATTAAATTTGCAAGCGTCTCAGACGCTCGTAAGGCTTCATTCTGACAGATTTAGGGGGTGCGCAGCTTACATATTGCACATAATTTATTACTTTTGCATTTCAAGACAATTCCTCTAATCAGATACAACCACTTATGCAGCGCTTCATATCATTTTTGCTCACGTTAGTGTGCGGCATCATTACCATAGCTGCGCAGAGCGATGACCTGCCCACCGCCAATCCCGTCATGACCTACACCGACGACGACGGGCAGGAGGTGAGCGAGACCCAATACGACGGTTCTGCCCCGTTCAAAGCCACGTTCAAGGCTTGTCCCGAGCACACGGGCAACTACACTCCCCTTTACGAGTGGCGCTTCACGCGCAGCGGCGAAACAGCCCCATTCCTTGTGCGTTACGACCAAGACACCGAATATGAGTTCTTGCAGTCAGGCACATTCAGCGTTGAGCTGCGCGTCAGTTTTGTGCAGGGCACCGACACCATAGCCTACGAGATGGACGAGCCTTTCAGCATAGCCATATCCGAGTCAAAGCTCGAAGTGCCGAACGCCTTCACTCCCAATGGTGATGGTGTCAACGACGTGTTCCGCGTCAAGGAGGGGTACAAGAGCATCGTGTCGTTCAAGGCCATGGTGTTCGACCGTTGGGGCAAGAAACTCTATGAGTGGACCGACCCTGCCGGCGGTTGGGACGGCCGCAGCGCCGGCCATGCAGTGCCCGATGGCGGATACTACCTCAACATTCAGGCACGCGGTGCCGACGGCAAGCACTACAACATCAAAAAGGTGATAAACGTGTTGCGCGGTTACACCGAGAGCGGCACGACGACAGATTAAAGTGTGGTTCTAAAAATTCTGCTTTTAGAGCTCTGCTATTCTGAAATGTGATTTGCACGCTCTCGATAGTGCACAAATCCCTATTTCAGAATTATTAGAACCACCCTAAACCTAAATGCACTGATGTCAGAAACTAAATCAGACAATAACATCGAAATATATGGCGCACGCGTGCACAACTTGAAAAATGTGGACGTAACACTGCCGCGCCACAGCCTGTGCGTCATAACCGGCCTGAGCGGTTCGGGCAAGAGTTCGCTCGCGTTCGACACACTCTACGCCGAGGGCCAGCGCCGTTATATCGAGACATTCTCGGCCTACGCGCGCAACTTCCTCGACAACCTTGAGCGCCCCGACGTCGACAAAATCACCGGTCTCAGCCCCGTCATAAGCATAGAGCAGAAGACCACCAGCAAAAATCCGCGTTCCACCGTAGGCACGGTAACCGAGATATACGACTTTCTGCGCCTGCTTTATGCCCGTGCGGCCGAAGCCTACTCCTACGTCACGGGCGAGAAGATGGTAAAATACACCGAGGAGCGCATTGTCGACATGATACTCACTGCCTACGAAGGGCACAAAGTATACCTGCTCGCCCCCCTTGTGCGCAGTCGCAAGGGGCATTACAAGGAGCTGTTTGAAACGGTGCGCCGCAAGGGCTTCCTCACCGTACGCGTCGACGGTGAACTGCGTGAGGCCACACCCGGCATGCGCCTCGACCGTTACAAAAACCACGACATCGAAGTGGTGGTAGACAAGCTCGCGGTAAAGGCCAAGGACGCTGAACGACTGCACAAAAGTGTGGCCCAGACCCTGCAGCAGGGTGGGGGCGTGATGATGGTGCTCGACGCTGCCGACAACCAAACACGCTTCTTCTCCAAGCAGCTCATGGACCCCGCGTCGGGCATAGCCTACCGCGAGCCAGCCCCGCACAACTTTTCGTTCAACTCAGCTCAAGGCGCCTGCCCAAAATGCAAGGGCCTGGGCTATGTGAGCGTGATGGACCACGACAAAGTAGTGCCCGACGACAAGTTGAGCATACGCGAAGGCGGCCTTGCCCCATTGGGCAAATACCGCAACGCACTCATATTTTGGGAGATACAGTCGGTGCTTGCCGACTACGACTGCGACCTTAAAACCCCCATATGCGACCTCCCGCCCGAAGCCCTCGATGAGGTGTTCAACGGCCGTGCCGACCGCCTGCGCATACCAGCACAGGTAGCCCACACCACCGACGACTACTATGTAGAGTTTGACGGCCTTGTCAAGTACATACAGCAAATGGCCGACTCCGACATGGGAGCCGCCTCGCAGCGTTGGGCCGAGCAGTTCTCAAAGACCACCGTCTGCCCCGAATGCCACGGCGCCCGCCTCAACAAGGAGGCCATGGCCTACCGCTTTGCCGGCAAAACCATAGCCGAACTCTCCAATATGGACATAGCCGAGCTATACGACTTCCTGTCCAACGTCGAGGTACAGTTAGACAACAAACACCGGGCCATAGCACACGAAATACTCAAAGAGCTGATGTCGCGCCTCAAGTTCCTGCTCGACGTCGGACTCGACTACCTGTCGTTGTCGCGCTCCTCCATGACCCTCTCGGGTGGCGAGAGCCAGCGCATCAGGTTAGCCACACAGATAGGTTCGCAACTCGTCAACGTGCTTTACATACTCGACGAGCCCAGCATCGGCCTCCACCAGCGCGACAACGTGCGCCTTATCAACTCGCTCAAGGAGTTGCGCGACCTTGGCAACACAGTGGTGGTTGTTGAGCACGACAAGGACATGATGCTCGCCGCCGACTATGTGGTCGACATCGGGCCGCGCGCCGGCCGATTGGGCGGAGAGGTAGTGTTCGAAGGCACCCCAGCCCAAATGCTCCAGACGCAGACCCTCACCTCGCAGTACCTCAACGGCCGTCGTGCCATCGAGGTGCCGGCCGCTCGCCGCAAGGGCAACGGCCATGTGCTGCGCCTGGTGGGAGCGAGGGGCAACAACTTGAAGGGCGTCACCGTCAACTTTCCGCTCGGCACCCTCATCGGCGTGACCGGCGTGTCGGGGTCGGGCAAGAGCACCCTCATCAACGACACCCTGCTGCCCATACTCTCGCAGCACTTCTACCGCTCATTGCGCGAGCCGTTGGCCTACGACCGCATCGAAGGCCTTGAACACGTGGACAAGGTGGTAGCAGTCGATCAAAGTCCCCTCGGGCGCACCCCGCGCTCCAACCCCGCCACCTACACAGGCGTGTTCTCCGACATACGCTCGCTCTACGTCAACCTGCCCGAGGCCAAAATACGCGGCTACAAGCCTGGCCGTTTCAGTTTCAACGTGCGTGGCGGGCGTTGCGAGGTGTGCAAGGGCAATGGCTACAAAACCATCGAAATGAACTTCTTGCCCGACGTGTACGTGCCTTGCGAGGCATGCCACGGCAAGCGCTACAACCACGAAACACTCGAGGTGCGCTTCAAGGGCAAAAGCATAGCCGATGTGCTCGACATGACCATCAACCAGGCCGTAGAGTTCTTCGAGAACGTGCCAAACATCTTGCACAAAATCAAAGTGTTGCAAGACGTCGGCCTGGGTTACATCAAGCTTGGGCAAAGCTCAACCACACTGTCGGGCGGCGAAAGCCAGCGCGTAAAGTTGGCCACCGAACTCTCAAAGCGCGACACCGGACAAACCATCTACATACTCGACGAACCCACCACAGGCCTCCATTTCGAAGACATACGCGTGCTCATGGACGTGCTGCAGCGCCTTGTCAACCGTGGCAACACCGTGATAGTCATTGAGCACAACCTCGACGTCATCAAGGTGGCCGACTACCTCATCGACATGGGGCCCGAAGGCGGACGCGGCGGTGGCCAACTGCTCTACGAGGGCACCCCCGAGGGCTTGGCCGAGAGCGGGGTGGGCTACACAGGCAAATTCCTCAAAGCCGAACTCACACCGCCACACACTGCACAACAAATCGAAAATTCATAAATTCAAACAACAAATAATTATCCATCTATGTTCGAAGGATACCCCAAAGGGCTCTATGCCCTTGCCCTTGCCAACACTGGCGAGCGTTTTGGCTACTACACCATGTTAGCCGTGTTCGTGCTCTTCCTCAAGGCCAACTTCGGTTGGGAGGCAGGCACCGCCGGAGCTGTCTACTCCAGCTTCCTGGCCCTTGTATATCTGTTGCCATTGTTTGGCGGTATGCTGGCCGACAAAATCGGTTATAGCCGTTGCGTCACCACCGGCATCATCGTCATGTTCCTTGGCTACGCCATGCTCTCCATACCAGCCGGAGCAGGCACATTGGCCGCAGCCATCATGTTCGGCGCCCTCATCATGATCAGCGTCGGCACCAGCCTCTTCAAGGGCAACCTGCAAGTAATGGTCGGCGACCTCTACAACTCGCCCGAGATGCAAGGCAAACGCGACTCCGCCTTCTCCATCTTCTACATGGCCATCAACATCGGCGCCCTCTTTGCACCTACCGCCGCAGTCAAAATTATGGAGTACGCCCAGCACAGCCTTGGCGTGAGCGAGGCCGACTCCTACCACTACGCCTTTGGCGTGGCCTGCATCTCGCTCATCGTGTCAATAGGCATCTACTATGGTTTCCAGAGCACCTTCAAGCAAGTCATTGCAGCACCGGCCCCCAAGACCGCTGCCAGCAAGGACGCCACTGCCGAGTCTGAGCCCGAGCTCAGCAAGCAGGACACCAAGGACCGCATCGTGGCCCTCTGCCTCGTGTTTGCCGTAGTCATCTTCTTCTGGATGGCGTTCCACCAGAACGGCCTCACCCTCACCCTCTTTGCCGAGGAATACACCGCCACTCACAGCAGCGGCCTTGAGAGCATGGCTTTCGATGTTACCAACCTCCTGTTGTGCATCGTCATCATCTACGCCCTCTTCTCACTCTTCCAGAGCAAAACGGGCAAGGGCAAGGGCATTTCGGGCATCGTCATATTGGCATGCCTTGCAGCCTTAGGTTACAAGTACACCGCCCTCAGTCCCGAAGGCATCAGCATTCAGGCCCCCATCTTCCAGCAGTTCAACCCCTGCTTCGTAGTAGGTCTCACCCCCGTGAGCATGGCCATTTTCGGCTGGCTCGCCAGCAAGGGCAAGGAGCCCTCGGCACCCCGCAAAATCGGGCTCGGCATGCTCGTGGCCGGCATTGGCTATGTAGTCATGATATTGGCCTCAATCGGTGTGGGCGAAGGCGACCGCGTGTCACCCAACTGGCTTATCCTCACCTACCTCATTCTCACCTTCGGCGAGCTGTTGCTCTCGCCCATGGGCATCTCGTTCGTGTCAAAGGTAGCCCCTCCCAAGCTCAAGGGTACCATGATGGGCGGTTGGTTTGTAGCCACTGCTGCCGGCAACATGCTCGTGTCAATCCCCGGTTTCCTTTGGGGCAAAGTACCCTTGGTAGTCGTGTGGGGCGTGTTGGTAGCCCTCTGCCTCATCTCGTTCATATTCATCTTCAGCGTAATGAAGAAACTCGAAAAGGTGTGCTGATGCGCGCCTTGACATAGCCACAAATTATAATGGCGGAAACAGAAAGCCTTGCCCCGCACACAGGGCAGCGCATCTGTTTCCGCCATTTCTTTGTGTATGTGCAGCCGGTTTGGGGGAGATTATAAGTTGCCTCAAACGCGCTATAAAAAATGCAAGCACTAATGGGGGCGAGGCGTCTCGCGTCGGGGCATTTTTCAGCAGTCTTGGGACGCATCGTCCCCGTTAGTGCTTGTGTTCTTTTGCAACGCATTTCAGGCAACTTAAAATTTCCCCAAAAACGGTCTTGTCCTTGATGTCAATCTTGAACACCCTACGCAACAGCGCGCCCGCTAAAAACGCCGATTTTGTTCAGTTTGCACGCCGTATTGAATAAAATAGTATGTTTTTTATTCAATACGATGCACAAACTGAACAAAATCGGCTCTGTAAACAACCTAATCTGCAAACAACCTAAAAAGCCAGAAAACAGCATCTTTAGCAAGAGATGCCGCTTTCTGGCTTTAATAGTATAAATATATGTGTCGCGTCTATGGGCAGTAGCTTACTTCAGCACACCCAGTTCCTTGCCCACCTTGATAAAGGCAGCGATACACTTGTCGAGGTGTTCGCGGTTGTGGCCGGCCGAAATCTGCACACGAATACGGGCCTGATCCTTAGGCACAACGGGGTAGTAGAAGCCCGTTACGTAGATACCCTCCTCCTGCAGCTTGGCAGCATACACCTGCGATAGCTTGGCATCGTAAAGCATCACGGCGCAGATGGCGCTCTGCGTAGGCTTGATGTCAAAGCCGGCAGCCATCATCTTGTCGCGGAAGTAGTTCACGTTCTCAACCAACTTGTCGTGAATTTCGTTGCTCTCGTCCAACATCTTGAACGTTTCGAGTGCAGCACCCACAATGGCAGGGGCAACAGAGTTAGAGAAGAGGTAAGGACGTGAGCGCTGGCGCAACATGTCGATTATCTCCTTGCGACCAGTAGTAAAGCCACCCATGGCACCACCAAAGGCCTTTCCCAGTGTGCCAGTGTAGATGTCTACACGGCCATAAGTGTTGAAGAACTCGCTCACACCGCGGCCAGTGGGGCCTACCACGCCGGCAGAGTGGCTCTCGTCAACCATCACCAGAGCGTCGTACTTCTCGGCCAGGTCGCAAATCTTGTCAATAGGAGCCACGTTGCCGTCCATTGAGAACACACCGTCGGTCACGATAATGCGGAAACGCTGTTCCTGGGCAGCCTGCAACTGGCGCTCGAGGTCCTCCATGTCGGCGTTGGCATAGCGGTAGCGCTTAGCCTTGCACAGACGCACACCGTCAATGATAGAGGCGTGGTTCAGCGCGTCCGAAATGATGGCATCGTCGGCAGTGAGCAGCGGTTCAAACACACCGCCGTTGGCATCGAAGCAAGCAGCGTAAAGAATGGTGTCCTCAGTCTTGAAGAACTTTGAGATGGCAGCCTCAAGCTCCTTGTGCACGTCCTGTGTACCGCAAATAAAGCGCACGCTCGACATGCCGTAGCCGCGGCGGTCCATCATGTCCTTGGCAGCCTTTATAAGGCGTGGGTTGTTTGACAGACCAAGGTAGTTGTTGGCGCAAAAGTTAAGCACTTCCTTGCCCTTAACCTGGATAGCGGCCTGCTGGGGGCCTTCAATCAGGCGCTCCTCCTTGTAGAGGCCAGCGTCCTTAATATCCTTCAGATCCTGCTGAAGATGTTCTTGAAATTTACCGTACATTTGTATAAGTGTGATTTATAAAAAGATTTCTCACCAAGCAGCGGCAAGGCGCGCCATGCGCCCCCTTGTCGTAGTCACCGCAAAGTAACGTATTTTTTTTGAAAAATAACCACAGAGTGCGCATAAATCTCAAAAAAAGATTGCACCTTTGCACGTGTGTAATAACAGACACGTCAAACTAACAAAATCCTTTATACAAAAAAGATGAAGAATATTTTGGTGATTGGTGCTACAGGACAGATAGGTTCTGAGCTTACCATGAAGTTGCGCGGCATTTATGGCAACGACCACGTAGTGTGCGGTTACATTCCCAGTGCAGCCCCCAAGGGCGAATTGGCCGAAAGTGGTCCAGCTGAAATCTGCGACGTTACCAATGGCGAGATGATAGCCGAAGTAGTGCTCAAGCACAAGGTCGACACCGTCTACAACCTTGCCGCATTGTTGAGCGTGGTGGCCGAGGGCCGTCCGCAGTTGGCATGGAAAATTGGCATTGACGGCCTTTGGAATGTGCTCGAGGTAGCACGCGAACACGAGTGTGCGGTGTTCACCCCAAGCTCAATCGGTTCGTTCGGTCCCGAAACGCCTCCCAATCACGTACCACAAGATACCATTCAGCGCCCGCGCACCATCTATGGTGTGTCAAAGGTAACCACCGAGTTGCTCTCCGACTACTACTATCGCAAGTATGGCGTTGACACCCGTGCCGTGCGTTTCCCCGGCCTCATCTCATACGTCACATTGCCTGGTGGCGGCACCACCGACTATGCTTGCGACATCTACTATTCAGCCGTTCGTGGCGAAAAGTTTGTATGCCCCATTGCCAAAGGCACTTACATGGACATGATGTACATGCCCGATGCCCTGCGCGCAGCTGTTGAACTGATGGAGGCCGACCCCACACGCCTTGTTCACCGCAACGCATTCAACATTGCCGCCATGAGCTTCGACCCCGAGGGTGTGCTCGCCGCCATACGCAAGTACAAGCCTGAGTTCGAAATGGAGTACAAGGTAGAGCCTCTCAAGCAGGCCAATGCCGACTCATGGCCCAACAGCCTCGACGACACTTGTGCACGTCAGGAGTGGGACTGGAAGCCCGAGTACGACCTCGACCGCATGACAGTGGACATGCTGCAAAAGCTTTCTGCCAAGCTTGGCAAGTAAGCCGCGCATTAGTATCGCGTCAAACAATCATTATAATAGCTGAAAAGCCAAGGATCTCCCCCCAGGGGTGTTCCTTGGCTTTTCTCATATCCGGCAGCGCGTAATATGCTAACGGGCTGACGCCGTAGCGTTACTACTACTCTTGTGCACATTTACATAACCAAGCGAACGGATTCAAGCCCCAAACGCAAACTCTAATGGGGGCGACGCGTCTCGCGTCGGGATTGAAGGCAAAGGCTCACAGACAGAAGTGTAAATACTGCTGTCTGTGAGCCTTTATAGTGTAAGGACATTGCCTTATTTTCCCGACGCGAGACGCGTCGCCCCCATTAGAGCTTGCGTTTGGGGCTTGAGTCCGTTCGCTTGGTTATTAGCACATTGCCACATTAGCACGCAAACGCAGCCCTTAGTAAATCAGCGGCAACAGCAGCACCATGACAATGCCAATGACAATTTGCAGGAGCAATCCCACGCGCACATAGTCAATAGGCTTGTAGCCGCCAGCCGACATCACCAGCGCATTGGGCGGGGTAGAGAAGGGCGACGCAAAACACATGCTTGCCGCCACCGTCACCGCCATGAGCACGGGCACAGCACTGATGCCCTGCGCATGGGCCGCCTGCAGCGCAATAGGCGCCATGAGCACCGCCGTCACTGTGTTCGATATGAAAAAGGTGAGCAGCGATGTCGCCACATATATGGCAGCTATCAGCAAGTACGTACCGCCGCTGCCCGTGAGCTGCACCAGCGCGTGCGACACCAGTTGGTCGGCACCCGTCTTTTCGAGCGCCGTCGACATGGGCAGCATGGCCCCAAACAGCACAATGCTCTCCCAGTTGATAGTTTTGTAGGCCGCCTCCACACTGCGCAGGCAACCCGTAAATATCATGGCCACGGCAGCCAGCATCACCGCCGTGACGGGGGCAACAGGAATAAAGTCGAAGGCCATGGCCGCCACCATGAGCAGCATGATGAGGGCCGCAAGGGGCGCTTTGTAGTCGAGCGTCACGCGCGCCGCCTGCTCCTCGGGCTGGCCTATCACCACCCACTCCTGACCGTCGTACTTGTTAAGGCGCGCAATCTGCTCCCAAGGGCCTTGCACCAGCACAATGTCCGCCGCGTTCAGCCGTTGGTCTTTCAAGTTGTCGAGCAAATAGTCTTGGTGGCGGCGTATGCCCAGCACACTAAGTCCGTAGTTGGCGCGGAAGTCCGTCTCGCCCACCGTGTGCCCCACCAGCGTAGAGCCGGGCAGCAGCAGAATTTCGGCCATGCCCACATCGTAAAAGTGCAGTTTGCCGTCGTGCATCTCGTCGGCAGCGGTCAGTGCAAAGTCCGTTATGAAGTCAGCCACACGTCCGGCATCATCGGTTATAAACAGCAAGTCGCCCTCCTCAATGGCCACGTTGGCCATAGACAGTTGTTGCACCTTGCCAAGAGGCGTGTTCGACGACGGTTGGCGGCGCACCTCAATCACTGTCACACCATAGCGCCCGTGCACGTCAAGTTCCTTAAGCGTGTGCCCCACCATGCGCGATTGTGGTGTGACCACCACTTGCTGCACATTCTGCGTCACCTTGTACTCACTGGCCAGCTGTTGCAGCGTCTTGCCAGTGTGTGCCGCGTTGTGGCTTGTGCGCTCTTTAAGGAAACGTCGCGTGAGCGGAATGAGCACCAGTGTGCCCACTACAATGCAAACAATGCCCACGGGGGTGAATGAGAAGAAGCCCAACGGCTCATAACCTGCTGCCACCAGCGCATCGCGCACTATCAGGTTGGGCGGGGTGCCAATGAGGGTGAGCATGCCGCCCATGCTGCCTGCAAAGGCCAGTGGCATGAGCAGTCGGGCCGATGACAGACCCGCTCCGCGTGCCATGCTCACCACAATGGGCAGCATCAGTGCCACCGTGCCGGTGTTGCTCACAAAGGCGCCCACACCGGCGGTGGTGAGCATGAGCAGCACGAACAGCTTTGTTTCGCTCTTGCCGGCCAGACCCAATATGCCTGTGCCGAGGCGTTTGGCCAAGCCTGTGCTGAATATGCCGCCGCCTACCACAAAGAGGCCGAGCATCATGATGACGATGGGGTTGGAAAATCCGGCCAGTGCCTCCTCGGGGGTCAGCACGCCGCATACAACAAGTGCCAGTGCGGCACACACGGCCACGAGGTCGGATCTTATGCGTCCGCTCACAAACAGTATGGCTGCAAGGCTCAGAATAATGAGGGTTGTAGTCATGGGGGAATAGGGGGTTAAAGGGTTAGGAGGTTAATGGGTTAGGGGTTATTGGGGATGGGTTAGGGGGTTATTGGGTTAGGGGGTTAAAAAGTTACTTTAACTCAAGTTTTGGATTTGGGAAAGGCGGGCTGAAAGCCCAATGGAGCACGGAGCCCAGGGCAAGCGAAGCGACACCCTGGGTATCGCGTGTTGGAGCAGTCGCGCCCTGTAAGGGCAAAAGCTTTACCCCTTTATGTTGTTATTCTTACTTGATAACTGATTTTGCGGTCTTAAAGTGGAACATCGTATGTATATTTTGTTCAACACCTG
>ERZ856578.2526-NODE-2526-length-30003-cov-6.154648_pt1 | contig 30003 bp, 26 predicted proteins | sample MGYA00514384_ERZ856578 | MGnify/ENA primary metagenome ERZ856578 (study PRJEB29103, sample SAMN06111958) | human gut metagenome | biome: human gut; feature: ankylosing spondylitis patient; material: healthy_person | host: Homo sapiens | place: China:Hangzhou... | reverse complement strand
CACGTTGTTCTTCAGCTCCACGCCCAGGGGGCCGTAGTCCCAGGTGTTGGCCAGGCCGCCGTAGATCTCGCTGCCGGAGAAGATGAAGCCGCGGCCCTTACACAGGGCGACGATCTTTTCCATGGTCTTTTCGGTGTTCTTCATGGGGATCAAACTCCTTCTGTCTTGATTTTGTTGTGACTCAGGGCAGAAAAAAACGCCCCGAGCCCAGGTAAGGCTCAGGGCGAACATAAACAATGTCCGTGGTTCCACCTGAATTCGCGCCTGGCTGACGCGCACTCTTCACCCGGTAACGGCGGGGACCGGCGGGCCATTTCCTGCCCGCGCTCCAGAAGTGCCTTCCCGCCGCGCCATCGAAGGGCTTTCACCGTCCGCCCTCTCTCTGCGTCCCGGACGCGGGGTACTGTTCTCTGTCGTTGCTGTTACCGGACATTTTATTACAGAACCGGGCCGGTGTCAAGGGGCGGATAGATGATTATAAAGAAGACAAAGGCAAAAGCCTTCCCCCAGGGGAAGGCTTTAAGCCGTAAATGCCCGCCCCCGCACTTGTGTTTTTTCGGGTGCCATGATAAAATAATTACTTAACTTAAATGAACACGAAGAAAGCGCCGGAACATGCGCCGGAACGGAGGACAATACTTTATGGAACGAAAGACCACCCAGATATCCCAGGCGGAGGTGGAGCGCCAGCTGGCCCTGTGCGACGACATCTGCCGGGTGACCCAGCAGTGGGGGGACAAGCCCCTGGCCCTGGTGGACACCTATGGCTGCCAGCAGAACGAGGCCGACTCAGAGCGCATCCGGGGCTATCTGGAGCGGATGGGCTTTGGCTTTACCGACGACGCCGAGCAGGCCCGCATCATCGTCATCAACACCTGCGCCATCCGGGAGCACGCCGAGCAGCGGGTGTTCGGCAACGTGGGCGCCCTGGTCCACACCAAGCGCCGCCACCCGGAGCAGCTCATCTGCCTGTGCGGCTGCATGGTGCAGGAGAAGCACGTGGCGGAGAAGATCCGCCAGTCCTATCGCCACGTGGACCTGGCCTTCGGCCCCCAGGCCCTTTGGAAGTTCCCGGAGATGGTCCACACCCTGCTTACCCAGCGGGGCCGCATCTTCTCTGTGGCCGACGAGGCCGGTTCCATTGCCGAGGGCATCCCCACCGTCCGCCAGGACGGCATCAAGGCCTGGGTGTCCATCATGTACGGCTGCAACAACTTCTGCACCTATTGCATCGTGCCCTATGTCCGGGGCCGGGAGCGCTCCCGGGCGCCGGAGGACATCCTGAACGAGGTGCGGGGCCTGGTAGAGCAGGGCTATAAAGACATTACCCTGCTGGGTCAGAACGTGAACTCCTATGGCAAGGACCTGCCCGAGCCCATGGACTTCTCTGACCTGCTGTCCGCTGTCAACGACATCCCGGGAGATTTTCTCATCCGATTCATGACCTCTCACCCCAAGGACGCCACCCACAAGCTGTTTGAGACCATGGCCCGGTGCGAAAAAGTGGCCCCCGTCCTCCACCTGCCCTTCCAGGCGGGGAACGACCGCATCCTGAAGGTGATGAACCGCCGCCACACCCGGGAGCAGTATCTGGACAAGATCCGGGACCTGAAGCGCCTGATCCCCGACATCGTCCTCACCTCTGACATCATCGTGGGCTTCCCCGGGGAGACCACGGAAGAGTTTGAAGACACCCTGAAGGTGCTGGAGGAGGTGCGCTTCGACGCCCTGTTCACCTTCATCTACTCCCCCCGGGTGGGCACCCCCGCCGCCAGCATGGACGACCCCATGTCCCGGGAGGAGAAGCTGGCCAACTTCAACCGCCTCACCGCCCTGCAGGACGCCATTTCCGAGGAAAAGCACGCCGCCTACATCGGAAAGACGGTGCGCTGCCTGGTGGACGGCCTGAGCGACGACAGCCGCTATGATCTCACCGCCCGTACCCCCGGCAACCGCCTGGTCCGGGTGGTGGGCGACAAGTCCGCCATGGGACAGTTCAAAGAAGTAAAGATCACCGGGGCCAACAAATGGTCCCTGTTCGGGGAGTTGGTATAAAAGAGCGCAGTAAAAAGCCTTCCCCTGGGGGAAGATGCCCCAGTGCGCACACTGGGGCGGATGAGGGGAACCTCCGGGGGTGCATCCGTTGTCGACGGGCGGACACAGAGGTCCGCCCCTACGGCAGGTCACGATGGCTCTCGTAGGGGCCGACCTTTGCGCAGCCGTTGGCGACGAAGGAGCCTTACGGATGCGGCATACCCCTTGCGGGTACTGTGTCGGCCCGCGATGACCACCGCATCCACGATACTCACCCTCATCCGTCATGGCTTCGCCATGCCACCTTCCCCCTGGGAGGGGGAAGGCTTTTGACCCTGTCCAAAACTCCTACCTCATCCCTCCTAACTCCTAACTCACAGAAAGCCGGTGTACTATGGCAGAGATCACCCCCATGATGCAGCAATATCTGGACATCAAGGCCCAGAACCCCGATTCCATTCTGTTTTTCCGCCTGGGGGATTTTTACGAGATGTTCAACGAGGACGCCAAGCTGGTGTCCAAGGAGTTGGACCTGACCCTGACCACCCGGGACCGGAACAAGCCCCCGGAGGAGCGCACCCCCATGTGCGGCGTGCCCTATCACTCCTGTGAGGGCTATATCGCCCGGCTCATCGCCAAGGGCTATAAGGTGGCCATCTGCGAGCAGACGGAGGACCCGGCCCTGGCCAAGGGGCTGGTGGACCGGGACATCATCCGGGTGGTCACCCCGGGGACGGTCATCTCCTCCTCCATGCTGGAGGACAGCAAGAATAACTATCTCTGCGCCGTCTACGCCGACTCGGCCCGGTATGGCCTGTGCCTGTGCGACCTGTCCACCGGCGAGGTGTATGCCACCGCCTTCCCCGCCGGGGGGGAGAACTTGGACCACCTGAAAAACGAGCTGGCCCGGTTCCACCCGGCGGAGGCCCTGCTGTCCGCGGGAGCCTGGGAGGTGGACGGCCTGCGGGACTTTTTGAAGGAGCGGCTGGACTGCCCCTGTGAAAACGGGGGGGAGGGCCGGTTCCGCCCCGACGTGGCCCGGGCCCTGGCGGAGAAGCAGTTCCAGTCTGGATTAGACGGCCTGGGAGCGGGAGAGGAGGCTGCCGTGCAGGCGGCGGGAGCGCTGCTCTCTTACCTGTACGAGACCCAGAAGACCGACCTTGGCCACATCTCCCACTTTACCTACTACACCACGGGGCAGTTCATGGAGCTGGATCTCACCGCCCGACAGACGCTGGAGCTCACCGCCACCATGCGGGGCAAGGAGAAAAAGGGCAGCCTGCTGTGGGTGCTGGACAAGACCCGCACGGCCATGGGAGGGCGGCTGATCCGGGGCTGGCTGGAGCGGCCCCTTCTGTCCCCCGTCCAGATCTCCCGGCGGCAGCAGGCGGTGGGCGATTTAGTGGAGAACAGCATCACCCGCCAGGAGCTGTCCGCCGCCCTGCGGGAGGTGACGGATCTGGAGCGGCTCATTGGCCGGGTGGTCTATGGCTCCGCCGGGGGCCGGGACCTGGCCGCCCTGAATACCGGCCTGGGCAAGCTGCCCCACATCCGGGAGCTGCTCGCCCCCTGCCCCTCCGCCCTGCTCCAGTCCCTGGGGCAGCAGCTGGACGACCTGCCCCAGCTGCGGGACCTGCTGACCCGTGCCCTGGTGGACGAGCCACCCTTCTCCGTGCGGGAGGGCGGCTTCATCCGGGACGGCTATGACGGCGAGGTGGACCGGCAGAGGAATATTCTCAACCACTCCGCCGAGCTGCTGGCCCAGCTGGAGACGGACACCAAAGAGCAGACCGGCATCAAAAACATGAAGATTAAGTCCAACAAAGTGTTTGGATACTACATCGAGGTGGCCAAGTCCCAGATCGACCTGGTTCCCGACAGCTGGACCCGGAAGCAGACCACGGTGAACGCCGAGCGGTATATCTCCCAGGAGCTGAAGGAACTGGAGCACGCCATTATGTCCGCCCAGGACACGGTGACCGCGTTGGAGTATCAGCTGTTCTGCCAACTGAAGGACCAGGTGTGCCAGCAGGTGGCGGCCATCCAGGCCTCCGCCGGGGCGGTGGCCCAGGTGGACGTGCTGAACTCCTTTGCCACGGTGGCGGCGGATAACCGCTATTGTATGCCCCAGGTGGACGACTCCGACGCCCTGACCATCACCCAGGGGCGGCACCCGGTGGTGGAGAAGGTGCTGAAAGGGACCCCCTTCGTCCCCAACGACACCCACATGGACCGGGGGGAGGACCGGTGCGCCATCATCACCGGCCCCAACATGGCGGGCAAGTCCACCTATATGCGTCAGGTGGCCCTCATCGTCCTGATGGCCCAGATGGGCTCCTTTGTCCCCGCCCAGTCGGCCCACATCGGCGTGGTGGACCGGGTGTTCACCCGCATCGGGGCCAGCGACGACCTGGCGGCGGGCCAGTCCACCTTTATGGTGGAGATGACCGAGGTGGCCGCCCTGCTGAAAAGCGCCACCCGCCGCTCCCTGCTCATCCTGGACGAGATCGGCCGGGGCACCAGCACCTACGACGGCATGTCCATCGCCCGGGCGGTGTTGGAATACTGCGCCGACCCCAAGCGCCTGGGGGCCAAGACCCTGTTTGCCACCCACTACCACGAACTGACCGTGCTGGAGGGCCGCATCCCCGGGGTGAAGAACTATCACATCGCCGCCAAAAAGAAGGGGGCGGACGTGATCTTCCTGCGGAAAATTCTACGGGGCGGCGCGGACCAGAGCTATGGCATCGAGGTGGCCCGCCTGGCCGGGGTGCCCGAGGGGGTCATCCGCCGGGCCAGAGAGATCCTGACCGAGCTGGAAGGCGGCCAGGGGACCCATCCCCAGCCGGCCCAGGCGCCGGAGGACGACCAGTTCTCCATGGCCGACCTGGGCAGCCGGGCGGTATTAGACCGCCTGGAGCAGACCGACGTGAACGCCCTCTCCCCCATCCAGGCGCTGAATCTGTTAGACGAGTTGAAGCGGATGCTGGAGGGGTGAACCACCGTTGGTGCGGCGGTCATCGAACGGGCGGACACAGAGGTCCGCCCCTACAAGAGCTATCGTGACACGCCGTAGGGGCCGACCTCCGCGTCGGCCCGCCGACAACGGATGCACCCCGCAAACGCATCGGCTTCAAAAACAAATAGAACAAATCAACCATAATAATACACCCTGTATTCAAAATCCAACCAAAAAGGAGCCATTATCATGCACCATGGAGAACTGATCCTGCGCCAGCCGCGGCTGGACGAGCTGTTTTGGGTCTGCACCTTTGCCCTGTGTCTCATCCCCTGGAGCCTCTCCCGGCCCTATCTGGGGCAGGAGGGCATGACCGCCGGAATTCTGGCCACCCTGGCGGTGCTGGCGGCGGTGCGGGTGACCCTGCTGAAAAACTGGAACATCCGCCGGGTGGCCTGGACCCTGGACGACAACGCCCTGAAGCTGGACGACCAGACCATCCTGGTCGCTGACATCCAGTCCTCCTTCCTGCGGCAGCACAGCTTGACCCGGGGCGTTTGGACCCTGACCATCTGGACCAAGACCCCCCAGCGGCTGGCGGGGGTGGCCATCGGTCCCCAGCGCCAGGCGTCCATCTATAGCCTGCGGCAGCTGTCCGCCGCCCTGGACCAGGTCCGGGGCGTGGAGCCCCAGGTGTAAGAGAAGGGGTACATCATGCCTGAGATCGCAGTATTAGACCCGCATGTTGCCGATTTAATCGCCGCCGGCGAGGTGGTGGAGCGGCCCGCCAGCGCCGCCAAAGAGCTGATCGAAAACGCGGTGGACGCCGGAGCCTCCATCGTCACGGTGGAGATCGCCCACGGGGGCATGACCTTCCTCCGGGTGACGGACGACGGCAGCGGCATCCCCGCCGGACAGCTGAAGACCGCCTTTCTCCGCCACGCCACCAGCAAGCTCCACTCCGCCCGGGATTTAGAGGCCATCGGCACCCTGGGCTTTCGGGGCGAGGCTCTGGCCGCCATATGTGCCGTGTCCCGCATGGAGGTGCTCACCTGCACCGCCGACGCCCCCCTGGGGGCATCCCTGACGGTGGAGGGGGGCGTGCCCGGCCAGGTGGAGGAGGCGGGCTGTCCCCAGGGCACCACCATGGTGGTGCGGGACCTGTTCTATAACACCCCCGCCCGACAGAAGTTTTTGAAAAAGGACGCCGCCGAGGGGGCCGCCGTATTCGCCGTGGTGCAGAAGGCAGCCCTGTCCCACCCGGAGGTCTCCTTCCACTTCATCCGGGACGGCAAGCAGGAGCTGATGACCCCCGGGGACGGACAGTTAAAGTCCGCCGTCTATGCCGTACTGGGCCGGGAGCTGGCCCTTGGCTTCCGCCCGGTGCAGTCCGCCGGGGAGGACATGTCGGTCACCGGCTTTGTGTCCATGCCCGCCTGCTGCCGGGCCAGCCGGAACTGGCAGTTCTTCTTCGTCAATGGCCGCCCGGTGAAAAGCCCCCTGATGACCGCCGCCGTGGAGCAGGCCTATCAGAACCAGAAGATGGTGGGCAAGTTCCCCGGCTGCGTCCTCCACCTGGACATCCGCCGCAGCGCCGTGGACGTGAACGTCCACCCCGCCAAGAGCGAGGTGAAGTTCGGCAGCGAGCGCCAGGTGTTCTCCGCCGTGTACCACGCAGTCCTGTCCGCACTGGAGGCGGACCGCTCCCGGCCGCAAGTGGAGCTGAAGCCCAGGCCCATCCCCGGGGTGCGCTCCCTGGACCAGGTGACGGAGCACCAGCTGACCATCACCCCCCGCCCCGCCGCCAAGCCCGCCGGGACGATTAAGCCCGAACCCGCAGGGGCCGCCGATCTGAGACCCGTAGGGGCCGCTGTCCCCAGCGGCCCGTCTCAACCCCCGCGCCCGGCGATCCCCACGAGACCGGCCACGCCCCCCGTGAACCTGCGGGTCCAGGACAGCACCTATCGCCCCCTGACCCGGGTTTCCCCCGTTTCGTCCGTGGCTGTGGAGAAAAAACCGGAGATTTTGACTCCCTCCCCCGTCTCCCCCGCCCAACCGGCGGCTTTTGCCACGGCAGAGAAGCCCCATGTGGAAAACCTAGAGCCGAAAGAACCCGAAAGACCTGTAGGGGCCGCTGTCCCCAGCGGCCCGTCGCCCGAACCCGAGCAGCCCCAGACCCCCGAAGACCTCCCCTGGCGCATGGTGGGCGAGGTGCTGCACACCTACATCGTGGTGGAGCAGGGGGACCGGGTGTTCTTCATCGACAAGCACGCCGCCCACGAGCGGATGAACTTTGACCGCATGAAGGCCCAGGGCTATGATCCCATGGCCCAGACCCTCCTCTCCCCCGTCCTGTGCCGCCTGCCCGCCGAGGAGCAGGAGGTGCTGCTGTCCCACCAGGAATTGCTGGGGCAGTTCGGCTTTGACGTGGACCAGCTGGGGGACGCCCTGGCAGTGCGCCAGGCCCCCTTCGACGTGGACGCCGGGGACATCGAGACCACTTTGTCTGAGCTGGCCCAAAAGCTGCTGACCACCGGGGACGCCGACCCCGCCGCCGCACGGGACGAGCTGCTGCACACCATGGCCTGCAAGGCCGCCATCAAGGGCGGCTGGAAGACCAGCGACCAGGAGCTGGAGCGGGTGGCCCGGGCCGTCATGTCCGGCCAGGTGAAATATTGCCCCCACGGCAGACCGGTGGCCATTGAGTTGACGCAGAAAGAACTGGAGAAGCAGTTTAAGCGGATTTGAGTTTAGTTAGGAGTTAGGAGGGATGAGATAGGAGTTGAGTGACGGATTGCCACGTCGCTGCGCTCCTCGCAATGACAAGATACGGGGGCTTTCTGTTTCTGTCATTGCGAGGAGGGGCAAAGCCCCGACGTGGCAATCCGTAGCCCCCGTCCTAAAACTCATCACTCATCACTCCTAACTCCTACCTACCCAAAGGAGGGTCCATATGAGCTACATCGATTGGAACCGATTTCTTGCGGGCTATCAGAAGCACCGGGGCGGCAGCTTTTTCAGCTGCGGCCGGGAGCGGCTGAACCAGTGCGACAGCCAGCTGGTGCTGCCCGACGGGGAGGAGCCGCCCCTGCTGATCCTCCTCCAGCGGTGCGCCGAGGGGCGCAGCAGCTGGAACAGCCTGATCGCCCGGACCACCGTCCACCTGGACGGCAGCTATCGCCTGCACATCCGCCGGAAGGACCTGACCGGGGCGGGCTTTCAGACCCTGATGAGTCTGGCGGGAGAGCGCCGGGACTACGGCGACCCAGCCGCCCTGAAGGGCCGGGTGGTGACCACGGACGACCGGGCCTTCACCAAGCTGGTGCTGGGGGATCTGGAGCTGCGAAACGCCCTGACCGCCCGCCCGGGCGACTCCCTGCGGGTGTCCCCCGGTCCCCTGAACGACGGAAACCACACCGTGGAGGTGTGCTGCGAGAACTTCGACGGCACCCTCACCCAGCGCTCCCCCTGGCTCACCGACCACATCGCCGCCCTCACCGACGACTGCTTTTTGAAGGACGACGGGGAGAAGTCCGCCCTGCAAAAGGCCGCCCAGGAGGACTTCGACCGGCAGATGGACGGCTTTTTGGCGTTTTTGAGGGCGGCGAGGGACGCGGTGAAGAGATGGCCGGTGAAAAAATAAAGATGGCCCAGATTAAAGCCTTCCCCTGGGGCCGATTCCCCTTGTCAAGGGGAAATGTCCCGAAGGGACAAAAGGGATAGGGCAGGTGCCCCAGTGGGCGCACTGGGGCGGATGAGGGGAGCGCCGAAGGAATTGGAGCTGTTGCGTGGGAATCCTCCAGTCATCGCCTTACGGCGATGCCAGCCCCCTTTAACAAGGGGGCCTATTGGTGCGGAACATCAGCCTCCCTTGTTAAAGGGAGGTGGCACGGCGAAGCCGTGACGGAAGGATTCCGTTCCCTCGTCCCCAAGCCTTGACCGCTCAATATTCGCCACCCTCCCCCTCATCCATCACGGGCTTGCGCCCGCGCCACCTTCCCCCAGGGGAAGGCTAACTCCTAACTCATCTCTCATCACTCCTAACTCAAAGAAGGTGAATCCTATGCCCCCTAAAATTTTAGTCATCTGCGGGCCCACGGCCTCGGGCAAGACGGCCCTGGCGGTGGAGCTTGCCCGGCGGCACAACGGCGAGGTGGTGTCGGCGGACTCCATGCAGATCTATCGCCGCATGGACATCGGCACCGCCAAGCCCACCCGGGAAGAGATGCGGGGCGTGCCCCACCACATGCTGGACGTGGCCGACCCGGAGGAGGACTTCTCCGTGGCCCGGTATGTAGACATGGCTGCCAAATGCGTGGACGACATCCTGTCCCGGGGAAAGCTGCCCATTCTGGCCGGGGGCACGGGGCTGTATATCGACTCCCTGCTGTCCGGCCGGACCTTTGCACCCTTTCAGCCGGACAGCCCCCTGCGGGGGCAGCTGGAGGAGCAGCTGCGCCGGGAGGGCGGGGCCGCCATGCTCGCCCGCCTGGCCCAGGTGGACCCGGACAGCGCCGTCCGCCTCCACCCCAACGACGAAAAGCGCATCGTCCGGGCGTTGGAGGTATATCAGTCCACAGGCAAGACCATCACCCAGCACAATCTGGAGACCCAGGCCATCCCGCCCCGGTATGACGCCCTGACTCTGGCCCTGGCCTTTGAGCGGCGGGAGGACATGTGGAGCCGCATTGACCGCCGGGTGGACCAGATGATGGACCAGGGGCTGGTGGCGGAGGTGCAGGGCCTTTTAGACTCCGGCGTGCCCGCCAAGTGTACCGCCATGCAGGCCATCGGCTATAAGGAGATGGCCGCCGCCCTGCTGTCCGGCGGGGACGTCCGGGCCGCCGCCGAAGAGATCCAGCTCCGCTCCCGCCAGTATGCCAAGCGGCAGCTCACCTGGTTTAAGCGGAACAAGGCCGCCCGGTGGCTGCTGTGGGGCCGGGAGCCGGATTTTGCGGCTGCCCTCCAGACTTCGACAGAATATATGGAAGAATTTGGTTTAGTATAAAAGCACTCAGGGACTTTCCCAAGCACCCCCGGCGTCGCCCGAGGGTTTGGGACGGGCCCCAAAAGAAAAAGGAGTGCTACTTATGCAGAAAACCAACAACCTTCAGGAAATTTTTCTCACCCAGCTGCGCCGGGAGCGCCGCCCCGTCACCATGTTTTTGATGAACGGCTTTCAGATGCGGGGCTATGTCACCGGCTTCGACGCCTTTTCCGTGGTGCTGACCAGCGACGGAAAGCAGATGTTCGTCTATAAGCACGCCATTTCAACCATTACGCCGGAGCGCCCCGTCCCCCTGACGGAGCAGAACTCCGGGGAGTAACGCCTCCCCGCCGGGGCGGCGGCAGAAAAGAGGACCCCATGAAGCAAGGAAAATCTGTCATCACCTTTGCCATGGCCGCCATCGCCGTGGCCCTGGTCATCTATTTCGGCTTTTATGTGGCCAAGGTGTTCAGCGAGCCGTATACCACCGCCCTGGCCTATACCTATACCTCCAACGACAGCGCCGAGGCCGTGGGTATTCTGGTCCGGCAGGAGACCGTCCTCCCCGCCCAGACGGGCATCGTGGACGTGACAAGGTCAGAGGGGGAGAAGGTGGGCGTGGGCCAGAGCGTGGCCCAGGTCTATCGGGACAGCCAGGCCCAGACCAACCAGGCCGACTTAGAGGCCCTGGCCGACCAGATCCAGCTGCTGGAATACTCCTCTGACGGCGGGGGCGTGGACTCCGCCGCCAAGCTGGACGAGAATATCTTGCAGGCCGTCACCGCCCTCCACGCCGCCTCCGGCGTGGGGGACTATAACCAGCTGGAGGATCAGGTGCGCACCCTGAAGAGCACCGTGCTCAAGCGGGGCTATGTCTATGGCAACGGCCTGGGGTCCGAGGAGTTGACCCAAAAGCTCAACGACCTGAAAAGCCAGTACGCCGCCCTGAAGCAGCAGACCTCCTCCTCCACCTCCTCCGTCCGGGCCCCCCAGTCCGGGGTGTTCTCCACCCTGGTGGACGGGTATGAGACGGCGGTGACCCCCCAGACCGTGTTCCAGCTGACCCCCTCCTCCCTGTCCGCCCTGCTGGCCGGGCAGGGGAAGGAGTCCGGCGGCGGGGTGGGCAAGCTCATCACCGCCACCCGGTGGTATTTCGCCGCTGCCCTGCCTGTCTCTGTGGCAGAGCGGCTGAAGGAGGGGAGCACGGCCACCCTGCGCTTTTCCGGCGACTTTGACCAGGACATCGACATGCGGGTGGACCAGATCGGCGAGGCCGAGGGGGACAAGAGCGTGGTGGTCTTCTCCACGGACCGCTATCTGTCCCAGACCACCCTGCTGCGCCAGCAGACGGCGGAGCTGATCTTCAACAGCTGGTCCGGCCTGCGCATCCCCAAGCAGGCCCTGCGCATGGAGAAGAGCACCTATACCGACAAGGAGACGGGCCAGGAGGTGCAGAACAACCGCCTGGGCGTGTACGCCCTGCTGGGCGGACGGGCGGAGTTTAAGACCGTAGAGGTGGTCACCGAGGGGGACGACTATTACGTGGTCCGCTCCACCACCGACGAGAGCGACGCCCTCCGCGCCGGAGACGAGGTCATCGTCCGGGCGACGGAGCTGTATGACGGGCAGCTGTTGGAGTATTAAAGAGTGATGAGTTAGGAAGGATGAGTTAGGAGTTGAGGACGGATTGCCACGTCGGCCCGTTGGGCCTTCTCGCAATGACAGGAACGGAAAGCCATTGTATCTTGTCATTGCGAGGAGCGAAGCGACGCGGCAATCCGCACCCCCGTCCTAAAAAACTCATCCCTCCTAACTCCTAACTAAAAACAAAGACCGAATAAAGACAGAAAAGGTGATCAAAATGGATGTTTCTCAACATGTTCAGTCGGTAATGGAGCGCATTCGCCAGGCGGCACTGGCCGCCGGGCGGGAGCCGGGGGAGATCACCCTGTGCGCGGCGACGAAGGTTCAGACCGACGAGACCATCCGGGCCGCCATTGCCGCCGGGGTGCGGGTGTGCGGCGAGAACCGGGTGCAGGAGCTGGTGGCCCATCTGGCCGCCGACGCCTATGCCGGGGCGGAGCAGGTCCACTTCATCGGCCACCTTCAGACCAACAAGGTCAAACAGGTGGTGGGCCACGTGGATCTCATCCAGTCGGTGGGCTCTGCCCATCTGCTCCAGGCCATCCAGAACCAGGCGGACAAGCAGGGTCTGGTCCAGGATATCCTGCTGGAGGTGAACATCGGTCAGGAGGAGAGCAAGGGGGGCTGTATGCCCCAGGAGGTGGAGGCCCTGGCCCGTCAGGCCATGGACATGAGCGCCGTCCGCCTGCGGGGTCTGATGGCCATCCCCCCTGTCTCCGCCCAGCCCGGGGCCAACAAGCCATATTTTGCGGCAATGCGTCAGCTTTTTGTTGACATCAGGGAAAAAATGTCGGATAATGAGAATGATATCGTTTGTCTGTCTATGGGCATGAGCGGAGACTTTGAGGACGCCATCGCCGAGGGCGCCACCATGGTAAGGGTGGGGTCCGCCCTGTTCGGCCCCCGGCCCCCCATGAAGTCTCATCTGCCCTCCTGAGTTCGGCTGTGATCTGACCTTTTCAGGATAATCGGAGAGAAAAGAGGAGTACCATGGGATTATTGGATGAATTCAAGCGCCTTGCCCATCCCTACGAGGATGAGGAGGAGGACGACTATGACGAGTATGACGCCCCCGCCCCCCGGGCGGAGCGCCAGGACCGGTCTGACCGCGCTGACCGCAGCGACCGGGCGGACCGCGCCGCCGAGCGGGCCGAGCGCCGGGAGCGCACCGGGTCGCTGTACAGCTCCACCGCCCTGATGGACGAGGAGCGCCGCAGCAACAAGGTGGTGAACATCCGGGCGGCCACCCAGCTTCAGGTGGTGCTGGTGAAGCCGGAGAAGTTTGAGGACGCCTCCTCCATCGCCGACCACCTGCGGGAGAAGCGCACGGTGGTGCTGAATCTGGAGTCCACCAACAAGGAGATCGCCCGCCGTCTGCTGGACTTTTTGTCCGGCGTGGCCTATGCCAACGAGGGCAAGATCAAAAAGGTGGCCATCTCCACCTATATCATCACCCCCTATAACGTGGACATTCTGGGGGATCTCATCGACGAGCTGGAGAATAACGGGATGTATTTCTGATCCCGCGCCCCCGGGCCGGTCAGGCAGGGGGCGGTTTTTTAGGAGGTAATGGACTATGCTGACCCCTCAGGAGGTCTCTGAGCGCGCCTTTCAAAAGGCGTCCTTCGGCGGCTATAACATGGGACAGGTGGACGAGTTCCTGGATGTGCTCACCGGGGACTATTCCGCCCTGTACAGCGAGAACGCCGTTTTAAAGAGCAAGATGAAGGTGCTGGTGGACAAGGTGGAGGAGTATCGTTCCACCGAGGAGGCCATGCGCAAGGCCCTGATGACCGCCCAGCGCATGGCGGACACCATGGTGAAAGAGGCCGAGCAGAAAAAGGCCGAGATGCTCCAGCAGGCTGAGGGCGAGGCCCGGCAGCGCAAGCAGGCTTTAGAACAGGAGCTCCAGGCCGAGGAGTATCGCCTGGCCCAGGCCAAGGAGCACACCGCCCAGTTCGTCGCCCAGGTGAAGGCCCTTCAGGCCGCCCAGGCCCAGTATCTGGACCAGCTCTCCCAGCTCTCCCCCGCCGCCCCCGTCCAGAGCCAGGAGGACCGGGTGGAGGAGGCCGCCGAGGAGATCGACGACAACGTTCAGCGCCTGCTGGCCCAGGCCATGCAGGAGGCCACCGCCGCCAACCAGGCCCAGCAGGCCCAGGAGACCGAGCAGGACCAGTCCCAGCCCGAGGCCGACCTGTCCGACACCGCCGAGTTCTCCCCCGTCTCCGCCGAGCCCCAGCCTGAGGAGCAGGCCCAGGAGGAGGACGTGCCCCCCGCCCGCCGGGATGGCCGCATCGATTTCGGTTCCCTGCAATTTGGCCGGGATTATGAGATCAAGTAAAATTTTAGGCATAAAAAACAGCCCTGAGAGGGCTGTTTTTTATGCCTGTTTTGTTTATCGCAGATAGTTCAGGGGGTTCACGGCGGAGCCGCGGACGCGGACCTCGAAATGGCAGTGGGTGCCGGTGGAGCGGCCTGTGCTACCCGCCCGGGCGATGGTCTGGCCCTTGGACACCTTCTGTCCGGCGGACACCAGCAGAGAGGAGTTGTGGCCGTAATAGGTCTGGGTGCCGTTGTCGTGGGTGATGACCACCAGATTGCCATAGCTGCCCTTGTATCCGGCGAAGGTGACGGTGCCGCCGTCGGCGGCCCGGACGCTGGCACCATAGCTGGCGGAGATGTCGATGCCGGAGTGATAGCTGTACCGGCCAAAGATATACCGCCCGCCGAAGTAGGAGGTGATCCGCCCGGAGATGGGCCAGGAGAAGGAGCCGGTGGAGGCCGTTTTGGGCTTCTCTTTCGTGCCCACGGCCTTGATGGTGGTGGTGGGCTCCCGCACGGTGACGTTGGACAGGATATCCCGCTGCTGCTCCTGGCCGTTGACATAGGTCACGTCGGCCTCGATGCGGGCCTCGCCCTTCACGCCCTGGGTGACGATCTTCGAGGTGCCCTTGTACATGGAGCTGTCCTCCCGGGTCTCCACGGGGCACTCGATGTCCTGGCTGTACACCTGGTGCTCGGTGGTCTTCACCGACAGCACCGGGGTCTGGGCCTTCACGTTCAGCACGTCGCCGATCATCAGGCGGTTGATGTCCACGCTGGGGTTCAGGGCCTTTAAATCGCTCACCGACATGTCGTTGGCATAGGCGATGCCGTTGAAGGTGTCCCCCTTCACCACGGTGTAGGTGCCCGAGCCGCTTCCATTGGACTGGAGGGCCGCCTGCATCTCCTCGGTGGTCAGCACGTTGTCCGCGGCGTAGACATATTGGATGGACACGTCCTGCATGAACTCCACGGAGGTGGTGTTCTCGTTCACATACTGGTTTTTCAGCTGGTCCAGCATGTCCCGCAGGGCGGTCTCGTCCTTCACCACGCCCACGGTCTGGCCGTCTACCACCACCTGGCACTTGCGCAGGGTGACGCTGACGTCGTTGAGCTGGCTGTAGAAATAGTCCTCGATCTGGTTCTGGCTGCTCAGGTCGGTCTTCAGGGTGAGGGCGAACTGATAGCCGATGTCCCCCTGGACCTGATAGTCATAGCCCAGGAGGGAGGAGCCCTGGGCCTCTACGTCGGCGATGGCCTGGTCCACCACCTCCCGGTCAGAGACCACGCCCACCTGCTCCCCGTCCACGGTGACGGCATAGCTGGGTGCATAGAGGGTGGTGAGGGTCAGGGCCACGCCCAGGGCGGCGGAGACCACCAAAAAGGAGGCCGGGCCGACAGCCTGCTGAATGGCCAGGGTGCCGTGGGTCCGGTGGGCCGCCCGGCGCAGATGGATGCGGGCCCAGTCCCGGGCCAGCCGCCGCCGCTGTCCCGCCCGGCGGCCCCGCTGCTGGCGGGCCTCCGGGTCATTCCAGGCCGCCGCCCGCTCTTTCAGACGGGCCCACAGGCCAGTCTGCTGGTCGTTTGAATGTTGTTCCATGTTCCGCCTCGTTCATCGTGTATGGCTCCGCTGTGGGGAGACCGGACGGGCCGCTGGGGACAGCGGCCCCTACGCGTTCAATGTACAGGCCCCGCCCCTGGGCGAGGTCTTAAAAAAGAGTTACAATTCGGTAACAACCGTAATATACACGGTTTTTCCCCGCCCGTCAACCCCGCCCCCGGGCCGGAGAGGGCCTTTTTCAGGAAAAATTTGAAAACGAATTGAAAACCTTTTGTGAACGAGGGGGTATTTTGCTGAAAACCGTCAGATGGCCAGCACCCAGAAAGTAAAGGCGGCGGTCATGGCCACCACCCCCAGGCTGGCCAGCACGTCCATGGCCAGGGCGCACCGGCGCAGGCGGCTGCTCCGGCGGCGGGGCCGGGAAATGGGCACGGGGACGGGTAAGACCCGCGGCTCCGCCGGGGCCTGGGTGGGGACGGACCAGCAGTCGGCCAGACTGCGGCGGTATTCCCCCAGGTCCACCACCTTGTCCCGGGCGCACATCATATAGGTTCTGGAAGCCTGTATCGTCTGCATCTGCCGTTCCTCCCTTATCCCCCATGCTGGGGCCGTTTGATGGGGATAGAATACCCAAAGCCCTGTCCCAAAAACCGGACAACAGCGAATTTTGTCGAAACATTTGTTCTGGATTGAGAATACAACATCTGTTCGAGCTTGTCAAGATGGTTTTAGAACAAAGATTCGAGTTTTGGGTGTAAAAAGCCTTTCCCCAGGGGAAAGCTAAAATTCGTTGTTCTCCTATACAAAACACGAAAACCATGGTAAAATCAAAATAGAAGCATCCGCCATGCAGGGAAAGGAGGGGCCATGGCCTGGTATACGACGGAGGAGACCTTATATTTCTATGAGACCCGCCGGGGACTGGAGCCTGCGGAGACGGAGCAGGACGCCCATTTGACCCTGACTTTGTCCACCCAGGAGGAGTATGACAGAGAGACGGGGCAGGTGGAACAGACGCAGGTCCAGGTGGACTATGCCTGGAGCGCTGGGCGGCCCCACTGGCGGGGAGACGACGCGATCACGGTGACCTGGGACCCGGGTCAGGACACCTATGCCGGGTCCTTCGTCAGTGAGCACCGGGCCGACGGGGCGCAGTATGATCAGATCGGCAGACCGGGAGAGGCGTATCAGGGCCGTGTGGCCTGGTCGGCGCCCCTGAACAAGGCCGGTCTCTTTGCCAAGGAACTGGAGGGTACGGCCCGGTTTGTCCTGCTGCCCAAAACGCCCCGGGTCCACAGCCAGACGGGACAGACGGTCTATGCCCATTATCAGCATTCGGTGAGCGGCGTCCCCCTGCTGGTCGGAGCTGTGGTGGTGCTGGGCATCGCGGTCTGGTGGGGGCGGAAACACAGTAGGAAGAGCAAAGCGTGAAGACCGGCCCCGAGGGGGGCCGGTTTTTCTGTGGAGAGGACGGATTGCCACGTCGGGCTGTGCCCTCCTCGCAATGACAGAGAATTGGTCTCTGCGTAAAGACGGAAGACTTCCTATTCTTGTCATTGCGAGGAGCGTGAGCGACGTGGCAATCCGCTCTTTTCCCTGCAAATACCTTGCTTTTTTTCGTGGACGCCCCGTCTTTTTTACGGGAAAGGCGTTGCGTTTTTTCGGAATTAGGGGTATAATATCCCGTCTAAAATTTAATCGTAAGTTATCATGCGCAATTTTAAGAATTCGAGGTGCCAATATCGTGCGTAACGAAAAGCTGAGAAACGTAGCGATCATCGCCCACGTAGACCACGGCAAGACCACTCTGGTGGACGAAATGCTGAAGCAGTCCGGCGTGTACCGGGAAAACCAGACCGTGGTGGACCGCGTCATGGACTCCAACGACCTGGAGCGTGAGCGGGGCATCACCATTCTGGCCAAGAATACCGCCGTGCAGTACGGCGACGTGAAGATCAACATCGTGGACACTCCGGGCCACGCCGACTTCGGCGGCGAGGTGGAGCGCATCCTGAAGATGGTCAACGGCGTTATCCTGCTGGTGGACGCCGCCGAGGGCCCCATGCCCCAGACCCGCTTCGTCCTGTCCAAGGCCCTGGAGCTGGGGCACCGGGTCATCGTGGTGGTGAACAAGATCGACCGCCCCGACCAGCGCATCCACGAGGTCATGGACGAGGTGCTGGAGCTGCTGCTGGACCTGAACGCCACCGACGAGCAGTTCGAGTCCCCCACCCTGTTCTGCTCCGGCCGCCAGGGCACCGCCTCCTACTCCCCCGACGTGCCCGGCACTGACCTGAAGCCCCTGTTCGAGACCATCATCAACTATATCCCCGCCCCCGAGGCCGACGTGGACCAGCCCTTCCAGATGCTGGTCTCCTCCATCGACTACAGCGAGTTTGTGGGCCGCATCGCCATTGGCCGCATCGAGCGGGGTACCATCAAACAGAACCAGGAGATCGCCGTGTGCAACTATCACGACCCCGACTCCCCCGCCAAGAAGGCCAAGGCCACCGCGCTGTATGAGTTCGACGGCCTGGCCAAGGTCCCCGTGCAGGAGGCCACCGCCGGCAACATCATCGCCATGAGCGGCATCGGCGACGTGACCATCGGCGACACCATCTGCGCCCCCGAGGCCGTGGAGCCCATCGAGTTTGTGAAGATCTCCGCCCCCACCATCGAGATGACCTTCTCCGTGAACGACTCCCCCTTCGCCGGGCGGGAGGGCAAGTTCGTCACCAGCCGCCAGCTGCGGGACCGCCTGTTCCGGGAGACCCTGAAGGACGTGTCCCTGCGGGTGACCGAGGTGGAGGACTCCACCGACTCCTTTAATGTGGCCGGGCGGGGCGAGATGTCCCTGTCCATCCTGATGGAGACCATGCGCCGCGAGGGCTATGAGTTCCAGGTCTCTCCCCCCCGTGTGCTGTTCCAGGAGATCGACGGCGTGAAGTGCGAGCCTGTGGAGCGCCTGGTGGCCGACGTGCCCAACGACTGCGTGGGCGCGGTGATGGAGAAGCTGGGCGCCCGCAAGGGCGAGTTCCTGTCCATGAACCCCGTGGGCAGCCGCACCAAGCTGGAGTTCCTGGTCCCCTCCCGGGGCCTGTTCGGCTATCGCAACGAGTTTTTGACCGACACCAAGGGCGAGGGCATCATGGCCTCTGTCTTTGAGAAGTACGCCCCCATGAAGGGCGAGATCCAGCGCCGGTCCACCGGCTCTCTGGTGGCCTTTGAGACGGGCGAGGCCGTGACCTATGGCCTGTTCAACGCCCAGGAGCGTGGCGTCCTGTTCATCGGCGCGGGCACCCCCGTGTACGCCGGTATGATCGTGGGTGAGTGCCCCAAGCAGGAGGACATCTCCGTCAACGTGTGCAAGAAGAAGCAGCTGACCAACATGCGGGCCTCCGGCTCTGATGACGCCCTGCGCCTGGTCACCCCCAAGACCCTGTCCCTGGAGCAGTGCCTGGAGTTCCTGGCCGATGACGAGCTGCTGGAGTGTACCCCCGAGAACCTGCGCCTGCGCAAGCGCCTGCTGGACCACAGCGCCCGTATGCGCGAGGCATCCAAGAAGAAGAACGGCTAAGCTCTGTCATTGCGAGGAGCGCAGCGACGTGGCAATCCGCGACCCCCGTCCCCTTTCCTATATAGAAAGGGCGGCGGGGGTCTTTTTTTGCAAGCAAAACCCGGGCCAAACCCAGGCCAGTCCTCCCCCGGTAAAACGCTGAAAATTCTGCCCCAAAACGTGTCTGAAACCGGGGGGAGACGGGGCGGAGACAGCACAAAATTTCAGCGGGTTTTCACGGCGAGAAACGGGAAAGGGGGCAATGAAAAAAATAAGAGAATCGAACTTAAAAAAGTAAAGACGCAAGGCGTAAAAAGACAACAAAATCCATTTACGAAATGGCTGGAATGCGGTACAATATGCCCATAAAGCGAATCCCGACTACATCGTAAAAATAACTAAGGAGGCTGTCAAACATGACCGATATCGAAATCGCCCAGGCGTCCAAGATGCTCCCCATTGAGGAGGTTGCCGCCAAGGTGGGCATCAAGCCCGAGCAGCTGGAGAACTATGGCCACTACAAGGCCAAGGTCGACATCCACGCCCTGAAGGACCTGCCCCGCAAGTCCAAGCTGGTGCTGGTGACCGCCATCAGCCCCACCCCGGCTGGCGAAGGCAAGACCACCACCTCCGTGGGTCTGGCCGACGCTCTGAACAAGATGGGCAAGAAGACCATCGTCTGCCTGCGTGAGCCCTCCCTGGGCCCCGTGTTCGGCGTGAAGGGCGGCGCTGCCGGCGGCGGCTACGCTCAGGTCGTCCCCATGGAGGACATCAACCTGCACTTCACCGGCGATTTCAACGCCATCGGCATCGCCAACAACCTGATGTCCGCCCTGATCGACAACCACATCCAGCAGGGCAACGCTCTGGACATCGACGTGCGCAACATCCCCTGGAAGCGCGTTGTTGATATGAACGACCGTCAGCTGCGTCACATCGTGTGCGGCCTGGGCGGCAAGGCCTCTGGCGTGCCCCGTGAGGACGGCTTCGACATCGTCGTGGCTTCTGAGATCATGGCTGTTCTGTGCCTGGCCACCGACCTGGCCGACATGAAGGCCCGCCTGGCCAAGATGGTCGTGGCTTACAGCCGTTCCGGCCAGCCCATCACCGCTCACGACCTGAAGGCCGAGGGCGCCATGGCTGCCGTTCTGAAGGACGCCATCAAGCCCAACATGGTCCAGACTCTGGAGCACACCCCCGCTTTCATCCACGGCGGCCCCTTCGCCAACATTGCCCACGGCTGCAACTCCATCCAGGCCACCGAGACCGCTATGAAGCTGGCCGACTACACCGTCACCGAGGCTGGCTTCGCTGCCGACCTGGGCGCTGAGAAGTTCCTGGACATCAAGTGCCGCGCTGGCGGGTTCCACCCCGACGCCGTGGTCATCGTTGCCACCGTCCGCGCCCTGAAGTATCACGGCGGCGTGCCCAAGACCGAGCTGAACCACGAGAACCTGGAGGCTCTGGAGAAGGGTCTGCCCAACCTGCTGCAGCACGTTGACAACGTGAAGAACGTCTATGGCCTGCCCTGCGTGGTCGCCATCAACGCCTTCCCCACCGACACCAAGGCCGAGCTGGACCTGGTCGAGGCCAAGTGCAAGGAGCAGGGCGTGAACGTCCGTCTGTCCGAGGTCTGGGCCAAGGGCGGCGAGGGCGGCATGGCTCTGGCCGAGGAGGTCGTCCGTCTGGCTGAGGACAAGACCAACGATCACTTCCAGTTCGTCTATGACCTGGAGGACTCCATCGAGGAGAAGCTGAACAAGATCGCCACCAAGGTCTATCGCGCTGACGGCGTGGTGCTGGCCGGCGACGCCAAGAAGCAGGCTAAGCAGCTGGCTGAGCTGGGCTTTGCCAACCTGCCTATCTGCATGGCCAAGACTCAGTTCTCCTTCTCTGACGATCAGACCAAGCTGGGCGCTCCCCGCGGCTTCAAGATCACCGTCCGCGAGATCAAGGTCAACGCCGGCGCTGGCTTCCTGGTTGCCAAGACCGGCAACATCATGACCATGCCCGGCCTGCCCAAGGTGCCCGCTGCCGAGCGCATCGACATCGACGCCGACGGCAAGATCACCGGCCTGTTCTAATCTAGGACCCATATAAGAGTTCCCCCTCTTTCTGTATCGACCCAAGCAAAAAAGAGGAAGAGCCGCATGGCCCTTCGGCCATGCGGCTCTTCTTCTGAATACAAAATATAAAAAGAGGGTTTATTCCGGCATGGGAATGTCCTTGGATTCGAAATAGGTCTTCAGCTCCACCGAGGTCTGGGAGTCGCCGTATCGCTTGATGGCGGACAGCAGCTCGTCCAGCTCCCGGGTGCCGCGGACGGCGAAGCGCAGCAGCGCGTTGAACACGCCGATGACGTGGTAATGGCTGATGATGCCGGGGTCGTTCCGGCAGAACTCGCAGAAGCTGTTGTACTTCTCCGGCTCCAGAGCCACCAGAATGAATCCGGTCATTCCGCTGTCCAGACGGGCACGGTCAATGTCGATGCGAAAATCGCGGATCACGCCCTTCTCTTCCATGCGGCGCACCCGCTCGGAAACGGCGGGAGCGGTCAGGCCCACCTGGTCGCCGATGCACTTGAGCGTCGCCCGGCAGTCGGCCTGCAAAATGTTTAAAATCTGATAATCCGTCCGGTCCATACCGGTCACTCCCTTATCTAAAGTTTGCTCGGCCGCCAAAACAGGGCCGGGCTGTTGCCGCGCCTGCGCTGTCAACCGGTTTTTTCAATTTATAGTTGTATTTTATCGAAAAGATGCTATAATTGAAAATACTTGTATTATATAATAGAAATACAAAAAAGGTATGACGGTATGAATTTCAAGCAGTTGGAATACTTCGTCGCCGTGGCAGAGGCCAAAAGCATCTCCAAGGCGGCGCGCAAGCTACACGTGGCGCAGCCCCCCATCAGCCGGCAGATCGCCATGCTGGAGGACGAGCTGAAGGTGTGTCTGTTCCTGCGCACCAACAAGGGCGTGGAGCTGACCGAGGCGGGACGGAGCCTGTATCAGCAGAGCCAGCACATGTTCCAGAACTTCCGCATGATGGTGGACAGCGTAAGGGACGTGGATGCCGGCGTGCGGGGATTGTTGAAGGTGGGTGTTGTCTACTCCAACACCCCGGTGGTGCTGAATTATCTGAAGGCCTATCACAAGGAATATCCCCAGGTAGAGCTTTATATCCGGGTGGGGGCCCCGGGCGACCTGCTGGACGACCTGAACAAGGGCAACCTGCACGTCCTCTTTCTCCGCACCCCCACCGAGGGCAGCTCGGACTTCCACGAGAAGATTTTGGGCGAGGACCCGCTGGAGCTGGTCATGTGCCCGGAGCTGGACCCGGCCCCGGACCAGGACAGCATCCCCATCGAGCTGTTGAAGGATGTGCCCATGTGTCTGCTGCGCAGCGACGATCTGTGGGGCTACAGCAGCCACCTGATCAACGAGTGCCAGCGCAAGGGCTTTACCCCCTACACGGTGTGTCAGTGCTATGACACGCCCATGACCATGCAGCTGGTCCAGGCGGGCTTTGGCATCAGCTATCTGCCCCGGTCCATCGTAGAGACCCATCCGGGCTCTAACATCTACTCCAAGCCCCTGGTCGGGCTGCCCGCGAAATCTTATCCCACGCTGCTGTGGAGCAGCAACATCTATTACGCAAACTGCGTGAAACGGTTTATCTCCATGTTCGGTTATCCCACCTAAAAGCCGGGATGCTGCCGGATATGGTTGAGAAATATCCAATCCAATTGTTATTATGAATTATGGAGGAATTTATCATGGCTAGACTGGTAGAGTGTATCCCTAACTTCAGCTGCAGCAAGGAGAAGGACGAGGCTACTTATAACGCCCTCGTTGAGGCCGCCAAGAGCGTGCCCGGCTGCACCCTGTTCGACGCCCAGACCGACGGCAACCACAACCGCTGCGTGTTCACCCTGATCGGCTCCCCCGAGGCCATCGAGGAGGTCGCCTTCCAGCTGACCAAGGTCGCCACCGAGCGCATCGACATGAACCACCACAAGGGCGAGCACAAGCGCATGGGCGCCACCGACGTGATCCCCCTGGTCCCCCAGTCCAAGGACGTGACCGTTGAGGAGTGCGTGGAGATGTCCAAGCGTCTGGGCCAGCGCATCTGGGACGAGCTGAAGGTCCCCTCCTTCCTGTATGAGGATTCCGCTACCCGTCCCGAGCGCCGCAACCTGGCTACCTGCCGCAAGGGCGAGTTCGAGGGTATGCCCGAGAAGCTGCTGCAGCCTGAGTGGGCTCCCGACTTTGGCGAGCGCAAGATCCACCCCACTGCCGGTATCGTGGCCATCGGCGCCCGTATGCCCCTGGTCGCCTTCAACGTGAACCTGGCCACCTCCGACGTGGAGATCGCCAAGAAGATCGCCAAAGTCATCCGTGGTTCCTCCGGCGGCTTCCGCAGCTGCAAGGCCATGGGCTTCATGATGGAGGACCGCGGCATCGCCCAGGTCTCCATGAACATGGTCAACTATGAGGACACCCCCCTGTACGTCACCTATGAGATGGTCAAGGCTCTGGCTGAGCGCTACGGCACCTATGTCGTGGACTGCGAGATCGTTGGCCTGACCCCCGCCAAGGCTCTGGTCGACTGCGCCGAGTTCTATCTGAAGGCCCGCGACTTCGACTGCCACAAGCAGGTCATGGAGTATCACCTGCTGGACATGCAGGGCTGAGCCTGAACGGGATAAATAAAGGAGAATATGAACATGAAGAAGTTAGCCGAACTGACCACCACCGAGTTTGTTGACCTGCTGGCCTCTGACGCTCCCGCCCCCGGCGGCGGCTCTGCCGCTGCCCTGGAGGGTGCTCTGGGCGCCGCTCTGTCCGCCATGGTGTGCGGTCTGACCACCGTTGGCAAGAGCAAGGAGAAGTACGCCGACTATCAGGAGTTCGTCATCGAGAGCCAGAAGAAGCTGACCGAGCTGAAGGTCGCCTTCGTGGACGTGATGGACCGGGACACCGAGGCGTTCAACGTCGTCAGCGCCGCTTTCGGTATGCCCAAGGCCACCGACGAGGAGAAGGCCGCCCGCTCCGCCGCCATCCAGAAGGGCCTGGAGGGCTGCACCGCCACTCCCTTTGAGATGATGGAGCTGTGCTGCAAGGCTCTGGAGATGACCCACGAGCTGCTGGGCAAGACCAACGACAGCGCCGCCAGCGACCTGGGCGTGGCCGCCCTGTCCCTGCGCGCCGGTATCCAGGGCGCCTGGCTGAACGTGCTCATCAACATCGGCAGCCTGAAGAACAAGGACCTGGCCGCCGACTATAAGAAGAAGGGCGAGGAGATGCTGGCCAAGGCTCTGCCTCTGGCTGACAAGATCTACGAGAACGTCCTGGCTCAGATGTAATTTTTTCCACAACGGGTCAGCCGGGCTTTGCCCGGCTGACCTTGTTGCGCCTAAAAACCAAAGACTGATTGACATAGACCGATTGACAGAGTAGACTTAAGCGCGTCAAGTGCCGCCGGATGGGAGGTCGCCGGCGGACGAAGGGAGCGTCCCGCGTCGCTAAAGCCGCATCCGCTGCCATGGAGGACACAGCTCCTTTCATGGCAACACGCCGTGAAAGGAGCATTCTGCTTTTTATGAGTTCCAAAGAAAAAACCATGTTTCTGTGCCGTCTGGCCCTGCTGACTGCGGCCTATTTCGTGCTGAGCATCACCCTGACCGTAAAGACCCCCTATCTGGAGATCACCTTCAAGTCCCTGCCCGTGGTGGTGGGTGCCCTGATGTTCGGCCCGGTGGGCGGCGGTCTGGTGGCCCTGTTCGGCGAGCTGCTTGCCCAGATGATGGGCCCCTATGGCCTGATGCCCACCACCGTGCTGTGGCTGCTGCCTCCCCTGACCCGGGGCCTGCTGCTGGGCGCAGTGGCCGCCGCCCTCTCCAAGCGGGGCAGCCATCTGGAGAAGCGGCCTTTGATGTGCTATGGGGTCTGTCTGGGGGCGTCCATCGTCACCAGCTGCGTGACCACCGTATGCCTGTGGCTGGACAGCCTGATCTATCACTACTATAACTTCGCCCTGATCTTTGGCAGTGCCCTGGTCCGTTTCGGCAAAGAGATCGTGGTCACTGCGGTGGTCACCTCCCTGGCCATCCCCATGGTGCGGCTGCTGCGGCGCATGGGTCGGGTAAGTCAGCCCGCCTGATGCCGGCCGGGGCGCAGAAGGAAAGGAAGTATCTTTATGGAATGGAAGCTGTTGACCCAAGCCGATCAGGTGACCACCACCTGGTCCGGCGGAACCACCACCCAGTTGGCCATCGCTCCCGAGGGCGCAGTGTATGCCGACCGGGATTTCCTGTGGCGGCTGAGCTCCGCCAAAGTGGAGCTGGAGCACTCTGACTTCACTCCCCTGCCCGACTATAACCGCCTGATCTCTGTGCTCCACGGCGAGCTGGATATGAAGATCGGCGACGGGGCGCGCTTCGGCCTGGAGCCCTTCACCCTGCGCTCCTTCGACGGCGGCGTGCCCGTGGAGTCCTGGGGCAAGTGCACCGACTATAACCTGATGGTCCGCAAGGACAAGTGCCAGGGCATCGCCCAGTCCATCGCCCTGACAGGCGGGGCCACCTGCCGCTGGACCGCCCCCCTGGCCGCCCCCCAGGAGGGGACCCAGTGTACCCTGGCCCTCTACTGCGTCCAGGGCGGCGTGAGCCTGCCCCAGGCCGGCGTCCAGGCCCAGGAGGGCCAGCTGCTGCTGTGCCGCCAGGCCGACGAGGGCGCCGTGGAGCTGAAAGCCCACGGGGACGCCGTGGTCATGGCTGCAGCGATCTATACGCGGTAAAGTTTTGATTTTCGCCTTCCCCCCAGAGTGGGGAAGGCGAATGAACTGACAGAGAACACACTAGGAGGAACGCACATGGCCATATTGATGCCCGGGGGCCCGGTGGGCAAGGCGTTAAGTGAAAAGACCGCCCAGAATGCGGCCCGGCTGAGAGAGCTGGGCGTGACGGCCACCCTGGAGGTCATCCGGGTGGGCCAGCGGCCGGAGGATATGGCCTATGAGCGGGCGGCCATGAAGCGGGCCCAGGCCGTGGGCGTTCAGGTGCGCCAGACCCTGCTGCCCGCCGACGCCCGGCCCGAGGAGCTGGTGGCGGCCTTAGAGCGGGTGAACCGGGACGACTCCGTCCACGGCTGCCTGCTGTTCCGGCCCCTGCCCGAGCAGCTCTCCGCCCCCGGCCTCACCGAGACCCTGTGCCCGGAGAAGGACGTGGACGGCATGACCGCCGCGGGCCTGGGCGGGCTGATGACGGTGGAACGGGGCGGCTTTGCCCCCTGCACCGCCGCCGCCTGCATGGAGATGCTCCGCCACTACCGCATCCCCCTGCGGGGGAAGAACGTCACCGTGGTGGGCACCGGGCGCACCGTGGGTATGCCCCTGGTGCTGCTGCTCATCCAGGAGGACGCCACCGTGTCCGCCTGCCACCTTCAGACCCCGCCGGAGCGGCGGATGGAGCTGTGCCGCACGGCGGACATCATCATCTCCGCCGCCGGGGCCGCCGGGGTCATTGACCGGGCGCACCTGGGCCGGGGACAGACCATTGTGGACATCGGCCTGAGCCCCGGGCCGGACGGGGAGCTGCTGGGGGACGTGGACTTTGACGCCGCCGAGCCCCTGGCCGCCGCTCTCACCCCCAAGAAGGGCGGCGTGGGCGCCGTGACCACGGCGGTGCTCATGGCGCACACCGTGGAGGCGGCCATGCGCAAGTGCGGGCTGGAAGAATAATTCGAACACTTTGAGAGGAGGTGCGGTGGATGACGGGACAGGAAGCGGTGGAACGGATCCACCAGGAGGCTTGGATCGGACGGGAGCCGGGACTGAGCCGGATCACAAAGCTGCTGAGTATGGTGGGCGACCCCCATAAGGCGCTGAAATTTGTCCACATCACCGGGACCAACGGAAAGGGCTCCACGGCGGCCATGACCGCCTCGATCCTGGCGGCTGCCGGGCTGCGGGTGGGGCTTTATACTTCGCCCCACCTGTGGCGCTTTCACGAGCGCTTTCAGGTGAGCGGCCAGCCCATCCCCGACGAGGCCCTGGGCCGCATCGGCGAGCGGGTCATCCTGGCCGGGCGGCAGATGGACGACCCCGCCACCGAGTTTGAGCTGATGACCGCCCTGGGGATGCTCTATTTCCAGGAGGCCAAGTGCGACCTGGTGGTGCTGGAGGTGGGCCTGGGCGGACGGCTGGACTCCACCAACGTCATCCCCGCGCCGGAGGTGGCGGTGATCACCAACATCGGCCTGGAGCATGTGGAGCAGTTGGGTGACACCCACGCCAAGATCGCCGGAGAGAAGGCGGGCATCATCAAGCCCGGCTGCGACACCGTGCTGTATCACCAGCGCCGGGACGTGGAAGAGGTCGTCACCGATGCCTGCCGCCACGCGGGCAGCCCCATGACCGTCACCGACCCGGACAGCCTGAAGGTCCTGTCCACCGGGCGGGACGGCCAGGACTTCCTCTATCGGGGGGAGGGCCCCTATCACATCAACCTGCTGGGCCACTATCAGCTCAGCAACGCCCTCACCGCCCTGGACATCGCCGCCGTGCTCCGCCGCCGGGGCTGGCCCATTTGCCAGGAAGCGGTGCTGGAGGGCATGAAAAAGGCCGTGTGGCCCGCCCGCATGGAGCTGGCCCGCCGGGACCCGGACGTGATCCTGGACGGCGGCCACAACCCCCAGTGCATGGGGGCCATCCGCCAGGCCCTGGAGGAGCTGTACCCCGGCAAGAAGATCTATTTCCTGGTGGGCGTGCTGGAGGATAAGGACTATCACTCCATGGTGGGGCAGCTGCTGCCCCTGGCCAAGGCGTTCATCACCATCACCCCGGACAGCCAACGGGCCCTCCAGGCCCAGGCGCTGGCCGACTACCTCCGCGGCGAGGGGGCCGAGGCCCACTCCTGCGAGACGGTGCAGCAGGGCATGGAGAAGGCCCTGTCCATGGCCGGACCGGAGGACGTGGTGTGCGTGTGCGGCTCCCTGTACATGATCGGCGAGGCCCGCCACGTGCTGGGCCTGTGCTGACGGACTGAAAACAAGAAGAGAAGAGAGACAAAGGACCCGCCGGAAACGGCGGGTCCTTTGTCATAAAATGTTTACACAAAATGCAATTGCAATCTCGCTCCGGCGTGATATGATAAAGGGGACATGGTCCCGGGGCGCCGGGGCGAAGGAGGCACGACTTATGTTTCAGTCTATCGGATTTTTAGGCACCGGCCAGATGGGCGGGGCCCTGGCCCAGGCGGCGGTGAAGGGGGCCGGGGGAGCGGCGGTGCTGCTTGCTAACCGCACCCCGGCCAAGGCCCAGGCCCTGGCCGACCAGCTGGGCTGTCAGGCCACGGACAACCAGACGGTGGCCGCCCGGTGTGAACTTATTTTCCTGGGGGTAAAGCCCCAGATGATGGCGGGATTGCTGGAGTCCATCGCGCCGACGTTGGCGGCGCGGAAGGACCGGTTCGTCCTGGCCTCGATGGCGGCGGGCCTCACCGCCCGGCGCATCCAGGAGCTGGCGGGGGGGAATTACCCCGTCATCCGCCTGATGCCCAACACTCCTGTGGCGGTGGGGGCCGGGGTCATCCAGTTCTGCGGCCGGGATACCAGGGAAGAGGAGCTGGAGGACTTTCAGACCCTGCTGGCCCCGGCGGGTCTGGTGGACCAGGTGGACGAGGGGCTGATCGACGCGGCCTGCGCCGTCTCCGGCTGCGGCCCCGCCTTCTGCGCCCTGCTGGCCGAGGCCCTGGCCGACGGCGCGGTGGCCTGCGGGCTGCCCCGGGCCAAGGCCCAGCGCTATGCCGCCCAGACCATGGAGGGCACGGCCAGGCTGATGCGCCAGACCGGCCAGCACCCCGGCGTGATGAAGGACGCGGTGTGCTCCCCCGGGGGCAGCACCATCCAGGGCGTGCGGGTGCTGGAGGAGAAGGGCTTTCGGGCCGCCGCCATGGACGCGGTGATCGCCGCCTTTGAAAAGACCCAGGCCCTGGGCAAGTGACGATAAGGGAGACAGATATATGCGTATCGTGGTAAAAGTGGGCACCTCTACCCTGGCGCACGCCACCGGGCGGCTGAACATCCGCCATGTGGAGCAGCTGGTGAAGGTGCTGTCCGACCTGAAAAACGCGGGGCACGAGATGATTTTGGTGTCCTCCGGCGCCATCGGCATGGGGGTGGGCAAGCTGAATCTGCCCGGACGCCCCGGCGACATGCCCACCAAGCAGGCCGCCGCCGCCGTGGGCCAGTGCGAGTTGATGTATACCTATGACAAGCTGTTCTCCGAGTATAACCACACGGTGGCCCAGATCCTGCTCACCGGGGAGGACGTGGACCATGCGGACCGGCGGCGGAACTTTGAAAACACCATGTCCCGCCTGCTGGAACTGGGGGCCCTGCCCATCATCAACGAGAACGACACCATCGCCACCGAGGAGATCAAGGTGGGCGACAACGACACCCTGGGCGCCATTGTGGCCTGCTCGGCCAAGGCCGACCTGCTGGTGCTGCTCAGCGACATCGAGGGGCTGTATACCGCCGACCCCCGCCGGGACCCCAACGCCCGGCTCATCCCCGTGGTGGAGGAGGTCACCCCCGACATCCTGGCCCTGGCCGGGGAGAAGGGCAGCGACCTGGCCACCGGCGGCATGGCCACGAAACTCCGGGCCGCCCAGATGGCCACCGCCCAGGGCTGCGACATGGTCATCACCAACGGCGAGCACCCGGAGGTGCTGTATGACATCGCCGAGGGCAAGGCCGTGGGCACAAGATTCGTGGCGAAGAAGTGAAGAAAAAAGCCTTCCCCTGGGGCCGATTCCCCTTATCAAGGGGAAATGTCCCGAAGGGACAAAAGGGATAGGGCAGGTGCCCCAGTGGGCACACTGGGGCGGATGATGGGTACGGCGAATGGCTGGGACCTGTTGCGTGGGTATCCTCCAG
>ERZ856578.2517-NODE-2517-length-30067-cov-62.081627_pt1 | contig 30067 bp, 31 predicted proteins | sample MGYA00514384_ERZ856578 | MGnify/ENA primary metagenome ERZ856578 (study PRJEB29103, sample SAMN06111958) | human gut metagenome | biome: human gut; feature: ankylosing spondylitis patient; material: healthy_person | host: Homo sapiens | place: China:Hangzhou... | reverse complement strand
ATGCAGCCCGTTTCCGGGTCTGCGTCGGTCTGCTGGCAGATCGCCGGATAACGGCGGCTGTATGCAAGCAGACGCTTCTTCAAGGCGGTGTTGTGGGTGCGGATATGGATAAGGGGGTCTTTCTCGTCAAACCAAATGTCGGTGGTCTTTTCCCGCTTGGTAAGCCCTGTTCTCATAAGCTCTCCTTTCTGCGCCCCTGTTATGCAATAGGGGCATTTTTCGGGTGTTTTCTCCGGCTCTTGACTTGGAGAAAACGGCGTTTTTGACGATAAAAACCGCCCGGACGGGGAATGGTTCGTCAGGGCGGCTGTTATCGCAAGATTTCCGATTTTTCCGGCTCTTGACCGTTAAACATAGATTAACTCATGCATTACGATTTCCTCGGCTATCGCCTTGCAGTTGTTCATCAAACCTACCCATTTCATCGGGTCGGCGGCTTTGAGGGCTTCGGTGGCTCCCGCTTCTCTGGCAAGGCGGGGCATGAGGTAGTCCAGCATATCCCGCGCCGCCCGGTCTGTTTCCGCAAGGTGGGGGTATAGCTTCTCGCTGGCTACAAGGGCGGTATAAAGGCGGTGGCGGTATTGTTCCAGATAGGCTTTCCGCAGCCGCCCGTAGTGGCCGATATGGGGCTTTGGGGTAATGGGGCGGTTCCCGTTATCAATCAATCTTCTCATGCGATTTGTTCTCCTTTCTCGTCGTGCTTCTTCCTGTGGTAGTTCTCCCGCCTTGCAGCAAGGAAGTTCTCATACCGGGCTTGGGCTGCGGGGTTTCCGGCTGCGGCTTCCTCGTACATCTTCTGGCGGGATTTCTTGGTGGCTTCCGAGTGGTAAGCCCGCCGCCTTGCAAGCTCGGCGGCTGCGGCGGGGTCGGTTTCCGCTTGGGCTTTCAGTTCTTGGTAGGCGTTCTTCTTCCGGCTCCGGCTGGCTTCAAGGCGTTCTGTTTCCTCTGGCGTGAGGGGCTGTCCCGCGACTTGCGCGGCGGCAAGCTCTTTGAGCGTCCGGGGCTTGGGCGGCTGCGCTGCTTTCTGCCGTTCATACCATGCCTTGTGCTGGCGGTTTTTCCTCTCGCGGTAAGCGGCAAGGCGTTCTGCTTCCTCCGGCGTGAGGTCGGCTCCGGCCTTTTGCAGCGCGGCAAGCTCCTTTAAGGATTTCGGCTTCGGGGGCTTGGGCGGCTCGGCGGCTTTCCGTTTCTTCCGCCATTCCTTTTGCCATGCCCGGTTATGGGCTAACCGCGCTTCGTCTGCCGCCTGTTCCTCCGGGGTCAGCAAGCCCGCTTTCTTCCTCGCGGTAAACTCCCGCTTCTCTGCCTTGCGCTTTTCCTCCCGCGCTTTGGCAAGCTCCTGTGAACGGGCTTCCTTTGCCGCCTGTTCCTCCTGCTGGCGGCGTTGTTCCTCGGCTTCCATTGGGGTAACGATATGGGCGGGGACTTCAAACGCGCCGATGAAGTTGAGGTAAATATCTATCCGCTGGCGGCGGCTGTTCCCGCGCCCCTCGCCCTCATGGACAACCACTTTCTCGATAAACTCGTTGAGCATGGGCGTTGTCAATTCGGAAAAGTCGGTGTAGCGGCTCACAAGCTCGATAAACTTATCTGTTTTCAGCCTGTCGGCGTTCCAGCTCTCGATTGCTTCCTGCCATTGTGCGATAGCGGCTTCCAGCCCGGTCTGTTCCTCGTCATATTCGGCAAGCAGACGGGTAAAGTGCTTATCGGGTATCTTGCCTGTGGCGTTTCCCTCGTACAGCTTTTTTACAAGCCCGTCCAGCTCCTTATACCGCCGCTGCGCCTTGCTCACTTTCTGCCGGTACTCCTTGACGGCATTTTCTTGGTGCTGGTCGGTGGCTTTCCGCACACGCTCGATAAACTCCGCTTCATTGTGCCGTACATACCAGCTCACGCGCTGGATTGCGGCAAGAATGGCGGCTTCCATTTTCGCGGTGGGGATATAGTGCATGGTGCAGTCGCGGGTAAGCTGGCGGTAGCTGGAACACACAAAAGCGTCGTCCAGATACTTGCCTTGCACAAGGCTGCTGCGGTGGGTCAGCTTCGCGCCGCAGTCGGCGCAGTAGAGAAGCCCGGTCAAGCGGTTTGGGGTGTTCTGCCGCTTGGGGGCGCGGCGTTTTGTTCCCATAAGCCGCTGGACGGTGTTCCATGTTTCCTCGTCCACAATGGCGGGGATTTCCCCGTCAAAAATATACTGTTCCTCCGGCGCGGTCTTGCGGGTGCTTTTGGTCTTGTAGTTCTCGCAGACGGTTTTCCCTAAAACCTTGCGCCCTGTGTACTCCGGGCGTTTGAGGATATAGCTGATAGTTGTTGTTGACCATGCGTAGGGGTCTGTGTACTTCGCCGACCGGACGGGTGCGCCTATCCGCTTCCAATGCTCGGACGGGATAGGGATTTTCTCGGCGCGGAGTGCCCTTGCTATGCTGGCGATACTCTCCCCGGCAACAACGCTGTGGAAGATACGGCGCACAACGGCGGCGGCTTCCTCGTCGATTACCCATTCGCCCTTGTTCTCCTTGGACGCAAGGTAGCCATAGCTGACGCTGCCGGAGCAGCGCAAGCCCTTTTCCATTCTCGACTTGAAAACGGTCTTGATTTTCCGGCTGGTGTCGGCAACATACCACTCGTTTATCACATCTCGGAAAATGGACATTATATCAAAGCCGTTGGCGGTATCAAGGTTGTCATTTGCCGCAATAAAGCGTACATGGTACTCGTCAAAGGTGCGCTTCAAAAGCCCCACTTCGACAACATCACGGCCAATCCTGCTTTGGTCTTTGATAATGACCGTAGCCACATTTCCCGCCCGGATTTCTTCCAGCATAGCGTCCAGCCCCGGACGCTTGAAAGTCGTTCCCCGCACTCCGTCATCGGTGAAGTGCCGGATATTCGTAAAGCCGTTCTTTTGGGCGTAGTCCTCCAAAATGCGCTTTTGGTTTTCTATCGACACGCTTTCCCCGGCTCGCTCATCGTCATGGGAAAGACGCTCGTACAGGGCTGTGATTTTTCCCTTGTCCGGCTGTTTCTTCATGGGGTGTAACCTCCTTTCTTGAGGGTGCGCGCTCCCTTTATCCTTATTGTAAATTACCATTCGGATCTGTAACTACGAATGATACCGGAAAATTCTTGGAATCACATTGCAGCAGATTCGGCTTGATAAAGAACCTTGTCTTACCGCTGCCGGAGCCGCCGACTACCAGCACATTTTTGTTTCGGGCATTCTTGGGGTCCGGCGGGCGGTTGGACATCATCAGGCGTTCTGTTTTGGTCAGAATGATATTGTCCTCAAACTTCGGAGCCATGAACGGTTCAATATCCTTGGGTGTGCCCCACCGGGCAGAGCCGTACTCCATGCCATGGCGGTACTTCTTGGCGTTTTTTCCACGCAAATAGACCGCCAGCCGTAACCCTGCACCGCAGCACAAACCCACCAGAATATCAAGCGGATGCAGGCTGGGCAGAGGGTTTGCAAACGCCAGCGGAACGGTGCCCATCATGGACATGACCTTATCGCCCAGTTCCTTGCCCTCGGCAAGCCGCCACGCTTCACCGAAGTTGGTTGCCACAAGCCCCAGCAAAATATAAGGCAGATACAGTGCCAGCCATTTTGTGAGCTTTTTCGTGGTCATAGGCCGCGCTCCTGTTCCTTGTGCCGGACTTTGCCGGGGAGTTCTGCCGCCGCCTGCACCAGTTCATGCAATCGTGCCAGCACCGAGGGGCGTTTGTCCTTGTTGAGCAAAGATGCCGAATACTCTTTGAACGCCGAGTTGAAGGCTTCTGCGTCCGGGGCTTTGAAAAAGACCAGATACCGGGGCGGCACCTCGGAGGTGTCCTTGCGGATGGCATAGTCGATGCCGTACTTTTTGGCATAGCGTTCCAAGCCGCGGATACCGGTCTTGCTGATCTCCACGCTGGACACGCCCCGGTTTTGCCGCAACAGGGTGCGAACACTCTGCTTGCCTTGGGATGCTTTGGACTGGTACAGCCGAAACGCCGCCTTGACCGCCCGCAGGACGGTCCGGGCAGACAGCTTTGTGGTCGAGATCATAATGTTGAATGACTTCTGTTCGATTTCTTCCTGCACTGCCATCACCTCCCGTGCAGCAGGGTGATTTTAGCGGTCTTGCTCTGCCGTGGGCTTGGTGCGGGGCTTTTCTGTGGGAGGTTCATCGGGCACTGGCAGCACCAGCAGACGGTTGCCCAGCTTCAGAAAGGCTTCCGGCTGATGGAAAAGCTGCTCGTACTTCTGCGCCAGTTCCGGGGTCAGGGATGCGAAATCCTCCTCGCCCAGACCCACCACGAGAAAAGTCCCAGCAACGGCATCATACATTTCTCCGTTTTCATCCCGAAGGGCACGGTTCAGCGGCAGACCCATGAGCTTGCCATCATCGTTGTAGACGATGGCGACCGGATCTTCAAAAGGGTAGCTTGCGCCGATGGAGCCGCCCACCGCCTGCTGCAAGGCTTTCAGGTCGTTATCGATCTCGACCTGCTGCGGATACTGTCCCGGTGCAATTTTCAGCACCGACAGAGTGTTCTCGTTCTGTTCCATTATCTTCCTCCTCGAATCTGATAGTGATTTCCTGCCCAGTACGGGCGGCGTTCAACAGAGCTGCCACAAAGAAGCCGAAAAAAGCGCCGGCTTCAAACAGCATAAACTCAAAGACAACTCGCATCAGTCAACCTCCGACAGTTCCACACCGATATATCGTTTTCCGTCTTTGTCGTAGAAAAACAGGTGTGCCAGAAGCCAGTCATCCAAGTCCAGCTTCTCATAAATGCTCGGCAGAATAAGGAAGTGATCATTGTCCTTCCGGCAGAGAAAGGCTGTATCCTCTAGGATGCGTTTGCCATCCACAATGCGAATCTGCTCCGGCTGATAGCGGATCTGGAAATCCGTAAAAGGAATATTGCAGGCTTCGTAGGTGCCTCCATAATACGGAAGCTTCTTCTGCATTGCCGCATCGTAAGGCACATAATGAATGCCCTCTGCGGCACTGATGGTCACAACCTCCGGGCCGTGTTCAAAACCGTATATGCTGGCTTTGATAAGTTCATCAATGACTTCACCATTGGACAGCCCCGGATACATACTCTGGAAAAATTCCGCTCTCGTTGACATAGCGATACCTCAGTCGATGCAGATGCAGGGCAGCTTCTGATCGTCTGCCATCAGGGTGATGCTGTGGCTTTCCAGATACTTCTGGAACAGGTAGACCTCATCGATGGTCAGCGAGATGACCTCGCCGTCCATGTTGGTGCGGACCAGAATCACCGGGCCGGTCAGGTAGTGCTTGCCGCCCATCTTCAGCACCTGCGCCGGGTTGTAGCAGAGCAGCAGCGAGGTGTTGGGAAGGTTCAGGCAGGCATCGTCCTCCTCAAAGCAGGGCAGGATGTCGGGAGCCTCGTCCAGCGTGATGATGGTCAGTTCCATATCCGGGGCAATGGCTGCGAGGTAGACCTCACCGCCCCGGTTTGCCGCCAGCGCAGCGCAGATACGCACATCAATGGTGATCTCTTCGGAGCGGATGGTACGGGTAGCGTTGTTTTTCATAGGCTTTTCTCCTTTTGATTGCAAAAGAAAAAGACCTCATCGGGTCTTTCGTTACGGTATAAGTCAGCGTTCGTTCTGCCGCTGCTGTTTGCGTTGCCACTGATCCAGCAGCTTGATGATGGTGTCCTCCATCTGTTTGGGTGTATAGCTGCGAGGAAAATATTTCCGCAGGGTGTCATTTTTGATGACCACCTTGTCCAGCTCGTCCTTTTTTTCTTCTCCCATGACCGCAAAGGCAACGTCATACGAGAAATGTCCTTCCTGCGCCAGCTTTTTAAGCCGCTGCGCTTGGGAAAGGGACGGTGCGTTCTGGGTGTCGTTCATCGCTTCTAAAAAATCCCGCTGTTGGCTTTCGTCCAGATAGGACAGCTCCACAGCGGGATTAAAAGCAATTTTCTTTTCGTCCACCATGTCCAGCAGTTCGGGAATAAGGTTGGTCAGACGGATGAAACGCTGGACTTGCTTATAACTTTCACCTGTTCCTTCAGCAACAACCTCTGTACTGCGTTTCCCGAAATAATCTGGGACAACTTGTCCCACATTTTTTGGTCGTCCAACAGTTCGTTCGATTGCTTCCAGCTTCATTTTGTAGGCGAAAGCCCTTTCACTGGGCAGGATGTTCTCACGCTGGAGATTGCTATCCACCATGAGCAAAACAGCGGCATCATCGTCCATGTTGCGGACAATGACCGGCAGCGCATCCAGCCCGGCAAGCTGGGCGGCGTGCTGACGGCGGTGCCCGGAGATGATCTCATAGCCACCCTCCGGGCGGGGACGGGCAATCAGCGGAGACAACACGCCGTACTGTTCCACGCTCTCCACCGTGCGCTGCATGGACTCATCATCCAAAACCTTAAAGGGGTGGTTCTTAAAAGGGAACAGCTCCCCGATGGGGATTTGCTGAACCTGTTCCCGCTGCTGTTCCTGTCGGGATTCTTCGGTGGAGAAGATGTCATCTGCCCCTTTCAGCGACACGTTTAAGCTGTTTTTTGGCATTCGCCATCACCTCCCTTGTCAGAGATTTATAGGCTTCTGCCACCTTGCCTTTGGGATCGTGCTGGAAAATGCTCTTACCCACGGCACTGATCTCCGCAGCGCGGACAGACCGTGGAATGGTCTGGTCGAACACCTTGATCTTGCTGCCGTAAGCACCCCGAATCAGATTGTCGATCTGCTGTCCATAGTTGGTGCGGCTGTCGGTCATGGTCAGCAGGATGCCCTCGATTTTCAGCTTGGGGTTGATCTGCCGCCGGACTTTCTGCACAGTCTGCAAAAGTTGTTCCAGACCCTTTGCAGACAGATATTGCGCCTGCACGGGAATCAAGGTGGTGTCTGCTGCTGCCAGTGCATTGACGGTCAGCATCCCAAGGGAAGGAGTGCAGTCCAGCAGAATGAAATCGTATTCATGCTTTGCACCTTCAAGCACCTGTTTCAGCATCTTTTCCCGGTTCATGCAGTTCACAAGGGAAACTTCCATCCCTGCCAGTTCAATGTTGGCAGGGATCAGGTCAACGCCCTCTGCATGGTGCAGAACGCCCTCGCCGGGTGGAATACTCTGGTCGTTCATGGCTTTCTGCATCAGGGTGGAAAGGGTAGTGGGCAGTTCATCGGGCTGCTGCCAGCCCATGCTGATGGTAAGTGATCCCTGCGGGTCAGCGTCCACCAGTAGAACCTTCTTGCCCTCCATCGCCAGCCCGATGCCCAAATTTTCACAGGTGGTGGTCTTGCCGGTGCCGCCTTTCTGGTTGACGATGGCTATTGTGGTTGCTTTCTTTGAAATTCTCATCACCTCCGATTCGCTAAGTCGTGGTTGGTTTGGTTCTGATAGGAAAGCTGCATCGTGGTGGGTGCGTTGTACAGAGAAGCGAGCAGATATTGTTTCATGTTACGGATCGGATTGCTGTTCTCTGCAAGGCACTTCAGCACAAAGCGGATATGGTCGGCGTTCAGCTTCATAAACCGGCTGCGTACCACCTCGGCGGGCTTATCGTCCCCGGCAATGTGCAGTAGCTTACGGTTGGTAGCGCAGGTATCCACCAGCAAATTCACGATTTGATAGAGGGTATCTTCATCGTCCGGGCAGAGCCGGAGCAGAAGGTCTATCTCCAAAGAGTGTGAAAAATATTCTTCGAGCAGTTCACGATTCTTCATCTTCTCCGATTCGTCGGAAAGGATAAGATTCGTATTATTCATCTCTGTTTTATTCTCTTTCTTCTTAATACCTCGTGATTTTACCGGGTCTTGACAAGCGATTTTAGAGCCACAAGAATCGTCATTATCACGATTCTTGACACTTTCCTTTGAAGATTCTGCCGAAAAGTTTTTCACATACACCAAACATGGCTTTCCTTGCCCTCGACGTTTTCGTTCAATCAAACCAAATTTTTCAAGTTCCCGGAGCAGTCTGGTCGCTTTGTTGTCTGCGCAACGCAAAGTCCTCTTGACATCCTCAATCGTGAAGATGATGAACACTCGGCCTTTTTTGTCAAACCATTCATTTTTAACAGAAAGGCTCATGCGGTCAAGCAGGATGCCGTACAGGGTCTTCGCATCGGTTGACAGATTTTGAAACCGCTGCTCCTGAAAAAGAGCCTTTGGAATGCGGAAGAACGAAAAGAGTTCTCCGGCCTGTCCGTAAAAGTAGTCAAGGGTCATACAATTCTGTCAAGGATGAAAAAACAACGATGATTCATTGACATGGTTGACAAATCCTCCTTATAGATAATTCGTGCAAACAAAAAGCGCAACTTCGATTGATGAAAATCGAAATTGCGCGATGTAACTTAGCCGGGGGAGAAAGGTCATTTGTCAGGGTCGTTTGACCACAATTTGACCACAAAAGGAATGAAACTTCTTGACATCCAATGAAACAGAATGGTATAATGCATTTGAAATTTAACGATGCTGAGTCCAGACAGTATCGGATCGTACATTGTGTTCTCGATAGAAGCACAATGGGGTTCAAGAGGCCGTGAGTTCGATTCTCGCCACTCGGACCATAAGTCCAACGATTTCACGTTAGAAATCGTTGGACTTTTTTGTTTATAGGCTGGCCTCATTTGGCTTTGACCACAATTTTGACCACAATGCCAAAGATTTTATCTGGTCAATCGCAGGGGCAAGTGGGCTTTTTTGACGCAACATCATCTGCTGCGATATGCGAGCCAGCGTTGATGCCAACGATTTGAAAAGCTGGCTCGCGATAATTCGTGCCGTTCCGTCCAATTTTCAGGCCGAAAACGCCTCGCTGAACAACTGGACCGCACTCTGCCGAATGGATTCCTGAACATGGAGATCATGCTCAGTCATCTCGGTATCGGCATGGCCTACGATGCTCTGGATGGTCTGGATATCCACGCCCAACGCCTGCATCGGCGATACAATTCTTTTTGTTTAATGGGCCTGTTTGACGGAGCATACAATCAAATTGTCGGGTTTTGGGCAATACTGTCGATTGCGTCAAACAATTTTTCCCCCCAAAAAAATTGGATTTTGGAGTGTTTTTCATTGACCGATTGCGGAATTAGCTGTAAAATCTAAAAAAGAATAGTGGCTGTAGAGTGGGGTACTCTACGATCTGCTCGATCTTTAAGTATTATGATAAGGATTACGCCAATGCGGTGCTGGAACTGCAGGCGGCCGTCCGGTTACAGGGAGCAGGTACTGAAAGCTATCGGGGGTCTTGCTATTGCACTTGCCAATGATGGAAAGCTGGAAGAGGCACAGCAGGAGCTGGATACATTGCAGAAAAAAGGCGCTTCCTTCGGTGACTGTGATCTGGTTGCGGCAGAGATTCTGTCCTTGCAAAAGAACTATGATCAGGCGCTTGCGCTTTACATAAAAGTGTTCAATGAGGTGGAGGACCCGCAGCTCCTGAGCCATGCTTACCTGTCAGCCGCAAATGCAGCGCTGAATCAGGACGATATGGAAAAGGCTGTGCGCATTCTGAAACAGGGATGCCAGAACCTTCCGGAAGGTCAGGCTGTGCTTCAAAAGGAGATGCTTGCGGATCTTATGATGCAGCAGGCAGCATCTGACAAAGAAAATGCAGAAGAATGCTATGCTGAAGCACAGCAGCTGCTGGAGGAACTGGTGGACAGCGGCTACGATACTATTGCCACCCGGTTGAATCTGGCAACTGTACTGCAGGCATTGGATCAGTACAGTGAAGCTGAAAAGGTTTTGAAAGATCTGCAGGAGCAGTATCCATCGGATTATCGTTTTGATATGCAGATGGCCTATCTTCTGATCGACCAGCTCCGCACCAGCGGATGGCTCAAATAAGGAGGGAATACCTGCGTCTACCGGACAAATCTTTTGTGTGGTTGGAATCGTTGACATGATCGTTTCGGCTGTTGCGGCAGTCGTTTCAGCATGGATCCTGCGCAGGCAGGAAAAAAAGCTGAAGGAACAGATCTGGAACGAGTATCAATAAAAATCAATCGATTAAGGGGTATGAAAAAATGCTGAAAAAACTTAGTGTAACGGCTGTTATTCTTGCAATGTCGGCCATGCTTCTGGTGCCGACTGCATACGCGGTGCAGTCAGTAGACGCACCGGCACAGGTGGCTTTGTGACGATTGACGGCAAGCTGTATCATGTTTCGAAGAATGGCTATGCCATCGATCGGTACGCCAAGGGTTTGCACGAGATCGACGGAGGAATGTACTATGTCAAAGAGAATGGTTCGGTCCTGACGAACAGCGCGGTAGAATACCTTACTTTTAATGCGAATGGCCGCTATACCTCTGGCAATGCAACGCTGGACAGCTATGTGGATCAGGCACTGGCTGCGTGCACAAACTCTGGCATGACGAAGGCGCAAAAGCTGCGCGCCGCCTATTTGTATGTCCGGGATCACGGCGCATACCTTGCCCGTCCGCATCAGGCAAGAGGTACAACGGCTTGGGCAGAAGAGAGCGCTTTGTTCATGTTTGAACACAAAAAGGGCAACTGCTACTGCTTTGCAGGCCAGTTCCTTTATATGGCCCGGCGGCTGGGCTACAATGCCTATGTAGTGTCTGGCGGTGTGGGCCGCAAGGACTCGGACCATGCATGGGTCATGATCTGCGAGAACGGAGTTCCCTATATCTATGATGTGGAACTGGAGTGGGGCTATCGTGCCGGCAGATACGGCCATGCAGAATATAATATGTATAAAATGCCGCTGAATAAAACGGTGTTCAGCTACCAGTTTCCGTGATTGCTGAGGTAGCCGAAAAATGGTTTTTTTCCGTAATTTTCTTGTTTCTGTTTTTGCCCATCGTGCTGGGATGCTATTATCTTTTGCCCGGGCGGGAAGCAAAAAATCTCTGGCTCGTCGCAGCCAGTCTGCTGTTCTATGCCTTCAGCGGGCTGTGGTATGTTCTGCTGCTGTTGTTCTCTGTGTTCTGCAATTATCTGGCCGGTCTGTTCGTCTCCGGGCGAAAGAGCGTGCTCTATGCCGCAGTGGCCGTTAATCTGGGAATCTTGGGTATTTTTAAGTATCTGACTTTTCTGGTACAGACAGTAGACCGGCTGCCGGGCGTGACGATCCCGGTGCCTTCCATCGTTCTGCCGGTGGGTATCTCGTTCTTCACCTTTCAAGGGCTGAGTTATGTGATCGATGTATACCGGAATGAACGCCTGAAGAGCACTCATTTCCGGGATGTACTGCTGTACATTGCTCTGTTTCCACAGTTGGTGGCAGGACCGATCATCCGCTATGAGGACGTGGCAGATGAGATACATAGCCGCCGAAATACGCTGGAGCAGCTGGCAAAAGGCCTGCGCCGGTTTATTGTGGGCCTGAGCAAGAAGCTGCAGATCGCCGATATCTGCGGCAATGTTGTAGCACTGATCTACAACGCCGACCGCTCTGTGCTGGACAGCCGGACGGCTTGGCTGGCCGCGGTGTGCTATCTGATGCAGATCTATTTCGACTTCAGCGGATACAGCGATATGGCCATCGGCCTGGGCTTGTGCTTTGGGTTCCACTTCAAGGAAAACTTTAACTATCCGTACATCTCGGCCAGTATTCAGGAATTCTGGCGCAGATGGCATATCTCCCTTTCCACCTGGTTCCGGGAATATCTGTATATCCCATTGGGCGGCAACCGGAAGGGCAAGGCAAAGACTTACTGGAACAAGCTGATCGTGTTTTTCTGCACGGGGCTGTGGCATGGTGCAAACTGGACCTTTATCGTCTGGGGCCTGTGGCATGGCTTCTTTATCGTGGCAGAGAACGCCGTTAAAAAGCTGTTCGGGCTGGAAAAACATGGAAAAGGCGGGCGGAACCCTGCGTGTGCGGTGCTGAAACATTTGTACACCCTGCTTGTGGTGCTGGTTGGCTTTGTGATCTTCCGTGCAGACAACATGGGGCAGGCCTTCTCAATGATAGGAGCCATGTTTTCCGGGGGCTCTGCCTCTGCGCAGACAGGGCTGCTGCTGGCGCAGTGTCTGACCCCGCTGACCCTGTTTGCACTGGCGGTTGGCCTTGTGGGCAGTACGCCGGTTTTGCCGCTGGTCTGCCGTAAAGCAGAGCAGCAGACCGGAAGCGTGTATGCATGCCTTCAGGCACTGAGTTATGCAGGGGCGCTGGCGCTTTTGCTGGTGGATATCCTGCATCTGTCGGCTGCATCCTATGTGCCTTTTATCTATTTCCAGTTCTGAGGTGGAAAAATGCAAGTGAAAAAATTAGGATATATCCTGTTTGTGGGGGTCATTGCCACAATTTGCATTTTGCCTGTGGCTGTGATGCCTTGGCAGACGGAAAAAGCGGTGGGCAATGAGCAGCTTGCATCCTTTCCTGAATTACGGAAAGAGGATGGCAGCTTCAATACCGGTATCCTGAATGAGTTTTCGGATTATTTTGCGGATCATTTCGGGCTCCGTCATGAGATGATCACCTTGAACGATCAGCTTACCGGAACCGTGCTCAAAACGCTGGACAGCAGCAGTGTGCTGTTGGGAAAAGACGATTGGCTGTTCTATAAAAGCACCCTTGCGGACTATACCGGCGCAGAACCCTTTACAGCCCGGCAGAGTTATGCGGCCGCTCATGTACTGGGTCTGATGCAGGAATACTGCGAAGAGAACGGTATTGGGTTCTGCTTTACCATCGCACCCAATAAAAATTCCCTGTATGGCGGTCAGATGCCGGCACGATATACGGCAGCCTCCGTACGGAACGCCCAACTGCTTCAGCAGCAGATGGAACAGCAGAATGTCCGGTATGTGGATCTGTTCAAAACACTGTCTGACCACGAAGAGCAGCTGTATTACCGTCGGGACAGCCACTGGAATATGCGGGGCGCACAGCTGGCAGCACAGACTTTGCTGAAAGAACTGAAAGGCTCTGAAGCGGAGTTTGATTCCTGCATCAATGGAAAAACATCCCCGCATACCGGCGACCTGTATGAGATGGTGTACCCTGCCGGAAACGAGACGGAACAGGATACGGCATACGACTTTACCTATCAGTATGACGAAAAATTCCACTCGGCAGATGATATCACGATCCACACGGAAAATTCGGCGGCAGACGAAAGCATTTTTGTATACCGCGATTCCTTTGGCATCAATCTGCATCCTTTTCTGGCACAGAGCTACGGCAATGCCTGTTTCTCCCGGAATATGCCCTACCTTTTGACGGCTGTTACAGAAGAGCATCCCGATGTGCTGCTGGTGGAACTGGTGGAACGCAACCTGAACTGGTTGTTGGAACGCGCCCCGGAAATGCCTGCTCCGGAACGCACGGTAGTCCCGGCAGCAGATACCGGTACAAGTGCGAAGGCACAACGGAAGGACAGCCGAATGGAGGGGACTTTCTGCCTGACAGGCGATCTGAGCGGGCAGCGTGTGGATGACGACTCTCCGATCTACATTCTGGCAGAGACCGAAACCTACGAAGCTTCCCCCTGCGGAGAGGGAACACAGCCGTTTACGGCGTATCTTCCGCAGAATATGCGGGAGCAGCAACTAAAAGCAGCATTTCTGTCGGACGGTGAATGGGTCTTTTGCGCCCTGGCCGACTGACTGAAAGAATAGAAAGAAGGAACAAACAAAATGAATGTAAACTATAAGATGATGGGTGTAGTGCTCTGCGGTGCGATGCTTCTGGCATCGGGATGCGGGGCAAAAGCAGAAACGACCGCTTCCTCGGCTGTGGAATCCGAATCGGTTTCCGTTGTGGCATTGGAGGCTGCTTCGTCGGAGGCAGTGTCGGAGGCTGTGCCGGAAAGCAAGGCGGTCTCGGAGGCAGTTTCCGAAGCTTCTTCTTCGGTAAGCGAGGTGGCATCGGAGAAACCGGCCGAATCCAAGGCAGAGTCCAAGGCAGAATCCAAGGCCGAGACTGCGGCAAAATCTAAGCCTGCAAAGCAGGAGACGGCTGCTTCCTCCAAAGAAGAAAAGACGGAGCCTGTGGAAAGCAAGCCCGTTACAGAGACTGCTCCGGCAGAAACTGCCAGCTTGGAAACTGCCCTGAAGTATGTGGGCAAAGACGTTTCCAAGTTGTATGCCGCTATTGGCAAGCCGAACAGTTCGGAGTATGCTTCCAGCTGCATCGGTGATGGCGAGGATGGCCTGCTGTATTACAACGGCTTTACTGTGACGACCTACCGTGAAAACGGTAAAGAGACGGTACAGGACGCCTATTAAACATGAAATTCGGCCTCTGGCATTCCACCGGGGGCTGAATCTTTATATGGGAAGATGAGAATGAAACGCCAGAAGATCAAACGATATCGGTTTAGCGTGACGCAGAATACGCGCAGAAGAAGGGCGGCAACGCCGCTGAAAGCCGTCGGTGTAGTACTGGTGTGCCTGTGTCTGCTCACAGGGGCCGCTTTTGGAGTTTACAATGCGATCCAGAGTAAGACTACGGGGTGGCACGGCGAAGGACTGCATCGCTACTATATCTCGCCGACTACCGGCACCCGTGCGCAGGGGCTGTATGAGATCAACTATAAGCTCTACTATTTTGGCAGCAACAACTTTTTGAAGACCGGCTGGATCGAAGAGAACGGCTATGTCGGCTATGCCAACGCAGATGGAGAGCTCACCCAGGGCGAAGCGAAGATAGACGGAAAATACTACTATTTCCAACCGGAGACCGGCCAGTTGTACACCGGCTGGATCATGCTGGACGGAGTGCAGTACTGCTTTGACGAAACCGGACATCCGCGCACCGGTACTTATCAGGAGGACGGAAAGGTCTGGGAACTGGATAGCGATGGACGGGTCAAAAACCGACTGAACGGTTGGAAAAAAACGGACGGCGTCCTGAAATACTACGACAACAGCGGCGCACCGGCACATGGCTGGACAGAGATCGATGGAAAGGATTATTTCTTTGTGGACGGTGTCAGTCAGGCCGGCTGGGTTGAAACGGATGCGGGCACGCGCTATTTGGACGGCAACGGAAATCAGATGACCGGGTGGTGTGTGATCGACGGCCAGCCCTATGCTTTTGGGACAAATGGAGAACCGAAGCAGGGATGGGATCATTCCCATGAAAAAAGCTACTATTTTATCAACGGCGTCAGTCAGTCGGGCACATTCGGGGAGGGCGCACTTAGCAGCAACCTGAACGGCAGCGGCAGTGTTCAGCCGGTTGGGGATCAGGCACCGGAGGACGATCTTGCAGAGGATGCCGAGGGCGAACCGCCGGAGGAAGAACTGCTGGAAGCGCAGCCGACACAGACCGAAACAACGGAAGCGGGGCAGACTGCCCCGGCGGCACAACAGCCGACGCAGTCGCCGGAAGGATCGGCGGCAGAGCAGGAGACCGCATCGAAGGCACCGACAGCGCCGGAAACTCCGGCACAGGAACAACAGGAAGAAGGGACGGAAAATACATGAAAACAACAAGACGTGATTTTCTGTGCCTTTCGGCCATGGCATGCGCATGGCTTCTGACGGGCTGCCAGAACCCCACAGTGGAAGAGCGGGCTGTCAGCTGGCAGCAGCAGGAAGTCAGTGATCCGGTCTCTGAAACCGGACCGATGTGGAATGCAGCACTGGACGACAATGCGGTTCTGCGGGATGGCATCCGCGTTCCCCAGAACTTCGAACTGCCGTTGGAAGGTTCAACAGGCTTTGCAGGGGCGGCTGTGATGCTGCTGTACGAGAGACCGGATGGGGCCAGTACGGTACTGCGCAGACTTGCAGCGGGAGATATGTTTTATATCCGGCAGGAGTCTGGCGCATATTGGCAGGTCTGCCTGCTGGACGGCACCGTGGGCTGGTTGGAAAATGAACTGTGTATGATCAATCTGCCCGATGTTCTGCCTTCCATCGTATACGAAAACCCCAATGCCAAGGCATCGATCTTTAAAACCTGCGGAAAGGATATTGAAGGCATTACGGGACAGAAACTGTATGACGGCCTGTTCTACAACCAGCGCCTTGGGCGGGATGAGTATCTAATGCCTATCAATTACGCTATGGCAAAAAAGGTTGGTGCAGCGCAGAAAAATGCTTTGAAGGAGGGCGATTGCCTGAAGATCATAGAGACATTCCGACCCTATGAGGTGCAGATGCTGGTAAAGGATGCGGTGTACGCCAAGGCAAGGATGGACAAGGAACTGATGACGGCGCTGAACAAGGGCGCGTGGAATATCGGCTGGTTTATTGCAACGTCTCTTTCCAACCATCAGCGCGGTGTGGCAATGGACACGACCCTGCTGCGCATCACTGAGCAGACAGAGCACAGCATGGCGGGGTGTCCCTTTGTACAGGTGACCGGTGAGGAATACGCCATGCCCTCTGCCATGCACGAGCTGAGCAGTGCGGCGGCCTGCTTTACCGGCCCGGTAACTTCTAATTCGGCCACCGCATGGAAGCGGGCCACTGCATCGGCATCCATGACAGACGGTGCGCGGCGGCTGCAGGGGTACTGTACCAATGCAGGCATGACACCGCTGGCCTCGGAGTGGTGGCACTTTAACGATCTGGATGCACAGAATAAGGTGCGCATGACCTCTGGAAACGGAAAATTCTGGCTGGACGGCTGTGTCAGCTGGAAAATGTTTGAAGCATAACCTTGAGGTTGCGCTTTGGAGGAATACAAAATGTAGCAACTGAAAAAAGCAAAAAAGCGGTTACGGCAGCGGATAAGATCGAGTTGGGACGGAAATACCTGACCGAGCTGAACTACACCGAGGCTGTGGCGTCTTTTACGGAAGCTATCGGCCTTGACCCGGAACATATTCCGGCATACATGGGCCGTGCCGAGGTGAACGAACTGACGACTGCCAACGAGACCGCGTGGGCAGACGTGGGCGAAGCCGAGAACGGCGCAGTCACCGCTGAAGCCCTGACTGCCGCCGCTCTCACTGCGGAAGAGATCAGTGCGGTATCCCTGAGCAAGCTCTATGTCTACTACGGCAGCCACGAAGCCCGCAGCCGTGAAGGCGAGGGCGTATGGTTCATCCTGAACCCCGGCAAAAAAGACCTGACCGCGTAAAGCCCTGCATCACTCGGAAATTGCGCAGCAGGTCATTCGGATCGAGGATGGGCAAACTGTGTTAGGAGGACTGTATTATGAATACCACATTGCGGCGGGATGCGGATGAGATCATCTGTTCCAGCATTCAGGCGGTTCTGCCGGATAAAGCCGTGTGCCGCGCGCTGGAGGACTTTCAGCCCGGAGGCGGCAGAGTGCTGCTGGTGGCGGCAGGCAAGGCCGCATGGCAGATGGCGCATGCCGCCGTGCAGGCACTAGGGCGCGTGGACGGCGGCGTGGTGGTGACCAAGTACGGCCATGTGAAGGGCGAAATTCCCGGCATAAGCTGTTATGAGGCGGGTCATCCCGTGCCGGATGACAACAGCTTTGCAGCCACCGAAAAAGCTTTGGCGCTGGTGCAGGGGCTGACCGCAGAGGACACGGTGCTGTTTTTGCTTTCCGGCGGCGGCAGCGCCCTGTTTGAAAAGCCGCTTGTCTCCGGCGGGGAATTGCAGGACATTACCAATCAGCTCCTTGCCAGCGGAGCCGATATCGTGGAGATGAACACCATCCGCAAGCGGTTGTCCGCTGTCAAGGGCGGGCGGTTCGCTCAGCACTGCGCGCCCGCAAGGGTGTTCAGCATCGTGCTCAGCGATATTCTGGGCGATCCGCTGGATATGATCGCCAGCGGCCCGGCGGTGCCGGATTCCTCCACCTGTGCGCAGGCTTTTGCCATTGCGGAAAAATACCACCTGAACCTGTCGGAACAGGCGAAGGCGCTGCTGGCGCAGGAAACGCCGAAAGCCCTTGACAACGTGACCACGCAGATCACCGGCAGCGTCCGAGAGCTGTGCACCGCTGCCGCTAAAGCCTGCCGGGAGCTGGGCTATGAGCCCATCCTCCTCACCGACCGGCTCTGCTGCGAGGCGCGGGAGGCAGGCAGCTTTCTGGGTGCCATCGCCCGCACCCATGCGGGACAAGGAAAAAAGCTGGCCTTTATCGCGGGTGGGGAAACCGTGGTGCACCTGACCGGCAAAGGGCTGGGCGGACGCAATCAGGAGCTGGCGCTGGCCGCAGCCCCGGCGCTGGCGGGACAGAACGCCGCAGTGTTCTCCGTGGGCAGTGACGGCACCGACGGCCCCACCGATGCCGCCGGCGGCTATGTGGACGGCGACACCGCCGCAGCACTGGCAGCAGCGGGTCGGAACGTGTTCGACACCCTGCAAAACAACGATGCCTACCACGCCTTGCAGGCGGTGGAGGGGCTTATTATCACAGGCGCTACTGGTACCAACGTCAATGATGTTGCCGTGGTGCTGATCGGGGGAGAAGCGCAGGCAGACGCCTGAAACTCTGTCTGCCCGGCGCACCCATAATGCTTGACCCCGCTTTGTCCGCAGTATCCGGGCAGGCGGGGATTTTTTGTTGGAAGTACTTGACAATTTTTTTATAAAATGATATGATTTTGATATCACAAAGAAACGTTTCCGACCCTGATAAGGAGGGACTTGTTATGGAAGAGAAAATTTTGAATACCCGCAAAAACGGTATGGCTATGTTGCTGCTCACCCTGCTGGGCTATGTGGCATCCATCGCCCTGTTCATTTACAGCATCACTCTGCTGAATGCAGACCGGATGCTTCTGGGCGTGCCGCTGCTGATTTTGTCCATTGCGTATTGGATCGCAGGCATTTTCCTGTTCTGCGGCCTTAAGGTGTTAAAGCCGCAGGAGGCGCTGGTGCTCACCCTGTTTGGTGATTACATCGGCACCCTGAAGGGACAGGGCTTTTACTGGGTGAACCCCTTCTGCACCGCCGTCAACCCTGCCGCCGGTACCCGCCTGAGCCAGAGCGGAGACGTGAACAGCAAGGAGAACAGCGTGGCTGCGCTGTTTGGCAATAACGGCCAGAATGCTCAGATGAGCGTCGAGTCCATGAGCAAAAAGATCTCCCTCAAGATGATGACCCTGAACAACTCCCGCCAGAAAATCAACGATTGTCTGGGTAATCCGGTGGAGATCGGCATTGCAGTCATCTGGCGCGTGACCGATACCGCCAAGGCTGTGTTCAACGTGGATAACTATAAGGAATACCTCTCCCTGCAGTGCGACAGCGCCCTGCGCAACGTGGTGCGGGTGTACCCCTATGATGTTTCTCCCAACGTGGACACCACCGGCGACGGCGTAGCCGATGAGGGCAGCCTGCGCGGCTCTTCTGAGGTGGTGGCTGCCCGCATCCGAGACGAGATCCAGAAGAACGTGGCAGAGGCAGGTATCGAGGTGGTGGAGGCCCGCATCACCTATCTGGCCTATGCACCGGAAATTGCAGCGGTCATGCTGCAGCGCCAGCAGGCCAGCGCCATCATTGACGCCCGCAAGATGATCGTGGACGGCGCTGTGGGCATGGTGGAAATGGCGCTGGATCGTCTGAACGAGAACAAGGTAGTGGAACTGGACGATGAGCGCAAGGCGGCAATGGTATCCAATCTGCTGGTGGTGCTGTGCGGCAACCGCGATGCCCAGCCCATCGTGAACAGCGGTAGCCTGTACTGATGGCCGAGCCGAAAAAACAGGTGCCCCTGCGCCTGAACGCCAAGCTCTACGATGCCCTTGCCGCTTGGGCAGAGGATGACTTCCGCTCGGTGAACGGGCAGATCGAATATCTGCTTACCGAGTGTGTGCGTCAGCGCAAAAAGAATGGGAAATATGTCTCCGACCAGCTGGATGTCCCGCCGGAGCTGGATCTCCATTGAAGAACCCGTGAAAAAACGTTTGGAGCGCGCCGCAGAGCACGCCAAACGCAAATTATTCACAAGGCCGCTGCACAAGACCGGTGCAGCGGCCTTGTGTTTGTCGGGGAAAAGCCGTGCCTTCCGGCGGGAAGCGGGGACAAATGAGCGCTGATTTGATATATCAATTGAGCGCGCAATGCTCCGGTATTTCGTCGAAAAAGGCGACCGAAGCTGCGGAAATGACTTGAAGAGACAGGAGAAGATGGACAGATATCTGGGCGAAAACGTTTCTTTTTTGGGCTTTTCCGGAAAAAAACTTGCCTAAAAGTTTGCAGCGTGCTAAACTAACAGCGGGGAATTGTTTTGCGTAAGCAGATAGGGGGATGAAGCTATGAAAATACTGGTTGTGGATGACGGTCAGCTTGCGATCAATTCGCTGATCCGCATCCTGTGCCGGGTGGCACCGGACTGTGACTATATCAGTGCCATGACGACTGACGATGCCCTGACGTGGATGCGGCAGGGCCCAATGGATGCTGCCTTTTTGAACCTGGAAATGCCGGGCATGAATGGCCTTGCCCTTGCCCGCATGATCCAGAAATTGCAGCCCCGCTGCAATATCATCGTGGTCACCGAGCACCCGGAGTATGCACTGGAAGCATTGCAGATCTTCGTCAGCGGTTTTCTGCTCAAGCCCGCCAACGAGGCGGACGTGCGCAATGTGCTGGAAAATCTGCGCTACCCGCCGGAAACGGCACCTGTGGGCATCAAGATCCAGTGCTTCGGCAACTTCGAGATCTTTGTGGGCGGACGTCCGCTCTCCTTCAAGCGCAGCAAAAGCAAGGAGCTGCTGGCCTACCTTGTGGACCGCAACGGCGCCACCTGTACCAACGGCGAGATGCTGGCTGTCCTGTGGGAGGATAAGCCCGACACCGCCTCGCTGCACAGCCATCTGCGCAATTTGATCTTTGACCTCAGCCATACGCTGGAGGATGCAGGGGTCAACGGGCTGCTGGTACGCGGCCGCAGCACCTTGGCGCTGGATACCAGCAAGGTGGACTGCGATTATTATAACTTCCTGCGGGGAGACCGCTCGGCTTTCAACGCCTACCGGGGCGAGTATATGACCCAGTATTCCTGGGCAGAGGTTACCCGCTCGGCGCTGCGCCAGCAGGCCGCAGCTACGCCCAAAAGCGGGTCTATTCCAAGCTATTACGTCCCGCCCACGGGCTTTTAAAACTGCATAAAACACCAAAGGCTGCTGCGCAAACGATGCGCAGCAGCCTTTATCATTCTCTTAAAATCGTTCCAGTTCCAGCAGATATTCCTTGATCTCCAGTCCCTCGGCGTAGCCGGTCAGGCTGCCGTCTGCGCCGATGACCCGGTGGCAAGGCACCACGATGCACAGCGGGTTGCGGTGGCAGGCGCTGCCCACGGCGCGGCTTGCCTTGGGTTTGCCCAGCGCCGCCGCCAGCTGGCCGTAGGTGCGCACCTCCCCGTAGGGAATCTTGTGCAGCTGCGCCCATACCGCCTGCTGAAAGGGCGTGCCCTTTGCTGCCAGCGGCAGGTCGAACTCCCGGCGCACCCCGGCAAAATATTCGTTCAGCTGCTCCTCTGCCTCCTGCAGCAGGGGCGTTTCCACCACCCTGCGTGGCAGCGGCTCCAGCTCCGGCGCACCGTCCGGGCAAAAATGTACCCCGCACAGTGCGTCGTTTTCCTCCTCCAGACAGATGGCACCAAGGATGCTGTTGATGTACCAGACGTTCAAAACCGGCCTCTTCCTTTCCTGTAAGAATGTGCTATACTGGTACTATCTTAACACAAAAATTTCCGTGAGGAAAGGGGCGTTTCAATTATGGTCAAGGCACTGGAAGACATCATTGCAAAAAGCAGCAGCATCGTCTTTTTCGGCGGCGCGGGCGTTTCTACGGAAAGCGGCATCCCGGATTTCCGCAGCGTGGACGGGCTGTACCACCAGAAATACGACTACCCGCCCGAAACCATCCTCAGCCATACCTTCTGGGAGGAAAACCCGGAGGAATTTTACCGTTTTTACCGCGACAAGCTGATCGTAAAGGGGGCAAAGCCCAACGCCGCCCATCTGCGGCTGGCAAAGCTGGAACAGCAGGGCAAGCTGCGGGCTGTGGTCACCCAGAACATTGACGGCCTGCATCAGGCGGCGGGCAGCAAAACGGTGTACGAGCTGCACGGCAGCACCTTGCGCAACTACTGCACCCGCTGCGGCAAGTTCTACGATGTGGATTTCATCGCAAACAGCACCGGCGTGCCCCGCTGTACCGAGTGTGGCGGCATCGTAAAGCCGGACGTGGTGCTTTACGAAGAGGGCTTGGACGAGGAGGTGCTGTCCGGCGCAGTGGATGCCATCCGCCATGCCGATACCCTTATCATCGGCGGCACCAGTCTGGTGGTGTACCCTGCCGCCGGGCTCATCCGGTATTTCCGGGGCGATAATTTGGTGGTCATCAACATGCAGCCCACCGGAGCGGATGCCTCTGCCGACCTGTGCATCGCAAAGCCCATCGGGCAGGTGCTGAGCGAGGACATCTCGCTGGACTGATTTTTGCACTGTAAGGCGCGCTGTTTCGCGCCGGTTCGCGCGCAGTTTTCCGTATGCTGATGGAAAGAACATCAGAACGGAGGAACTGCAAATGATCCAGGTATGTGACCCGCCGCGTCAGCGGCAGGTACGGCGGCTTTCCGCCGAGGAATTTTTTACATTGGTGCGCTGCGGTGGGGCGGGGTTTTACCGCCCCTGCTCCGAGGTGCTGCGGATGCTGACCGCAGGCGAGGCGTGGGGCACAGCCGGGGCAGCGCTGCTGGTGCTACCCCTTACCGCCGATACCGCCGCCGCAGCGGCACTGCGCAACTGGCTGGGACGTCGGCAGCTGGAGGGCGGCTGCCTGCTCACCCCGCCGGTAAATACCGGCGAGGAGCTGCCCGCCCGGCTGGTGGAAATTGCCGCAGCCCGGGCAGACCGGCTGCGCCGCAAGGGCACGGCATGGGCGGTGGTAGAGTGCACCGAAACGGCGGCAGCGCTGTTGCCGCTGTATTTTCGGCAGGGCTTCGGACTGCGGGCGCTGCGCCCGTTGGAAAGTCTTGCGCCCTGCTTTTTGCTGCGCACCGGCTGCGTGCCCGCCCGCACCGCGCCGGTGTGGGTGCCGCTGGAGGACAGGGTACAGCTGGCGCTGCTGCTGGCAAAGGGCTATGCTGCACTGGACAGCCGCCCCTACGGCGGCAGTCTTGCACTGGCGCTCTATCCGCTGAAAGAAACGGAATAACGTAAACCAGAGAGGGAATGGGAAATTATGAAGGCAGTGATTCTGGAAAGCTATGTGATGGAAGAAGGGGACTTGGACTGGTCCGGGGTAAAGGCACTGGTGCCGGACACCACCAGCTATGTGCGCACCGACTACGCCGACATCGCGCCCCGCATCGGGGATGCAGAACTGGTGCTCATCAACAAGTGCCGCATTGACGAGGCAATATTGGCGCAGTGCCCGAACCTCAAGTGGGTGGGCATCATCGCCACCGGTACGGATAATATCGACCTTGAAGCCTGCCGCCGCCATGGGGTGGCAGTGGCCAACGTGCCAGGGTACTCTACTTATAGCGTGGCCCAGATGACTTTTAGCCTGCTGCTGGCCATCTGCCAGTGCGCCCAGCGGTACGACCGGGCAGTAAAGGCCGGATACTGGCAGCTGGGCATCCCGGCAGAGTACGGTCTGCTGCCGCAGGTGGAGCTGCTGGGCAAGACCTTTGGCATCTACGGCTACGGCAGCATCGGCCGCCAGACCGCCCGCATTGCAAGGGCCTTTGGCATGGAGGTTCTGGTGTGCACCCGCACGGTGCGCCCGGAGTACGCCGCCGATGGGGTGGAGTTCGTGGACTTTGACACCCTGCTTGCCCGCAGCGATGTGCTCAGCCTGCACTGCCCGGCCACCCCGGAAACCCGCGGGCTGGTCAGCCGGGAAGCCCTTGCAAAAATGAAGCCCGGCGCTATTTTGCTGAACACTGCCCGGGGCGCACTGGTGGACGAGGAGGCCGTAGCCGATGCGCTGGAAAGCGGCAAGCTTGCCTTTTACGGTGCAGATGCTTTTGCCACCGAGCCGCTGCCGCCCCAAAGCCGGTTGCGCAGTCTGCCGGGCGCGGTGCTCACCCCGCATATCGCATGGACCACCAAGGAAGCATTGCAGCGGCTGATGGATATCACCACCGGCAACCTGCGCAGCTTTCTGGCCGGGAAAGGCGAGAATATCGTCAACCCTTGATTTTGGCAGGGCACTGTACTATACTGTTCCATGATTTCAGGCTCTCCCGGCAAAGGAACTGCCGTAAAAATAACGTATGCACAAGAGCATCCGGCAGCTTTGCCGCTGCTCTGAGGGAGGTAAAAATGAGTTACGCCATCGTATTCAGCAGCAAAACCGGCAACACCGCACTGCTGGCACAGACCCTGCAGGAGCAGCTGCCGCAGGCAGACTGCTGCTATTTCGGCGCACCGGACGCTGCCGCGCTGGCAGCAGACACCCTGTATGTGGGTTTCTGGACAGACAAGGGCAAGGCGGACGCCGACACGCTGGATTTCTTGCAGCAGCTGCACGGCAAGCGGGTGTTCCTGTTTGGCACCGCAGGCTTTGGCGGCAGTGCGCCCTACTTCGAAAAGATTCTTGCCGCCACCCGGAAGGCGCTGGACGGCAGCAACACCGTCATTGGCAGCTTTATGTGTCAGGGCAAAATGCCGGTGTCCGTCCGGCAGCGGTACGAGGCCATGAAGGCAAAGCCTTTGCACATCCCCAATCTGGATGCCCTGATCGAAAACTTCGATAAGGCGCTCTCCCACCCGGATGCCGCAGATCTGGAACAGCTGAAGCAGGCCGTAAAGTGAGTGAAAAAGAGCGACCGCACATTGTTTTGTGCGGTCGCTCTTTCTGTATAAGCTATATAGGACAAACGTTAGTCAATGGTGGTTTTGGTGCGCCCGATGCCGATGACGGCGGTGGAGATCTTTTTCCAGCTGTCGCAGCCGCACACGCCGTCCACCCGCAGGCTGGTGCGCTTCTGGTAGCCGCGCAGAGCCTGCTCGGTGCGGGCACCAAAGATGCCGTCGATACGGCTGCCGGTCTGGTAGCCAAGGGTGGAAAGCGCATCCTGCAAAATCATGACATAGCAGCCCCGGCTGCCCCGGCGCAGGGTGGGGTAACCGGCGGTGGTGCCGCTGCAGGCCGGGGTGCCGTAGCGGCGGTCAAAGTGCACCCATGTGGGGGTCTGGCTCAGCGGTTCCACATAGCCCCATGCGCCGCTAGCGCGGGCGGCGTTGTAAATGGCGGTGCGCTGGCGCTGTTCAAGGCTTTGCCCCACATCGAACGCTACCCCCGCATAGTGCTGGCTGCGGGTGCCGTGACCGCCCTCCCAGATGCGGCGGAAAGCATACCCCACCGGGATGCCCCTGCCGTATTTGCGGCGGGTCAGGTTCCACGCCTCCATGGCGGCAATGGTGGTCCACAGGGTAGGACTGGCCGATTTGCCCCGGAACTCCCGCAGCCGCAGGGTGGTCAGGGTGCTGTAAGGCATGGGGTCGTTCTCGTTCAGGTTTGCGTAGGTGTACACCTTGTTTTCGTAGGCGTCATAGATCAAAAGGCGTGCCATCCCTCATTCCTCCTTCTCGCAGCCGCAGGGGTCAGTACACTGGGCTTGCAAGGCGTGCCATGTTTCGCGGTACACGATGCCGTTTACCGGCTGCAGCCCCGCCTGCTGCTGGACAGCCCGCACGGCGGCAGCGTCTGACGCGCCAAAGCGGTTGTTATCGGCCACATAGTCCTCGCCGCAGGAAAGTTGTGCCCGGCGGTTGAGCCAGCACTCCACCTGTCCTACCTCCTGCCCGGCGCTGCCTTCGGCGATGGCGCGCCCCGGGTAAGCGGTGCCGGGAGGGGTGTCTCTATCGGGGTTCGGGGCATGGGCGGCCAGCTGCAAGCTCAGCGCCTCCACCGCCGTCCATGTGTCGGCATCGGCAATGCCGGTCTGCTCCAGCCCCAAAAGCTGCTGGGCGCTGCGGGTGGCTGTGGCAGTTTCGTCGGTATAACGGTCGGCAAGGGGCGGGGCTTCCACACTGGAAAAATAATAGGCGATGCGCAGCAAAAGCAGATTGTAATACAATACGATCTCGCCGCTGCTGCCCACCGTCAGCGGCGTGCCGGGGTAGGGCAGACGCTTTAAGGTGACCACCGGGCCGGAAGAGCGCAGCTGGCTGGCGCGGCCATAAAGGGAGTTCCATGTGGTGCGCCCCACTACGCCGTCCACGGTAAGCCCTGCAAACCGCTGGTACGCCCGCACCGCCCGCTCGGTATCTGCGCCGAACTTGCCGTCAATGCTTACCGGCGGGATACTGCTTTCGTAGGCACTCATGAGGTAGAGGTAAAACTGAAGTTCCCGCACCGGCGTGCCGGTGGAGCCGCTGCGCAGCACGCCCGGGTACTCGCCGGGGCGCAGGGAAGAGGAGAGCAGCCGGTTGGCGATATCGTTGTACACCTCGTACAGCTTTTGCCATGTGGTGCGCCCCACCACGCCGTCTGCTGTCAGCCCGAAGTACCGCTGAAAACGCCGAACAGCTGCCGCCGTGCCCGCGCCGAATTTTCCGTCCACGGTCACGCTTTCAAGGCTCGTGTACACGGTGCGTGCGATCTTCAGCCAGAACTGCACCAGCCGCACATTCTGCCCGGAGGAACCCTCCCGCAGCGGCGTGCCGGGGTAGGCGTTGGGGGTGCCGTTGTCGGACTGGATGCTCAAAAACTCGTCGTACAGTTCTTTCCAAGTGGTCTGGCCCACTATGCCGTCCACTGTAAGGCCGTATTTGCGTTGGAAGGCGCGTACCGCATTGGCGGTGGCGGTGCCGAATACGCCGTCCACCGTTACGGAGGGGATGGCGCTGTCGTACTGCGCCAGCGTGTTCAGCCAGAACTGTACCTGCTCCACCGCGCTGCCGGAAGCACCGGTGCTCAGCACCGTGCCGTTCCATGTGCCGTTGGACAGGGTGCCGGTGGAAGTCTCGCCCTCGCTGGTCAGCTCGGCGAGGTCCTTTACCGATACATAGATGTAGCTGATCTTGTACCATGTCTGCCGCCCCACTACGCCGTCGGCGGTCAGGTTGAACTGCTTCTGGAACGCCCGCACCGTGGCGGCCATTCGGCTGCCGAATACGCCGTCCACCGTCAGTTTGCCAAGGAAGGGGTAGTCCTTGGCGATGCGGTTCAGCTGCCGTTGCAGGGTGAAAACCGCCGCGCCGCGGCTGCCCTGCCGCAGCGGCGTGCCGGGGTAGCTTTGCGGGATAGAGCGGATATTTTTAGTGCGCACGATCTCGATGCTGCTGCCATAGTAGTAGCGCAAGATCTGCAAAGCGCTGCGCCCGTTGTTGGCCAGCGTCACCGTGCCCCACTGCTTGAGCCCTGGGCAGGTGACCGACTTGCCATCGCAGTACTCGGAATAATAGGGGTTCACCGTACCGCTTTTGCGCAGATAGGTGTTAAAGATGTCGTCCGTGATGCGCACCATCACCTCGAACACCGTGCGCCCGTGGACGTAGTACTGGTCGTAGCTGGTGGAGTTGGTGATGTTGAAGGTATAGCCCTTGCTGGGGTACCACTCGGTATAGATGCGGTTCAGCGCCAGCGAGATCTGGCAGTGGATGTTCGCCCGCAGTGCCTGCTCCGGCCATGTGGGATAGACCTCGCTGGAAGCAACGTTTGCGATATAGTCCCGGAAGGACACTGTCACGTTGCGGGCGGCAGCCGCCGGTTTGCCCAGATGCACCGTGATATTTTTGGGGATGACGACCTGCTCCAGCACCCGGGGCGTGCAGTGCTGCACCGGCTGCGGTCCGCTGCCGCCGCTGCCCGCAAACAAAGCGTGCGGCGGGATGATGATGGGCGCGTTCGGGATGTCCTTGCCTTCCTCCGTGTCGGGCAGCATCTGGGGCTGTGCAAGCGTTACCTGCCCGGCGAAGATCTGGATGCCTTCAATGCGCACGGTGCGGTAGCCGGGCTTTGCGGCGGTCAGGCTGACAATGGCGTAGGGGCGGGTGGTGTTGTCCTCGTCCAGCGAGAGGGCGCAGGCGGGGGCTTCAATGGGAATATCGGCGGCGCTGCCGGTGGCATCAGTGATGCAGTGCAGGGTAAAGCCGTCCCCCTGCACCGCAACGGTCACCCCCTCCACGGGGGCAGACTGGCGTGCCGCAAAGGTCTGGATGCGGAGAGTTCCGGTGTTTTTCATGGAGATACGCTCCTTTGCTGGTAAAAGTATGCTTCTGCCTCAGCGTATTCCGTCCGGCGCTCGGGCGTGCATGGCAACGCCCGACGTAAACAAAAAAGCCGCCCGAAGGCGGCAGGGGAGAAAAGCTTATCTGGATTATTTGGCGCTGTCCTTGGCAAGGGCGGCGTCAATATTTTTTTGCAGGGCGGCAAGGTTTTCTTCCTTGTCGATGCCGCCCAGCAGGGGCTGGCCCACAACGTTGCCGTCCCGGTCAAAAACGTAGGTGGTGGGGAAGGCCATGATGTTCAGCGCAAACTTGCCGGCGTCGCTGCCGGAGGCAAAGTAGATGTTGCGGTAGCTTGCGCCCGTTGCAGCCAGCAGTTTTTTGGCGGCATCAATGCCCTGCTGGTTGCCGTCTAGCGTCTCGGTGTTGATGCCGACAACCTCGCCGCCCTGTGCCTTGACCTTCTCGTTCAGGGCGTTCAGGTCGTCCAGTTCCTCTACGCAGGGCTTGCAGCCGTTGAACCAGAAGTTCACCACCGTAAAGGCGTTGCCCGCAAACAGGCTGTTGTCCACCGGGTTGCCCTCTAAATCGCTGCCCTCAAACTGGGGGAAGGCGGTGCCCTGTGCGGCAGCACCGGAAGCGGCCGCGTCCGCAGGGGCAAGAGCAGCAATTTGTTCCTCAATGGCACGGATCTTTTCCGCATCGGCGGTCAGGGTCTTGTACTCCTCGTCCGAGAATTGGTCCTTTGTCTTTTCCACGGCACTCAGCAGAAAATCGCCGTAGTTCGTGCTGAGGGTGGTCTCAGTCACGTTTTTGTCCATGGAGGAGAACACCTTCTCCCACAGGGCATCGTTTGCGGAAAGGATCTCGTTTTCCTCGGCCAGCAGCTGCTCCTCGGTCTTGCCTTCCGCTGCCGCAGAGGAAGCGGAAGAAGATGCAGTAGAGTCAGAGGACGCGCCCTGCCCGCAGGCGGCAAGGCTGAAGGCCAGCACAAGGCCAAGCAAAAGTGCGGTTACACGGTTAAGCTTCATGGTTTTACTCCTTTGTCGTTTCAGTGTTTGATTTGTCTCCCAACCCGAATTTATACTGAATGGCGTCCGTAGGGCAGGCTTTCATGCACATCCCGCAGCGGATACATTCGGCGTGGTTGGGGGCTTTGGTAATGTCTACGTCCATCTTGCAAGCCTTTGCACAGGCGCCGCAGGAGACGCATTTGTGGGTGTCTACGCGCATCTGGAACAGCGAGACCTTATTCAGCAGCGCATAGAACGCGCCCAGCGGGCACAGCCACTTGCAGAAGGGGCGATAGAACACCACGCTGCCCACAATGACTGCCAGCAGAATGCAGGCTTTCCATGTGAACAGCTTGCCCAGCGCGGCGCGGATGCCCGCATTGGTCAGGGAGAGGGGAATGGCGCCTTCCAGCACGCCCTGCGGGCAGAGATATTTGCAGAAGAACGGGTCGCCCATGCCCAGCTCGTTGACCGCCAGCAATGGCAGCAGCACCACCATGACCAGCAGCACCGCATACTTTAAATAGCGCAGCGGCTTTAACTTTTTGGTGGAAAGCTTGGGGGAGGGAATCTTGTGCAAAAGCTCTTGAAACCACCCGAACGGGCAGAGAAAGCCGCAGATGAACCGACCCAGCAGCACCCCGAAAAGGATCAGGATGCCGGTGATGTAGTAGGAAAAGCGGAATTTGGAAGAGCCTATCACCGCCTGAAATGCTCCCACCGGGCAGGCACCGGCAGCGCCCGGGCAGGAATAGCAGTTCAGCCCCGGCACGCAGACGTATTTTCCGCTGCCCTGATACAGCGTCCCTTTGGCAAAGTTGGGCAGATGAATGTTGGTCAAAAGGGTCGCCCCGGCCTGTATAAAGCCCCGGAACCGGGCAAGGGGATTTAGTTTTTTCTTATCCAATGCCTACACACTCCATACACAGCCGGATGGCCTTTGAAAATACGGTGTCTGCCTCGCCCCGCCATACGCCGAACAGCAGCATCAGCACCCCGGCGGCAAGCAAAAGCAGCTGCGCCTGTTTTTTTGTCATGAACATCATAGCCTCCTGTTGTTTGATGGCACCAGTATACAC
>ERZ856578.2513-NODE-2513-length-30100-cov-3.771242_pt1 | contig 30100 bp, 25 predicted proteins | sample MGYA00514384_ERZ856578 | MGnify/ENA primary metagenome ERZ856578 (study PRJEB29103, sample SAMN06111958) | human gut metagenome | biome: human gut; feature: ankylosing spondylitis patient; material: healthy_person | host: Homo sapiens | place: China:Hangzhou... | reverse complement strand
AGGCAGCCGTGGAGGTCGCACGAGCCTGCAGCCCCGCGCCCGCTTCAGCGAACGTTTCCCGGCAAGGCCCGGGGAACGCAGGGGAGGCACAGGGGAAAGCGTTGCGACTCACGGAGAGAGGCGCAGCTTTGGCGAGAAAGCAGGTCATGGACGCGGCGAGGACGCTCGAGGCTTGAGGCCTCGTCATCACCAGGACAAGTTCCAGGGCGCGCGTGACTTCCGCTTCTGATCGATCTGTGAAACTCATGGTTCCCCATTTTGACTCCTTGTTCTTTTTTGTAGATATCGCGAATCCAGTGGAAGTTTGTCTTTTATTTTTTATTTAAAAAATAGAAAATTTATTTTGTATATTGACATTTCTGCACAAAGATATAATATATAAGCTATAAATTGTGAATTGATTCACAATTTGTCAGGCGGCTGTATCAGGCTCCTCTCTTCCAACCGTGTCAACACGTGTACTGCCGGAAAAACGGGATCAGCGCACGCATCTGTGCCACCCGTTTTTCGATACAGCGGCCGAACGGTATGAAATGCGATTTTGCATCCATGGATGCTTCCCTTTTTCTTCATTTTACTTTTTCCCTCTCATTTTCTATCTGTCACACGAAAAAACAGCCAATGTTTTCCATTGGCTGTTTTTTCGTTTTATACAATTTTTCAAGCGTCCCCTATTGCATATTGCACAAATTCTTTTTATAATAAGTTGATATTTTAGAGAGAAGGTTTTTGCATGCTTACCAGCTTCCTTACCGTCAGCCAGCAGGTCGTCATTTTGTTTCTTCTGATCGGAGTCGGTTTTGTCTGCGGAAAAACAAAATTTTTGGCGGACACCGCCGTCACCGGTATGACGGATTTCGTGCTCTATATCGTCACCCCCTGCGTGATGATCCAATCCCTGCAGCGCGAATTTGACGCCGCTCTCGCGGGCGCTTTTCTGCAGGCTGTCCTCTTTGCCGTCGTCACAACCTTTATCGGCTATTTTCTCGCCCGCGCGACACTGCACGACCAGCAGCCCGAGCGCGAGAGTGTGTACCGTTTCGCTGCCATTTTTTCCAACTGCGGCTTTATGGCCCTTCCTCTGGAAGGCGCCCTGCTGGGGCCAGACGGCATGTTTTTCGGCGCGGCTTTTCTGGCAGTATTCAATATTATGAACTGGACGCTGGGCCTGTATATGATGAGCCGGAACCGACAGCTGCTGTCCCTGCGCAAGCTGATTACCAATCCGGGCATCATCGGCGTCACGATCGGCGTGATCCTGTTTTTCACCTCCTCCACTCTGCCCTCGCTAATCAACGCCCCCGTCGATTACTTGGCCGCGTTGAATACCCCCATTCCGATGGTCGTCATTGGTTACCACCTGTCTCATGCAAAGCTCTCCGTCGTTTTCCGGGATTTCCGGGCTTGGCTTACCATTGCTGAACGGCTTGTCATCCTGCCGCTGATCGGTCTGGGACTAGGCATCGCAACCGGTATGAACGCCATGGCTCTCATTGCCTGCATGGTCGCTCTGTGTGCCCCGGTAGCCGCAATCTGCACCATGTTCTCCGTGATTTACGGACAGGACTCAGAATTGTCCGTTGCCTTGGTATCCCTGAGCACGTTGCTCTCTATTCTCACCATGCCGGTCATCATCGTCCTCACGCAGACGATAGTGTCTCTGCCTTAAATCTGCCACTATCTATAGAAAAAGCCGAAGCTACGGACGGTTGGTCCGCGGCTTCGGCTTTTTCTCTGTTTGGATCCCACTCAGCGATCGCAAAACGCCCGCATCGTTTCCAGCTCGCTGTCCTCTCTGGAATAACGGGAGACACCGCACAGCACCCAGCCTTTCCCTTTCCGGCACAACTCGGCAAAGGTATAGCAGCAGTACTCCTGCGCCCGTTCAGCGCGAAATGCTTCTTCTTCCCGGAGATACACCTTGCAGTTCTTATCATTCTGGATCTGAACAAATACGTTGTCCACATCCGTCAGATGCTGATCGAGCACATTGGCTCCGCCGATGTTCATAAAGAACACGATGCGCCGCACACTTTCGGGCAGTTCCTTTAGGCGGACGCGGAGATCCTCGTCGCTGCCGCCGCCAAAGCCGGAGCGGTCGTCCTTGCTTAACAACACCGCGCCGCTCCTGTCGGCTCCACAACCTCCGGGGCCATGATGAAACACCAATTCCGCTTCCTGCGTATCGTGTTCCACAATAGCTGCCAGGTTCAAATCGTATCCCTTTTCAGAAATACCAATTACAGCTGCCGCTACCTGACCTTCGATCTTCTCTTTCAGTCCGCCGCGCTTCATGTCCCAGCCCAGCTGCACATGAACGACGGCGTCTTCCTCGACCTCCACTTCAAACGAATTCTCCAATCTCAATACCTTATCCATCATCACCGCTCCTTTTGCTTTTTGCGTCTTTTTCCTCTTCATTGTATCAATTTCTATCCCCAAAAGCAACCGATTCACTCGAAAATACCCTTTTGTTTTTCAAAAGAGACAAATCTCATTCTTTTTCTGAAATCCGCAGCAGAAGTCCTTCACAGCCCGCCTTGATATCGCGGTATGTCGCCTCGAAATCACCGGTATACCAAGGATCTGCCACATCACCGGCCTGCCCCGTGAAATCCAACAGGCGAAATATTTTTCCCTCCGGATCGCCGCCGCAAATGCGGTACATATTGCGCAGGTTGGCGCTATCCATACCAATGAGATAATCGTATCGGTTATAGTCTTCCCTTGTCATCTGACGAGCCGTCTTTCCTGCACAGGAAATTCCCAGACGGCCCAAGATTGACCGAGTTCCCCAGTGCACGCCGTTGCCAATTTCCTCCGTGCTGGTGGCAGCAGAGGCAATGTCAAATTGCTCCGCTTTCCCTTCCTGTTTCACTAAATCTTTCATGAAAAACTCCGCCATTGGGCTGCGGCAAATATTGCCATGGCAGACGAAAAGTATTCTTACCATCTTTTTATAACTCCTCATAAGTCCTGTATTTCTTCTCAAATGCTTGATATTACAGGATTTTTCGCATTTTTCATGCAACCTGAGCTTCCGCCTGTTTTGAAGATATCTTCTCGAATCTTCTCATGATTTCTCATGTTTTTTCCTGCAATATTGGTAAAGGCGTTGGTAAAGAAAGTCGCTTTACCAACGGGCAATTTTAAACGTTCGCCACACGCAGCAGTTCATCTTTGGCGTCATCAAACTTCACATGGGTGTAGGTATTCAGCGTTACGCTGATGTCTGCATGACCCATGATGTACTGCAATGTCTTGGGGTTCATCCCGGATTTTGCCATATTGGAACAGAAGGTGTGCCTGCACACATGAGGAGTTACCTTCGGCATCTGGATGCGGTAAATCTTGTTATACTTTTGGACGATATGTTCCAGGTACTTTTCCCAATGAAGTGCCACCATGGGCATATCGTTCTTGTCCAGAAACAGAAAACCAGCGTATCCATCCACCATTGGCTCCGCTTTTGGGTGGGCTCGGTTGGCAATGATCCGGCGGAAACAGGAGGCCACCTCCTCGGTCATCGGAACATAGCGGATACCGCTTTCTGTCTTTGGCTGCTGGATTACATACTCCATCTGTGATGTCCTCTGTAACTGATGATCCACCTTGATACGCATTTCCTCAAACTCAATATCCTGAATCGTCAGCCCACAGAATTCCGAGATACGAAGCCCTGTATAAAAGAGAATATAAATTCCATCATAGTATCTGCTGAAATGCTTATCCTCTTTGATAAACTTCAGAAGATCCCGCTCTTGTTTCCGGCTGATAGCTTCTCTAGTCACGGAGTCATTGACGACTACTGATGCCAACTCAAACCCGAATGGATTTTTGCGAATCAGGTCATCATCCACAGCCATCTGGAATGCCGGTCTCAGAACGCCTCTAATCGAATGAATCGAGCTATACCCTCTGCCATCTACCTGCTGGAGTTTAATCAGCCATGCTTTGGCATCCGATAAGCGCACCTTGTCAATGCGCTGCCTGCCAAACGCCTCTTTTTTCAAGATGTTGATTACCGTCTTGTATCCTGCAACCGTATTATGGCGAACACCGGTTTTCAGAGACACATACTTTTCCACCAGTTCCAAAACCGTGAGCTTTCCACCGTTGGTTACGATGTGATCGAACAGATCAGCTTCAATCTGCTTTTCCTTTTCTCTCAGGGAAGGCTCTCGCTTTTTTCCCTTGGGCATAGGATCATTTTTATCCAGCTGCCAACTGTACACATTTTGTTCTTTGCCATCCTCGTCCAGATAGCGGAACCGATACCTCCCATCCTTGCGCTGATACTCGCCTTCTCGCAAAATCCGATTGCGATTGTCTCGTCTTTTTTCACTCATTGAAATCTCTCCTCTAAAAGAAAGGAGAGCCAGACTTGCACTCTTATCATAGCACAAGTTTGGCTCTCCGTATAGCTTTGCCATGAAAGAATGGCAATCTGCCATCGACTTTTTGAAAGGCTATTATACAGCAGTGGCCTGATCCAGATACCTCTCAAATTTCTCCCGTTTGATCAAAGCACGGTTTCCATTCATCACATAAAAATCCTCGTTGGGATGCTCATCAATCAGCATCCGCAACTTTCCCTCTCCGATATGATAATATCCGGCGGCTTCCTCAATGGTCAGGGTATAGCGCCGCCAGACCGGAATATCCAAACACTTCTTACTGCAAGTCATTGTCTTTTCATTTCCCATAGGCTACCTCCATAGATCAGAAAAGCCAGACAAAGGGCATCGGCAACGAAGTCCGGCAACGGACTCCGAAAAACCTGCAACCTATCGTCTGACCATCGTTTCTTACTTTTCAAATTTTCTTGTGAAATCTCGTTGCTTTCGTTGTCAGAGAACAAATACCCCCAAAAAAGTCTTGCTTTACGGGCATTTATCGTATCTACACCCCCACTTTTGCGGCAACAAAGTCAGCAACCAGGCGACAATCTACTGGGCAACAAGCCCCGTAAATCACGCAATCCACTCCTTTGGCAGCTCCAGCTGACGGACTTCTTCCTCGCTCAGCTCCACAAATCTATCTTCGTTGTCGGGCAGTTCGTTGCCGGAAATCTCTCGTTCCCAGCCACGCTGCCGCCCATAGCCCGCAAACATCCGGGGGTTAGAGAAAGGCTTCCAGCCGGTCACCACCGTGTTCATGATCTCGTTGATGTTGTGCAGCTGCCAACGCTTCGGCTCCTCAAAGGCGTGTCCCAACGCTTCCTTGAACAGCTGTTTGGAGCAAACTACATTGCCAGTGTAGTGTTCCAGGAACCCCTGGATCTGCCCAGCCTCGGTGTCCTCCGGCATGAAGTCCTTCTGGACTTCCACCAACTGCTTTTGAATCTCCTTTGAAAATTTCATGGAATACTCGCCGCTGCGGTAAATGGTCATAGCCTCCGCCCATACCTGCAACAAATATTCCCTGGAAGCGGCTTCGTCCTCCAGAATGTGAACCTCCGCTTTCTCAGGGTAAATCATCACTGGCAGGAACCGGCGGTTTCCGGCTCGGTCAAGGGGTAGGAAATCCAGCGTGTTGGAGGAACCACCGAACACACACTGCCTTAGACGGTCTTTGGGCTGGGTCTCATAAGGGGTGCGGTAGGTTTCCTTTTGGCGGCTGATAAAGGAGCGAATTTCCTCGATGCTCTTGGCGTTGCTGGTGGCCAGCATCTCCGACATCTCGATGATCCAGTGGCCTTGCAGCTTGGCAAACACCTTGTCATCATCCAGCTTTTTCAGGTCATCGGAGAACCACTCATCTTGTATAGCCAGGAATCGAAAGAAGGTGGACTTTCCGGCTCCCTGGCCGCCCACCAGACAGAGCAGCTCCTCATATTTGGAACCTGGATGGAACACCCGGCGGATGGCTCCCAGCAGGAAGTGCTTGAGCATTTCTTCCACATAGTCGCTCTCGTCTGCCCCTAAAAAGTGATGCAGACAGGAGCGTATCCGGGGCTTGCCGTCCCACACCAAACTGTTTAGCACATTCTGAATGGGGTGATAGCAGTTTTCGTTTGCTACGATGGAGAGCGCCGCCATCAGCTTCTTTTCACTAGTCAAACCGTAGTTCTGCTCAAAGTAAAGGAGCAGATATTTGACATCGGTATCGGTCAAGGCGCTGGTGCTTCTGCGCCAACCCAGATCCCGCACAATGTCTATACGGTCGGTCAGCAGATTTAGCCGGATTGCGCCCCGCAAAAGCGGATCTTGGCAAAACACCGTGCGGCAATTTCCAATGGTGTTGGCCGATTGTCCTTTCTCGGTGACGGAGAGATTTTCCCACACCTGCTCAACGGTCAATTCTGCGCTTTCGGTCTGCTGGGTGACTGGCACTAAACTCTGAGTTTCGCTGTTCAATGTTTCTCACCTCCTCAAGGGAAAGACACCTGATTTGTATGCAAAATCAGATGCCTCACAGCTCCATATCCTGTTTTTTCTGCTGCTTTTTCCGGTTGGATTCTCTCTGTGCGCTATCCTGCTTGGCTTTTTTCAGGAAAGCAAGAATGGATTCCTTGGCCTTTTCCTGAATCTGATGTTTGCCAGCCTGCTTGACCTCCGGCTGCATCAGCTTCTTCTGGATTTTTGTCAGCGCAGACTGCATGGCATTTTTGATTTTGGAGATCACTCCATCCAACCGGGCAGCGGCATACTCACGCTCTTTTTGTGGCGCTTTCCGTTCCGGCGAGAGTACCCACTTTTTTGCTTCCTCCACCAACCGGATGTCCTCATTATGGGTTTCCTGCCGGACAGTATCGGTGACAACCTCCACCGCCTTGTCATAGGCAATATCCGAAACTTCCTCCACCAGTGTTTCCACATCCTCAATTTTCAGGGTCAGCTTCTCCAGCTTCTGTTCCTGCGCCGCCAGCTGCTCCTTTTGCTTCATCAGGATATAGTCCTGTTTCTCCAGATACGCCCGCCCACCATAGGACGGCTCCTGCTCCAGATGCACCCCATGCTTGCGGCTGATGTCAAAGAGCAGCGTGCGGCATACTGCATCAAATGTTTGCTTGCGGTTGTTGTGTTTGCCCTTGGGCTTACTCGGATCAGGCAACTCAAAGCCCAGTTCCTCCAGCGCCTTTTCCTGCTGGGGGCACAATTCCCCATACCGGTTTTTGCAGTCAAACACATGGCGCTCATGGATGTGGGGCGTACCCTCATCCAGATGCAGCGCCCAGTCCAGAATGTGGATATGGGAGCCAAAGCGCCGTTCAAACTCCTCATAAAATTCGCTGACAATGAGCGCCAGCGTACCCGGTGGAACGGATTCTTCCATGGTGCCAATCTGATAAATGCTTTCCTCCGGACAGGTCTTGTTGTTTTTCAAAAGATCTTCTACGGTACGGTTGCGCTCGGTGTGCCGGGTTTTCTCGTTCCGGGCATTCTGGGCATCCACATGGTCGGAATAATGCTCGTAGTAATACATCCGCTCAATTTCTTCAAAGCTGAAATCCGACTGCTCTGGTTTCTCCCGAAGTTCCGGGGTAGTGAATCCACGGTAGCAATCCCAGTACACATTTTTTCTGGCTCGCTGGGCATCAATGTGTTCGCTGTTCTCCACATCAAACCTGCGATCATTGTGCCGGGGATTATAGGTGCCATGCTTGCCGGAGCGTCCGTTGTGCCGTGTCAGTTTCAATTTTCATCCCTCCATTCTCCGTTGATTTTTCCCGAAGGGGAGCAGCGGCGAAGCCGCCAAACCTGCGGATTTCTGCGTCAGGTAATACCCAGTATGAGTTGACGCAAAGCATCAACTCTCCCTGGGCAAGGCGTTTCACCCTTGACCCGATGGGGCTGGCTGCCCTCAACCTGCCAATGGGCTTTGCCCCTTGACCCCAACAGGGCGCTGCGCCCCTGTACCCAGCACAAAGGGCTTGCCGCCCTCTGTACTCCTACCCGGAGAAGCCGACTTTCACCGCTTGTGCGGTTTCTGTCAGCTCCTCCGGCTCTGAATGCTCCTTTTGTCGCATTTCCCGGCATGGGGGATACTGGGGTATCACGATACCAATTCACCGCAAAAATACCGGGTGTAGACCCGTCATTTTCCTGTGAATTGACCCGATTTCAGGCGCTCTCCTTGTCCGTCCGCAAGACCTGAAATCCGTGCTGTTTGGCGTACTCTCTGGCAGCAGTCAGCCTTTCTTCGCTGTACGGCGGCACCAGACGGATGGACAGTCGGGACTTGTCCATCACATAGGTCACGCTGCCCTCAGTGGTGCTGCGCTCCAACCGGCACAGCTGGGGATACTTGCGGCTGAACTCGGCCAACCTGCGCTTCAGATCGGCGTTGAAGGTGTAGATACTGGCGGTGTCCTCCGCCTCGTTCCAGTTAATGATGGTTTCTTTCTCATACTTAGACAGCTTCGTCATACAAATCCTCCTCATAGTCGGTGTTTTCCTTTAACAAACGCAGGCGGCGCTTGGCACGGTAATACTCGTCCATCTCCGCACGGAGCTGATGATAAAAGCCGGTGTACCAGCTTTCTGCTATCTCCGTTTCCATCTTCCGGGCCAGCTCCAGCATCCGGTGCTTGGCCTGCGGGTCAACGGTCAGGGCAGTCAGCCATTTCAGCCGTGTCACCGTGTTGTGGTGGTTGGGACAGGCAAAGGCATACAACACTTTCTTTTCCTTCATACTTAACTTCATAAAATCAACCTCCTAAAAGTTTATTTTCATGTGTCAGTTGCCGGTTTGCCTGCAATCGCTCCTGCTCGGATTTTCCCCAGCGTATTGTCCTTCTTGGTGCGCTCCTGTCATGGCATCACTTCCCCAAAGGTCATACCCCTTGCAGCCGGTCATTCAATTTTCAAGGTTCTATGTCTCCTGACAAAACTCATTTTACCGAAAAAACAGGCCCTCTCCCGTATGTCCAAAACGATGGAAAACGGCTCGAAATTAGCATATTTCCACGCTTATGGAATCATGGTATAATGGTTAAAAACAGAAGGATTTTCCTGATGAGAGGGGGAATGTGGATGCACACGAAGCTGTCTATCCCGGAGCGTTTGAAGGACTTGCGAGTGGTGGACAAGCACTTAACCCTGGAGCAGTTGGCCGAACAGACCGGGCTTTCCAAATCTGCTCTCAGCAAATATGAGAGCGACGATTATAAGGACATCAGCCCGTTTGCCATCGCTACGCTGGCGGAATTTTACGGGGTATCCACCGATTACCTGATGGGGTTGTCGGAAAACAAAAATCACCCAAACACAGAGCTTCAAGCCCTGCATTTGAGTGATGATATGGTTACATTATTGAGCAGCGGGAAAATTAACAATCGGTTGCTGTGTGAGATTGCCACACATGAGAATTTCCAGCGGCTGATGACGGATATTGAGATTTTTGTTGACAGAATTGCTGATATGCGGATTGCCCAGATGAATCTGGTGCTGGAGGCCACCCGGCAGGAAGTAATCCGCAGCCATGCACCAGGGGATAACGACCTTTATGTCCGCACGCTGGAGCTGGGACAGGTGCAGGAGAGCGACTTTTTCAGCCACACGATTCATGATGATCTGGACAGCATCGTTCAGGATATTCGTCAGGCTCATGTCGCCGACCGTACCACCGCCGATCCACAGCCGTCTTTCACGGAGGTCAAGGAAAAGTTTGACCGTGCCATGCAGCTGGGCAGTAATGAGGAACGGGTGATTCATGAGTTCTGCGATCAGATGCAGATTCCTTTCGACAAGATTGCGTCAGAGGATTTCTCAGCATTTATGCGGATACTGAGCCTGTCCAAGTTGCTGAAGAATCCAAACAATATGAGGGGGAAGGCTCGCCCACAGGCACACCATGGGACAAAAAAGAAAAAACGTAGATAGCAGAGAAGACCGCTGTCCGTTGAGGATAGCGGCCTTCTCGTTTGCCTTAAGTATTGTTCTTTAAATCATATGCACATAGGAGTTTTCGATAGTCTGTTGAACGCTTATCCGGGAAATTTCTAAGGTAAGTCTCAACTTGCCTCAAATCCATTTGACCTGACATAATGGAACAAATCATCTCTAATGTTCTATAAGTCCGAGGGATTTGTGGATCGTCGATCACTGCTTGGGGACTATCGTGGTTTCCACAGCATGCAGAAGGCGTTTCTGCAATAAGAGTGTTAATTTTAGCTTGTTGTTGTTGCTTTAAATCTTCACTCCTATCAATGTCGGGACATATTAGAGAAAAAGCATATATTGGGAAGTACTGTGAAGATTGAATTCTTTGCTTATTTAAGAGATACAACAACTGAGAGTTAGATTCTTCAATAATCTGAAAATAATTTGCCATCATTTCAGAAGTTGTCAAAAATTCATATTTGATGGTCCTCTTAGAACCTACAACAAGTATTTTATCAGAATTTTCTAGTTCGTCTAAATCCTCAGTAATTGAAACTTCAATAGAACCGCCCTCACATATTTCTCGAACTACAGTTTGCACTTTTCGAATATCCATAGCAGAAACTGGTAAAAACAGATTGGCCAATGCTTGGTATACAGCAATAAAATTATCTGTTTTCAACTTGTTTATACGAATGGTTTCGAATCCTTCAATGTCTATGTCATGCTCTGTAACTTCCGTGCTTTCTGCCCCCTGCTCGTATTCGATCAAAAGGAAGTTGTCCCGTATTTTTTTGGCTTCATCTGAACTATAATCCACATAAGAAAAGATGGTCCTAAGAATATCCTTAATATTTTTATCACCGATATTATACCCAATAAAAATAATCGGATTATGGATGAATAAAGAAAGCAATTGTGCACGAATCAGTTCATATTTTCGATTGAATTCTTCGTAATCGCTTTCGGTGATAATGATTTTGTCTGGTTGTGATACACAACCGTGTATTTTATATACAGAACCGTAAGGATTACTGAGCAAAATACTGTTTCCTACGAGCGGGTTAAATCCAAATAATTGCTCAATCATAGTATCATAGTTGGTTGTAATTACAGAGCTTATATTTTTGCGAGCTTTTTTGAACTCGGCAATTTCAGGCAATGCAGAATCCTTTATAGTGGATTCTCTCAACAAGTCAGCCAAATATAGTTTGAATCTACTGATATTAATTCCCTTTTCCATGTTTGCATAAAAAAGGTCGTTAATATGCTCAAATTTCCCATGACGGTTCTCTTTGAGATGCTGATTAAAGTCTTTTTCCAGTTGTGTGGCAATCTGGTCAAAAGCATAGCCGGTGGGATACATATGCTCGGCTTTGATATCAAGATAGTACTCTGGGTCAGGGTTGAACTCTGAAGCTACTTTTTTCAGCAAAGAATCCCAACTATATGAATTTTCCAAATATCGCAAACTTAACCCGGTACCAACAAACAGTACAGGATGATTGTGATAATTTGAAATAAACTCCTGTATGTTCACTATACATCTCCTCCCGATTTACTTCGTTATTCCATCGGTTTAATCATAGACTCGATGAAGGCAATTTCTTCTTTCGTCAAGGCATACTTCTCATACAACTCGGCATCTGTCCAAGGTTTGGAAAAGTCCTGCATTGGAACAAAACGGTATGTTTTGCTCGGTGCATGCTGAGAAATCTTTATTGACAAAACAAGGGAACGGAAAAATTTGCTTTTCAGGTAAATAATAAAATTTCGTGCTTCTTCTTCACTGCTAAAAGACGCATACAAATATGATTGCGAACAGATGGAATTAGCTCCACCGAACTCTGGAACACCCAGGATTTGGTGCGGAAAAGTTTCTCCGGCCCCGTATGCTTCTGGAATGAACACTTTTATTGCGTCAATATCTCCGCTATTTTTAGTGATTTTCGTTCTGTTAACATATCCTATTTTTCTTTCGGAGCTTTCAATATAAAATAGTCTCGTATTATGTTCATTGCTTTTCTCATCATACAAGTCGATAGAATTTTTCTTGCTACCTTTGGGATTGGTTGGAATCCCGAACGGGGTATCGCCCGAAATAATCTCGCTAACAGTTCTGGGGTTTTGCGCCATTACTTTCTTCACAATATTAGCAAGTATCGGCTCACGAATCAAAACATCAAAATCATTTAGATTTCGCATAATTGTTGTAGGTGTCCCATTTTTTACGAGCGTATACTCACACTCACCAGAATACCCTTCTTGGGACAAGAAATAGCATAGGCCACCCTTGATTTCCACAGATGGGAATATATCATGAGAATCAGAAAAGACAAACATTTTGCTGATTCCTCCATCCGCAAGCATGTCATGTCGGAATTCAGCTAAAAGATTCTCCCGTCCACCAGAAAACCACCTTGAAGGAATGATCAAAGAAGTATAGTCAGCCTGTAGCTTCTGTGCAGACGAAACAAAATATTGATAAATTGGTGCATCATTGGTACCGCCAGAACCACCGGAAAGCTGATACGGCGGATTACCTACTACGGCATCAAATTTCATGGCTTTCACCCCTTCCTGCTTCCAATAGCTGGGCTTCAAAACCCGGTCAACAAACTGCCGGGGCTTATTCTTCATCATGTTGATCAGGTCATCAAAATAATGAGCATTCACCGGAATCTTCCGATATCCGGCCAGTGTGCGCCGGGTGATCTGCTTGGCCATCTTTGTCTTGCAAATCACAAACACATTTTCCCGCACAGTCGCATCCCAAAGCTGCTGCAATTTAGCATCATCCAGTTCTTCTTCAGAACAGGCAGCGCACCGGCTGCGGAAAATGCTGTATGTTACATACAAGGGATACAGGCCGGTTTTAGAGTTAATTTCCAGCACACGGGCACCTGCGTTTGCAAAGGTATCGGCGGTCACTTTACCGCGATCCACAAAGCGGGGCTTGTCCATCATCTGCTCGTGAGCTTCGTCGTAGAAGTCATAGCCGCCCAGGCAGTCGCTCATGTGCATATTCACTACCCGCCACGGGGTCAGAACGGTTTCCTTGTCTGGGTTTTTGAAGCAGGCAAACAGTTGTGCAATTTTCTTGACCCGCTCCGTGGGGGAAAGCTCATCGGCGCTGAGAACCGTGGTGCGAATCCGGCGACCAGCAGCCACAAAGATTTCCGGGTCATAGTATTTGATGAAACTTTTGAACATCTCTTTGGTGACACCGGAGGGCATAAATTCTTCCCAGGAGGAATTGTCCACGATGTCCACCAACTTTTCCATGGTGATATCCTCGTCAATGGGAATATCAGCGCCGTAAATCAGCAACGGTATACGGATAGAAATACCACGCAGGATGGAAATCGCATTATTTTTGAGCTTCTGCTTTTCCTTCATCTCCTGCAAACGCTTTTCTTCATCCGGCGTGCGCTCCCGCTTGGACTTTTTCTCGATCCGGCCCAGTTCTTCGTATTCTTCATCGGTAAATCCCTGGGCGTTGATGTCGATTTCTTTGGCCTTAGGTGCTGCCTTGGATGTGCCGACAATCTTCTTTAGGTTATTGAACTTCTCGATATCAAGTTCTTCCAGGCGCAGTAACTCATCGTTATATAGATTGGTGTCATCAAAACCGTTCTGTACGGCCCGTTCCGCATAGGCCCGCTTCAGCTGCTGGAGCAGGCGATTGGTGTCATAGGCTTTCATCACCGTGCCATCCACCGCAATGACCGGGCAATAGTTCAAAAACTCGCCCATGATTCGACGGTCGGATTCATTAGCCTTGCCCGCTTTGGTGGACAGCGCCGCAGATTCCGCTACCATTTTCAAGGTACGGTCGGGGGCAAAGTCGAACACATAGCAACAGCGTTTAATTTTGCCATCCTTGTTGCAGGGTGACTGTACCCGGAAGATGGTTTGCAGATAGTTGGCGGCAGAAGTGGAGAACGATCCGGCCAGCATAAACACAGCCGTCCACTCCGGCACCGTGACCCCGGTGGTCAGCTTGCCGCAGGAAAGGGTGATGGTGTAGCCATCGGGTCCGGCGCCGTTGATAGCCTGCCGCACCTTCTGGAGCGCATCTTCAGAGCGTTCCTCTTCATCACCGTCACCGGCCACATTGACAATATCAAATGCACCACAGCCAAAGACCGGATGCTTCTTCATCAGCTTGCTCAGGGCCTTAGCCTCTTTGACGCCGGGAACCATCCAAAGGGCATGGCGGAACAGGTTGCGGTATTCTTCGTTGGTATAAGGATAGTGGCTGTCCGGGTCGTCTTTTGTAATCAGGTTCAAAAAGCTCCAAACATCGCTTTCGTGGACGAAATCGCCCACCTGTGCAGTAGCTGGCATGGCCTTGTGGTCGTGCTTGATATCACCAGTCCAGACACGGAAAAACTCCCGGAAATTGAACGCCTTGTCCTCCAGCTCCACATAGCTTTTATCGGTCAGGATTTTACCCAGGTCGTAGGTGTAGATTTTTAGCTCCGGCAACTCGTCATAGGGATTGGAATCTCCAAAGTGCAGCTCGTCCCACTGTGCTTTGCGCTGCTGCTCCATCACATAATCCCAGGTGTAGATGTTATCGTCAAATTCCTTGAGAATATTGAACGGCGTACCGGACAGGGCAAGAAACTTGGTATCGTAGCCGTTTCCTTCCTTGACCAGATTTTTAATGACATCATCGCCCAGGGCGGTAGTGGTTCCTTCGTGGGCCTCATCCACGATGACCAGATCCCAGTCCAGTGAGAACACTACATCGTTCTTATCGAATTTGCCTCCAATGGTGGAAGAACCACGCAGATCCTGAATAGATGCAAAATAGACAAACTTTTTGCCGCTCTTAAGCAGATCTTCGATGGTAGCCCCGTGACCCTTGGAGCCGTAGGTGTAATCATCGGTATCATAGAAGATCTTCTGAAAATCCTCATACCAGCCATCGTCCACCACAGGGCGGTGAGTAACAATAATGGTCTTGACAAAGCCAGACTTCTTAACCACCTGAAGGGCAGAAAGGGTTTTACCGAAACGCATCTTTGCGTTCCAGAGCATTCGGCTTCCCGTTTTGAACTGCTTCAGCGTTTTCTCGATGGCTTCTTCCTGCTCCGGGCGGAACACGATGGGAGTAAACCCTGTACCTGCCCCCATGCCGGACAGGTTAGGCTGGCACTTCTTCACAGCTTCGATAGCCTTTTGGACGGTGGCCAGATCGACCTCAAACCATTCTCTGCTGGTAGAGTTTTTCAGCTTTTTCTTGGGAATACCGGAGTTCTCCAGCACCCGGTGTACATCATGGTCCCGGAAAGCTTTCAGCACCTGCTGTCCATCCTTGCCTCTAATAAGACGGACAGCCAACTCGGTATGTAGCAGCTGGGCAGAAATACCCGCTGTGTTCGTGTACTGCTTAATCCGGCTCAGCGCCGCCTGATTCAGCGTCTTACAGTTGGGGAACAGGGCATCAATGGAAGCGTCTGACTGAATCGTGGTATCACCAATTTTCAAAAGCCCTTTATGAGCCTCGTCATGGATGGCAAAAACATAAATCAATTTATACTCAAAAGCAGTTCCAAATACGGTTTCCATTATCGTTCCCCCTTCACCAAAGAGCAGTATTCCACGATCACTTTGGATCGCCAATCTTTGATTTTGCACCGTGACTGTGCAGGCTTTTGCACAATCAGCGTTTCTGTTTCTATAAAGTCAAACAGAGAAAGCTGGTTCATCTCTTCCTGAATATCGCAGAGCGGAGGACCGTAGGTGAGTCCATCCATCTGCCACAGATTCCAGGAAATAATGGTGGCAACCTTTTTCAGCTCATCGAGCGTAGGAGTACGCTTCAGTGCATATCGCATATAATCAATAAAAGTATACAGCAAATTTTCTCGTGCAAGCAATAAGTTGTCACCTTGGAACTCAAAACCGTACACACTTTCATACGCTCGATAGGCCCATTTCAGCCATTCGCTTTCATCGGAGGCATTTTCGGTCACAACACGCAGTTTACGATCCAGTAAGCCGATCCGGGAGAAAAGTTCAATGGGACCGCCAGTTACTGTATCATAGCGACTTACCAGATAAGGGGCTTCACCGCAGGAAACCTCAATTCTCCGTGCATCCACATAATGCTTCCAAGTGTGCTGCTTATCCTCAGAAAACACAACCCGTTCCGTTGCCGTCCAGGTGCTGTCTTGCGGGATGTTAAAAACATTAGGCCGACCAAACCAATGCTCGTCCACCAAGTTATTTTGAGCATTGCAGATCCAGGAAGGGGTAAACACTTCCGCCTTATCTCTGGTGCGGCTGTTTTTTTGCTCATGTGCCTTTGCTACACGAGGCTGAATCAGCTTAGAATGAACGCCCGTGATCAGGCTGGCGTAGATTTGCTCTGTCGCTGCATAAAGCTCCCCATGGGAGATATAGTCACTGGTTGCCCAGATAATGTTCTCATTTGTCGTTCTGTCTTTTAGAAGGATATCAAGCAGTTCACGGCTGTATTGAGCAATATCTTCTTCGATCACATCCAGTTTTTCTTCAAATTGCATGATATGCCTCCTCTCTATCATTATGGCAACTCATTGTTGGGACTCCGGGATAAACTCAAGAATATCATCTACACTGCAGTCCAGAGCAATACAGATTTTCTCAATGGTCTGCATGGCAATATATTCATCCCGCTTCAGACGGGTAATAATGTTCAAACTGATTCCTGCTTGTTTGGCCAACTGATTATTGGTCATTTTCCGGTCGATCATCATCTTAAATAGCTTATTATACTGAACAGCCATAAGTATCCTCCAGCCTTTTACTGGTTTGTGGGTGTCTATTAAAGTGTATCACGAACTCGTGATAATTTCAACGGAACTTTGATTCCTATTCGAAGAATTCTAAACTGAACCTTAATATGAAAACACCCTGCTTCAGCAATTGAGCAGGGTGTTGATTGAGGCACTTCATAATGGAATTTTTGGAAATTCTGAAGTGCGCTTTTCTTCTAAGTCTTTGAGCATTTGAGGACCATACTTTTCGATCATACAGGCCAAAATATCAATAAAAGCATTAAGAAAGAAACTTTTTCATGATCTGTCATCACCAAATCTTGCCTTTGAGATGCATCTGTTGGAAGAGGTGCTTCTCTGCATTGTTGTTCTCCTCATTCTGGTGTGATAGTTAGCAAGCCTGTCTCTCCAGAAATATTGGTAAATCGTTGGTAAAACTGAGATAGAAGCACAAAAAATGTTTGATTTACAGGCGCTTTTTCATGTCCGGTAAATCCTGCCGTGGCACACAAATAGTATTTTCGTCATTTTTTCTACAGTGCTCCCCCAGTTCACAAAGACGTATCATACAAGTTCTTTCAGTTCACATGCAAAGCAATCGCCGACAGGGATTTGTACCCTTCACAAATTCTGCAGCTTTTCCCACAGCGGTTCCTCCGGCGTCACTGGATAGACTTTGGCCAGAAGCCCGCCCCGCAGATTCGGCACACCCTGTTCAGCGTCCGCGTTCCAGTCCTCATCGGGCAGGATCAGGGCATCATTGAAATACATGGCTCCGGAAAGTCCGTTCTCCCATCCCGGCTTCCACTCGGGAATCCACCAGCCATGAGGCACGCGCACGGTGCCTTCCGGCTGCACGGCGTCACACTTCACCCGCAAAACCATACGACCGTGGGTGGTTTCCAGCCAGACCCACCGGCCATCCTCCACTCCGGATCGCGCCGCATCGTTTGGATGCAAATAGGCTTCCGGGCACGGATCTATGCGGCGCAGGCTTTTGATCTGGCGCAGATTTGTCAGATAATTTGCCTTATCCCGCAGCCCAACGAACACCGTCAGCAGATACTGCTCTGCCAACGCCGGTGCGTTGCGCGGTGTCTGAGCCGCTTCCTTATAGTAAGGCAGCGGATCGCAGCCCAGCTGTTCAAGCACCGTGCTGTACAGCTCAATTTTCCCCGTGGGCGTGGCAAAACCGGTTTCCAGCGGATTAACCTGCGCCGCGTCGCCCAGGAACATGGAGCTTTCCACATCTTTCCAACGTTTCCCCCCGCGGGAAACCCGGTAATCCAGCAGCGCCTCGTCATCCGGCCAAGGGAAATAAGACTGCAGGCCCATCCGATCCGCCAGCCCTTTGAGCAGTGCATACAGGCTGCGGCATTCGCCCCGTGGCTGAAGCACCTGCTGCTGCACCATGGCGCCGCCAGCGCCGTCCTGATTCATCAGCGCCGGGCGCTCCAGGAAATAGTCCGCCGGCAGAACATAATCCGCCAGCTGCGCCGTGGGTGTCAGCCAGTGATCAAACACCACAATCAGCTCCTGACGCATCAGGCCTTCCAAAATGCCCTGCTGATTCACATAACCCATCAGCGCATTGCTGCCCAAGTTCAGCAGCGCGCGCACGGGATAAGGCTGATCCGTGCGCATAGCGCGGAATACCGCCGCGGGATTAGCCATAAAACTGGCCTCAAGATCCAGCCATTCGATGCCGTATACCCGTTTCACAGCAGCGCGCAAAGGCTCATAGCCCCGGTAAGAGAGCAGCGGATAGCGATCCGCTCCTAACTGTTTTTCCTTTTGTTCCTGGGAAAGCATTTCATGCAGTTCCAGCTGTGACACATTGACCAACGCAGGTTCGGGGCTCTGCAGCTGTTCACACTTCCCCACAAAGCCACAGATGCTGACCAGCAAATCCTCACAGCGGATGCCGGATGTACTGTTCACCTGCATATCCAGAATTGGCCCCCAGGGAATCACGGACGGTCCCGCCGTAGCAAACAACCGCGCAGCGGCCGCGATCTGCTGCGCATCACATCCGGTGATAGCAGCCACCTTTTCCAGCGAATACTCCTGCAGCCTCTCTCTCAGCTGTGAAAAACCATAGGTATAACGGGCCACAAACTCTTTGTCGTATAGTTCTTCCTCCACAATCACGCGCAAAAAACCCAGCAGCATGGCCGTATCGGTGCCATAGCGCAGCGGCAGATGAATGTCCGCCCGCCAGGCGTTTTCCGACTTGCGTGGATCCAGAACAATCAGTTTTGCGCCCCGCGCCAGAGCTGCATCCAGCTGCGCCGCCTGGCCCGCCCAGTTCCCCCGATGGGGATTGTGGCCCACCAGAAGGATGCAGTTGGCTGACGACAGATCCTCGGCAATCGAAGTGCCGAAAGTGGCACGGTGCACCTGCAGCGTATTTCCCTCGCACATATGCAGACCCGAAATAAAGTTGGGCGAGCCGATCAGGTTCATAAAGCGCCGGATCATACCCTGGTCGCCGCTGACATTACCCATCAGTGATGAAACAGCAACGCTCTCTGGGCCGTATGTTCCGATGATCTGCCGCAGCCGCGCAGCAATCTCGTCCAGCGCCTGATCCCAGGAAATAGGCACCCACCGCTGCGTCCCCCGCGTCCCCACGTTTTTCATCGGGTGCAGAATACGGTCGGGATGATTGATATGTTCTTTCCAGCTGTGGGCCTTAAAACAGATGGCTTTCGGGTCTTCATAGGGCTCCAGCCCCTGCAATACGCCGCCCACAACATTGGCTTTCAGCGGACAATAATTGTCACACACCGTACAGATCACATGTTTCGTCTCTGCATTTTTTCCCCGTTGCACCATAGTTTCTCCTCCCTATTCGTTCAAAATTCCAGCTGATCCAGAAGCGCTTCCAGCGCCGCGACGCCGTCTTCGCCCAGCCGGTGTTCCACATCCGCCTGCGCCGCGCGCCAAAGCGGACGGGCCTGCTCCAAAAGGTCCCGCCCCGCCCCAGTCAGTGTCAATGCCCGGCTGCGCCGCCCTGGTTCTGCCGCATCCGTCACCCAATGCCGAGCCAGCACAGGCTTGAGCGTGCGCACCAGGGTCGTTCGCTCCAACTCCATCTCTTCGGCCAGTACACTGACACTGACCGGCTCCAGCCGTTCCAGATGCGCCAACAGAGAATACTGCCCCACCGTCAGCCCCACAGGCGCCAGCGCCGCGTCGTACTGCTCCGTAACCCGACTGGCCGCCCGGCGCAGCTGAATGCAATAACACGTACCGTTTCTGCGTCTTTTCTCTGCCACAACTGCTTTACCTCCACATTGTGTATATACACGAATAATACATATATTTTCCCTTCCCGTCAAGCGTTCCCTGTGGTCTTTCAAAAATTCGGCAAAATGCTGAAACACACGAACCGCCCGCCGGAAACACAGCAAATGCCTTTCCGGCGGACGGCAGAAAGGGCCGGCAGCGGAAATGCCGCCTCACCCTTTGATGCTTATTCGCTTCCAGAGCCAGACTGGCAGGAGCGCCAGAATGCCTCGATCTGCGTGCGATCCGCCCGCACGCTTCCCTGCAGGAACGTATCCTCCCGGCCGCCGCCGCGGCCGTTCAGCGCCTCGTTCAGCGCTTTACCCAAAGGGCGCAGATTTCCTTCCTGCGCCGCCAGAGCATACTGATATCCCGTGTCCTCGGCACCGGAGAACACCAACACTGTGCCGCCGCAGGTTTCCTTCACGGCGTCTGCCAAACGGCGCACACCGTCTGCATTCAGCTCCTCCTCAAACAGGAGTGTATCGCCCTGGCCGCTCTGCTGCTGTGCTAAAACTTCAAAGCGCTTCTGCTCCAGCGCAACACACCGCTTCCGGGCAGCGTCCCGCTCTTCCAGCAGCCGGCGCACCGCCTCAGCTGTATGCAGCGGCCGCGCGGACAGGACCGCGGAAATCATACGGTTCTGCTGCTGCACTGTATCCAGATAATGATAGGCCCGCCGGCCTGCCGCATACTCCACCCGCACACCGCCGCGCAGCCGCGTCACAGACAAAATTTTGATCAGCCCCACTGCGCCGGTATGCTCCACATGAGTGCCGCAGCAGGCGCAGACGTCAATCCCCGGAATGGTAACAATGCGCACCGGCCCCGTCAGGGCCTTTTTGCTGCGGTAATCCAGCCGGGCCAAGGTGCTGTCATCCGGCCAGGAGGCTTCCACCGGCAGATCCATCCACACCGCCTCATTGGCCACCCGCTCCATTTCAAACAAAGCCGATTCGTCCAAAACGCCGTTCAGGTCAATAAACGTGCTCTCTTTTCCCATGTGGAAACCCACGTTGTCCAGGCCATAGCGCCGGTGAATCACACCAGTGAGAATATGGTCGGCGGTATGCTGCTGGGCATAATCAAACCGGCGGGCCAAATCCACCTGCCCCCGCACCTCCGTGCCCGGCAGCAACGGCTGCTCCAGCCGATGCAGAATGCAGCCCTTCCGCTCCTGCACATCGAGCACCTCCAACCGCTCCAGCGTCCCCCGGTCACAGGGCTGTCCGCCGCCCTCAGGATAGAACGCCGTGCGGTCCAACACAACATCCCAGCCATCCTTTGCCTCAAGGCATTCCAGCACAGTCGCTGTAAAGGCACTTAACTTGCCATTACTGTAATACAGTTTTTCCGTTTCCATTCAAAATCCGCCTCACTTTTCGGCTCGAACCTCATGGTATTTTGTAATATTTTGTAATATTTTGTCATTTTATTTCATATAGTAATCATTCTTCGCTTTGCAAAAACCCTCGCCCTCTGCAGTACACTCAGCGCACAACAGGCAAAAGGGGGACTATGTCCCCCTTTTTTTATGCTTCACATAGCTTTTCCTTCGCCACTGCCAGCATCAGTTTAATGCGGTTTTCCTGATTCACCCGGGTGGCGCCGGGATCGTAATCCACCGGCACGATGTTCGCACCGGGATAGCGGTCTTTGATCTTATGGATCATACCCTTGCCGCACACATGGGTAGGCAGGCACCCAAAAGGCTGGGTGCAGATGATGTTCTCATAGCCATGCACAATCAGCTCCACCATTTCCGCGGGCAAGAACCAGCCCTCGCCCATGCGGTTTCCCAGACCGATCAACCCCTTCATCGGCTCCTTGGTATCCTGATAGGCAGAAAGCTGCATAAAGTCGGAAAACTTTTCCACTGACTCCATAAACACCTGTTCTATTTTTTCCAGATAATTAAGCAGCTTTGTCGCCACCAAATATTTTACCCGGCTGCCGCCGTAAATCAAAAAGTCCTGGATGCGGGCGTCCACTTTGAACATCAGGAAGCCCAAAAGTCCCGGAACCATCACTTCGCACCCCTGCTCGGCCAGGAACTTCTCCAGCCCGTTGTTGGCAAAGGATGCGTATTTCACATAGATTTCGCCCACCACGCCCACGCGCACCTTTTTCTCCTTGCGGCGCGGGATGGCAGCAAAGCTGCGGATGATGTTTTTGAAATTCTCCCGCATCTCCCGCAGCGTGTATCCCCGGGAAGCGCGGAACTGTTTGGAAACATTGTCCACCCACAGCCCCACCAGCTGGTCAGTTTTGCCCGCCTCAATTTCATAAGGCCGGGTCTGATTGCTCAAAAGCATAATCATATCGCCGTAGATCACACCGGCCAGCATCCGGCGGATGATGGGCAGCGTCAGGGAAAAGCCGGGATTCGTCTCCGTCAGAGAGAGGTTGAAAGAAATCACAGGCACATAATCGAAGCCTGAACGCGCCAGAGCCTTGCGGATGATGTGGATATAGTTGGAGGCCCGACAGCCGCCGCCAGTCTGCATAATGATCAGCGCCACTTTGTGGGGATCGTATTCCCCACTGGTCAGCGCATCAAGGAACTGGCCCGTGACCAGCAGCGCGGGGTAGCAAATATCGTTGTGGGTGTATTTCAGACCCAGCTGCTTGACCCGCTCGCCGGAATTGTCCAGCAGCGCCACCTTGTAGCCCTCGTTCAGGAAAATATTGCGCATGATGTTGAAGTGGATGGGCAGCATATCCGGCACCAGGACGGTGTACTCCTTCTTCATCTCTTTGGTGAAGAGCAATCTGCCGTTCTTGTCGTATTTCAATTCTGCCATAACTTGTTTATCTCTCCTTCTGCTCCAATGCCGCCAAAAGACTCCGCAGGCGCACCTTCACGGTGCCAAGGTTCGTGATTTCGTCAATTTTGATCTGCGTATAAATTTTCCCGGCGCGCTCCACAATGGCGCGGCATTCGTCGGACGTAATGGCGTCCAGCCCGCAGCCGAAAGAAATCAGCTGCACCAGCTCCATGTCCTTCTGGGTGCCGATGTATTTGGCCGCGGCATAGAGCCGCGCATGATACGTCCACTGGTTGAGCACATGAACGGGGAATTTCTTTTCCCGATCGCTCAGGCAATCCTCCGAAATCACCGCCAGGCCCAAGCTTGTCAGCAACAGGTCAATACCGTGGTTGATTTCGGGATCGGCGTGATAGGGACGGCCCGCCAGGCAGAGGATTCGCTTCCCCTCAGCGCGAGCCCTGTCAATGATCTCTGCGCCCTTCTGCCGCACAGCAGCCAGATAGGCATCCCGGGCAGCATAGGCCTGATCCGCCGCGCGCCGAACGTCCTTGAGCCGGATGCCGCCGAAATACTTCTGCAGCGTTTCGGTCATCTTTTCCGGAAAGTCGTGACGCACATGGGGACCGACATAGTCGTTGATAAGCACCGTGCCGCCGCGCATGGTCATGTTGGCCGCAATCGTTTCCGGGTAATAAGCCACTACGGGACAGTTGTAGTGGTTGTCGCCCAAATGCTCGTCAAAGTTGAAGCTCATGCAGGGGTAGTAGATGGCGTCCACCCCCATATCCAGCAACTCCTCCACATGACCGTGGAGCAGCTTGGCCGGGAAACACACCGTGTCGCTGGGGATGCTGGCCTGCCCTTTGAGGAAGGTCGTCCGGCTGGACTGGGGCGACACGATCGCCTCAAAGCCCAGCTCAGTGAAAAAGGCATGCCAGAAGGGCGCCATCTCCCACATGTTCAGCCCCAGAGGGATGCCGATGCGCTTTTCCCGCATCCCCGGCACCGGGGCAAGGCGCTTCATGTATTCCTGCTTAAAGCGGTAAATATTCAGCTCATCGCTGACCGCTTTTTTGGTCACCGGCCGTTCGCAGCGGTTCCCGCCAATATATTTTGTCCCGTCGGCAAAAGTATTCACCGTCAAACGGCAGTGGTTCTCACACAGGCCGCAGGTAACGGAGCGCACCTGGTGGGTAAAGCCCTCCAGCGCCTCCCGGCCCAAAAGCGTACTCCTCTGCCCCGGCGCAGCCATGGACTGGGCGTGCAGCGCACAGCCGTACGCCCCCATCAGCCCGGCAATGGCCGGCCGCACCACGTGGGTGCCAAGCTCTCGCTCAAAGGCCCGCAGAACCGCATCGTTCAAAAAGGTGCCGCCCTGCACCACAATGTGCTGCCCCAGATCCTCCAGGCTTGATGGCCGGATTACCTTGTAAATGGCATTTTTCACAATACTGACAGACAAGCCCGCAGAGATGTCGCCGGTGGTAGCACCATCCTTCTGCGCCTGCTTGACCGAAGAATTCATAAATACCGTGCAGCGGGAGCCGAGATCCACCGCACCGGCAGCATAGAGACCCAGCTTGGAAAACGTTTCCACATTATAGTGCAGCGCGTTGGCGAACGTCTGCAAAAAAGAGCCGCAGCCCGAAGAACATGCCTCATTCAGATAAATATTATCCACCACGCCGCCTTGTACATGGAAGCACTTCATATCCTGCCCGCCGATGTCCACAATAAACTCCACTTCCGGCATAAAGCGCCGGGCGGCCGTAAAATGGGCCATCGTTTCCACCAGCCCGTAATCCACATGGAATGCATTTTTGATGATATCCTCACCGTACCCCGTCACACAGGCGGCGGCAATGTGAAGGTCGGGCTTTCTCCGATACAGGTCCAGCAGAAAGTCCCGGATCACCGGCACGGGATTGCCGGAATTGGAGAGATATGCAGAGTGCAGCAGCGCGCCGCTCTCATCGGTCACCACAGCCTTGAGGGTAGTGGATCCGGCGTCAATGCCCAGATACGCTGGCCCTGCCAGCGTTTCCAGCGTGCCCCGGGGCACGTCCGCCGCAGCGTGACGCGCACGGAATGCCTCATATTCCGCCTCTGTTTCAAACAGCGGCGGCAGCGTTTCCCACTCGCTGTGGGAAACGTATTGTTTCAGCGTTTCGATAACCGCCGGCAGATCGCAGCGTTCTTTGGCTGCATAGGCCGCCCCCAGAGAAACATAATAAAGCGAATTCTCCGGGCACGTTCCGGTAACACCCAGCACCTCGTCAAAGCACCGGCGCAGCATGGGCATAAACGTAAGCGGGCCGCCAAGGTAAAGAATATTCCCCTTCACCGGCCGCCCCTGAGCCAGGCCGCCGATGGTCTGATTCACTACCGCATAGAAAATACTGGCGGCAATATCGCTCTTTTTCGCCCCCTGGTTCAGCAGGGGCTGAATGTCGCTTTTGGCAAATACGCCGCAACGGGAGGCGATCGTGTACACCCGCTCATGCTGCCCAGCCAGGGCGTCCATATCAGCGGCATCCACATCGAGAAGGGTGGCCATCTGGTCGATAAAAGCGCCGGTACCCCCGGCACAGGTGCCGTTCATGCGGGCCTCCATGCCGCCGTTGCTCACAAAAAGGATCTTCGCATCCTCTCCGCCCAGCTCGATGATGCAGTCTGTTCCTGGAGCGTTGCGCTCTGCGGCAAGTTTGGCCGCATACACTTCCTGCACAAAAGGCACTTTTGCAAATTCGGCCATGCCCATGCCGGCGCTGCCGGCAATGGCCAGCCGCCACTCCCGCTCGGCGGGAAAGCGCTCCGCCACAGCGCGCAGCATTTCCACTGTTTTGGCCGTGATTTGTGAAAAATGGCGCTCATAGGTTTGATATACAATTTGGTCCGCGTCGGACAGTACCACGCATTTGATCGTGGTGGAGCCGACGTCCAAGCCGATCACCAAGGTCAGGTTCCCCTTTCTTTCTGCGACGATTTGCTTCTCTTCCGCCTGCGTTTGAAAGTCTGCATTACAAGATTCTCTTTATTCTAACATTCCGCCGCCATAATATCAACTGACATTCTGCATCAGCATGTGCGGATTTTTCATAGGCATTCCTCCGCAAAACGACGGATGCCCTTTCTGTCTTGTTTTATAGGATACCATATTGACGCAGCCTTTTCTATGGCAAATGCACGGCTTTTCTTGCACTGATCCTGAGAATGTTGTATAATGCCTTACAGAATAAAGCGGTGCGGCGCGCTGCGCCGGCTGGACGCAAAATCAGAAAGGCGGGTTCCTCCGCCAGGGGAGAAACACTATGAAATCTGTGAAAAATATCCGAAACGACGAACTGGTGAAGGCCTACGAGGCTCTGCACACAGACAACAGCAAGGAGCGCCAGGCTGCTGTTACGCGGCAGATGGTGCACGCTGTATTTCTGTTGCCTGTGACGCCGGTGAAAGGCAAGCTCCCCGAGGATTTCCCGCCCAAGGTACTGAAAAACGAGCAGGGTCAGATGTTTCTCCCCTTGTTTACCGACGCCGGGCGCGTGGGAAAAGCCATCGCAGGGCTGGGCGACGTCCTGCTCCCCATCGACATCTCCGATGCCTACGCCTATCTTGTGGACAACCCCGAGCTGCGGGGCCTGATCGTAAATCCGTTTTCCAAGCCCAACCTGGTCTGTGTGCGCCCCATGGTGGAAAATCTGGCAAAACTGTGGAGCCGTATCAAAACTGCCGAGCTGAACAACGAAACTCCCGAAGCCGCCCCGCGTCCCCAGAGCACGGGCCAGCAGGTAAAGCTCCTGGTGCCCAAAGAATACCCGGACGGCGTAACCTTCACTCTGAGCGCAGGGCTCAAAGCGCAGGAAGACATTGAAAAGGCCTGGATGTGTATGGTGCAGAAAGCCCCGGACGATAAGCCTGAGGAGCGGGATTGGATGGTGATCCTGCAGGCCGGAAAGCCTTTGAAGGGCCGGGAGGAGATCTTCCGCGCCATCGGCCAGTCCCTTTCCCCGTTTCTGCCCAAGCGCAACGTAATTTTTATTGAAAACAACGCCGGCATGAACGGGCTGACCGAGCAGGCTATGCCCATCTATGTCCGCGAGAGCAAAACCGTGTAAGGCGGATCAACTGCAAACAGGCCCCGGCAGCGCATAGCGCCGCCGGGGCCTGTTTGTTTCATATGGGTTTTGTTTGCCGGGCGCACAGCGCCGCTTTACTCGCCAGCCACACCGGAAATGATCCACGGCACAGGTTTCGTTTCAAACATGCCGTTGGCGCGCAGTTTGGATACCGAGATCTGCAGCGCCTCCATGTTTCCGATCCGGTATTTTTCAAACAGGGCCGGGATCTGGGCCAGGATATTCAACTCCAGCGTGTAAATGATGATCCGCATCTTAGGATTGCGGGCCAAAAGCGCGCGCAGCTCCCCTTCCAGCTTTTCCGTGGCCACGATAAAAGCCGTGGTGGGCACGGGCAGCATTTCAAGGGTCTCCGGGTTCGTATCCGGCACAATCAGTACATTGTTCAACCCGAATTTGCTGACGTTTTCTTCCATGGAGTCGCGGTCGCTCTCATCATATTCCACAGCAATCACTGCGCCCTCGCTGGCACTCATGGCGGCCTCCACGGCAATGCTTTCGCCGCTGATGATGCAGATGGTATCGTGAGAGCGCACCTCCAGCATACTCATAATGACCGCACGGATCTCATGGGCAACATACCGAACCGATCCTTTGGAAAAACGCTTGTTCTGCAGTCCGATTTTGTAGGCGCTGTCAGCCTGCTCGTTTACGATCAGCAGCACCGTGGGTCCGGCAATGCCACGGTCGATACAGCTGCTGACTTTGCAGCTCGACACTTCGCCCTCGGGGTCAAGCCCTTCCTTGAGCCACACGTCGCACGCGCCGAGCCCCGCGTTCCACATATCGTAAAACAACGTGGGGCGCGTTTCGCCGGCAAAGGCCAGCACAACACGGTTGGCTTCCACCGCAGGGATCAGATTCTTGTTTTTGACACTGACATCGATCAGCTTGAGCGCCTCCACGTCCAGCGCTGTCTTTTCGGAAAAATAGCGCATCCACGCCATCTTCCGTTCATTATCGAATAAGGATACCTTGTCGCCCATCGGAAAATCCCTCCATTGCAGCTTGATAAGAGTATCATAGCACACAACGGAGGGATTGGAAATATTTATTTTTCACTTTCCGCGCGCTTTTCTGCCGCCACAGCCCGGCTGTGCTTTCTTCGGCCGGCAATCCAAAGACTCCAGAGCGCGCCGTTGAGCACCGCGCACAACAGCACAGACGGCGCCTGCAGCGGCAGGGCGCCCGCTGCGAGCAGCCCCACGCTGCTCAGCAGCGCTGCCAGCGGCAGGATGCCGCTCCACAGCAGGTTCCTGCATTGACGGGCCAAGGCGTCTTCCAGTGCCAGAAGCACTGTGGCAGCCACAAAAGCAATCAATATCTGTTTCATCGGCAGCCTCCTTCAAGCCCTCTCCAATAGTTTCTGCCACGGAACAAACCATGTTTCGTATGGACGGCCCATGGCCGTTTCCCAGTCTTCCCCTTATTCGAGATTCAGCCGGCGGCGCATCAAAAACTCCGTCACAACGAAGAAGATCGCACCCAGCACTACATTGGCCGCAGTGACACCCAGCAGCATCGTGCTGGTAAGCCCTGCAACACCCATGCTGTCCAGCATACTGCCTACTGCAAACCAGATCCCTTCCGGCACGAACAGGCCCATCAGAATCAGGGCATACATCAGGATGCTCAGCGCAAACTGAATGACAAAATACGCCACTACAGCCATGGCAATGCGGTGCTTATCCGCCTGGTGTCCCAGCATAATGGCCGCATAGATCTGCAGGATGCTGACCGCCAGCGAGACCAGCATCATCAGGATGAACTCACCGCACAAAAGCCACAGCGGTATCTGGTATTCTGCAGCAAACCCGGGAAGCAGAGTGTGGTCGGCGCAGAGCACCAGAACGGAGACGCACACCACAAAAAAGCTCAGAACCGTCCATACCACCGCAGCAATCAATTTGCTGGCGATATGCTGCCAGGGACGCACCGGCAACGTATGCATCAGATAGCCCTCACCGGAGAGCAGGTTCTTATAAAACCGCTGCAGAATCAGTAAAAATGTAATCACGCACACCGCCACGATCATGACCGCATACGCCACGCCGGACAGCCCCGTCAAAAACTCGGTGAACAGAACCACGCTTCTGGGCAGCGTATCGCTGAAGCCGATCGAATCGGAAAGCAGGCCCAAAATGCGCAGCAACAGTGCAGCGGCAACCACGCCCGCATAACACAGGCCAAAGGTGCGGCCCGTGGACTTGAATTCATATTTCAGCAGTTTACTCAGCATCTGAATACCTCCCGGAACAAATCATCCACACTCTTTCCATCCTCGGCACGAATTTCATCCACGCTTTTGTGCAGCATGATCCGGCCGTCGCGCAAAAACACAGCTTCGTCGAGCACCTGTTCAATGTCTGCAATCAGGTGGGTGGAAAGGATCACCGTCGCATTTTCGCTGTAATTTCCGATAATGGTGTTCAAAATGTAATCCCGTGCCGCAGGGTCCACGCCGCCGATGGGTTCGTCCAGCAGATACAGTTCCGCCCGACGGCTCATGGCCAGGATCAGCTGCACCTTTTCCTTAGTGCCTTTGGACAGGGTCTTGAGCCGCTCCGTACCGGAAATTTTCAGGGTCTGCAGCATTTCAGCGGCCTTGGCGGCATCAAAATCTGCATAAAAGTCCGCAAACATTTTCACCAGATCCTGTACCTGCATCCAGTCGGGCAGGTAACTGGCATCCGGCAGGTAGGACACCCGCTTTTTGCTCTCCGGCCCCGGCGCAAAACCATTCACCAGGATTTTGCCCTGATTGGGCACCAGCAGCCCGTTGATCAGCTTCATCAGCGTAGTCTTGCCGCTGCCGTTGGGGCCGAGCAGGCCCACGATGCGGCCGCCAGACACCTGCAGGTTCAATCCCTGCAGCACCCGCTTTCCGCCGAAGCTCTTGTATACGTTTTCGCATAGCAACAATTCAGCCATTGTATTCTTCTCCTTTGCTCCACAATTTGATCCACAGCGCCAGATCGGCCAGGCCGTCCGCCACGCTGCACAGGGCCTGCACAAACGCCCGCACCGAACCGCCGGTCATCGCTTTCGCACTCACTGCGCCTGCGCCCCGCTTTCCTGCAGCAGCACCGGCAGCTCGCTGCGGTGGTAGCCCAGCACCGCCATGCTCTGCACAAAAGCTTCCACCCGATCCCGGGCCAGCTGACGGCGGACGGCGGCGATCAGCTCCTTGTCCTCGGTCACAAAGCGGCCGGCGGTGCGTTCGGCTGCCTCGTCGGCCCTTGCTACATTAGCCTGTGGATTGGCCCATTCTATATTTCTCTGTAGAATTGTTATTTTCATTG
>ERZ856578.2505-NODE-2505-length-30168-cov-9.380280_pt1 | contig 30168 bp, 34 predicted proteins | sample MGYA00514384_ERZ856578 | MGnify/ENA primary metagenome ERZ856578 (study PRJEB29103, sample SAMN06111958) | human gut metagenome | biome: human gut; feature: ankylosing spondylitis patient; material: healthy_person | host: Homo sapiens | place: China:Hangzhou... | reverse complement strand
ATCAATTCGGACTTTATCCTCATATCTATCTTTTCATCTCGCCATTCAGTCGCAGTTTGGTAACTAACTGACTTATGACTTTTCCGACATGCTACACTCCCTGCTCGGTTAAGTTTTCCCGAAAACAGATAAGTCGGCTGATGATAGGTTATTTTCAAAGAACACTTTCCTAATCTCTTGCCAAAGAGATGTTTACGATGCAACCTTTACGGGCGCACACAAATACTTTATATAATCCGCCATATTTGCACTGGCAATCGCTTTCCAAGCCTCTTCGATTAATATTAATTTCCTGATACCCTTTAGCTTGCGCATTTTTTGGATAAACGACTCCATGATGATAATCGTAGTTATAGGGAACAGGATTTTGTGGTCTTTGATATTATCCAATTCAAAGACAATGAAGCGTTTATGCAACAAATCCAGCTCTTTGTCCGAGTTCAGCAGGTAGTCATATTCGCCCCCTTTGTAGTAGGGTTCGAGGACGTTCAGGAATCCGTCAATATCAAAATCTTTCTCCCGCACATTCTTTTCCGTGAGCCGCTGGCGGTAGCCATCCCGCACATATTCGTAAAAGGTATCGAAGCAGGGTTTCATCGACTTATCGCCCGTAATCCGGTCGATGTAGGCACTTACGGCGTTAGACAAAGCCACCTCTTCCGAACGGGTCGGGGCTTCATCGTCCCGCTTCCACAGGGTTAGAATCAGGGTTTTGATACTCTCCTTTTTCTCAATATCAAATACCCCATCCTCGACATAAAAGGGGTTAAAGGCAATCGGGTTTTCGTTGGTATATGTAAAGTACACCCCATCATCGCCACCCGTGCGGTTATTGATAAGCTGGCACAAACCCAAATAACTGTTACCCGTGTCCACCAACAGCACGTGCGCACCCTGTTCGTAATACTGGCGTACCATGTGGTTGGTGAAAAAGGATTTGCCCGAACCGGACGGCCCAAGTATAAACTTGTTGCGGTTCGTGGTGATACCTCTTCGCATCGGCAGGTCGGAAATATCCAAGTGGAGCGGCTTACCGCTAACCCTATCGACCATCTTAATACCAAAGGGCGAAAGCGAATCTTTGTAATTCGTCTCTTCGGTGAAGAAGCAAAGGGCGTGTTCGATGAATGTGTGGAACGATTCTTCCGCCGGAAAGTCCCCAGCGTTGCCCGGTATCGCTGCCCAAAAGAGTGTAGGCGTATCGACCGTGTTGTGGCGGGGCTTGCACTCCATTAGTGCCAACTGGCTACCAACATCGTTTTTCACCCGTTTGAGTTCTTCCGTATCGTCCGCCCACGCCATCACGTTGCAGTGGCAGCGAACAGAAACCAAACCCTTGCTGTGCGCTTCGTTCAGATACTCTTCTATCCACTCCTTATTCACCTGATTGGCACGTGAGTAGCGGGACAGCGAGTGCATATTTCTCGCCATCTTCTCGAAGTTTTTCAGGTTCTCGGCGTGGTCGTCAATGAAGATGTACTGGTTATACACATGGTTACAGGAGAGCAACACACCCACCGGAGCGGCAAAACTCAACCTGCAATCGCTGCGGTCGGTAGATAGACGTTCGTAACGGGTATCAGTCCCCACCGTTCCCGGCAAATCCTCCGCATCCGAAAGGGTGTGCATACACAATACATTGTCCCCGATACGCATATCTTCGGGGTTCAACTGAATATCTTTCAGCGTGGTGGTGTCTATCTGTGAGAGCGAAAAATACTTTTCGATGATACCCGCTTTGCCATCCTCTCCGGTAATCTCCGGCGAAGTCAGGCGGGTAAGGGTAACGAATCCGCTATCGTTCATAATGCGCTCGAACTGTCCCACCGCTTCCAAAAACTTGGTAACGGTATCTTTCCCCTCCATCTCTTTGGGGATAATCTTTCCCCGGCAGAGGGTGGAAAAGTCGCTTTGGCGGCGGCTTCGCTCCCGTGTCGTTTTGGTGAGGAACAGGTAACAGTAATGGTTCAGGAACGGGCGTTCGTTGAAATGGAGTTCAAACGAGCGGGACAGGAAACTGATTTCCTCTTTCTCAATCTTGGGCTGGTAGTTCTCCTTGATGAAGAAATCCTGCTTGTGGACAATGGAGAAGTCCGGTAACACCTTGACCGCCTTGTGCCATGCCGAGTGAATGGCATCGTATTCGGCACTGGTAACGGTGAACAGCTCCGGCAACTCCACCCGGAAAGCGACCGTGATGTCCGCATCTTTGCTGACGATACAGTCGTTTTCCACCGCCAAAAGCGGGAACTTATTTTCCAGCGTGGTAGCTTTTAATATGTTTCTCATTCATTCTTATTTTTATGGGTAATTAATCGGGGAATAGCCTTGCGGCTAATAATGTATCGGGGATGCCGTTTGCGGGCGGCGACTTTCATCAGTCCGTGCGTACCGTACTTTTCATTAAGCCGGAACGTCTGCCACACCAGCAGCAGGGCGGCAGTAACACCGAACCCAATGCAAACCCACTGGCTGACACCTGCCATAAACAGGATGATGAACACCACAAAGACGGCAAGCAAGCCGCCCGCAAAGATGAAGAGGTACTGACTTTTCAGCCCTTTGAACTCCACTGGCTTTCCGATACCCCGGTTGATGGAATATTCAGACATAGCCCCGATTTATAAGAAAAATGAACGTAGAATGGTGGCAGCCACAATCAAAAATATACACGCACCGAACCACGAAGCAGCGGTTTTACTGGTGTCGGGGTCGCCACTCGAAAATTTGTTATAGACTTTCACGCCGCCAATCAAGCCACAGACTGCGCCGATGGCGTACACTAATTTTGTTCCGGGGTCGAAATACCCGGTAATCATGTTAGTGGCTTCGGTAATGCCCGCCTGTCCGTTTCCCTGTGCGAACGCACTTGCAGCGGCAACGATGAACGCCGCCGACAGAAAAATTCTCTTTTTCATTTGAATTTGGTTTTAAGTGCCGGGCAGCGGATGGATAGCCCGCTTTCGCCCGGCGTTGTGAATAATCAAAACTTTAGTGGTTGGGATTGCTCCCGTTTTGGAATTGCCGTTTCGTTTAACCGTACTCTCGTTGCTTCATGGAATTACACATTTTAATGGGTTTATAAAAAGTCGTTCATGTCGAACGTTTGTAATTCGGGGTTCTCACTGGCTGGAGCGGCAACCTGTACCGCCGCTTCATTGCGTTTGAGCAGTTCCGCCACCTGTTGCATCCCGCCGTTGATGTTTGCCACCACCGCATCGTAGAGGTTCGTTCCTGCTATGCGGTTCAGGGTGTCGGCGGCTTGTTGTTTCTCCGTTTCGCTGGCATCGGCATTGTTCGCCGTGCGTACCGCTTCGCCCAGTTTTTCAAACTCTACTCCGATAGCCTGTCCCGCTTCATCGTCCATCAGGTAGTTGGCGATTTCTTCGTCCTCCGCATCGGGTTCGTCCGGCTCGTCAAAGGTCATTTCAAACGTTAGTTCCTCTGGCTCATCGGGCAGCTCCGGCGCAAAAGTAGTATCATTTTCAACCGCTTGCGGGACGTGTCCCCGTGTGTCCTCATTAGTACTGATTAGTCCACTACGATAGCGTGTTACGCCTACCAGCGAATCGTTTTTGGAGGGTTTGGCAACCTCTTTTTGTGGCGTTGTTGCCTGTGGCGTGTTCCGGGTTTTCAGTCGGTTATACCACCCGAAAACCATCAGGTAGTAAACCACCAGTGCCGTAATAATTGAAATAAGTACCATCGCTAAATCGGCTTTTGGAATTGACTTTCGTACAGGGCGTTGATTTCTTCCTGATTCTGCTCGAAGTGTTGGAGCAGGATGTTTTCAACATAGCTGCTGGCGGTTGCCTTGCGCCCGCCAATGACAGTAACAATGCGCATCAACTTTTCGTGGGTGGTGCGGCTCACATACAAGGGCTGGCGGTCGGTAAGTTCCACCTTTTGGAAATAGGTTTCCCGATAGTCGCCCGACTGGTTCTTTCGCTTGCGGGGTGTGGACTTTTCCGCCTGTATAGTTTCTGCTTTGGGTGGTTCGGGTGTTTCCGTTACTGGAAGTTCCGCCATTTCTTGCGAAGTTTCCGGTATCGGGGTTGCTTCTCGTTTGACGGGTAAACCTTGCGAGATTATTTCTTTCATAAAATCCTCGTCTATCTGTGGTCTGCTGCTGGTCTGCTTTGCCATAATCATTTCAGGTTAATGTGGTACGCTATTTCTGTTATCAACTCTTCGAGGTTGCTACCCCGCACCAGTCGGCGGTCAGCCGGAAAGAGCGTGGAGCGGAACACCGCCCGTTGGTCGGCTATCAACTCCTTTTTATATCGCTTGGTGTCGGGGATAAAGGTTTTCATCAGCGGCAGTTCCAGTTCCCTGATGGTAGTATCGTACACGCCGTAGAGGTCGGTTTTCTCCCGTCCATCTACCATATTCCAAAAGAGGTACAACCCTTTCAGGCGGCACGCTTCATTCTTCACCAGTAGTTTTTGGATAGCCACCGCAAACGAAAGGCTGCTTTCCAGCACCACCCGGTCGGCGGAAATGGGGGTAAAAATATAATCCACACCCGACAGGGAGTTGATAACGCCCTGACTGTTCACCGTTCCGGGCAGGTCGAAAAAGATTACATCCGGTACAGCGGCGGCAGTGGCGACATAATCGTCCGCCGTAACGATGGCGTTTTCGGGAGAGCTGCACAGCACCGGGTAGGCTTTTTTCTCCAGCCGCTTGAATTGCTCGAACGCCAGCAATTTGTAGTGTTCATCACTGTTCACCTGTTCGGCATCTCGCTTGCGCAGGGCGGCGATGGAGTGTTGCGGGTAGTCGCAATCCACGACCGCCACGTCATACCCTTTCAGGTAGTGCAGGTAACTTGCCGCCAGCACCGTAAAGGTGGTTTTGCCTACACCACCCTTTTGGGTGGAAAAGGCGACATAAAGAGGTGTTTTCTTGTTGTCCATATTTCTTTCTATATTGGTTTCAATCGTTCATTTTTTGAATCATTCTATATTGGTTTCATTCAATCAATCTTTCGATGTTGCTTTCTTGCCATCTTGAAAGATTGGTTTATTTCAATCCAGCTTTCTTGCCACATTGGAATCTTGGAAACTTGAAATCTTGCTTTCAAGAAAGCGGGTTTTCAATCTCTCATTCCAGCCCTATTTCTATCCATATTGCCATCTTTCTATCTTGAAATCTGCTGCAAATAAAGCGAGAAAAACAGTTCATTTTTGAAGCTGTCCGCTACTGTCCCCAATAGTCCCGACAAGTCCACCACTGTGCTATTTTACAGCAACTTAAAACCCTGTTACTTTGCACCGGAGTATGAGACACGAAGCAAAATATCAGCGAAACAGGGATGGGGAACATGAGGGTTTAACCGCTTCGCTGACCCCAATCCGTTGCAAACGGATTTTCATTTTCGTAGAGAAAATAGCAAGGTGTGTTTTGTATGCTACAAAACCGTTTTAAGTGCCTTAAAACGCCTTGCCCTTGCGGGGTTTATTTACTCGGAACTCGTAAATAATTCGGTGTCGCCGGAGCGACCTCCGAAGCGTAATTTTTAAAGAAGAAAGTATGGAAACAAAGAAGCAAAACAAGGGTGGTCGTCCCACCCTTGACGACCCGGCGAAGCATCGCCATGTGTTGTACCTCAATGAGCGGGATAATGCCCGTTTTCTCTCCCAATGGGAGCAGTCGGGCGTGGAAAGTAAGTCCCGTTTTATTGCCGCCCGCATCTTCGGTGAGCCGTTTCGGGTGGTGAAAATTGATAAAACAGCGGTGGATTACTGCACCCGGCTGACCGATTTTTACGCCCAATTCAGGGGTGTGGCGGTCAATTACAACCAACTGGTTAAGGCTCTGCACAGCAACTTTTCCGAGAAAAAGGCACTGGCTTTTCTCTATAAATTGGAGAGAGCGACCCACGAATTAAAGGAGATAAACGCCCAAGTGATTGCCCTAACCAATGAATGTAAGGAACAATGGTTGCCAAAATAAGTACCGGAAGCAGTATGTTCGGTGCGCTTGCCTACAACCAAAACAAGGTGGATGAAGAGCAGGGAAAGGTACTTTTCGCTTACCGGATGCTGCAAAGCGAGGACGGCAATTTCAGTATCGGCGAGTGTATGCGTAGCTTCGAGATGCAGATGCCGTCCCACATCCACACTGCAAAACCTATCCTGCACATCTCCCTGAATCCGCACCCGGACGACCGCCTGACTGACGAGCAACTGGCAACCATCGCACAAGAGTATATGGAAAAGCTGGGCTATGGCAACCAGCCATATATTGCCTATAAACACGAGGACATCGACCGCCACCACATCCACATCGTGGGTTTGCGGGTCGATGAAAACGGCAAGCCCCTTTCCGATAAATTCGAGCATCGGCGCAGCAAAGAGATTACCCGTGAACTGGAACAGAAGTACGGGCTTCACCCGGCGGAACGGCAGCAACGGGGTGAACGCCCGGAACTCAAAAAGGTGGACTACACCGCTGGAGATGTGAAACACCAAATTGGCAATGCGGTGAAAGCCGCCTGTTATGGCTACCACTTCCAAAGTTTCGGAGAGTACAAAGCCCTGCTTGCCACCTATAATATATGTGCCGAAGAGATTAAGGGCGAAGCGAACGGCAAACCTTATCAGGGAATTACCTATTCTGCTACCAACGACAAGGGCGAGAAGCAGGGTAACCCGATAAAATCGTCCCGCATCGGTAAGTCGGTCGGTTACGAAGCCATCGAACGGCGGATGCAGAAATCCGGTGAGGTGATAAAAACAAAACACCTCAAAGAAACCACCCGCCGCAAAGTTGCCGCCGTGATGCAAACAGCCCACAGTCGTGCAGAGCTGGAACGGGAACTGAAAGCCAAAGGCGTAGATGTGCTGTTCCGGCAGAACGAAAGCGGGCGTATCTATGGCGTTACGTTTATCGACCACGACACCCGCACCGTACTGAACGGCTCTCGACTGGGGAAAGAGTTTTCGGCGAATGTGTTTAATGATGCCTTTGCACTCCAGCCCGACAATGCCACCCGTCAGGAAAGGGTATTTACGCCGAGAGAGCCACACGAACCGTCCCCGCAGCTATCCGATGGCGGCATCAGTTCGGCGTTCGGACTGTTTACGGGCGGCAACAGTGAAGAGGACAACAAACCGCTGCCACAGAAAAAGAAGAAGAAACGCAGAAACAAAAGAATTTAATAACTTAAAATTTAAACGATTATGCAACAAGAAGATGATTTGAGAGGGCTTGCCAAAGCGATGGACTTTATGCGGGCAATTAGCATCCTGTTTGTCGGGATAAATATGTATTGGTTCTGTTATGGAACATTCAAAGATTGGGGCATCACCATTGGCGTGGTGGATAAAATATTGCTCAACTTCCAGCGCACCACCGGGCTGTTTTCCGCCATCCTGTGGACAAAGATTTTTGCGGTGGTGTTCCTTGCGCTCTCCTGCTTGGGAACGAAAGGGGTAAAAGAGGAAAAGATTACATGGACGAAAATTTACATCTTCCTGTCAATGGGCTTTGTGCTGTTTTTCCTGAACTGGTGGTTGCTGGAGTTGCCATTACCTCCAGTGGCAAACACCACCTTTTATATAGTAACGCTGGCGGTTGGTTTCCTTTGTCTGTTGGCAGCGGGGATATGGATGTCCCGCCTACTGAAAAACAACCTGATGGAAGATGTGTTCAACACCGAAAACGAATCATTTATGCAGGAAACAAGGCTGATAACCAACGACTATTCGGTGAATTTGCCAACAAGGTTTTACTACAAAAAGAAGTGGAATCCGGGCTGGATAAATGTAGTAAACCCGTTTCGTGCCAGCCTTGTGCTGGGAACGCCCGGTAGTGGTAAATCGTATGCGGTGGTAAATTCCTACATCAAACAGCAAATCGAAAAGGGCTTTGCGCTCTATTGTTATGACTACAAGTTTCCCGACCTGTCGGAGATAGCTTACAATCACTTAATCAATAATTTAGACGGCTATACGGTAAAACCAAAGTTCTACATCATCAACTTTGACGACCCACGCAAGAGCCACCGATGCAATCCCATCAATCCGGTGTTTATGAGCGATATAGCCGATGCCTACGAAGCCAGCTACACCATTATGCTAAATTTGAACCGCAGTTGGATTCAAAAGCAGGGCGACTTCTTTGTGGAATCACCCATCATTCTGCTGGCAGCCATCATTTGGTATTTGCGCATCTATCAGGGTGGTAAGTATTGTAGTTTTCCGCACGCCATTGAGTTTCTAAACAAACGATACGCCGATATTTTTACCATCCTACGCAGCTATCCCGAACTGGAAAACTACCTTTCGCCGTTCGTGGATGCTTGGGAATCTGATGCACAAGAGCAGTTGCAGGGGCAAATCGCATCGGCGAAAATCCCACTCTCCCGCATGATTAGCCCAGCACTTTACTGGGTAATGACGGGTGATGATTTTTCACTGGACATCAACAACCCGAACGAACCCAAAGTGCTGGTGGTGGGTAATAATCCCGACCGTCAGAATATCTATTCCGCCGCATTGGGATTGTACAATAGCCGCATTGTGAAGTTGATAAACAAGAAAGGACAACTGAAAAGCTCCGTTGTTATTGACGAGTTGCCAACGATTTATTTCAGGGGACTGGATAACCTGATAGCCACCGCCCGAAGCAATAAAGTGGCAGTTCTGTTGGGCTTTCAGGATTACAGCCAGCTCACACGGGATTATGGCGACAAGGAGAGCCGGGTAATCCAAAACACGGTGGGTAATGTTTTCAGCGGTCAGGTGGTCGGTGAAACGGCAAAGGCTCTTTCGGAGCGGTTCGGCAAGGTGTTACAGAAACGCCAAAGCATGACGATTAACCAGCGGGAGAAATCAACCTCCATTAGCACGCAAATGGATAGCCTTATTCCGGCATCCAAAATCGCCAATCTTACGCAAGGTATGTTTGTGGGAGCAGTAGCAGACAATTTCGATGAACGCATCGAGCAGAAAATCTTTCATTGTGAAATCGTGGTGGACAACGAAAAAGTAAAGCAGGAAACCGCCCGATACGTCAAGCTACCGCAGATAATTGACTTCACGGACGAACACGGCAACGACCGTATGCAGGACGAGATACAAGCCAACTACGACCGCATCCGCCAAGAAGTCCGCCAAATTGTCGATGATGAAATTACCCGCATCAAGAACGACCCGCAGTTGCAGCATTTGATTAAGGAAGAGGAATAAAAACAAGCTACCCCAATTCTCCAACTGATAGCTGGAGAATTGGGGTGTATTTTGATATTGGTAATTCTGCAACCAGCGGTTGCAGAATTAGGCTACTTTTGACACTGGCATGGTTTACTTGCAGACTTCTACGGACTACTGGGTACACCTGCGGACACCCCGCTGTAAATCGCTAATATATAGCATATTTCATCCATACCTTTGAGTGGGATTATTCCCGTAAACCACTAAAATCCAAAAATATGGATGCAAACAATTTGAATCCGTCCACTACGGACGGGCAGAAAACTAATGTGTTGCTGGCACTGGACAAACAGAGCGGCAAAGTAAACGTTGTTAAAGGCGTGGACGAGAACGGCAGGTTACAGACCGTTCCACCTACCCAAAACCACAGCAGCGATTTTATGCGTGTGGACAAGAACAGCGACCTGTTTTCTAATTTCTTTTCAAACTTCTTTCGCAAGCTACGAGAAACAGAGGGCTTCGACCTCTTTAAAAGTGATGCTACACAGGTGGAAGAGAACGCCAAAGCCATTCAGGGCAATGCAGAGAAGCTGACACCGGAGGGCGGCAAATTGTTGGAAATGCTAAAAGTTGAGAAACCGGATTTCAACGAGATTCCGAAGAATCAGCACCACATTGACCCTGTAAAAATCGACTGGGAGAGCCTAAACAAAATAGGTATCACCAAAGAGCAACTGGAAAAATCGGGCAACCTGAATCCAATGCTTCGGGGCTACAAATCACCCTCCACGTTCAAAGTGTCGGGACAGACCAGCGATTTTTATCTGACACCCACCGATGCCAAAATCTCATTCTACAACGCCCCTGATGGTTCGGTCAAATTCCGTCTGCATGGCATCCAGCAAGAACCACAGCTTCAACGGCAGTTTCACGGCTACAACTTTTCCGATACCGACAAAAAGAGTTTGCAAGAAACGGGCAATATGGGCACAGTGGCGCAAATCACCGACCCCAAGACCAAAGAGCAAATACCTGTTTTCATCAGCCGGGACAGGCAAACCAACGAGCTGGAGTATATGCGGGCGGATAAAATCAACCTACCAAATGAGATTTGCGGTGCGAAACTCACCGACAAACAAAAGGAAGAGTTATTGGCAGGTCGCCCCGTCCGAATGGATAATATGGTTTCCCAAAAAGGTAATGAATTTTCCGCCATGCTCCAAATCAGTGCCGTAAAACGTGGTGTCGAATTTCTACCCAAAGAAGTGGGATTGAACCAGCAACAAACCAACCGTCCATTCCAGTGGGTAGATGAAAACGGCAAAATCAACGCCCCCAAAACCATTGGCGGCGTAACGCTGACCGAACAACAGAAATTAGACTTCCAAGCAGAAAAGCCCATCTACCTAAAAGGCATGGTGAAAGATGGACAGGAACAGCCCTACAATGCCTATATCAAATTCGACCGAGAGAAAGGCAAGCCCGGATTCTCCCGCACCAATCCCGACAAGGCGCAAATCAAAGAGACGATTCCGACAAGTGAAAGTCGTGCGCAGGTGGCGGTCAATACCGATGGTAAGACCAACGAAGCGACCAAAGGAGTGAAAGAACCGCTGAAACAGGGACAGCAGAAACCAACCGCTCCCCAAAAGGAGACGCAGGAAAAAGAGCAAAAGCCCGATAAACCCAAAAAATCACGTGGTTTGAAAATGTAAGCTATGGAACTGATACTGATTATAGCCATACCCACCATTGTATTGCTGGCGTTTGTAGCAATCTGCCTGAAAACCGACTGGCAAGAGGTCGAGCGGCAGAACCAGCAATACTACGTGGATGGCTACCACATTTATTACGACCGTAAAATCCTACGGCAGATGAATAATAACAATAAAACCAAAGAGATATGATAGCATTGATAGCAGAAAAACCGAGTGTTGCCAAAGATATTGCCCGTATCGTGGGTGCGACACAAAAATGTGATGGCTACCTCTCAGGTAACGGTTATCTCGTTACCTGGGCGTTCGGCCATCTTGTACAACTTGCCATGCCGGAAGCCTACGGCGTTGCCAATTTCCGCCGTGAGAGCCTACCAATTATTCCGGCACAGTTCCAATTAATCCCCCGTCAAACAAGGGTAGGTAAGGAGCAGAAAGCCGACCCCGGTGTATTGAAACAACTAAAAATTATCAAAGAGGTATTCAGCCAGTGCGACAGAATCATTGTCGCCACCGATGCCGGACGAGAGGGGGAACTTATATTCAGGTACATTTACCAACACATCGGATGCAATAAACCCTTTGTCCGCTTGTGGATAAGTAGCCTTACCGACAAATCCATTCGGGAGGGACTGGAAAAACTGCAACCCGGCAACCGGTACGATAATCTCTACCGTTCGGCACAGGCACGCAGTGAAGCGGACTGGTTAATCGGAATCAACGCCACCCAAGCATTGAGCGTAGCCGCCGGACAGGGTGTGTTTTCATTGGGACGGGTACAAACACCCACGCTGATGATGATTTGTAACCGCTACCAAGAGAATAAAAACTTCGCTCCAGCTACTTACTGGCAACTCAAACTTACCACCCAAAGCGGTGATGTAACGTTCTCCGCTCAATCTGCCACCAAGTACGACCAACAGGTGGAAGCCATCGCCACGCTGCAACGGGTAAAAGATGCCGGACAGGTAACAGTTGCCAGCGTTGAAACAAAAGAGAGCATCCAAGAACCGCCATTGCTGTACGACCTGACAACACTACAAAAGGAAGCCAATACGAAACTGAACTTTTCGGCAGATAAAACCCTCTCCATTGCACAAACTTTGTACGAAAAAAAGGTAATGTCGTACCCTCGCACCGGAAGCCGCTATATTTCGGAAGATATATTCGAGGAAATCCCTGCCCGCATCGCTCTGATGGAGCAATACCCACGTTTTGCCAACTACTCCGCTGGACTAAACTGTAATAATCTAAATCGCCGTTCGGTAAACGATGCCAAAGTAACCGACCATCACGCCTTGATTATCACCGAGAATTTACCGGGCGAACTCTCCGATGATGAACGAGCCATTTACGAATTGGTTGCCGGGCGTATGCTGGAATCTTTTTCTGATAAATGTGTGAAAGATGTTACTTCGGTGGTGCTTACTGCTGGCGATACTGACTTTTCAGTCAAAGGTTCGGTTATGAAATCACCCGGCTGGAGAGCGGTATTTTCCGAATCCGACAAAACGGAGGATGAAGAAAACGCATCGCTCCCTGAACTTACCAGTGGCGACACCCTCATGCTCTCCGGTGTGGACTTGCTCGAAAAGCAGACCAAGCCGAAACCGCTACATACAGAAAGCAGTTTGTTGGCAGCAATGGAGAGCGCAGGTAAGGAGCTGGAAGATGCAGAACTCAAAGCCAGCATGAAAGATGCAGGAATCGGCACACCCGCCACCCGTGCGGCAATCATCGAAACGCTCTTCACCCGCCAATATATTGTCCGGGAGAAAAAAAGCCTTATCCCAACCGACAAAGGTTTGGCGGTATATCAGAACGTAAAGGATAAGAAAATCGCTGATGTGGAAATGACCGGGATGTGGGAAAATGCCCTGTCGAAGATTGAGAACGGGGAGATGAACGCAGAAACATTTCGCAAGGGCATCGAAATATATGCCGCCCAAATTACAACGGAGCTGTTGAGCGTACAATTATCCATCGCTTCGGCGGATGAATGTACCTGTCCCAAATGCCAAGCCGGGCGCATCCTGTTCTATCCGAAAGTAGCGAAGTGTTCCAATGTGGATTGTACGCTGACTGTTTTTCGGAACAAGTGCGACAAGCAACTGACCGATAAACAAATCACAGAATTGCTTACCAAAGGAAAAACGGGCGTAATCAAAGGCTTCAAAGGCAAGACCGGAAAAACATTTGATGCTTCACTCTCGCTGGACGAGCAGTTTAATACCACCTTTGTGTTTCCCGAAAAGAAAGGCGGCACAAAAAAGTAGCTAAAAATCACTATATTTGCCACCGAAGTTCTGTTATCCAACGGTTTTAAGCCGTGAATAATTGGCAACTTTAGTGGTTGCGCCCGGAGGGATACCGGGCGCATTTCCATTTTATAGGCTCTTGCCGAATGTATATTCCGAGCGAATAATACCGCCATCAAGCACCACACTTTCCATCAACTCCCATTCTGAACCGAATGTTTCACCGATAAACAGCACACCTTTACCCAGCATCACCGGAACGGTGTAGACGGTCAGATTATCCAACAACTCCGCTTCAATCAGAGCCGTAAGCAACTTACCGCCACCAACGACCAACATATCCGTGTCGGTTTTCATTTCATGCACCTTGCGTAGCGGGGCATCTGTCAGAAACTCTACACCGCAATCCGGTGTAACATTGGTATCGTGGTTGGACACCACAAAGGAACGTTTGCCTTTGTATGGCCATCCGCCCCAATGTTCAAAAATATAGGTGTAGGTATTCGCCCCCATAAGGAGCGTGTCGGCGGTTTCAAACTCTTTTCCAATCAGTGATTTTACAGCCTGTGGCATCCAGTCCAGTTCATGGTCGAGGGTTGCAATAAACCCATCGAGAGATACAGCGATATGCGCTTTAATTTGCTTCATATTATCATCAGGTATTTACAGTTTTATTACTACAAACTGTTCGCCAGTATCTCAAAAAAGAAGCGTGGTACTTACGCTATTCCACTACGAGGCACTGGTATACCTTTGAATAGAAACAGGCAAGCCCACGCTATGCGAAGCATAGCATAGACATTGCGCTGAAAATCTCTATTCACGTGAAAATTACCAGTTTTCGTAGTGAGACGTTCTGCGAACGAATATGTTATATATAAAGACGATGCAGTAGCCGAACCACTTTATCGCCGTTATTCTCTTATTTAACTGCAAATATAATCAAACTCCCTCAAACTCTTGCTATAAAAGATGAAATCCTGCCTTATCTCACGACAAAACAGGATTCACAAAACACGTATTACTAATATTAAAGACCTCTATCCGCCCGCTCACGGATAAGTTTATGTACATCACTCTCCCGATAGTAGCACCGACCGTCCAGCATCAGGAACGGTAATATTCCTTTCTTTCGGTAGCGTTGCAAGGTTTTGGTAGTTACTTTCAGAAACAGGGCTAAATCCTGATTGTCCAGTAATTTTTCGCCATCGAAGCAAGTCTGTTGGGTAATCATTCGGGTGATTTTCTTATCCTGCATATCGAACCTATCCATTATACGCTCCATCCACGCTTCAAAATTTTCTCTATCTATATTCATAGCTTTGCCCTCCGATTAAATTAAACCAATCATGTAATAACTTTGGTTGGTAGGGTCTTTGACAACAATTTCCCTTTCCCGCATGAACCGGATATAACTTTTGGCTGTCCGCTCCTTAACATCTAAAATCTGCTGCAACTGTTCGCACAGGTCGATGTAGGTCAGGAATGTTTGTTTTCCGAATAGTTCACGAGCCACATTAACCAGCTCCTTTTCTTTGCGTTTCTCCTTTTCCTCACGGGGTTTCTCACCTTTGTAAGTGTGCATCCCAGTGGCTTTATCCCATGCAAAGAGCATCAACGGTACATCCAGCGGGCTACCGTCCCGCACTTTCAAAGCCTTGACAACCGACACGGCGGGTTCATCGTCCTTTTCGATGGATAGGATAGTGGCAGCCTTGCGTTGCAACTCACTACCCAAGTGTCCACGCAATTTTAGTCCATTGGGGACGAAGTGCAGCACGCACAGAATACAGGTGTTATAGATACCCGCCAATCGGTAGAGTTCATCTATTACCGCCACGCTCTCCACTTCATCGTTGGCACTCTTCACAAGGTCGGCGATACCGTCAATAACCACCAACTGGATGCCACCATACTGGTAGTAGAATTTATCCATGCTCTGCACAATGGCGTTCAGCCGTTCTTTGCGGGACATACCCGTCAAACAAAATGCCTTGAACTCTTCCGGTTTGTCCCGCTGTTTGGCACGGGCAAGCAGGTTAGTTACATTCTTGAACAGTTGCACTTCGGACTGTTCGGTGTCATAGAGCAGTACCGCTTTCTGTTTGTTGTTGGCGGTAACCTCGATACCGAGCGTATCGACACCCGAATCCGGCATACAGATACAGCCCGCCACCATTGCGGCAACGTAATTACTTTTACCCGTTCCCTCACCACCCGTAACACCAAACAGGTTGCCTTGCGTTCCCAACGGAACATCCCCAGCGGAGATTATCACCTGCGCTTTTGCTGGGGGATTGTTGAAATCTATTTCACACGATTTAAGCATAATCAATGTATCACTATATAAGTTCTCTAAAAAATCTATGAACAATTTTTGCAAATCCGCCCGGCTGTTATTCAGTCGGAAGTAGTCGGAAACATCCTTTTCCTCTTTCGTCCCGACAAGTGGCAACAACAACCGTTTTACTCCAAATTCCGCCAATACCTTTTCATGTTTGGCGGAACTCTCTTTGCCCGTCTTATCAGTATCATACAATAGAATGATGTGCTTGAACCGGAACGTCAGTTTGTAAATGAGTGTCGGCGGTATCGTTACCGTTTCGCTGTTAAAGCATATCGCATGAAATCCATGTGCCGCCAACGCCATTACATCTTTTTCGCCACCCGTGATAAAAAGCGTATCGCCCTTGCTGGGTAATTGCTCCAGTCCGAAACAATAGTTGTCGCCGAAGCTACCACCATACAGAAAACGGGTTTTCGAGAACGGGCGATACAGTTTAATGTACCGTTTACTTTTGTAGCCAAACATGGGTTCAGTCGCCGAAGAGGTGTAAGAAAACGGCGTACCCTCCGCTGTTTCACTACTGAAATCTCGAAGTGATGCCATCCGGTATTGCTCCAGTGTTGCGGACGTGATACCATACTGTTGCCAATACTCCAGTTCGGCAGCAGTGAATCGCTGTTCCCGGAACTGGTAGGGTTTCACCTCTTTTTCGGATAATTCGGGCTGAACTTGGGGCGTAGGCTTGGGGTAGGTGATAGACTTCGGGTTTCCGGTGGAAAGTCCCAATCCCATATCCCGGTCGATGGTTTCCAGTATCTCCACAAAGCCGGACGGGTTGTTACAATCAATCCCTTTGAGCATCCCAACGAAGAAAAAGCAATCACCGCTATAACTATCATTCCCAAAATCTTTCATCTTGTATGTCCCATTATGGCGGTCAAAATAGATGTTGCAGGATGCCTTGTTGTCCTCATAGAGCGGATTAAGGAAATTACGCCCCGTGCGCCAGTTGCCCGGTATGTAGTGTTTGAATACCGCCAGTCCGCTATTTGTCCTGCTTAATATCTCTTCTTTCTTTAACATACAGTTTGTGGTTCGTTATCAGGTTATTCATTTTCTCGTGATTACTTTTGATTAGGCGTTCTTCCAACATCCGCTTAATCTCTCTAATTTTGTAGAAGTATCGTCCGCCGATGTTGGAATAGGCAATATTGCCCGATTTTCGTAACCGTTGCAGTGTCTTATCACTGATTTTTAAAAATGTACAAACCTCGTAACTATCCACCCAAATTTCATCTTCATTTATGCTTTCCGCTTCCTGATGGTTGAAGATATAATTGGCAATAGCGGTGATTTTCGCATCGAGTTCTTGATACGTTTTTGATTCAAATGTTATTATCTCCATTTTGCTAACTAATTGATTTTGTTGCAAAGTTCGAGAGTTTCAACGAGTGGATTTGCACGGTTCACACCATGATGGTAGATATTTTTTTTGAGCCATATTCTTGTATTTTCGTTCAAAAACGGTACAAAAAAGGTGGTTTGCATCTAACAAACCACCTAAAAACCAAAAACACCATATTAGTACTAATATGGTGTTTTTGGATATGCAACTAACTGTTATTTAGCATCGTCTTCGTCCATTCTTTCCATTAGTAGTTGAGAAAGTTTGTTCAGGTGCTTTGTTCGGTCTTGCCGCCCTTTCATGCCAATGTAGGCGGCATAATAGTCACCCAAGTCAATGTTGAAGACAGCACCGAGATAATCCATTATCTCTTTAACATCAATGTTGCCATGATTAATATATCCAGCAGAAGCAAGAGCATAGCCAATTTCAATTAACACTATTTTTTTGCCTGTAAAACAAATATCGCCGTGTGTGTATTTTGTTCTAATTTCTTTTAGTTGCTTTTCTCTACCTATATTTAATATTTTCTTATTTAAGTATATACGCAACATTTCGTTAGCAAGAATTTTGGCAACTTTGTAATCATGTCCAGTGGAAAATTTTGGGTCACGGTCATATCGAGAACTGTCTAAACAAAGACGAACATCCACTTTTCCTCTTACAAAGTAGTATTCATCATAAGCAGTAGAACGTGAACGGTAATACTGGTAAAAATCTATATGTTTATTGAAGAAAAATTCAAGACTGTGAAGCTGGTCGTTCAAATACTTCCTTGCAGCTTCATCACTTCCATTTGGAAATTTACATTCAATACTATATACCTTGTGAAAATACAATAATCGTCCTAAAATCTCCGGTTTCATTTCTTTGAAAAATGAGATTTCATCTTTTATATCTGAAAATACATAATCTTGAATGCGCTCCCTAACTTTCTCCAATGCAACCTCTATGTAGTTAATCATATACAAAGAATCTGCAATTGCATTACGACCAAACACATCTATGGTGCTTATTTCTAAATCTATGTCTTGTAAAACATCATCGACAATTCCTTTCATATCTATGGGGCGTTTTTACTTTATATTGTTAATAAAGTGAACTGATAAATCCTCTGCCGAGTAGAATCCATTGTGTCGGAAAAATTCTTTTCCGTTCTTGTCAAGCAATACTTGTGTCGGTATGGTTGCTATTCCGAAGAAATCAGATAACATACGGTTCTCTTTCTTCGTCAAATTGACAAAAACAACCTTTACCTTACCCTTGTATTTAGATTTGATTTCCTCCATTACACCCTCCATTTGGCGACAGGCATAACAGCCTGTCGAACCAAATTCGAGGAATGTATATTCATAACTCTCACCATTTTGTGAGTAGTCATAATTTTTGGTAATATGCTCTACCATTGTGTCTTTGGCTGTGGTTGGCAACTGCTCAATTTTACTTTGAGAGATGTACCGAACCATATCATTTCTAAAATAGACCAGCGCAAAGAACATCAAGATGATTAACACCACCGGGATGTACACTTTATACCTGTTCATCACAAAATCATATTAAACAGATAACCCGATATAATAATAAAGAGTGCCACCACACCGAAGAAGATACCGATTAAACGCCACGTCATAACCTTTTTCAATAGCGTAGCTTCAGGCAGGGATAGCCCAACAACGCCCATCATAAAGGCGATAGCCGTTCCCAGCGGAACACCTTTGGCAACGAACACTTGAATTACGGGGACAATTCCGGCGGCATTGGCATACATCGGAACGGCAAGAATAACCGCCAACGGAACAGAGTACCATTTATCAGCAGAGAGATATTCCTCAAAAAAACCTTCGGGAACAAAACCGTGCATAGCAGCACCGATACCAATACCTATAATCACATAGATAAGTACACCCCGAACAATGCCCCACGCATCTTTAATGATGGTTGGCAGACGCTTTACGAACGGAATATGCTCTGCCTCCCACTCGGCAGTTTCAACTTCCGATTGGGCTTGAATCTGTTTCACCCAAGGGCTTAAATATCGCTCCAGTCTGAATTTTTCGAGAATAAATCCGCCTATCGTACCGAGCAGAATACCCGAAATAGCGTAAATCAATGTGGCTTTCAGACCGAATGCCCCAAGAAACATAGCTACTGCAACCTCATTGACCAGTGGCGAGGTTATCAGAAAGGCAAAGGTTACTCCCAACGGGATGCCACCCTTAACAAATCCGATGAAGAGCGGAATGGACGAACACGAGCAAAACGGAGTGATTGCCCCGAACAGTGCAGCAAAAAAGTACTGAAAACCGTATAGCTTTCGGGTGGTTAGAAAGGTGCGTAGCCTATCAATCGGGAAGTAGGCGTTTACTATCCCCATCAATCCACTGATGAGGAATAGCAGAATTAAAATCTTTATGGTGTCGTAAAAGAAAAAATTTACGGCAGCACCCATATGGGTGTCGGCATTAAGACCGAACAACCCATATACCAGCCAATCGGCAAACTCTTGTATCATATTTATTCATTAACAGTTTCTGCCACAGCCGCAAGTGGGTGGGTTTTTACTCTCGTTTTCTTTTTCTTCTTTTTCTTCTTTGTCTGTATCATTTTGTTTGGGTGCTTCCTCTTTCACCTCTTCAATCACGCTACCGCAGCACGAACTGGGTTTGGGTGTAAACAACGATGCCCAAAACCCTTTTTTCTCTTCTTTCTTTTCCATATTCAGTTCTATTTTAATGATTTACAGCAATATATTAAACACATATCCACCAACTACTGCCGTCAGGAAGATAGTTACTACAATCATGGCTACCAATCTCTTTTTGAAGATGCTGGCAAGCATACTCATTTCGGGAATCGCCATTCCAGCACCACCGATAATAAGGGCTATCACTGCCCCGATGCTCATACCTTTACCCATCAATGCAATACCGATTGGAATTGCGGTTTCGGCACGAATGTAGAGTGGCACACCTAAAATAGCGGCAACAGGTACAGCAAACGGGTTATCCGGCCCGGCGATTTTCATTACAAAATCTTGGGGCATATATCCGTAGATAGCAGCACCCAGTGCAACACCAATCAACAGATAACCCATAATTGGACGCAGGCTTCCCCATGCAGCGGTAAACGCAAGTTTAAGTTTATTTTTAAAAGGCAATTTCCGTTTATCAACCACCTCTTCAGAGCTACCACAACAGCTACTTGGCTTCACACGAACATTTTTAACATACTTCTGTCCTCCTATCTTTTGCAGGATAGCACCAAAGGCTACCGAGCAGATAAAGGCGATAATGAAATAGATTACAGCCGCCTTGATTCCCACCAACGCACCGAGCATTCCGATGATAATCGGATTCAATAGCGGGGATGAAATCAAAAACGACATAACAGAGCCAAAAGGAACTCCGGCATTGAGGAATCCAACGGTCATTGGAATGGTAGAACAGGCGCAGAACGGAGTTAATGCCCCGAAGCCAGCACCGAGAATATTCCCTAATATTCCTTTGCCCGACAAGCTCTTTTGTATCTTTTCGGCAGGAATATACATCAGTATAATTTCGACCAAAGCACTGATTAGCATAAATAGTGCTATCAGTTCAAGGGTGATAATTACAAAGTATTGAAGTGTATCTAAAAGCGTATTCATATCTATTATTAATTATTGAGGGCAACAGCCCGGTTGTTCACTTTGAATTTGTACGGCAGGAGCAAGCGGAGAGGTTTCGGGAGCGGGTTCGCTTTGGTTTCCCATGAAAAGCATAGCGATAACCACGATTGCACCAATCCACAAAAATATCTTCTGCACGATATTCGATTTCGGTTTTTCATCTTTGGCAGAAGTGCCGCAACAGCTACTTGCGGTCGTGCAGCACGATGATGGCTTCTTAAAATAGACCTGCCAAAAACCGAATAGCAGGGCAACAATAGCTACCCCGATAAACACAGGGCGATACTCTGCAAAGAAACTTAATTGTGAAGCTCCGATGCCAAGCCATGCCAGTACCCCAGCCACAATAGGCATCCCACAACAAGATACCACGCCTAAAAAGGCAAGAATTGAGGAAAACACTCCGACAGAGGTTGTTCCGATAACTGATTTTTTACTCATTGTTCTTTACTCATTTTTGGTTCGTACAAATACGAACATTGTTTTGAAATATATAGCCACAAGTTCCCTTATGGCTACACGTTAATTACTCGCAAGTAGGTGTACAACCTCCCGGTGCGCAACCGCCTTGCATCACTTTGTTTGCAGCGGCTATCAGGTCTGCTTTAGCAGGTAACACATCGAAACGCCCCGACATCATGCCTTGACCGTTAATAGCAACGATAAAAGTATCTTCCAGCTTGTTTTTGATGTTCAACATGGTTATCAGCTTACTTTCGTTAGCATCTTCGGCATCAATTACAACAATCTCCGCTTTGTCCGACATCTCTTTTTTCGCAGATTCGCAAAGTTCACGAGCGGATTTATCACTCTTGAATTTACCGTTAGACACCACAGCAAACACAGGTTTACCCTGACTTAAAGCAAACGTAATATCGCTATACTTTGGTGTGGGGATAGCGTTTACAATCGCTTCTTTTGTAACCTGCTCTTCGACCATTCCGCCCATCATTAACCCTTTGTTTGAGAACAGAAGCAATACAGGCATAGGCGCACCGCCTAATCTATATTCCTTTACCAAATCGGCATTTTTTTCATCGTCCATACTCATTTGAACGATAGCGATGTTTTTCAAATCCTTGATGGATTCTTTTACCAAGCCGTTCATCTTTTCGGCGGAGGTGTTTTTGTCTGTTACGACCATTAACACCGTGTTGTTATTTTCTTTGGCTTTTGCCAACTGCTCTTTAACTGATGCGTTCTTTTCAGCGGAACAACTGCTTGTTGCCAATACAGTGGCGGCAAGTAGTACGAATGTTTTTAGTGATTTCATTTTAATTGTTTTACGTATTAAACTTATTTAGCCGGAAACCAGCCCTTTGTATTATTGGCAATGCGAACAAGCATCAACATTACTGGAACTTCAACCAACACACCCACCACCGTTGCCAGTGCCGCACCCGATTGAAGACCGAACAAAGAGATAGCTACTGCTACCGATAATTCAAAAAAGTTACTTGCCCCAATCATTCCGGCAGGAGCAGCCACATTGTGCGGCAGCTTCCACGCTTTCGCCCAGCCATACGCCACAAAGAATATCAATACCGTTTGAATAATCAATGGGATGGCGATAAGCAGGATATGCAGCGGGTTGTTCAAAATTGTCTCTCCCTGAAAAGAGAAGAGAATAACGAGTGTAAGCAATAGCCCGCCAATGGTAAAGTTGTCGAATTTCTTAACGAACACGTTATTGAAATACGCTATTCCTTTGCGTTTAACGATGCTCATACGGGTAATTACCCCAGCCGACAGCGGAATAACCACGAACAGAACCACCGACAATAACAACGTGTCCCAAGGAATTTCGACCCCGCCAACGCCTAACAGAAATGCCACAATGGGAGCGAACGCCACAAGAATAATCAAGTCGTTCACCGCCACCTGTACCAGCGTATAAGCCGCATCGCCTTTGGTGAGATAGCTCCACACGAAAACCATTGCCGTACAAGGTGCAGCACCTAAAAGTACCGCCCCGGCAAGGTATTCGTTTGCCAAATCAGCAGGAATCAAAGCCTTGAAAATCACATAAAAGAAGAGCCATGCGATGCCGAACATCGTAAACGGCTTTATCAGCCAGTTGGTAACGCACGTTACAATGATACCTTTGGGTCGCTTACCTACGTTCTTCACGCTCTGAAAATCTACTTTAAGCATCATCGGGTAAATCATCAACCATATCAATATGGCGACAGGGATGGATACGTTGGCGTACTCAAACCGGCTCAATGTTTCGGGGATTGCCGGGATATATTGCCCGATGGCAATGCCGACAACGATACACAATGCCACCCAAATGGTTAGGTATCGTTCAAAAAATCCTATGCCTTGTTTCTTTTCCATTTTACTTATTTTGAAAGTTTTAATATGCGAATAGCACCTCTTATCACCAGTATAAATACAATAGTTCCGATGGCTAAATCCGGTATTTTGCTATTCAGCAACCATACACCTATTCCTGCAAGGATTACACCTGCATTAATAATTACATCATTGGATGAACAGATAACACTTGCTTGTATATGAGCTTCCTTGTTTTTTGTTTTTTGCAAAATATATAACGATGCGGCATTTGCCAGTAGAGCAAGAATCGACACTATAATCATAGTTTGAAATTGTGGTATCTCTTCCATGCCTATTGTCCGCTTTATAACTTCGACAAATCCAAGTATTGCTAACAAAAGCTGAAGATAGCCGCTAAATTTTGCAACACGCTTCTTTTTAGCCACAACTGCTCCTACTACCAATAAACTTAACCCATAAACAAACGCATCGGCAAGCATATCCAAGCTATCGGCTACCAGCCCCATTGAACGAGACAAAAAGCCAGTCAAAATTTCGATAACAAAAAATGCGAAGTTGATTCCTAAAACAATCCAAAGGCTTTTTCGTTGTTTCCTATCACTTTCTGCAAAATTATTATCAACATCCTGTACTTCAATACTTCCCATTAAATGGGAACTTAAATTAAGAGAATCTATACACTGTGCTATTTCATGTTCGTTTTCGATATGAAAAACAGAAAGGGTGCGGCTCGCTAAATCAAAATCCAATCTCTTGATATTGCGAAAATCTTGCAATTTCAATCTAATTAGATTCTCTTCACAAGGACAATCCATCTTATCTATCTTGAATGTTGTTTTTATCATATCTAAAAATCAAACGTCAATCTGTTATTGAATGTTAATCTAAAAATGTGGCAAGTTCTGACAGGTAAAATTCTGTCATTTTCGTTTTGATTTCATCACGTACACGGCGGAACTCACTTTCGATAAACTCCGGTGTTCCGGTTGCATGTGATGGGTCGTCAAAGCCGATGTGCAGACGGTTTTTAACCTTACCCGTAAACATGGGGCAAGATTCATTTGCACCACCGCAAACGGTAATCACATAGTCCCATTCCTCACCAAGATACATTTCAACGGGGTCGGACGTGTGGTGCGAAATATCTACACCCACCTCTGCCATTGCCTTAACCGCACCCTCATTGAGTTTGCCAGCCGCCTTTGTCCCTGCCGAGCGTACAATCACGTTAGGAGCTATTTGTTGTAAAAAACCGTGTGCCATTTGACTGCGGCAACTATTACCTGTACAAAGAATCAGTACCTTTTTCATTGCTAATTATATATTTTTCCACTCAACGAGTGCCGTATTACTATTTGATAATTGTTTCACTTTCTCAATCCACCCCAACTCACTCTTTGCCTTTGCTTGCAGGAATGGGTTTTTGGTGTGGGTCAAAGCCAAACAGGAGTTTACAATCCACCATTTGTTGTTGATGCCTGCACGTCTTAAATCGGCTTGAAGTCGCTCCGCTTCAAAGACCGGAGTAGCTTCGGGCAGTGTCACAATAACCACTTCCGTTTCTTCGGGATTTCTCAAACGTGGTAATAGTTTGGCTACCGCACCAGAAACCTCACCTTGTGTCCTCTCCACCTCTTTGTGATAACTTTGTGTAGCATCCAACAAGAGCAAGGTGTGCCCAGTGGGGGCGGTGTCGATTACCACTACTTCATTTTCTGCCTTATCCACAATATCTGCAAAGGCTTTGAATACCGCAATCTCCTGTGTACATGGCGAACGTAAATCCTCTTCGATATACTCCATATCCGCTTGCGACATATTGTTGGCAATAGCTTTCGCACGAACTTCGTTCTTGTAGGCTTCCAGCACTTCGGCTTCGTCAATCTTGCTAACACTTATTCCTGCTCTCGTTGCCAAATCATAGTTAATATGGTTGGCTGGGTCGGTGGTTGTCAGATGAACTTTCTTGCCAAGCGCATTCAGCTTCAAAGCAATGTTGGTCGCCATCGTGGTTTTGCCTACACCGCCTTTACCCATTGTAAACACCACTCGTTTGCCCGTATTGAAAAGGTCTTGCACCAAATCATCAATGCTCTTTTCTCCACTTAATGGCGTGTAGCTCACATCGGCATCCAAATTATCTTCCGACAATAAGCGGCGGATATTGGCTATATTCGACAAATTGTAGGAACGCAACGGAACGCTGTAAGCAGGATAATGTTTCAGCGATTCGGGCATAGATGCCAATGCCGATTGCCCCCGGTCGGCTATCTGCTGCGAAACCGTGTCGTTACTGTCCGTATGCTCCAAGATACCATTAACAACCAATAGTTGATTTTCAATGCCGAGCGATTCCAATTCATGCGAAGAGCGTGCCGCCTCTTTCAGCGGTGCTACATCGGGGCGGCTTACCAATACCAAACGGGTTGCACCCCCATCGGCAAGTGTGCCAACCGCCTTTTTATAGACATCTTTACGTTGCTCCAAGCCCGACAACTGACCCAAACACGATGCCCCGTGTGTACTTTCACTGATAAACGTACTCCAAGCCGATGGCAACTGCAACATACGCAATGTGTGTCCGGTGGGTGCGGTGTCGAAAATAATATGGTCGTACTCCTTTTGCTTGCTTTCATCCGTAATGAAGTCCGAAAACTCATTGAACGCCGCAATCTCAATCGTACACGAGCCGGACAACTGCTCTTCCATATTCTGAATCACGCTTTCGGGCAACTTGCCACGAAACGGAGCAATCACACTTTCACGATATGCCGCAGCCGCCTGTTCGGGATCGAGATTAACAACGGTCAAGCCTTTAACCTCTTCAATCACTGTTCCCTGTCCGTTCAACGGTTGGTTGAAAACATCCTGTAAATTAGAAGCTGGGTCGGTACTTATGAGCAGAATGTTTTTGCCCTTGTCCGCCAAGCCAATAGCCGTAGCGCAAGCGATGGAAGTTTTACCCACGCCACCTTTACCTGTAAAGAATAGGTATTTGGTGAGTTCTATGTTTGATAAATCAAATGCTTTCATAACCTGTTATTACTGATTAATTGGAACAAAATTCAATGCTATGCCCGTCCATTCTGTTAGCTGTTCGTTGGTCGGGTATTCTCCCGCAACGGCAATCGCTCCATCGACAAGCACAACGGGTAGTCCCTCTGCTCCCTTTTCTTGCAGATAGCCGTTTACTACCGTGTTTGACACATATAGTTGCGGTTCATCACGCAAGTTGTGCCGTGTGATATTTATCCCTTGTTTCTGCAAGAACTGAACGGCAGCAGCAATTCTCATTAAGTTAGGATTGATGTTTGGCCCACATAGACCTGTGGGGCAACACATCGCCGGGTCAAAAATTTCTATTGTTTTCATACTCCTTGAATATTGAAGTTGTTATATTGATTATAAGTAAAATGTAATTGCGTAATAAATTCCCACTGCAATAAATAACAGAGCGATAATTTTATTCATCCACTTTTGGAATACTTGCATCCGATTATAGAACTTGCCCAGACCAGCCACGCTATATGCCAAAATCCATGCAACAATAATCACGGGCAACCCTGTGGCTATGGCGAAAACAACCGGAAGTAAATAACCTCCTGTTTCGGCAGCAGACATAGGTATCAACATCCCAAAGTAAAACACACCGCTTGTAGGGCAGAAAGCCAATGAGAACAGAACGCCCAACAGGAGCGCACCCCACGAGCCTTTGTTTTTCAATTTGTCGCTACCACCACCGCCAAAACCAAATTTAGGCAAATTCAACTTATGCCCGAACAGCATAAAAAGACCTATCAGAATCAAAGCAGGTGCAATCAGCATTTCACCGTATTTACTGATGGCTTTCTGTATGGCAAACATACTTGCGCCCTCTCTCAAAATCGGAATGAGGACAAACCCAAGTGCGGTATAGGTAATAATTCGCCCTACCGTATAGAGTATGCCACCCCAAAAGATACGATGCCTACTTTCAATATCTTTACTGATATATCCGATGGCTGTAATGTTGGTAGCCAAAGGACATGGGCTAATAGCTGTCAGGATGCCGAGTAGAAAAGCCGTAACGATAGGCGTGTTACTACTATCTAAAAGTGATTGAATAAACTCCATAAATCGTTATTTTAGCAATTCATCAATTTTTTTCTTAACTCCGGCTTTGAATACATCCGGTGAATTTTTAGCATACGAAAATCCAAAATCGGTCATGTTGTTTTTCGCTTCCTTGCCATCTTTCCACTTATTAATATAGAGCGACGACCAAGTAACTTCGTATTTATCCGCTATCTTTTCTCCCTCTTTGGTCGAAATATCCACTATCTTAAAGGTGATTTTACCATCTTTGAGTTGCTGTGCAAAGTCCTTTTCGACTACCTCTTTGGTTAGCTTCTCAATCGCATTGCAGGTAATACAACGCTGCTTTCCGTGAAAATAAATCACCTCAATAACATCTTTTTGTGTGGCTTTAGTTGAAGTTTGAGCATTGGCATTTTGATTGTTTCCGCAAGAGGTCAATCCGATAACAGCCAATAAGATAAACAATAACTTTTTCATGTTCATGTAGATTACTTGGTTAAAAACGCTTTTACGTCCGCCACAGAAAGTTTCTTTCCGGCTGAAACGACTTTTTCATTAATGACTAAACCCGGCATCGACATGACATTGTAGTTCATAATCTGCATCAGGTCTTCTTCCTTGATAATGGTAGCTTCGATTCCTAATTCGGCTACCGCCTGTTTTACTGTTTCGTGCAGTGCCTTGCAACTTGCACATCCTGTTCCTAATACTTTAATTTCCATTTATCTAAATTTTAATGTTTGTTGGTCGCAAAACTACGAACATTATTTCCAAAAAAATAGGCTACTAATCGCAGCATATTTTCTTGTCGGTACAGCAATTTGCAAAAAAGCTGCAAAACAACTTTTGGGCTAAATCCCAGTTCTCTCTATTGACACAATACCGAACTTTGGGCGGTTCAATTTCTCCCTGTATCAGTCCCGCATCTTTCAACTCTTTGAGGTGTTGCGATACGGTTGCTTTGGCAATAGGTAGTTCATCGTGAATGTCCCCGAAGAAGCAACTATCTTGCGATGCCAAAAACTCGATTATTGTTATGCGTGCGGGATGTCCTAACGCCTTTGCAAACCGAGCCAGCTTCTCACTATCTGCCGTATAATCTCTTTTCTTCTTCATTCTTGTTTTAATTCTGTTCGCAAAGTTACGAACACAAATTGAATCTACAAAATATTTTTCTTGAAATTTGTGTGTAAGGTGCAAATCTATATATAGATATAGTTTGCACCTTACACCAATGCTTAAACATTCTGAATCAAAGATTTGGCAGGTTCAAAAACTTGTTGTATCTTTGAACCTGTGAGATAGGCAGACAAACGGAGGACAATACCGGACTAAATGGTCTATGAAAATCGTTACTGTTTCGTTACCTGTCGTTGTATTGAAGAAGATAATAAGCTGAAATATAATAGGTTGAGTTGCTGGGTTCACCGCCCTATCTCTCCGCTGGAGAATAAGAAATCCTTGCAAGTTACTTGCAAGGATTTTTTGCGTTTGATACGTTATAGCCCCGGATTGCACGAAGCAGTCCGGGGCTATGGGTTTGGGAAATGATTGTCTCCGCCGTCTTATATCTTTACTGCCTTCTCGAACCGTTTCTCAAGGCATACGCTGAGGTCGGTGGTGACGAACTGCCCGTTGTGGAAAAGCGTGAATATGGTGGCCGGGGTGGGGGCGGCCTGTGCCTGCTCCATCGTCTCCAGTTTGATTATTTTCAGCGGGATTCCTTTACTTTGGGCTACATCTGCCAGCGAACCGAGGACGTGGTATTCCGTGTATGGACAGCGGTTGGTGAAGTAAACGACCAGCCCGTTTTTCTCCTCGCATTCCCCACTTTTCGTGCAGGCCTTGAAAGAAGGGTCGGGAGCATCGGGCGTCAGCTTCAGAACCAACAGGCTGAAACCGTTGGGGAGCTTCTCTATTGTCTGGAAACCCTGGCGCAGAAGCCATTTGGTATCGCTCATGAAATGGAACTTGGATGTACCCGCTACGGTGACCAGTCCTGCCTTTCCCTGCGACCGGGCATCGTCGATGGCGGATTGTAATAGTGCCTTGCCGTGTCCGCATCCTTTGTACTGTCCTGATACCCAGAAACAGTTTATCATCAGATAGCCGGGAGCGTCGACGGGAACCCAGGCCTTTTCGGCGGGAACATATTCGATGAATACCTTGGCACGTTCGTCAAGGCGGCGGAAAACGTATCCGTTGTCGAATTCTTTCCTGAGCCATTCTTTTTTCAGCTCGTAGCCTTCCTTGCATTTTTTGTCGGAGAAGGCGCAACAAATATGTTCCGTTCCGATGTTTTCTTTTGTCAGGGTGATGTATTTTGTTTCCATCATACTATTGTTTTATAGGTATATAAATTTTTGTTGTTTGCTGTGTCGTTGTTTTTTAGGTGTAATGGATGTACTCTTCAGAAGCCATCCCCTACATACCCTCTGCTATCTGTTGCGGAGCTGGTTGATGACCTCTTTTATTTTTGCCGTATTTACTTTTTCCCTGTGCTTGTGTACATATATAAGAAGGAGAACAACAAAACAATTATTGTATAAATCCTTCAGATCGAAAACAAATAGGGGTTTGAGGTAAATGAAATCCAAGACCCCCTTTTCCCAGACGATATTACCGAGCAAAGCACAAATCAGTCCCGCAATTTGGAAGGAGATGCCGATGTCTAGGAGCTTCGTTTTTTTTGACAGGCTTCTGAGGAAGACGTATAATGCCAGTATGATACATTCGGCCACGGCGAAGATGACCATGTGGATCCAGAAGCCCATATTGATATTCAGTTTCTGGTTTAGAAGATAGTTGACGTAGCTGTGTTTGTCGTTGAATACCGGACTGAACTCGAATAGCGAGGGGATAATCTCAAAATGGGTATCCATATAAAAATGATAGATCACAATCTTTGTCGCCTGATCGATGATGACCAGTAGAAATATCCACCATATAATCTCTTTGGTTTTCATAATTTATTCCGTGTTTGTGGGATAGGTAATCTGTTCTTTACTCCGGTTCGTCCGTATCCAGGCAGAAAGGATGGCCGGCGGGATCGATCAATGTGCGGGAAGTTTTGAAATATTGCTCACCGGCAAGGCGTGCTCCCAGACTGAGGGCATGGTGGACGGCTTCTTCGAGGTCGTCCACATAGAAGTCGAGGTGCAGCATCTGCCCTTGTTTCCCTGCCTGCCAGGGCCAGACGGGTGGTTCGTATTCTTCAATTTCCTGGAAGGCGATGACCATACCGGCGGGCGAAGTGATGGCTGACCAACCGTTTGCCTGCGGGTGTGTCCACTCCCA
>ERZ856578.2501-NODE-2501-length-30198-cov-4.887155_pt1 | contig 30198 bp, 34 predicted proteins | sample MGYA00514384_ERZ856578 | MGnify/ENA primary metagenome ERZ856578 (study PRJEB29103, sample SAMN06111958) | human gut metagenome | biome: human gut; feature: ankylosing spondylitis patient; material: healthy_person | host: Homo sapiens | place: China:Hangzhou... | reverse complement strand
CTTTCAGCGCACAAAAATATAAACTTCAAGAGTTTTGCAGATGGACAGAATGTGTCTAAGCATCTGCGTACAATAAAGGCAACATCCAAAATGATAAAATATTGACATCATAAAGGAGAAGAAACTATGGAAGAGAACCGTGCGGATTTACCGGAAAATTCTACCGCAGAAACAGAAAGCCAACCAATAACCAAAGCAATCTCATTCACTCCGACCGAGACGAATGAAACCGCAGCAACCACGGCACCAACCGAAAAGAAGCCTGCCTGGAAGAAGATTTTGGGTGCGATTGGCGATATTGTGCTGGTATGTGTAATCGTGCTTGGAATCAATGCCTATTACACAGATCAGATGCGGGAGCAGTTTGACAACGTTGCACGATATGATGCCAATGAAACCATCAGCGAACTAAAAGATATGGGCGTTTCCTGCACGGTGGAGGTTACGGATGAAAAACTTCCGAAGGCAGAAAAGTATTCCTGGAAAGAGATCCGGGAGGGCGGCGGAAAACCGTCCATGCTGTTTCAGATGCTGATGTACAATGAAAGCTTTCCGGATATTTTCAAAACCGGGAAAAGCGTCAAATACCTCAACTGCACCCGCAACGTTAAAGTCTATATCGTTCCGGACGGTGCGGAGGAATCGCAGTACATCGGAGATGTCAATGTCGGCATTCAGGCGTTTTATCAGGGCTATGGGAAAAAAGGCTTTCTCTATTTTGATGACGCAGAGCCGGATGCGCAGTTGGAGAGCTTTATCAGCAGCTATGCAGACAAACGGGAACAGGAGCTATTCAAGCAGTCCTTTGTCTTGCGGGGCAGCAATGTTGATTACTACAATGAAACGATCACCATCTCTTACGACTGGACGAATCCCTGGGTTGAAGATGTGAGTCCCATGTGGGCTTTTTCGCTGTCGGCCTATCAGAATGGTCAGGAGCTGCGGCAGGATTACTACAGTTCCGAAACCGATCCCACCAGTAGCCTTGCTCCCGGCAGCACCGGCAGTTACGCCATCGTCTATTATCTGCGTGATATGACAGCCCCGGTGAAGCTGGTCGTTGCCAACAGTTACAGTCATTTCTCCGAAGACGATCCGCCGACCATAGAGTTTGATATCTCTATGCCGGAAGCAAATACAACATCGCAGAGCGGCGGCTATCAGCGACCGGGGGCTTCATTGCAAGGATACTCTGACATTTATGATCTGTATGAGCAATTTCAGAACGACATTGCGAACGGAAACTATACAGAGGGTGCGCAGGGGGATTTCTATGATTGGGAAGAAGTCAGGGATTACCGGAACTACGATGACGGCGAAGATTTGGCAGAGTTGACACTACATGACTTCGGCGGGTATGGGAAAGTTTCATTTTATGCTCTGGGACAGGACATTCTGACATATGATGTCACATTTGAAGGAGCCTATGCGTTTTCTGGCTATACGGTGGACTATTTTCAATTTGATGACTATGAAGGTATTCAGGATCTCTTGATCTTCCACAGTGGAACTCAGGAATGGCTCGTTACATGGAACGATCATCATAAAGACGGTGCGGTCTATACTTATGAACCGTAAAAGAAAACGGGCAGCCGCAGCAGGCTGCCCGTCTTTTCCCTTGAAAGTATGTCTAAAACAAAAACTTTTAGCGTTGATAAATTAGAACTTTTAGTTTATAATGAAGGACAGGAATCCACGTTATTTGTACAGAAGGACATATCCTGTCTATGTAAATGCGTATGATGGCAGACAGGAGGAACGTGATATATGGAAATTGAGAAAAGTGCGAGGCTGTTGTACCTGTATCAAGACTTCATCAAGGGAGCCGGGATACAGAAGAAGGCTGCCGCTGACCGCTTTGGCATCAACGAGCGCAGTCTTCAACGGGATATTGAAGACTTGCGCTGTTTTTTTGCAAACCAGACCCCTCCGGGGGAGATCATCTATGACGCAAGGCAGAAGGTTTACCGTTTGATCGAGCGGGATACCGCCCATTTGAGCAACAGCGAAGTACTGGCAGTCTGCAAAATTTTGCTGGAAAGCCGTTCCATGCGGCGGGACGAGATGATTCCCATTCTGGACAAGCTGGTAGGCTGCTGTGTCCCGGCAGAGCAGCGTCGAGCGGTGGTTGACCTTTTGGCGAATGAAAAACACTTGTACATTGAACCGCATCACGGAAAGCACCTGCTGGACGGTCTCTGGGAGCTTGGAGAAGCCATTCAAAAGCATCTGGTGACAGAGATATCCTATGAGAAGCTGAAGGGCGGAGAAACCGTTTTGCGGACGATTGAGCCGGTTGGCCTGATGTTTTCAGAATATTATTTCTACTTAGTAGCCTTCATCCGGAACATCGACAAGAAGGCAGAGTTTGAAAATCCGGATGACCTGTTTCCGACTATCTACCGGGTGGATCGCATCCGACATTTCCGCATGATGGACGAGCATTTTCAGGTGCCATATCTGGAACGGTTTCAGGAAGGGGAGTTTCGTAAGCGGGTGCAGTTCATGTACGGCGGTAGACTGCAAAAGATTCGGTTCAAGTATATGGGCCCATCTATCGAGGCCGTACTGGATCGGCTGCCCACGGCGGAGATCGAGAAGCAGACTGAAGACGGTTGGATCGTCAGGGCCGAAGTTTTCGGCAAAGGTATTGATATGTGGTTGCGAAGCCAGGGGGATTATATCACTTTATTAGGAGGAACAAATCATGGCTGAACTCACAGGAAATACAGAATTCAACAGTAGTAGCAATATACCCATCTCCGAACTACTCCAGAAAGCAGAAGCTGGCGACGCCGAGGCTCAGTGCCAAGTAGGGATTTATTATTACAACGGAAAAGAAATTGAAAAAGATTTGGAAAAAGTAATTTTCTGGTTAAGTAAATCCGCATGGCGTGGTAATGCCGAAGCACAGTATCGTCTCGGTAATCGATATAGCCAAGGGGAAGGCGTTGAGTTGAACCAACAGGAAGCAGCAAAGTGGTGGGAAGCGGCTGCAGATCAAGGCCACCCTAAAGCTATGTGTAACTTGGGGAGAGCCTACCTTTTGGGAGAAGGAGTAGAAGAAAATACTACGCAAGCTATATATTGGTATCAAAGAAGTGCAGAGCAGGGATATGACGAGGCAGAATATATGTTAGGCCTGTGTTATCATGATGGAGAGGGCATAGAGCAGGATTATAATAAGGCCGCAGTTTGGTTGCGAAAAGCCGCAGAACAGGGAAACTCCGATGCGCAATATGAGATAGGTGAATGTTATTTACAGGGGATCGGCGTAGAAAAAAATGATGAAAAAGCTGTGGAGTGGTTCTTAAAATCTGCAAATCAAGGCAATGTGGATGCACAGAATAGGTTGGGAGATTGCAATTGCTACGGTTGGGGAACCGAAGAGAACCTTGAGAAAGCAATTGATTGGTATAAAAAATCCGCAACACAGGATTGCGCTGACGCGCAGTATAACTTAGGCTTGTGTTATTGGTTTGGAAAGGGAATAGCAGAAAACCATCACTTTGCCTCTCTGTGGTTTAAGCGGGCAGCAGAACAGAACCATGCAGATGCACAAGGAAGTTTAGCTATATGCTACTATTATGGAGAAGGTCAACCAAAAAGTTTGAAAGATGCGGCAAAATGGTTTGAAAAGTCTGCTAAACACGGGAATGCTCAGGCACAAGCATTCTTAGGGCGGAGTTATCTGTACGGCTATGGAGTAAACGAAGATGACGGTCAAGCGGTATATTGGTTGCAACAGGGCGTCATGCAAGGAGACTCTATGGCCCAATACGAATTAGGTGTGTGCTATCAGTGCGGGTATGGGGTAGAAATATCACAGCAAAAAGCGCTGGAATTATTTCAGAAAGCCGCAGAACAAGGCGATGATGATGCACAATGTAAAATGGGGGAGTTTTGCTATTTCGGGACTGCCGAGACAGGTGATGCGGTTTCCGCAGTGGAATGGTTTGAAAAGTCTGCAGCTCAAGATAATCCCTTTGCGCAAAGCTGGCTTGGAAGGTGTCTTTATTTTGGCTATGGCGTAGAACAGGATTGGGATGCAGCTAAGAAGTGGTTTGAAAAAGCATTAGAAAATGGTGATAAAACCGCGACTTGGTGGATTGATTTGATCAGCTATAGCAATCAAGAGATTTTGAATCCTGTATTGCTGAACTCACAGCGCCGTGCGCGCATGATAGCTTTTGCACACCTGCTAAAAAATCAACAAGGACTTATTAGCAGTGGCAGTTGGGACTATTATCCGGAAATTGGTGAAAAGCTAAAAATTAAGCTTTTGCAAAACATTGATGAACACCTCAATACAGAAGAGGTTTTCTGTGTCGGTGATACTAGTCTGTTCAAACGCACAAAGAATGGCATTGTGTTCACAATGCATGGAGTTTATATCCGGCCAATGATGGAAAAAACGTTTTATTTCAACTATGCAGATGTAGAACGGTGGCAAATCCAGCCAAATGAGAAGCAAAGTGAAGATTTGACAAGAGCAAAATTAGTCTTCGTCTTACGAGACGGAACAGAATATGTGATCAATGATGCGTTTTATCGCAAAGACATATTGGCGAATGCAATTGAATGTTTACGCTGCGCAGATAGGGTATGGAACTTTACTCTGGGCCATCGAAAAACCGGAACCGTTGTAGATGAAGAAGAGAATAGGAACAAATTAATTGCTGGTATTGCAGCAGTTGGCGGTGGCGCAATCGGATCCGTGGCTAAGGTTGCCTTTGGTATGAATGCAAAAAACCGTGCTAAATATCGGGTGTTGGGCATGCAGAGTGCCTATGAAATGGCATCGGATGAATACGAGGAAAAGCTATTAAAGCAAGCAGAAGCATTCAAAAAGGATAGGGCGCTTTTAACCAAAGACATAGTTGGGTATCGGGAATTGCTCAAAAGCTATGAGGCTTACATCACAGCGCTAGAGGCAACCCACGATGAAGCAAAGGCTCCTTTGATCCAGCGACTGCAAGCGGAATGCAATGAACTGAAAGCATTGGAGGCGAGCATCGATGAATCTTGAAGAATTAAAAGCACAGAGAGATAAGCTTGATGCTCACAGTGATATGATCTTAGATCATACGCAGGCATTGATCGACGAAACTGAACGGGTAGCCAATATTGCGCATAATGCCAGACAAATCAACGATGACCTTGACCGTGAGTTTGAATCACAGACCGGATTGGATAAGACAGATATAGCATTTCTGTTTTTTGCTACGGCGTTGCAATGCGTACGTCAATACTTTTTGACGCCTTTTACACAGCGAGTTGATGACCAAGCAGCAGCAAAAGCTGTAAAAGGAGATGATAAAGAACATTCTAATCGATCTGGTAATTTATATAACCCAAGTCTTTTAGAAATCTGTACTAATCCAGTTCCCTTTGACGCAATCAATAAATCTGAGCTGTTGCGGCTGGAGAGAGCAACGCCGTTGAAGGGAGACAGAAATCATAGGTATGTTACGCTAGGGCATGATCCGGTGCTAGGTTTCGTCTATGGTACAGCCAACATCGCAACAAGCACACTTACCACATGGGAGAATATTTCATATCATGTAAAAACAGAGATGAAAAAAGATGTCATAGCATGTAAGGCAGAAACAAGGGAGGTGTTTTCCCACACATTTGATAAGCTACTAAATCAAGGCTTAGATGGTAAGATTTTGATTACAACATCGCTGGCAAAAGAGTATATACACTTGCAATCTGATATTGGTTCTACGCTGAGCCTGCCATTCCCTGGTACTATGAGAATTTCCCCCAAACTGGCAAGAAAAATGGCGGAATACGGGGTTGATATGGGTAATATGATTGACATAGGGAAACAGGCTATCATGGCACAGGCAATCAACATGTTGATTATGATGTTGCATGGTATGTGTTTCTATTTGCAGGCAGACCAGGCAGAGAAACTTTTGACCATGACTTCATATCGCAATATTACAACACACAAGGTGTCAGGATATATTCAGCTGGATTTGTACAAAGTAAAGACAAGAAAAATCTTGCTATATTCCAATATGATAGCATCAGCAAGTAATGTCATTGGTGTTGCTGTAGCAGAAAGTATGGGGAAAAATGCTGTGCAGTATTTGGATATTGGCGGTATTGCAGTTACATTGTACCACTTAGTTAATGACCAAAACTTCATCCGCAAGGTGAAAGAAGAATTCATTCAAAATCGCTGGCATGAAATGATTCAAGGCGATGAGAGCCTTTATAGTCCTTCATTCCTGCCGTAATACGGTTTACGACTAAGCAACAGAAGCATTTCCTATAACTATTAAAACGACAGCGGTATTCATAGTCAATTATGAATACCGCTGTTATTTCTTTCTAATTCAACTTTATGTTGTCCTTACATGATCGCAGCATCGGCGGCCAGATCCTCGGTGAGGTCGGCGATCACGTCGCCGGTACACTGGATGGACCCGGCGGTCCATGGGAAGCCGGAGGCGGCGGTGGGGTAGACCCCGGTGGTGTGGTCCACGAAATAGCTGGCAAAGGGCGTCCCCTTGATCTGGTCCTCCGTCAGGTTCCGGGTCAGCTGGTGGACAATGGCGGCCACCATCTCCATGTGACCGAGTTCTTCCACCCCAATATCCGTCAGCACGCCCTTGGCCTCGGCGTAGGGCATGGTATAGCGCTGGGAGAGGTAGCGCATGGAGGCGCCAAGCTCCCCATCGGGGCCACCGTATTGGCTGATGATAAAGGCTGCCAGCTTGGGGTTGGGGGTGGCGATCTTCACGGGGAACTGGAGCTTTTTCTCATAAAAAAACATGTCTTAGTTCACCTCATTCTGCTCATAGCACCAGGGCCAGGGCTCCTGGAGCCAGCGATAGCTGTCGCCGCCGGCGGCGGACTGGGTCAGGGGGCCGAAGCGGTCCTCATAGGCCGCCCGGGCCGCCTTCTCCATGGCGGTGTACTGGCGGAACAGGGCCAGAGCCTCGGTGTCCTGGGGATGGGTGTCCAGATAGATGCCAAGCTCCAGCACCACGAACTCCAGGGCCTGAAGCTGGGCCATGGGGGTGTCCGGCAGGGTGCTGTTCTCCGTCTTCAGGTGGAAGGGCAGGTTCAGGCCGGGGAAGAGCGTCCCGGCGCTGAGGGCCTGGTCCTGGGCATATTGCTTGGGGTTCTCCTGCTGAAAGGGAACATAAGGCACGGCCAGTCCGGCGCAGGACGGCATGGTGCCATAGTGATCGGGGCAGTGGGGCAGCGGGCAGGCGCTGCCGTTGGGCGTGTTCAAAGAAGATCCCTCCTCCATGGAATATAAGGGACGCTGACAGGTCCCTCACGTCAGTCTATGCCGCCGGAGGGCGGGCGTCACTTCCGGCATAGTCCGGGGAGCGCGCCCATAGGATAGGGCGGAGGTGGTGGGCTTGAAGCGCACGATAGTTCTGGCGGCGGCCTGGGTGGGGCTGGCCGTTTTTCTCATGTTTCTGGCGGGGCGGTGTTTGCTGGGGAGGACGCTCCCGGCGTCTAAAACCGTCGTCCCGGCGGAGGAGACCCTGATCTTAGACGCGGGCCACGGGGGAGAGGACGGGGGCGCGGTGTCCGTCACCGGGGCGCGGGAGAGCGACATCAATTTAGAGGTAGTCCTGCGGCTGCGGGACCTACTGGCCTTTTACGGCACCGACCTGGTGCTGCTGCGGGAGACGGACGTGTCCCTCCACAGCCCGGGGGCGGTGAGCCCAAGAGAAAAAAAGACCTCCGACCTGAAAAACAGGACGGAGGCGGTGAACCATATTCCAAACGCGACCCTGCTGAGCATCCACCAGAATTCCTACCCAGAGGGCAAATATTGGGGCAGCCAGGCCTTTTACGCCAAAACAGAGGGTTCCCAAGAACTGGCCCAGGCGCTGCAAACGGCCCTGCGGGAGGACTTGCAGCCGAACAACCACCGGGAGTGCAAGAGCGTGCCCGACACCGTCTACCTGATGAACCATGTGAATTGCCGGGCGGTGCTGCTGGAGTGCGGTTTCCTTACCAACCCAGAGGAGGAGGCCCGCCTGCGGGACGGGGATTATCAAAAGAAGCTGGCGGCAGTGACGGCAGCGGTGTGGTTGACACATACTTCGTGACCGACTTATGTCGGTCATTTTTGTTGCCCGCAGATAACAGAGTGTTCTCTCTTGACTTTTTCACGGTATCGTGATATTCTGTTTATCACTCGGTTCTATGGCCTTACGGTCAAAATGTACTTGCTTGGCAAAGAGCACAATCCGCCGCATATCCATATCCTGTACGGAGAATATAATGCCGTCATCGATCTTCAAACGCTCAAGCTGATGGAGGGCGATCTTCCCGGTAAGGGCCTTGCCATGGCCATGGAGTGGGCCACGATTCACCGGGACGAGCTTTTAGAGATGTGGTCCTCCCAGAATTTCAGACATCTGCCCCCGCTCCAGTGAGCGGGGCGCAGAGCGCAGAAAGGAGTCTGCTATGTTCCACAAAATCCAGTCCGTGACCCCCCTGCCTGATTTCAGGCTGCTGGCGCACTTTACCGACGGGACCTCCAAAAACTATGACGTGGCCCCGCTGTTTGACGAAATGCCTGTGTTCTCCCCTCTGCGGGATGTCCCAGGGCTTTTCGAGCAGGTCAGCGTAGACCCCGGCGGCTATGGTATCTCCTGGAATGACGACATCGACCTGGACGCTTCCGAGCTCTGGGAGAATGGCACCCCGGCGGCTTCACCCTTTGATGGGTTTCTGTCCTTCGCGGATGCTACCGCTCTCTGGGCGCTGAATGAAAGCACCCTGCGCAAGGCCATCTCTTACCGAAAGCTGGTCCCCGGGCTTGACGCGCAGAAATACGGAAAGCAGTGGGTCGTTACCCGTGCCGCCATGGAACGGGAATATGGGCCGCTTCCGCAGAGCAGCTCAGTCTGAACAACGCTTCGCCGCCCCGATTCGGGGCGGTTTTTCTTATTTTCCCGCTGCCCGCTGCTCTAGCTCCGCCTTCGTCCTTGCCAACCTGCGGGTGACGGCCAGGCCTCGGGCGTTGGGGCCCACGTGGCTGCTGATGGAGAAGGCCAGGGGGCTGTAGCCGACGGGGTAATCGGGGAAGGCATCCTGGGCCGTCTGGTGCCAGAGCTGATTCTGCGCCGGGTCCACGCAGCTGGAGGCGGCGGCCACGTCGATGTCGTCCCACTTGGCGGCGTACTCCGCCGCCGAGTCGGCCAGGGCGGACAGCAGCCGCTTCTGACAGGCGGCGGAGCCACGGACCTTGGCAAAGGCGTCCAGCCGCTCCCCATCGATGCGCAGGACGGGCCTGATCTGCAAGACAGAGCCGATGGCTGCGGCGGCAGGGGTGACCCGCCCGCCCCGGCGGAGGTATTCCAGCGTCTCCACGCCGATGTAGATTACCGAGTCCAGGGCGCTCTGCTCCAGCTCCTGCCGGATCTCCGCCCCAGTGCAGCCCGCCTCGGCCAGGGCCAGGGCGTCTAAAATGGCGCTGCGCTGAGTCTCGGAGATGCGGTGGTTATTGACCACGGACACCCGGCCCTCATAGTCTTCCGCCAGGGCGGCGGCTGCGGCACAGGAAGAGGACAGACCGCTGGACATGGGGATATAGACCAGCTGGTCGTGGCTGGCCAGCACCCGGTCCCACAGAGAGGTCACGTCGTCCGGGGCGGGCTGAGAGGTGGTGACGGTCTGCCGCCGGTCCAGGGCCTGGAAGAACTGATGGGCCGTCAGGTCCACGTCCTCATAATAGACGGTGCCGTCGATGATGACGGGCATGGGCAGGACAAAAATGCCCAGCTCCCGGGCCTGGGCCTGGGTGATGCCGCTGTTGCTGTCGGTGACGATGGCTGGTTTCATGGTGTAAACGCTCCTTATCCTGTTGGTAGTGGCCGCTGTGGCGGAAAATGGTTTTGCTTGTCTGGCGGAAGAAAGTTTGTTATAATCCCACCAAGAACCTGAACGAAATCCGAACGGAAAACAGAGGAATCAAATGCGACGGACAAAATATACGATCATGGCCGCCTTTGCGCAGCTGCTGGAGGAGCGGCCCATGAACAAGATCACAGTGAAGGACATCGTGGACCGCTGTGACGTCAATCGGAACACCTTTTATTATCACTTTCAGGATATCCCGTCCCTGCTGCGGGAGATGATGGAGACCCAGGTGGACGGCATCATCCGGGAGCACTGTGCCCTGGGCCGCCCCATGGACTGCATCGAACCCGCCCTGGAGTATGGCCTGGCCCACCGGCAGGCGGTGCTCCACGTGTATCGGGCCGTGCCCCGGGAGCTGTTTGAGCAGTATCTGGACCGGCTGGCCCAGCGGATGGTGGACGAGTATTTTGACAACGCCCTGAAGGACACCCCCATCCTCAGCGAGGACGAGGCGGTGCTGAACCGCTATTATAAGTGTACCGTGGTGGGCTGCCTGTTAGACTGGCTGGACGCGGGCTTAAAATATGACCTGAAAGCCGCCCTAGAGCGGCTATGCCTGCTGATGGACGGAGCAGGGGAGCGGGCCATCCGCCTGGCCGCCCAGCGGGCCCGGGAGGGCAAAGCAGAACAGCAGGAAACGCCGCAGTGACCTGCGGCGTTCTGCATATTCGGTTAAAGGCCCAATTCCTGCTTCCGCTCCGCCCACAGCCGCTGGGCCTCCGGGGCCCAGTGCCTGGCGTAGGCGTCGCACTTGCCGCACAGGTGGTCTGCTGACTCCGGGGACTGGGGGTCGGTGGAGTGGGCTTCGCTGTCCAGGACCATCTTTCGCAGCCGCTCCGGGTTTTCCAGCATGGGGCAGGGCTGGAGCATGTTTTCGTTAAAGGGCATGTTGTGGTAATAGGCCATGAAAATGGGGCTTTGCAGTGCCTCCAGCAGGGTGCAGCTGCGGATGTTGGCGTTGGAATAGTGGACGAACACACAGGGGTCCACGTCGCCGTTGGCGTTGATGTGCAGATAGCGCTTTCCGGCTGCGATGCAGCCGCCCATATATTCCGCGTCGTTTTGAAAATCCATGGCGAACAGCGGCCTTTCCGCCCGCAGCCGACGGATGCGGCGATAGACCGCCTCGCGCTGCCAGGGGGAGGGCAGCATCTCGTCGGCAAAAGATTCGTCGATGAGCGTACCATTGGTGAAGCACAGAAAGACGCAGTCGCTGTGTTTTTCGCACAGGCGAATCAGGTCGGCCTTGCGGACCAAAGGCTCTCCGCCGGTGTAGATGTACATATACACGCCCAGCTCTTTGCCCTGGCGGATGACCTTGCGTTGAACGGCGAAATCTCCGTTGTCAAAGCGGTCTGCCCAGTCCATGATCTTCAGCAAATTGCGCTCCGGGTCTCGATAGAGATAGTCAAAGGCCTGCTCCAGGCCAAATTTTTTTATGGTGTCTGCTACGTTCATACCCTGGTTTTCCTTTCTGTCTCCCTCCCGTGGCGCCTTCGGGCTGAAAAGTAGTATTGTCACTATTTTAAGAAAAACAGTGTGGTTTGGCGATAGACAAACAGGGTCGAAGTGTTCGATTTCAGACATTTCGGCCCTGTTTGCCTAAAAGATCAGGTGGGAGAAAAGGGTTTTCGCCCTCTTGCGGGAGAGGGAGAATCCTGCTACAATAGAAACAAATGTATCAGACTAGGAGCGGAAACATGAAGGCAAAGACGCTGTTTTACTGTACCGACTGCGGCAACGAGACGCCCAAGTGGATGGGCCGCTGTCCGGCCTGCGGGGCCTGGAACACCATGGAGGAGCGCCCGGCGGAGAAGCCTGCGGCCAAGAGCCGGAAGACGGGCTATGCCGTGGCCCGAGGCTCTGACACCGGGGTGGCCCTGAACCGCCCCCGGGCCATGGCCGACGTGGAGACCACCGACGAGCTGCGCTTTCAGACCGGCATGGGCGAACTGGACCGGGTGCTGGGCGGCGGGGCGGTGAAGGGCTCTCTGGTGCTGGTGGGCGGTGCGCCAGGCATCGGCAAGTCCACCCTGATGCTGCAGATCTGCGACAGCCTGTGCCGGTTTGCCAAGGTGCTGTATGTCTCCGGCGAGGAGTCGGAGCGGCAGATCAAGCTGCGGGCCGAGCGACTAAACGTCCGGGGGGAGGGCCTGTACCTCCTGGCGGAGACCAATTTGGAGAATCTGGTGGATGCCGTCCACGCCATGCGGCCGGACGTGCTCATTGTGGACTCCATCCAGACCATGTACAACGGGGACGTGAGCGCCTCCCCCGGCAGCGTCAGCCAGGTGAAGGAGTGTACCATGACCCTGATGCAGCTGGCCAAGGGGGAGGGGATCACCGTATTTGTCATCGGCCATGTGAACAAAGAGGGGTCCATCGCCGGGCCGAAGGTGCTGGAGCACATGGTGGACTGCGTCCTCTACTTTGAGGGGGAGCGGCACATGGCCTATCGCATCCTCCGGGCGGCCAAAAACCGCTTTGGGGCCACCAACGAGATCGGCGTGTTCGAGATGGAGGACTGCGGCCTGTCCGAGGTGCCCAATCCGTCCGAGGCCCTGCTCAGCGGGCGGCCCGCCGACGCCCCGGGCACCTGCGTCACCTGCGTGATGGAGGGGGTGCGCCCGGTGCTGGCGGAGATCCAGGCCCTGGTGGTGCCCAGCAGTCTGGGCAACCCCCGGCGGGTGAGCAACGGCATCGACTATAACCGGGCGGCCCTGCTGCTGGCGGTGCTGGAGAAGCGGGGCGGGCTGCTGCTGAGCAACTGCGACGCCTATATGAACGTCATCGGCGGCCTGGACCTGGAGGAGCCCGCCGCCGACCTGGCCGCCATCCTGGCCATGGCCAGCAGCTTTCGGGACAAGCCCGTGCCACACGACCTCACCGCCATCGGCGAGGTGGGCCTGACAGGGGAGCTGCGGGCGGTGAGCGCCCTGGGCCAGCGGCTGGCAGAGGTGCGGCGGCTGGGCTTTACCAAGTGCCTGGTGCCCAAGCGCATCCAGGGAAAGCTGACGGTGCCCGAGGGGCTGGAGCTGATCCGGGTGGCCAACATCCGGGAGGCCCTGGCGGCATTATTATAAGAGACTAAGAGACGGATCGCCACGTCGGGCTTTGCCCTCCTCGCAATGACAGGAAATAGCCCTTCAGATAATTACAAAGATGTCTAACGATTTTGCAAATTCAAAGAGAGGTCAGCCATGAAAAAAGGGATCGTATTGGAAGGTGGGGCCCTGCGGGCCATTTTCTCCAGCGGCGTGTGCGACGCCCTGCTGGAACAGGACGTGATGCCCGATTATTTGGTGGGCGTATCTGCCGGCATCGCCTATGGGGTGAGCTATCTGTCCCGGCAGCCCCGGCGAAACTTGAAGGTGGTCACCACCTATGCCCGGGACCACCGGTATATGGGCATGCGGAATCTGGCGGATAAAAACAACCGGAGCTATTTCGGCCTGAAGTTCGCCTATGACACCATTCCCAACCAGCTCATCCCCTTCGATTACGACGCCTTTGAGGCCTGGCCCGGCCAGGTGGAGGCGGTGGTGACCAACCTGAACACGGGCAAGGCGGAGTATTTCCCCGTGCCCCGGCGGGACCGGGAGTCCACGCTGCTCCAGGCCACCTGCGCCATGCCCCTGATGTTCCCCATCTATCACCTGGGCGGCCAGCCCTATCTGGACGGGGGCATCGGCGACGCCATCCCCTGGAAGCACGCCTTGGAGCAGGGCTGTGACCGGCTGCTGGTGGTGCTGACCCACCCCCGGGACTATGTACGAAAGCCCGACCCCATGCAGAAGCTGCTCCACCGGACCTATCGGGACTATCCCAACTTCCTGCACGTGATGGAGCACCGGGCCCACGTGTATAACGAGAACCGGGAGGAGCTGTTCCAGCTGGAGCGCCAGGGAAAAGTGAAGGTCATCCTGCCCGACTCCACCATGGGGGTGTCCCGCACGGAGAAGGACCCGGAGAAGCTGCGCCTGCTGTGGGCCAAGGGCTATCAGATGGCCGTGGACCGGATGGAGGAGCTGAAGGATTACTTTTCCGACTGATCGGGCTGGTCCGGCTGACACAGGTCGGGCTGAAGGGCGAACAGGGCCAGCGTGTCGCCCACCACGGTGAAGAAGGCGGCCAGGCGGCCCAGCTGCTGGGCGTCCTGCCCCTGGGCCAGGAGCATGGACAGGGCCACGGCCAGCGCCATCAGCTCCCGGCTGTCGCCGCAGGACAGGTTCATATCACACCACCACCGGACCCATTCTATGCGGAGAGTCCGGCGGTTGGTCTGCAAATCGAGCAAATCAAGAAGGAGTAGAGCGAGATGAAGATCGTAGTCATCGACGGCCAGGGGGGCCGCCTGGGCAAGCTGCTGGTGGAGGGGGTCAAGGCCCGCCTGCCAAAGGCGGAGGTGTGGGCCCTGGGCACCAACAGCATCGCCACCGCCACCATGTTAAAGGCCGGGGCGGACTGCGGAGCCACGGGGGAGAACCCGGTGGTCCGGGGGGTGATGGACGCCGACGCGGTGCTGGGCCCCATCGGCATCGTAGTCGCCCACGCGATTTTAGGGGAGGTGACCCCCGCCATGGCCCAGGCCGTGGGCGGCTGCCGGGCCAAAAAGTTCCTGGTGCCCATGAACAGCTGCGGCGTGGTGATCGCCGGGGTCCAGGAGCAGCCCCTGCCGGGCTATGTCGCCCAGGCGGTGGAGCAGCTGGCAAAAGTTGATATCGGAAATCGAGGAGACATTTACAAATAAGGAGGTAGTATTTATGTCTGACACAGCTATCGAAGCTGCCCGCATGATGGATATGCTGCCTGATGAAGATAGAAACTTTGCCTATGAATTCATCAAAAAGCTGGTGAAAGCATGGGACCCCGACTTCACGAAGGTGACGCCGGAGGAGGCACAGCGTATCAAGGCCGCAGAAGAGAGCGGCTTTGTTGCAGACAGCGACATTGATTGGGATAACCTCAGTGCCATCGTGTAATGTAAAAAGCGAGAGAGTTTTATAGCAAAAACAGGCATCGTCCAACCGACGATGCCTGTTTTTCTGTAAACTAGTTGTCTCCATTCCAAACCAGCTGGCAGCACTCCTTCACCTGACAGGCGGCGAAGTAGCGGTCCTCCAGGGGTATCCAGACCTGCTGGAAGCGGGCGGTGCAGCCGGGGCCGCGCTGGGCGATGCGCTCCAGCCGGGTCTCCCAGGGGGCCTCGGTCCAGATGCGCAGGTGATAGCGCTCCCGCAGGTCGGGGCGGAGGGAATAGCTGCCCTCGAATACCATAAGCGGGGCGGGGCAGAGGGTGATCTCCGGCCCCAGGTCGCCGGTGCGGCACCGCCAGGGGCGATAGCGGGCGGCTTCGTTCCGGTACAGGGGGGAGAGGACCTGGGCGTCAAAGCGCTCATAGTCCACGTTGCCCCCGGGCTGAGCCAGCCGCTCCGGGGTGCGCTGGTGGGGTTGGAGGAAGAAGTCGTCCATGTGGACCACCGGGCAGCGGTAGATATCCGCCAGCGTTTTCGCCAGAGTGGACTTACCGGAGGCGCAGGGGCCGTCGATGGCCAGGCGCACATGCTCCCGCCGGGCCATCTCCCGGTCAATGGCCGCCAGAATGGGCACCAGCGCCCCGAACCGGGCCAGCACCACCCGATAGGCCGGGCGGTAGCGCTCTCGATATGTGCCGCTGTGGCTCACCGCCGGGCAGCCCTGGCGGTGATAATCGGCCAGAAAACGTTCTGACCCGGGCAGCTTTAGATCCCGGACCTGATTCAGCGCCCCCTCAAACGCCACCCGGTCCCCCTGAACTTGCTGGGCGGTGAGGAAGAACAGACGGTTCAGGGTGACGGGGGAGAGGCCCGCTTTCTGGCTTGTCCGGAGGTTCAGCCGGCACAAACCGTTGCCCAGGGGCTGGGTCAGGGGTTCGCCGAAGTCGGGGCCGCACTGGACCAGCTCCTCCTCCAGCCGAGCCAGAGAGGCCGCTTCCGAGGGGACCAGATGTCCCGGCCCCAGATAGCTCTGATACAAAAATTTTACCGCGTCCACGGTCTCCAGACCGGGGTGGTTGTCTACATGCTCCTTCAGGAGCGCCGCGATCTGCTCCATGGCGTCAGGCGGTCTGGGGGATCAGGCGGGCCTTCTGCAGGGCTACCACCACCACGGGGATGGCCACCAGCTGGAGGATGATACCGGGAATGGCGGAGGTGAAGGCACCGGCGATGAAGGCGGCGAAGGAGAACTGGGTGTTGCCCGTCAGGGTCAGCAGGGCCCGGACAATGCCCCACACCACGCGCCCGGCAAGCATGGCGCCGATGAGGGAGGCATAGATGCCGCCCAGGTTCTTGGGCAGGCGGCGGTACAGCGCACCGGACACCAGGCCGTAGACGGCCATCTCAAAGGCCATGGAGATGGCGGTGGGGAACATGGGGGGCATCCCCACCAGAGTGGAGCGGAGCAGAGGGGCCACAAAGCCCACCACCGCGCCCCACACGCCGCCGCACAAAAAGCCGCACAGCAGGGTGGGCAGGTGCATGGGCAGCAGCATGGAGCCAATCTGGGGGATGTTGCCGGTAAAGTTGGGCAGAACATAGGCCAGGGCCAGCATCAGGGCGGCCACCACCAAGTTCTTCACGGAACGATCAGTGTTTGTCATAGGGAATGCGTCCTTTCTTGGGTCTTAGATTTTCCGGGGTCTCTGGGTTTCGGACGAAAAAACACCGCAAAGGCAGACCCGCCCTTCTGGGCAGGCGATACCTTCGCGGTATTGATGCTTCATCCATGTGAGATAAACGCGGGGGAGGGGATACGCGGGGCCGGCTTCATGCCGACATTTACTTTAGTATAGCACAGAAGAGGGGCGTGTTCAACCTTGAATTTCAATCAAACATAACATTGTTAGTTTACACTTCTATTCGAACAGGGGCCACACCTGTAAAACGAAAAAGAAAGAGGTAAACAAAACATGAAAATCAAGGTTATCGGAAAGGCCCACCTGGAGGGGACCAGCAAGAAAACTGGCAAGCCCTACAACCTCAATCAGCTGCACTACGTTGTTGGCAAGGCCCAGGGCGTGGAGGGCGACGCTGCCATGACCATGCCCCTTGACCCTACCTTCTGCCCCTATGCCGCCATCATCGTGGGCGGCGAGTATGACGTGGAGTTCGGCCCCCACGGTCGCGTCATGAACTTCATGCCCTGCAAGTGACATGGGCCTGTCTCACCTGTCGGAGGACCACCCATGCTCTGACTGGGGTCCTCGCTGCCTGAAATGCCGCCTGCGCCCGTGGTGCGTCCTAATCCGCACCCGTCCCCCACCAGCTGCCCCGGCGCGCAAGCGCCGGGGTCGGTAAAGGCCAGTATTACCCTTTACCGACTTTTGTAGAATTGTAGAAAGTAGAAAATCGGGGGATGTATCATGCCACAGTCGCGGAAATGGCAGTTGACCGTAAACAATCCACTGGAAAAGGGCCTGACGCACGAGGTCCTGAAAGAAGCCCTGGCGAAATTCACCGGAATGCTCTACTGGTGCATGTGCGATGAAGAGGGCGACGAGTGCGAGACCTATCACACGCATATTTACTTCGTCCTTCGGACTGCCACCCGCCACACGGTGGTAGATAACCGCTTCCCGAATATCCACCGGGAAATCGTCCGGGGGACCAGCGCCGACAACCGGGCCTATGTCCTGAAAGACGGCGAGAAGTACCAGAAGCAGCCGGACGGCTCCTACGACTATACGGACACCTCCGGCAAGCAGCACAAGGGCAAGAACTACAGCGACACCTTTGAAGAGTGGGGCGAAATGCCCCAGGAACACCAGGGCAAGTCCAAGGACGTGGAGCGTATCTACTCCATCTTTGCGGATAGCTGGCGCGATCTGACCGTGACCTACATATTTGGCACCACCGGCGTGGGCAAGACCCGCTCTGTGATGGACAAGTTCGGCTATCGCAACTGCTACCGGGTCACGGACTACAAGCACCCCTTCGATACCTACGACGGCCAGGACGTGCTTATTCTGGAGGAGTACCGCTCTCAGTTCAAGATAGCGGATATTCTGAACTATCTGGACGGCTACCCGCTCCTGCTGCCCTGCCGCTACTTCAACCGCCAGGCTTGCTTTACCAAAGTGTTCCTCATCACGAACGTCCCCCTGGAGGACCAATACCGCACGGTGAGCGAGGAGAGCCGCAACGCTTTCCTCCGCCGTATCCACAAGGTGGTCCAGCACGGCCCGGATGGCCCGGTGGAATATGATTCCGTCCCCGCCTATCTGGCCCGGAACCGTTGGACAGACCAGGCGGACATAGCCCCGACAATGGAGGGCTTTTGATGTATCAAGCGACGATTTACGACCTGAACGGCCAGGTCCTGTGTGTCTGCTACTCCGGCTGGATGGCCTACATGATCTATCAGGAGTGCGCACGGCGGGGCGTCTCCGTTCGTATCAAGCAACAGCATATATAAGGCCACTTTCGGTCTCACATCATTGACTAATGAACACAGGTTGTAAAGCTGAAAGTTAGAAGAGATGAGTTAGGAGTTGACCCTTGCGTCGGGGCGGCGGCTTCGGTTATACTAGGAAAAAGGAGGTACATCCGAGATGATAAGCTATGCGCCGCTGTTTGAGACGATGAAGAAGCGGGGTGTGACCTCCTATCGGCTGGAGCGGATGGGGTTTTCCCGGGCGACCTATTACTCCATCAAGCAGGGCAACAGCGTCTCCACCAACACCATTGACCAGCTGTGTACCCTGCTCCACTGCACCGTGGGCGAGGTCATGGAATTTATCGAGCCGGAGGGGGACAACTGAGGCTCCTGCCCACGAAAACTGTTTAAATTTCCTTTAATTTCTTCCCGCCCCCTTTACAGACGGGGGAATTTGGAGTAAACTAACCACAGTTGTTGTTACAGGAGGTGTTCCAAATGGAAGAGTTGGACCTGACCCGAAAGTTCAGTCTGGGCGACCAGCGGGACATGGAGATCAAGGCGATCTTGTCCACGGTCTATCAGGCCTTGCAGGAGAAGGGCTATAACCCCATCAATCAGATCGTCGGGTACATCCTGTCTGAGGACCCCACCTACATTACCAACCACAACAATGCCCGGGCCCTGATCCGCAGGGTGGACCGGGACGAGCTGCTTCAGACGCTGGTGAAGTATTACCTGACCCACTAAAGCGCCCCAGCTTATTTCAGACCCACGGCGGTCCGCCTGTCCCGGCGGGCCGCTTTTCTGTTTCAAAAGGGGAGGAGCCGACCATGAACATTCTCATCAGCCGCTGCCTGCTGGGCGTGCCCTGCCGGTATGACGGCAAAAGCGTCCCCGTCCCCGGCCTGGAGGAGGCCCTCACCCGGGCAGGGCATACCCTGATCCCCGTCTGCCCGGAGGTGGACGGCGGTCTGCCCACACCCCGCCCCCCGGCGGAGCTTCAAAGCGACGGCCGGGTGGTGAACCGGGAGGGGAAAGAGGTCACCGCCCAATATCAGGCGGGGGCGGAGCTGGCGGCCAGACTGGCCCAAGAGCACGGCTGCACCGTGGCCGTCTTAAAGGCCAAGTCCCCCTCCTGCGGGGGCAGGCAGGTGTATGACGGCAGCTTTTCCAAAAGACTCATCCCCGGCCAGGGCTGCGCCGCCCGCCGGCTGGCAGAGATGGGCGTGAAGCTGCTGGACGAGACAAATTGGAGAGAATTGGGGTAAAATTTAGCCTTCTCCCACACAGGAGGAAGGCCGGTCACATCTCTTTTCTGATCTGCCGCAGCGCGTTCTTCTCCAACCGGGACACCTGGGCCTGGGAGATGCCGATCTCGGCGGAGACCTCCATCTGGGTCTTGCCCTGAAAGAACCGCAGAGCCAGTATTTTCCGCTCCCGGTCGCTGAGCCGGGACACCGCCTGGTTCAGGGCGATGCGCTCCACCCACATCTCGTCGGTGTTCTTGCTGTCCTTCACCTGGTCCATGACGCACAGGGCGTCCCCGTTGTCAGAGTACACCGGCTCATACAGGGACACGGGGTCCACAATGGCATCCAGGGCAAAGACGATGTCCTCCCGGCGGATACCCAGAACGGCGGCGATCTCATCCACGGTGGGTTCCCGCTGGTGTTGAGCCATAAAGGCGTCCTTGGCCTGGAGAACTTTATAGGCCGTGTCCCGCATGGCCCGGGACACCCGCAGGGCGCTGTTGTCCCGCAAATATCGCCGCACCTCGCCCAGGATCATGGGCACTCCATATGTGGAAAACCGCACGTCCAGGTCGGTGTTGAAGTTGTCTATGGCTTTTATCAGTCCGATGCAGCCCACCTGGAACAGGTCGTCCAGATTCTCCCCCCGGTTGGCAAAGCGCTGGATGACAGACAGCACCAAGCGCAGATTCCCGGCGATCAGTTCCTCCCGGGCCTGCTTGTCTCCCGCTTTGGCCCGCAGGAGCAGGGCCTGGGTCTCCTCGTTTTTCAACACCTTCAGTTTGGCGGTGTTCACCCCGCATATCTCTACCTTGTGCTGCATAAAACAAAGCCCCCCGCCTGTGATACTGTACTTCCAGTATCTCCTGGCAGGGGGCTTTTATCCGCTCAGCGGGGGGCAAAATATTTTACTGTGGGACAGATTTCGATGGATTTTTCCGCCCCACCAAATGTGCCGCCGCCAGCTGCAACACGCAGGACAAAGCGGCCAGGTAGAACACATAGGACACGCCCAGGCGGGCCCAGATGATGCCCATGATGGGGGAGACGGAGATGGCCATGATGTGGTCCACGCTGAGACCCACGGACAGGGTCTCCGTCACCTCCTCCGGGTCCAGGGCGATGGCGCGCATCATGAAGGAGTGGACCATGTTGAACTGCTCGAACAGGATGCACAGCACATAGGCGGCGTAGACCAGCCAGCACTGCCAGCCGTCTGTGGCCAGCGCCCCGGCGGACAGCATTCCCGCCAGAACGCCCATGAGGGTGAAGGAGACCAGGATATAGCCAGACTCCAGCCACAGCATCTTCCGGGTGCCCAGTTTGTCCATCATCCGGCCCAGCAGGGGAGCGAACCAGCTGCCCACAAAGTAGGTGGCGATGGACAGCAGGGCCACCGTGTCCGCCCCCTTGCCCAGCAGCTGGATGATGACCCAGGGGGCGAAGACGATCTTGATGCGCTTCTGACAGCCATAGGCCAGGGTGACCAGGTAATAGGGGGTGTACTGCCGCCGGAACAGCAGGCGGAAGGGGTGGGTGCGGCCCTTATGTCCGCCCATGCCCCGGGCCATGACGACCAGCAGGATGATGGCGGCCCCGGCGGCCAGGGCAGCGATGACAAAGGGCAAGATCACCGGCGTGGCGAAGGAGAAGATACCCGCCCGAAAGCCCACGAACACGGCGCAGGCGGCCAGCATCGTGACCACTGTATTTACTGATTTGAACCGGCCCATCATGGCCCCCACTTTGCCCCGCTCCGCCAGGTCCATGGAGATGGCGTCGTTTAAGGGCATGAACAGGTGCATCCCCATGGAGTGGAGAAACAGAAAGGCCAGCATCACCCCATAGCTGGGGGAGAACAGGCCCATGACCACCAGGCCGATGAGCACCAGCGCCTGGGCCACCACCGACATCCACAGGTTGCCCAGGGGGGCCAGCAGGGCCACCAGGAGCATACATAAAATGCCCGGGCTCTCCCGGGGGATCTCCAGAAAGCCCCGTTGGATGGCGTCGATGTGATAGACCTCGCTGTAGTAATTGGAAAAGATGCTGGCCCCCAACCCTCCGGCCACGGCCAGAAAGGCCAGGACCAGGGTGAAGAGGCGGATGTTGCGCTGGCGGACGGATTCCTCCATAAAACTCTCTCTCCTTATGTCTCTATATCGCTTGCAGAAACAGCGCACGGAGCGGGCCGGGAAAGGGCACGCTCCGTGCGGTGTCTGTTACAGGGTGTCCTCCTCCGTGCGGTCCAGGGGGGAGGGGGCGTCGGACCAGGGGGGCGGATCGGATGCGGGGGGCGTTGAAACCGGAGCGGCAGGTGCTGCGGGAGCGCTCTCGCTCTGAGGCGGCGGGTCGGTCACCACGCCCTGGCGGTATTTCAGCTCCTGCCACTGCTCCTTGGTGATGAGCAGCTGGCGGGGCTTGCTGCCCTCGAAGGGACCCACGATGCCCTTCTCCTCCAGCTGGTCCACCAGGCGGGCGGCCCGGGCATAGCCCAGCTTCAGCCGCCGCTGGAGCATGGAGACCGAGGCCTGGCCCGTCTCCACCACCACCTCGGCGGCGGCGTCGATCAGCTCGTCAAACTCGCTGTCCACGTCGTCGGGGGCGGAGCCGCCCACGCCCTTGCTCCCCTTCTCCTTCTCGGCGGCGTGCTGCTCGATCTCCCGCATGACGTCATCGTCATACTGGGCCGCGCCGCTCTTTTTGACGAAGTTCACTACGGCGGCCACCTCCTGGTCGGAGATCAGGCAGCCCTGGACACGGGTGGGCTTGCCGGAGCCGAGAGGGAAGTAGAGCATGTCGCCCCGGCCCACCAGCTTTTCCGCGCCGGTGATGTCCAGGATGATGCGGGACTCCAGACTGGAGGCCACGGCAAAGGCGATGCGGCTGGGGATGTTGGCCTTCATCAGGCCGGTGATCACGTCGGCGGAGGGCCGCTGGGTGGCGATAATTAAGTGCATACCGGCGGCACGGCCCATCTGGGCCACCCGGCAGATGGATTCCTCCACCTCTTTGGCGGCCACCAGCATCAGGTCGGCCAGCTCGTCGATGAGGACCACGATATAGGGCATCTTCTCCATGCCCTCGGTCCGGGCGGCCAGGGCGTTATACTCCTCCAGCTTGCGCACCCCCACCTCGGAGAAGGTGCGGTAGCGCTTCATCATCTCGGTGACGGCCCACTGGAGGGCCCCGGCGGCCTTTTTCGGGTCGGTGACCACGGGAATGAGCAGGTGGGGAATGCCGTTATAGATGCCCAGCTCTACCATTTTGGGGTCCACCATGATAAGGCGGACCTCCTCCGGCGTGGCCTTGTACAGCAGGGAGGTGATGATGGAGTTGGTACACACGGACTTGCCGGAGCCGGTGGTACCGGCGATGAGCAGGTGGGGCATCTTGGCGATGTTGCCCACGATGGGGTTGCCGCCGATGTCCTTGCCAACGGCGAAGGAGACCTTGGAGGCGCTGTCGGTAAAGGCTTTGGAGCCGATGACCGAGTGGATGTTTACCGGGGTGACCGCCTTGTTGGGCACCTCGATGCCCACCATGGAGATCTGGTCGGGGATGGGGGCGATGCGCACGCCGGTGGCCCCCAGGGACAGGGCGATGTCGTCGGCCAGGTTGGTCAGCTTGTTCAGCCGGACGCCCTGGTCCAGCTCCAGCTCATACCGGGTGACGGAGGGGCCCCGGGTGACGTTGATGATGTTGGCGTCGATGCCGAAGGAGTGGATGGTGTCGGTGAGCCGCTGGCGGTTGGCGTTCAGCTCGGCCATGGCCTGGCCGCCCATCTCCGCAGGACCCTCGGTCAGCAGGGACAGGGGGGGATACTGATAGGGGGGGACGGTTTGTCCCATATTTCCCTGGATGTCCTGGGCCACTTGGGCGGCCTGCTGGGCCACCTCGCCCTTGGAGACGGTCTCCGGCTCCTCGATCATGGGCTGGGGCGCGGAGGGCTCGGGCACGTGGGGGCTGGGCTGGACGGACAGGGGCCGGGGAGGAGCCACCGCCGCAGGCTGGCTGACCGGGGGAACCGGGGCGAACACAGGCTCCGGTCCCGGCTGGGGCGCAGGCGCGGAGGGTTCGGGGGCCACAGGGGCGTAAATAGGCTGGGAGATAAAAGCGGGTTCCTCCTGGGGGGCAGATTCAGGCTCAGTGTCAGATTCCAGAGTCAGCTCCTCGGGGGTGACAGGGATGGGCTCGTCCACGGGAGCCATGTCCGCAGATGCGAACTGGGCGGGCCCCGGCTCGGATCGCATGTCGGGCTGAGGCTCTGCCTGGGCCTTGCCCCGGCCCAGATGTCCGGCCAGCAGCTGGTCGGGGGAGGGGACCCGGGGCTTGCGGTCGAAGAAGCCCTTCTTTTTCTCCGGGGGCGGGGCGGCCTGGCGGCTCTGGCCGACAAGAGGGCCGTCGTCCACGGGGATGTCGATGTCCATCTCCGCCCGGCGGGAGAGGCTGGAGGCAGGCGCGGCATGGGCGGGGGCCTCCTGCTCCTCCTGCATCTCACGGCGGCGGCGGGGGCGCTCCGGCTCATATTCATACTGGGGGCGGTTGAAGAGCCACTCGGCCACGTCCACGATGGAGCGGTTGCAGGCGTCCAGGGCCAGGAAGAAGCCACAGAGGACGCAGACGATGGTGCAGCCCAGCTTGGTGAACAGGCTGACAAAGACCTGGCCCAGCAGGCCGCCCAGGGCGCCGCCGGACTTCAGCTCCTCGCCGGTGGCCCACAGGGTCTTAATAAGCGCGGCGTCCCAGGGCAGGACTTGGCTGAGCAGCCCGTGAAGCATCACTGAGAGGGCCAGGGGCAGGGCCAGCGCACAGCACAGCCGCAGGGCCACCGGGCGGCCACGGTGGAAGGCCAGGATATAGGCACACAGGACCAGGGCCGGGGGCATCAGCCAGAAGCCGTAGCCCAGCAGCCCCTTCAGCAGGGCGCAGAACAGGTCGATGAACAGGGCCTTCATGTGGAAATAGCCAAAGGCGGCGAAGATGGCCAGCAGCAGACAGACCAGGGCACCCACCTCCCGGCGGAAGGGCTTGGGTGCGGGGGCCGTCTGGCGCTTGGCGGAACCGGAGCGGGAGGAAGAGGCTCTGCTGCCGCTGCCGGTGGTGCGCTTGCCGCCGGAGGTCCGCTTTCTGCTGGAGGAGCGGCTTCCGCTGGCGGCTCTGCTCCCGCCGGAGGCGGTGCGGCTGCCGCCCGAACTCTTTTTCTTGGTTGCCATGGCACTGCAATTCCTTTCGTCAGGTGGTTAGAGATATCCCGCTGCGGGGGAGGAGGGAAGAATACTCAGGCGGGGACAAAGGTGACCCCCAGCAGGGAGAGCACCAGGAAGAGGACACCGGCGATCCAGCAGTAATAGGCAAAGGCACCGAACTTGCCCTTGTTGGCCAGCAGGTTCACCAGGCGAATGGCGAAGTAGCCGACCACACCGGCGATGACCATGCCCAGCAGATACTTGCCAAGCATCCCGTCGGGGATACCGGCCCCGGCACTGAGCGTATCTTTTACCTCCAGCAGGGTGGCGCCGAACACAGCGGGCAGGGACATGAGGAAGGAGTACCGCACGGCAAACTCCCGGCGGAAGCCCAGGGCCATGCCGGCGGAGATGGTGCAGCCGGAGCGGGACAGGCCGGGGATGGTGGCGATACCCTGGGCCACGCCCACCAGTAGCACGTCCTTCACAGTGGCGCTGCGGGCGGTCTTGCGTCCGGTGGCCATGCGGTCAGAGAGGAACAGGATGCAGCCGGTGACCAGCAGGGCGAAACTGACGAACACGGGGCTGCTGCCCAGGCCCTCCACATACTTCTTTACGGGCAGGATGAGGAACAGGGGCAGGGTGCCCACGATGACCAGAAAGACCAGTCGGCGGGTCTCCGGCGGCTCCCCCTGGCCGGGCTGACGGGAGAACATGGCGGCGATGCCCCGGAAGAACTCCAGAATCATGCCCAGCACGTCCTGGAAATAGTAGATGCACACCGCCAGCAATGTGGCGAAGTGGAGCAGGATGTTGAACAGCTGGTCCGGCTCCTCCATACCGAAGAAGTGCTGGAGCAGGGTCAGGTGGCCCGAACTGGAGATGGGCAGGAATTCAGCCACCCCCTGGACCAAGCCGAGAATGGCGGACATGAGATAGGTCACGATAAGTACCTCCTTACAGATGATAAATGACATAAAATCTCTTTTACTATATTAGCACAACTGTTCTGAAAATTCCAGACCTTTTCTGATACGACCTTTTGGAAAAACAACCGAAAAAGCATAGCAGGCTATTGACACAAAAATAATAGCATGCTATTATAAATACAATAAAAGGGGGAGAGCGTACCATGGAAACGCCAACTGGGCTGCTGTTCAAACAGATCCACGACAAGCTGGAAAAACAGGCCAACAACACCCTGCGGCAGCAGGGGCTGACCATGATGCAGGTGTCCGTCCTGCTGACGATACAGGGGGCGGAGGGCAAGCGCTGCTCCATGAAGGAGCTGGAGCGCTTTTTCGGCGTGGCCCAGTCCACGGTGGCGGGGGTCGTCTCTCGGCTGGAGCAGAAGGGCCTGGTGACCGCCACAGGTGCCCCGGAGGACAGGCGTGTAAAGTTGGTCTGCATTACAGGATCTGGAGAGAAATGCTGCGGCCAGGCGGCCTGTCACATGGACCAGGCAGAGGAGAGGCTGCTGCGGGGCTTCTCCCCGGAGGAGCGGGCGCAGCTTAAGAGCCTGCTGGTCCGGGTGGCCGATAACCTGAATTGAAACCGTCCCTCCTGGCGGAGGGATGTTTCTTACGCAAATCAATAGCTTGCTATCAAAGAGGAGGACAACATGAACAAGGATCAAGGGATGGATGTGTTTGAAAAGGCCCCGGTGGGTCGGGCGGTGCTGCAAAATGTGCTGCCCGCCATGGCGGCCATGCTGATGGTGCTGGTCTATAATCTGGCGGATACCTTTTTCATCGGGCAGACCCGCGACGCCCTACAGGTGGCGGCGGTGTCCCTGGCCACGCCGGTGTTCCTGCTGTTTATGGCGGTGGGTTCCGTCTTTGGCATGGGCGGCACCTCGGTCATCTCCCGGGCCATGGGGGAGGGGCGGCGGGAATACGCCAAAAAGGTCTGCTCCTTCTGCATGTGGAGCTGCGTGGGAGTGGGCCTGGTGATGGCGGCCCTGTTTCTGCTGTGTATGGATCAGATCCTGGCCCTGGTGGGGGCCAGCCCGGACACCTGGGCATACGCCAAGAGCTATCTCACCATCGTCAGCGTCTCCGGGCCCTTTGTGCTCATCGCGAACTGTTATTCCAATGTGATCCGGGCGGAGGGGCAGTCGGGCAGGGCCATGATGGGCCAGCTGCTGGGCAATCTGCTCAACGTGGTGCTGGACCCCCTCTTTATCCTGGTTTTCCACTGGGAGATCACCGGGGCGGCCATCGCCACCGTGATTGGAAACGTGGTGGGCGCGGGCTATTACATCGTCTATTTCTGCCGGGGCGGTTCGGCGCTGAGCATTCGGCTTCAGGACTTTACCGTGGGGGACAAGGTGGCCTCCGGCGTGCTGGCCATCGGCGTGCCCGCTGCCCTGGGGTCCTTCCTCATGAGCGTATCCAGCATTCTGATGAACGGCCAGATGGCCCGGTATGGGGACATGGCTGTGGCCGGTGTGGGCGTGGCCATGAAGGTGACCATGATGACGGGGATGCTGTGCATCGGACTGGGGCAGGGGGTCCAGCCCCTGCTGGGCTACTGCGTGGGGGCGAAGAACTGGACGCGGTATCGCCAGGTCCTGCGTTTTTCCCTGGCCCTGGCCCTGGGTCTGAGCGCGGTGCTGACCGGGCTGTGCTATGTCTTTGTCCGGCCCATTGTGCGGGCCTTTCTCACCGACCCGGCGGCATTTGACTATGGCGTGTCTTTTGCCCGCATCCTGCTCAGCACCAGCATTCTGTTCGGCGTGTTCTATGTGCTGGTCAACGCCCTGCAAGCCTGTGGTGCGGCCACGGAATCCCTAATCGTCAACATCTCCCGCCAGGGGCTTGTCTACATTCCCGCCATGTTCCTGCTGGGAGCGGCCTTTCACGAGCAGGGACTCATCTGGGCCCAGCCCGTGGCCGACGTGCTGTCCCTGCTCCTGGCGGCGGCGCTGTACATGCGAAAGAGCAGGAAAATGATGGATTGACAAATTTCGACAGTCATGTTATAATGCAGTCAAATTTCATACTTGATACATATTTGGACACAGCGACACTGTTTACATAGCGAAACAGGCTCGCTATGTCCATTTTTATGTTTCAAGGAGAGATGTTAAGATGATCGTGTTTTTGTTGGATCTGGCCATGGTTTCGGTGGTGATCCTGCTGGCCTATGTGCTGCACGTCAGTCAGTGGGTGCTGACGGGGCTGCAGTCCGGGGGGCGGGGTATCTGCGGACTTGCGGACCCGGCGGTCTGGTGGAAGGGCGTCCGGGGCTGGGACGACTTTGTCCTGGTGGACAGCTGCCTGCTGCAAGTGAGCCTCCGCCACTGGGTATGGGCCCTGTCCAGCCTGGGGCTGTGCTGCCACCTTCCGGCCCTGCTGGTGCTGTTTCTTATCCATCAGCTGGCGCCGGAGACGCTGCACTGGCAGGGGGAGCTGGCAGCCGCTGGAGGGGTGCTGCTGATGCTGGCCATTGCCGCGGCGGCCTCCTGGTATAGCATCGGGGAGTTCCACGACTTGATGGCGGAGAGCTTTTCCTTCGTGGCGGCGGTGCGGACCTTCCTGCGGGGGCGCTTCAGCGAGGCAGAGCAGAACGCTGTGCTGCACCTGGCATTTAAGCTGCTGGAAATGGCGGACCAAGTGGTGCCCAAGATCTATGACACCACCCCCGAGGGCGGGCGGGAGGCCCTGCTGGACGTGCTGGCTATGATCAATGAAACCGGCGACTGGACCCAGCGCATCTCCCCGGAGGAGCGGGAGCTGTATGAAAAGCTGTCGGAATTTCTGTAAGACCGCCGGAAATTTTTCGCCGCCCTGCAACCGAACCCGGGAAAACCGGACTATAATCAGTGAAAGCGGACGATAAGACCGGGAGAGGAGGGCAGACATGGACGACAGAGATATTATCGCCCTGTATTGGCAGCGGGCGGAGCGGGCCATCCACGAGACGGCGGCCAAATATGGCGGCCTGTGCTATACCATCGCCCACAACATTCTGTCCAGCCGGGAGGACAGCGAGGAGTGCGTCAACGACACCTATCTGGGCCTTTGGAACGCCATCCCGCCCCAAAAGCCGGAGCGCTTTTCCGCGTTCGTGGCCCGGGTGACCAGAAACCTGGCCCTGAAGCGGTTTGACCACGTGAACGCCCAAAAGCGGAACCCGGTGGCGGTGCGCTCCTTGGAGGAACTGGGGGAGTGCGTGTCCGGGCGGGAGAGCGTGGAGACCGAGGTGGAGGCCCGGCGGCTGAAAGAACTGCTGGACGCGTTCCTGTGGGCACAGGACGAGGAGCGGCGGAACATATTCCTCCTGCGGTATTGGTATTTCGACTCCATAGACGGCATCTGCCGCCGCACCGGCTATAGCCAGAGCAAGATCAAATCCATGTTGTTTCAGACGCGAAAGAAGCTGCGGGCATATCTGGAAAAGGAGGGCGTGGCGCTATGACGGCGAGGGAATTGGCGGAGAACGTGGGGAACATCGACCAGCGATTGATCGAGGGCGCGGGGCAGGCCCCCAATTACGGGCGGCGAAGGAGAACGGGCCGCCTCCGCCGGACCCTGGCCCTGGCGGCGGCGGCTGTTCTGATGACGGCCAGCTTCGCCGCAGGGGCCCTGTCCGGGGACCGGGGGCCGGAGACCATCCCCATCCCGGAGACGGGGCTGACGGTGGTCCTGCCGGAGAGCTGGCGGGGAAAGTGCGGTTATGACATTCAGAACGGCGCTCTGGGCGTGTACCTCCGCGCCGCCCGGACGGGGGAGGGCCTGGACGATGCGGGCTATCTCTTCACGGTGGAGTGCCGCCAGGGCAGCTGCGACCCGGCTGCGGACTTCGCCGCCCGGCAGTATGTCATCGCCTCCACACCGAAGGAGACATACTTTCTCATCCTGCCCTCCGACGTGCAGTATGACCCCAACGACGCCGCCGTGGCCCAGGAGTACCTGAACATGTCCAAACAGATCGGCGAGGTGCAGGTGCTGTTGGCGGATTGGTTGGGGGAGTGAAGCGAAGGGACGGTTTCTGATGACAGAAGTTGCCCGCCATCATTGCGGTCTTCCTCACAATGGAATAAAAAAGAGACATCTGCTATAGGCAGATGTCTCTTTTTTGGAGCAGGTAAAGGGAGTCGAACCCTCCTATCGACCTTGGGAAGGTCGCGTTCTACCGATGAACTATACCTGCATCAAACTTTACTTGCTCATTATAGCAAAGCCGGGACCAAAATGCAAGCATTTCTTTTCCGGCGGCTTCGATTTTTTTCTTCCCGGGGGAACAGGGGAGGGGGGACGGGAAAAAATTTCAGTCACGCGGAAAAAAGTGATTGACAAATGGGCGGGATGGGCTTATAATGCGGACAATAACTTCATTAGGCTAAACCATTGATGTGAAGATAACGTCTGTTGTGCCCTTACAGAGAGTCCGGGCGGCTGAGAGCCGGATAGAACGCAGGCAGGCAA
>ERZ856578.2498-NODE-2498-length-30225-cov-5.443313_pt1 | contig 30225 bp, 32 predicted proteins | sample MGYA00514384_ERZ856578 | MGnify/ENA primary metagenome ERZ856578 (study PRJEB29103, sample SAMN06111958) | human gut metagenome | biome: human gut; feature: ankylosing spondylitis patient; material: healthy_person | host: Homo sapiens | place: China:Hangzhou... | reverse complement strand
ACGATATGCGAATATTGGGTAGGGTGCTATGTGCCAGTGGCACATGTCTAGCACGGACCGAAGCGGAGCGGAGACGTAGGAGTGCGTAGCACGAAGCAATCCGTAGGCATCAAAGTCGTGGGCTTTTGACCTCGACATCATTTTATCACTCAAGTATAGCATACTCTCAATCGTATTTCCATCATAAGTCACGCCATCCACATAAAAAATGCCCGTGGGCAGGCGATATTGATTCGTTCGAAGCCTTCACCATCCTCGTCGAAGATGGCTCCACTGTCCAGCCAGAGCTTTGCTTTGTTGACAATCAGATCTTCTCGTTCTGCTTCTGTCAGCCCAAGCTCTCTGAGATCCAGCCAGCCACTACCTGAAAATAATCATCCTTTGCTTCACTGTATCCGAAGATTCCGTGATCCACGCAGGCATGCAGCCGCTTCAGGATCGGTTCTGCCACACGAAAATCCATGTCAGCCACCCAGAGCGGCAGCACATCTTCACGTTTTCCACGTTCCACAGCAAAATCATATTTCAGGCAACTGGTTCCACGCCGGTCAATAATCTGGTCAAAATCATATTTCATCATTCTGTCTCCTTTTCTGCCAGTCAATGCATGGGAATCTTGTCCGAATCCAGCTGCACTGCTTCTCGACCCACCTGAATATTGCTCTCAGGCCTCAAGTGCCTGCCTCAGATCTGCGATCAGGTCATCTGCATTTTCAATGCCAACAGAAAAAAGGCGAAACGCATGCATTTCGCCTTCTTTGCATTTCATTTTGTAATTGTTCAGATGCGGAAACAGCTTCTGATGTCCATCCTAGATGTAATACATATTTTCTTCGTCCTGCTCCCGCTGCATACAGTCCTGCTCCAGATCAGCCAATGTCAGATTCTGAAGTATCTGGTCCAAGCGATCATTGACGCGGTCCACAATATCTTTCTGGATCGTCTCTGTCACAATGGAAGCAGTTCCTTCCCCATTGCCGGTCTCCGACTCCAGATGGTAAGAACCTTCCAGAGCTTCCACGATCTGGGAAACCGTAATCTTGTCTGCAGGATAATTCAGCAGATACCCACCCTGAGAGCCTTTGACGCTTCTGACGATCCTGGCCCTGCGAAGGCTTGCAAATACCTGTTCCAGGTACTGCGGGGATATCTGGTTGCGCTCCGCAATGCTTCCCAGTGACACATGCGTATCACGGGAATGCATGGCGAGGTCGATCAGAGCGATTACTCCGTATCTGCATTTTTTGGAAAATTTCATCCTTACTGTACTGCCTTAAATGCTTCGTCCAGATCCTGGATGATATCGTCGATATTTTCCGTACCGATGGAAAGCCGGATGGTATTCGGTTTGATACCCTGATCCAGAAGTTCCTCTTCTGTACACTGGCTGTGAGTTGTGGTTGCCGGGTGGATCACCAGTGACTTCACATCTGCTACGTTTGCAAGCAGGGAGAACAGCTCCAGATTGTCGATAAAATCTTTTGCTTTCTGTGCATCACCTTTGATCTCGAAGGTGAAGATAGATCCTCCGCCATTCGGGAAATATTTCTTATAAAGAGCCTGCTGCTGCGGATCCTTGGATACGGACGGATGATGAACAGCCTCAACCTGCGGATGATTATTCAGATACTCAACTACCTTCAGTGCGTTCTGTACATGACGCTCAACACGAAGGGAGAGAGTCTCCAGTCCCTGCAGGAAGATCCAGGAGTGGATCGGAGAAATGGTCGCTCCGGTATCACGCAGAAGGATTGCACGGATCTTGGTCACAAATGCAGCCGGTCCTACAGCTTTGGTAAAGCTGATGCCATGATAGCTCGGGTTCGGCTCAGTCAGTGACGGGAATTTTCCAGATGCTTCCCAATCGAATTTACCACTGTCTACGATCACACCACCAATCGTAGTTCCATGTCCGCCGATGAATTTGGTTGCAGAATGAACAACAATATCTGCACCGTACTCGATTGGACGAACCAGATACGGAGTTGCGAAAGTGCTGTCAACAACCAGCGGGATCTTATGTGCATGAGCGATCTTGGCAATAGCCTCGATATCTACTACATCAGAGTTCGGATTTCCAAGAGTCTCGATGTAAACTGCTTTGGTATTTTCCTTGATGGCAGCCTCTACTTCATCCAGATCAAAAATATTTACAAAGGTGGTCTCTACGCCGTATGCCGGAAGAGTATGCTCCAGCAGGTTGAAGGTTCCGCCGTAAATATTTTTTGCAGATACGATATGGTCACCGCTCTGTGCCAGGTTCTCAATGGTGTAGGTAACTGCTGCTGCACCGGAAGCAACTGCCAGAGCTGCAACGCCGCCTTCCAGAGCTGCAATTCTCTGTTCAAATACATCTTCCGTCGGGTTGGTCAGACGTCCGTAAATATTTCCTGCATCTGCAAGACCAAATCTTGCTGCTGCGTGATCGCAGTTACGGAATACATAAGAAGATGTCTGGTAGATCGGCACTGCGCGGGCATCCGTTACCGGATCCGGGCTTTCCTGCCCTACATGAAGCTGAAGGGTCTCAAATTTGAATTTTCTGTCTGCTCTTTTCAATTTTTCTGCCATGGGTCTGTACCTCACTTTATCGTTGTATGTGTGTTTGCGATTATCTGCAGATCACCACCTTGATGGTCACTGATCTGTCTTTATTTACTCTGCGAACAGAGGTGTGGAATAATATCTGTCTCCACTGTCCGGAAGAAGTGCTACGATGGTCTTTCCTTTATTTTCCGGTCTCTGAGCCAGCTGGATCGCTGCTTTGAGTGCTGCACCTGAGGAAATACCTACCAGTACGCCTTCATGTTTTGCAAGAAGTTTTCCACCTGCAAATGCATCGTCATTTTCAATCGTAATGATCTCATCATATACTTTGGTGTTCAGTACATCTGGAACGAACCCTGCTCCGATTCCCTGAATCTTGTGTGCTCCGCTTCTGCCCTCGGAAAGTACTGGGGATGAAGCCGGCTCCATAGCTACGATCTTCACATTCGGATTCTTGGATTTCAGATACTCGCCTACACCTGTCAGTGTTCCGCCAGTACCCACACCAGCTACAAAGATGTCTACCTGTCCATCGGTATCATTCCAGATCTCCGGTCCGGTCGTTGCTCTGTGTGCTGCCGGGTTTGCCGGGTTCACGAACTGACCCGGGATAAAGCTGTTCGGGATCTCTTTTGCAAGCTCTTCTGCTTTTGCGATTGCTCCCTTCATACCTTTGGCACCCTCGGTCAGAACCAGCTCTGCACCGTATGCTTTCAGCATGTTTCTTCTCTCAACACTCATAGTCTCCGGCATTGTCAGGATGATGCGGTAGCCTTTGGCTGCTGCGATAGATGCAAGACCGATACCAGTGTTTCCAGAAGTCGGCTCGATGATCACAGAACCTTCTTTGAGGATTCCTTTCTCCTCAGCATCCTCGATCATAGCTTTTGCTACACGATCCTTTACACTTCCTGCCGGATTGAAGTACTCAAGCTTTACAAGAAGCTTTGCTTCCAGACCAAGCTCTTTCTCAATGTTTGTTACCTCCACCAGCGGAGTGTTTCCAATCAGTCCAAGTGTTCCTTTGTAAATATTTGCCATTTTCTTATCCTCCATAATTCCTATCCGTTTACTATGGTTTTCTTGTTGTTGATCGTATTATATTCCCTCTTTTCCTATTTGTCAAGTAGGTTTTTATGGCTTTTGCAAAGTCATGCATAAAAATAATCTGAAGTATGCGGGGGAGCTTGCTTCCCTAAGCATACCTCAGATTATTTTGGTATATGACGCGCAGCGGCATATCGAGCTTTTTAGCTGCGTAAGCAGCGGTAAGCACCGCAAGGTGCGGAAAAGCGAGATGCATGACTTTGTACTTCAGGATTGCGTGAGTTGCGGAAAAGCGAGATGCATAACTTGCTCTTTCACTACAACACCTTACTTCCATTTGCAGTCAGCCGGAATTTCATATCGAGGATTTCGGCTGCCCCGCGGCACATCATCATTCTTCCAAGAAAAATATCAAAATACTCATACATGGTACAGATACTTTCATCAATCTGCAGGTTCAAAGAGATCAGTTTCTTCTCTTTGTTAATCTTCAGCTTTGCCTCTGTGACTGCATAATTTACTCTGTCATGGATATCAAAAGCAGCCCGGTCCTTATCCCTCACACGATTTCTGCGTACATCCGTCTTATCTGCAATGATCAAAGCCGCACTGACCGGATCTGTCGCCCCGCCTGTGGATTCATCATGATTACCGATGGCAGACATGATCGTAATACGGTCCTCCAGAGACAGATCTTTGCCTTTCAAAAGTTCATTTGCCAGAATGGCTCCATATTCTGCATGGCGGCTACGGTTCACTGCATTTCCAATATCATGCATAAAACCTGCAATCTCAGCAAGCTCGATGGTTTCCTCCGGGTACTCAAGTTTCTTCAGAATCAGCCCTGCCCTTTCAGCTACCACAGTGCAATGAGCTTCTGAGTGATCTGTATATCCTAATACTCCAAGATTATCATTTCCTTTTTTCAAATATGCGCGTACTTCTTCGTTCTTCTTTATCTCCTGATACGTCAATCTTCTTCCTCTTTTCTACTTACTTTCTTTTTCTTAGTACGTGCCTATTTTACGTGAAGCCATCAGGCGGTGCTATCCTGCCTCCCTGAAATTCAGGTAAATTGTAAGTAAAAAGGGATGCAAAAAACTCAATCGAGTTTTTTGCATCCTTTTTTACCTTCTGTTACTTCTCCGACTTCCAGAATGTTTTAATATATTTTACCGCTTCTTCCTCCGGAATCCGGAAGCGCATGATAATCTGAGACTTCGCATTATCTTCCGTTGTTCCCAGATCCTGACAAAGCTCTATCATATTGCGAATTCCATCACGACGTCCTTGTTCAATTCCTTTCAATTCCACATAATCACTTAAATTCATACTTCCTCCAACCCCTTTCTCCAGAGAATCATTCATCCGCATTCCCAGTTCTTCCAAAGCGTGTAATTTTTCCTGCTTGGACAGTTGGTTGCTTTTTACTAAACCAATTATATCATACTAAAAACAGCCACTCCACAGATATTTTTTCTCTGCGAAGCAGCTGCTTCTTAATGGCGAATAATTCCACTTTTACTTCTCCAAAAACTGTGCCGGAGTCATGCCCACATAGCGTTTGAAATATTTATAGAAATTATTGAGGCTTGCATATCCAACCCGGAACGAAGCCTCCTGAATATCGCATTCATGACCAGAGAGCAGGCGGCAGGCCTCTTCGATCCGAAGCTGATGAATGTAGGACAGAATCGTAATACCCATATGCTTCTTGAACAGCCGGGCCAGATGGCTCTCGGTGCTGTATGTCACTTTGGAAAGATCCTCCAGTTCCATGTTTTCTTTATAATGATTATGGATATATTCCAACATCACATTGACTGTCTCGTTGGACGTGAATTTCCAACCGATCGCACGAAAGATAGCTGCTTTGAGCTGTTCAAGATCCACCGGTTTGGACAGGATATCACTGACACCCAGGCGCAGGGCCTGCTGTGCATTTTCAAAAGAAGCAAATGCAGTCAGCACAATGATCTGCGCCCCCACTTCCCTGGACACTTCCTCGATCACCTGAAATCCATTTTTCTGAGGCATATGAATATCCAGAAAGATGAGGCGCGGAGATGTCTCTTTAATCAGCTTGATCGCTTCCTCCCCATCTTCTACATTTCCAACGATCTCAATAGGAAGCTGCTCTTCCTCCAGAAAATGGCAGATAATATTTCTGGTGGCCAGCTCGTCATCACAAATCACAGCTTTAATCATCGTTCTCTTCCTCTCCGTCTATCCAGTTCTTGTAAGGAATCTCAATCGTCACCATCGTTCCCCCGGTCTTACCTGCCTGCAATTTCAGGGCACAGTTATCCCCATAGGCGCTGGCCAGCTTCTCATGGATCATAGAAAGTCCATGACTGCTGCCGCTCTGGATCTGCAACTCGATCTGCCGGTACCGTTCCTCCTCCAGCGCCGGACCATTGTTCCAGATTTGAAAATAAATCTGTTCTTTCTCCGCCTTTATGGTCACCGTCAGTTTTTTTTCTTTTTCATTGGAAAATCCATGGGTAAATGCATTTTCCGCCACAGGCTGCAGGAAATTAAACGGTACGATGGCCTGCTCAGGTTCTTTTCTGTCTCAAATAGTTCCCGCCGGTATTGGTCAAATTCGCAGAAATTACGTATGGCCTTCGCCACCTTTCGAAGCAGCTGCAGAATACCAAAACTGCCGCTCTCCGGCATATCATACATATACACTTCTTCTGATGATTGCTTACTGTTAGACTGCACAATATATCCACCCTGCACCCAGCCAAGAAGTCTGTCATCCCATAGAATCGGCACCTGAAAAATAGTCAGTCCGCAAGGACATACAAAGATATTTTCCGATGCTTCCCCACAATTCTGGTCAAGCTTCAGACAATATGGATGATTTCCTTTTTCAATCCCGCATTTTTTGATGCAGGGTTCTGGAAAATAGTCACTTTTCAATATGACACGTCCAGATGTATTCCGAATCACAAATGCCATGTGAAGACTCTCCAGAAACTGTGTGCGGACTGCCTCCACAGCTGCATAGAGCTGATCGTTGGCATTGCTGCCCGGCAGCGGCCTGGTCTTATCGATCAGACTGTCCGGATCAATGGATACAGGGCTTGCCACCAGCAGATGAACCAGCGGCACATCGCCTGTGTTGACAAATTCATGCGTACAGCCGCAGGCATGTGGAATCTGGCTCCCGGCTCAAAGATCTGTGGCTCTCCATTGATATAACCAATGCCTCTGCCCTCCAACACATAGACAAACTGCTCCTCATAATGCACATGCCGGAGCATGGTCTTTCCCGGTTCCACATAGACGGTTCCTGTCCGAAGAGACGCTTCCTCTGATCCCATTCCTGGATATTCCGGTTCCATCCATTCAATATATCCCCAATCTGTCTCCTGCACCCGCATATTAAGTCTCTCCTTTTTGTCAACTGGCCTGTGATTATTATACACTATGAAAGAGGAGCTGTCACACCCTGAAATCATTCAGCCGCGTACAGCCCCTCTTTCTATATCATTATTCTACTTTTGATCAGTCATCAAAAGATCCAGCCGGGTACAGCGGGAATTTTGCGATCAATGCTTCCGCTTTTGCCTTACATGCCTTTAAGTTAGCTTCATCTTCCGGAGCCAGTCTGTTATTTACCATTTTTTACTTCTGTTTTTACACAAACATCAAAATCCATCTACTCAGATGATACCCTGTGCTTTCAGAATAAGCTGTGCGATCACTGCAGACCCAATGTAAGTACCGACTCCCTTCATTTTTAATTAAAAATATAACAACTTCTACTCATCCCATCCATCAAACAACCGGATATTGACACAAATATTTCTGGTCACATCGCCCTCGATGGTGTCCAGGTCATCCATGTCGGATACAGGCGGAAGGTCCGCCTCGTCCTCAGACAGCTCCAGACTGATCCAGTCATAGACTGCTGCATTGACTTCTTCAATGGCATCATCCAGAGTATCCCCCACTGCCTCACAGCAGGTCAGATCCGGAAGCCATGCTTTCCATGTTCCGTTGTCCTGCTTTCTGATAATTGCCGGATATGTGAATTTCATATTTCTTCTCCTTTTCCATGTGCAGTTCACTGCTCCTGCAGTGCCCGGTCCTCCGCCATGCGCTGACCTGCAGCACTCATTCCACTGCATCGCCGCGGTCGCTGACCAGATGATACCCCACACTCTCCACTCTGCGTGACAGGCATCCTCTGCATTCCGCCGCTTCCTCGCCGGTGCAGATCTTATTGTCATAAAGTTCATAAGCTTTCCGGTTCTTCACCGGTGACAGATTGGGCATCACCACATTGGCTCCCCGCTCCAGTCCTTTTTCTCTTCCTCGCGGATCCATGGTGCCAAGCGCCGTGGTCGCCGGAAGCAATACCTTCGGCAGCATAATACGGATCACTGACAGCAGATACAGCGTCAACTCCACACTGCCTGCCGGTTCCTGCGCAAACCGGGTGTCATGGTGTGGGATAAAGGGTCCGATCCCCACCATCTGAGGCTTAAGCTTTTGTAAAAATACCAGATCCTCTGCCAGGCAGTCGTCCGTCTGCCCCGGACTGCCTACCATAAAGCCAGCTCCCACCTGATAGCCAAGCTTTTTGAGATTCCACAGACAATCCATCCGTTCGGACAGCTTCTGAGTCTCTGGATGAAGCTGGCCATAATGAACTGCATCTGCCGTCTCATGGCGCAGCAGATATCTGTCCGCCCCTGCCTCTTTGAACCGCTTGTAACTATCATAGGATTTCTCCCCGATAGACAGGGTCAATGCACAGTCCGGCCAGCCCTTTTTGATCTTGCGGATGATAGATTCCATCCGTTCATCCGTATAGTACGGATCCTCGCCGCCCTGCAGCACAAAAGTACGAAATCCCAGTTCATAGCCATTTTCACAGCAGGTCAGGATCTCTTCTTCCGTCAGCCGGTAGCGGTCCGCATTTCGGTTACTCTTACGGATCCCACAGTAATAGCAGTCATTTTTACAGTAATTGGTAAATTCAATGAGTCCTCTGGTAAATACCTGATCCCCATAGTATTTCTTCCGAAGCTCCACGGCCCGGGTCTTTAAGGCTTCCACTGCTTCCGGCTCCTTATACGCCCGGATCAGTTCCACAAACTCATCCTTTTTAAGATTCTGATTTTCCAAAAAATCCTTTACGATCTTCTCCATCTGCGTCCTTACGTCCCCACTCATCATAATCATCCAGGAAATTGTACTCCTGATCATCCTTATGATATCCGATCACCGTCCGAAGATTGATGTTGTGTACACTGTTAAAAATGTTATATTCGATCACATCGCTGACCTGACGGAAATGCTTGATCAGCTCCGTCATCTCATCACGCTTGGAACCTTTTTCACCGCCGCAGGTAGCACAGTTCTCTGTAAAGCGGCACGCGCACTGGATAAAATGCAGCTGATGATAGTCTCTCCATGCCTCGATATCTGCTTCTTTTACCATATAAAGCGGGCGGATCAGTTCCATCCCTTCAAAATTCTTGCTATGAAGCTTCGGCATCATGGTCTCTACTTTTCCGCTATAGAGCATCCCCATGAGGATCGTCTCGATCACATCATCAAAATGATGTCCCAGCGCGATCTTGTTGCATCCCAGCTCCTTGGCATGGGAATAGAGATAGCCTCTTCTCATGCGGGCACACAGATAACAGGGATTGCGGTCAACCTCTGCCACAATATTGAAAATATCGCTCTCAAAGACGGTCAGCGGAATATCCAAAAGCTTTGCATTATCCTGAATGATCTTCCAGTTGTCCTCATTGTAACCTGGATTCATCACCAGAAATACAAGCTCAAACGGGAATTTCCCATGTCGCTGCAGCTCCTGCATAAGCTTCGCCATGAGCATGGAATCCTTTCCGCCGGAGATGCAGACTGCGATCTTGTCACCCTCCTGTATCAGATCATATTTCTGGATCGCACGCGTAAAACTTCTCCAGATGGATTTCCGGAATTTTTTGATCAGACTTCGCTCGATCTCCTTGGTCTTTTCTTTTCTTGCGTCCTCTTCTTTCATGAAGCGCTCCAGCTGCAGACGCAGATATGCGCGGTAACCTCCGGTAATATTTCCCGCATCATATCCATGGGAACAGAGCAGTTCCACATAATCAAGGCTCCGCTCACCTGTGTGACACAGAACCCACACAGGCTTATCCTTCGGGATCTCTTCGTAGCGGTCAACAAATTCCTTCATGGGAACATTGATGGCTCCCTCGAAGGTTCCTCTCTGATACGTATCTGCCGGGCGCACATCTACGATGGTCACAGACCCGGGAGTCAGTTGTTCCAGTTCTTCTATGGTAATGGTCTTCATGCTTTTCCTCCCGTTTTCACCTTTGCCCGAGTGTCTGCGTTGGTCAGATCCTTCACCACTTCTCCGGCAATGATCAGTCCCACCACGGACGGCACGAATGCATTGCTGCCCGGAATTGCCCGGCGCTCCGTGCATTTACGGACTGCTCCCGGCGGGCAGATGCAGTGCTCGCGGCAGCTGATAGCCATATCATCAATGGGCTCCAGCGGCTGCTCTTTGGAATATACAACTTTTAACTTTCTGATACCGCGCTTCTTCAGCTCCCGGCGCATAACCTTCGCCAGCGGACACACGCTGGTCTTGTAGATATCTGCCACTTCAAAAGCAGACGGATCCATCTTATTGCCTGCTCCCATGGAACTGATGATGGGCGTTCCTGCCCGCTTCGCCTGCTCCACAAGCTCAATCTTTCCAGTCACTGTATCAATGGCATCCACCACATAATCATACTGGGTAAAATCAAACTGCTCTGCATTATCAGGCATATAAAAGGTCTTATAGGTGTTGACCACCGCATGGGGATTGATATCCAGGATCCGGTCTCTGGCCACATCCACCTTGTATTTTCCAACGGTACTGCGGGTTGCGAGAATCTGACGGTTAATGTTGGTCAGACATACTTTGTCATCATCGATCAGATCAAGAGTGCCCACACCGCTTCTGGCAAGAGCCTCCACCGTATATCCGCCGACACCGCCTACACCAAACACAGCAACTCTGGCATTCGCCAGTCTCTCCATATTATCTTTTCCAAGCAGTAACTCGGTTCTTGAAAATTGATTCAGCATTTATTTCTCCTCATCTCATTTGTTCCCTCTTATACTGCAACAAATCCCAGGAAACGTCAAGATGCGATTAAGAGCCATGCACATATTTTGAAACATGTACATGGCTCTTTCTTAACGCACAAACATCCGCACCAGTTTCTCTTTCCAGCCGGTATATGGCTGATACCGCATGGGCAGATCCATCCAGGTGGATTTCTTCACAATGCTCTTCTCATGGCTGAACAGATCAAAGCTTTTCTTTCCATGATAAGAACCCATACCGCTGTTGCCAACGCCGCCAAAGCCCATCTCGGAAGTTGCCAGATGAATAATGGTATCATTGATGCAGCCGCCTCCATAAGAAGTCTCCGTCAGCACCCGCTGTTCGGTCCGCTTGTCTTCTGTAAATACATAGAGTGCCAGAGGTTTCGGTCGTTTCTGCACAAACCGAATGGCTTCCTCTATATCCTTTACCGGTATGATCGGTAAAATCGGGCCAAAGATCTCTTCCTGCATAACCGGATCCTCCGCTGTCACATCAGCAAGCACGGTCGGTGCAATGCGGAGTGTCTCCTCCTGAACCTGACCACCTGCCACCAGTTTCATTGGATCAATGAGTCTACGAACCCGGTCAAAATGCTTCTGATTGATCATCTTTCCATAATCCGGGTTTTCTAAGGGATGCTCGCCAAACATCCTTCTGATCTCTTCCTTGATACAGGTCAGAAGCTTCTCCTTCACCGACTTTTCCACCAGCACATAGTCCGGTGCCACACAGGTCTGTCCACAGTTCAAATATTTTCCAAATACCAGCCGTCTGGCAGTCAGCGGAATGTTCGCGGTATGATCCACGATGCAGGGACTCTTGCCTCCCAGCTCCAGCGTCACCGGAGTCAGGTGGGCACTTGCCTTCTCCATGACCAGTTTTCCCACATTCACACCACCGGTGAAGAAGATATAGTCAAATTTCTGATTCAGAAGATCTTCATTTTCTTTCCTGCCGCCTTCTATTACCGTCACATAGTCTGAAGGAAATGCTTCCCGGATCAGCTTCGCCATCACAGCTGAAGTCGCCGGTGAATAGGCAGACGGCTTCAACACACAGCAGTTGCCCGCTGCCAGTACTCCGATCAATGGCTCCAGCGTCAGGAGCATCGGGTAATTCCACGGAGACATAATGAGCACCACCCCATATGGCTCCTGCACCGTAAAGCTTGCTGCATGGAACTGTGCCAGCGGGGTGTGCACCCGTCTGTTCCTGCTCCAGCTCTTCACATGACGTCTCACATACCGAAGCTCTGATAAAGTCAGCCCCACTTCACACATATAGGATTCTGCTCTTGATTTTCCAAGATCGGATCGTAATGCCTGGTAAAGCTCCTGCTCATATGTTAAGATGGACTGCTCCAGACGACTGAGCGCGTCGATCCGCGCCGACAGGGCGCGAGTCTTCCCTTCCATATAATAGGTACGCTGAGCTTCAACTATTTCTTTACTTTTTCCACAGCTGCCTGCGGATCCATCTCTCATTTCCACATCTTTTACCATGTTTTCCCCCTCACTGCCAGATAAATCTTCTCCAGTTCCTTCCGATCCATCAGCACCGGCACCGGATACAACGGATTAGCCTCCTTGTCCGCATGCTTCGCCATAATCGGAATATCCTTCTTACAGATCTCAGGAAAATATCTGGGAATTCCCATGGAGTCATTCATCTTCTGGATCCAGTCGATAAAACACTGCGTAGCTTTTGCATCATCCATCTCCGGCTTCGCCACACCCGTATTTCTGGCAAGCGTTCCCAGCTTTTTCTCGCAGTCCGGACCATAGATCCGAAGAACGATAGGCAGGATCACCGCATTGGCAAGACCATGGGGAGTCCCGTACTGTCCACCCAGAGAATGTGCCACCGCATGAATATAACCCACATAGGATTTGGTAAATGCAACACCCGCACAGTAAGCAGCCCTGAGCATTCCTTTTCTGGCTTCCTTATTGTGTCCATTGTCATAAGCATTTTTCAGATGCTCATGGATCAGACATACTGCTTCCTCTGCCATAGCTCTGGTCTCTTTTGTAGTGGAGCCGCCAATATATGCCTCTACTGCATGAGTCAGTGCATCCATACCGGTAGTAGCTGTAATATTAGCCGGAAGTCCTACTGTCTCATGATAGTCGAGCACCGCATAGCGCGGGATCAGTACAAAATCATTGATCGGATATTTATAATGTTGTTCACTGTCAGTGATGACCGCAGCCAGTGTGGTCTCACTTCCAGTTCCTGCTGTAGTTGGAATTGCGATCAGAAGTGGAAGCCTCTTATGTACTTTGAGCAGACCTTTCATCTGCTGAATGCTCTGGTGAGGCTTTACGATCCTGGCACCTGCAGCCTTGGCACAATCCATGGAGGATCCGCCGCCAAATGCAATGATTGCCTGGGCTCCTTCTGTCAGATACAGCTCTCTGGCCTCCTCCACATTCCAGATAGTGGGATTGGCCACAGTTCTGTCATAGATACAATAAGAAATATTGTTTTCCGTCAGGGTCTTCTCCAGAAATGAAGTAAGCCCCAGTCTGCGGATTCCCTCATCCGTCACGATCATCACTTTCGTGATCTTCTTTTTGCGGCATACCTCCGGGATACCTGCCACAGACGGAATGATCTTCGGATTCCGGTAAGGCAGGAACGGCAGTGCCATCTTAAATACCATCTGAAAGCTTCGACAGTAGATTCTTCTTAATACAAACATAAATATTTTGCCTCTCAAACTAATTTTTTATCTATCTTGACGCAAAATATTCAAAAAATCAAGTGGTGTTCTGCACAAAATCTCAGATTCTCTGTGCACAGATGTCGTTCAAACAACACTTATCGCAGTAAGGCTTTGTTCTGGCAGTGCAGATCTCCCTGCCATGATAGACCAGCCGGTGGCAGAAATCGCTGCCTTCCTCCGGCGGGATCAGCTTCCACAATGCCATCTCCACCTTCTTCGGATCCTTGATGCCGTCCACCAGTCCCATGCGGTTTACCAGACGGATACAGTGAGTGTCCGTCACAATGGCAGGCTTATGAAAGACGTCACCCATGATCAGGTTGGCGCTCTTTCTGCCCACGCCCGGCAATGCCAGCAGCGCATCAAAATCCTCCGGTACTTTTCCGCCGTATTTTTCCCACAGGATCTTCATGCAGGCACTGATATCTCTGGCCTTACTTTTGCCCAGTCCACAAGGCCTCACAATTTCTTCAATATCATTTACATCTGCTTCTGCCAGGGATCTCACATCCGGATATTTCTTATAAAGTCCTTCCACCACCACGTTCACTCTGGCATCCGTGCACTGGGCTGCCAGCCGCACACTTACCAGCAGCTTCCACGCATCGTCATAATCCAGTGTACAGTCCGCATCTGGATACGCTTTCTTCAAACGGTCGATGATCTGAAGGGCCAGTTCTTTTTTCTCATTTTCTTCCATACTATATAGATTTCCTTTGTGTTTTTCGTATTCGCAACTGTCTCCAAACAGTTTGTCTGCGACCAGTATATCAGCTTACATCCATCCAGACAAGTCAGTCCCCATCCACGATCCGATACCCTACGCCTACTTCTGTAAAAATATACTGAGGCTGTGCCGGGTTATTTTCCATCTTCCGCCGGATATTTGCCATGTTAACCCGCAGGATCCGATTGTCATTTTGCATGTTTGGTCCCCAGATCTCTTTGATAATGAAATCATAGGTCAGCACCTTACCTGCGTATTTTCCAAGAAGGCTCACGATCTTGTACTCATTCTGAGTCAGATTCACATCCCGGTCTCCCACATAGACCCGGTGTTTGTCATAGTCGATCAGCAGGTCTCCTGCCCGGAACTGTCCGGTCTGCATGCCTTCTGCCGTCAGAACAGTGGCTCTCGCATGACGGATGGCTGTCCGCACCCGCGCCAGCAGCTCGGAAGTACCAAAGGGCTTCGTAATATAATCATCCGCACCGGCATCCAGTGCTGCCACCTTATCCTTCTCGTGAGTTCTGGCGGAGACCACCAGAACCGGCATGGATGACCACTGCCGCACATTTTTCAGGATCGACATTCCATCCATATCAGGAAGTCCCAGATCCAGGATCACCACATCAGGGCACTGGGAAGTGACCATGCTGTAGCCTTCCGCGCCTGTCGTAGCGATCAGAACATCATAATTATTTGCCTCCAGAACTGTTCTGAAAAAATTCCGGATACTTTTATCATCTTCGATCACCAGCACTCTGTCCTTAATATCCATCCGTGTCCTCCTCATTCATGGGCAGCCAGAAGGAGATTCTTGCTCCGCCTTCTGCCCGGTTTTCTGCATGCATACCGCCTTTGTGTGCTTTTACAATACTGTGGCAGACAGACAGGCCGATTCCCATATTCCGCTTTGAATCCGACTCTTCCTCGTCTGACGAGATCTTTCCTTCAAACATGACCGGCAGCACTGACTCCTTGATTCCCTGTCCATCGTCCTCCACAGCGATCTCCACCCGCCCCGGCGTGTGTGTCACTACAATCCAGATCTTTGTATATGTCTTCCCATGGAGCACTGCATTTTCCAGAAGATTCACCAGCACCTGTTCGATCAGGACACCGTCCATAGCTACCATAAGAAATTCTTCCGGCATCTTCACTTCCACCGATGCCTCCGGGAAACGTTTGTTGAACTTGATCACTGCACTGCTGATGATCTCCTCCACCACCTCGTCCTCCGTATTGATCCTGGCATTTTCCCCATTGATCCGGGTTACAGACAGAAGGTTTTCCACGATTCGGATCAGCCACTGTGCCTCATCTTTAATATCCTGCACCAGCTCCATCTCCCGTTCCTGTGTCAGAACCTTCTGATTCTCCAGTATTCCTGATGCAGACCCCACAATGGATGTCAACGGTGTACGAATATCATGGGATATGGCCCTCAGCAGGTTAGCTCTGGTCTTTTCCTTCTCCACTTCCAGCCGGATCTGCTCCTGTTTCTTGATCCTGGTAGTCAATGCGCTGACACAGATAGATACTGCCAGCATGGTGAGAAATGTCATGGGATATCCTGTAATTGTAAAATTCAATGCAAAATAAGGATAGGTAAAGATATAATTCACGCCGATCACCGCTGCCATGGAAGCAATGATGCCATACACATAGCCATCCGTCAGCAGAGAGATGAACAGCACCGCCAGTACGAACAGCATGGGCACATGAAAATCCGAATTCGATACCCGATGGAGCAAATAGGAAAGGCCTGATGTAGCCGCCAGGATCGCTGCTGTGATCGCCATATTTCCGATTCTTGTATGCTTCTCTTTCATAATATGTGCCCCTTTTATTTTCTGTTTTTATCATAGCCCAGGCAGCATCAAGTGTCAATGTGCCAAGGGCGTCTCATACCACAAAAAGGCTGCCCGCTTCAGGCAGCCTTCCCGTACTTTTTCTCTACTGATACAGGGATTTCCCGTATTTGATTTTTCCAAAGATCTTCTGCACCAGGATCACCGGCAGGCTGATCAGAATATATAGGGTAGGGATCCCACCCAATATTCCCATCGCACCTACCAGAAACATACTGCCAATCTGATTCATGTCATTCCCTCTTTTCTGTCTGTTTTCTTGATTGCAACGAGCATAGCACATTCCCTTTTTCAAATCTATGGCTCTGGCAGCATCTTAACCATGCATTAACTTAGGCTTTTTTCTTCTTAACTGGTTCTTAACCCTGTCATATTTTGCCTTTTATGGCCATATTTTCCATAAAAATCACAAACATTTTGCACAAAAGACCTATCATTTTTACAAAAAAGATAGTATAATTTATCTATGATTTTAAGTATCAGGAGGGAATAGTATGGCAAAAGAAATGATTGCAATGCTTCTTGCCGGCGGACAGGGCTCACGACTCTATGCACTGACTCAGAAGCTTGCAAAACCAGCAGTTCCATTCGGCGGAAAATATCGTATCATCGATTTTCCCCTTTCTAACTGCATAAATTCAGGGATTGATACGGTGGGTATTCTGACCCAGTATCAGCCGCTGGTTCTGAATGAATACATCGGAAACGGACAGCCGTGGGATCTGGACCGTCTCTTTGGAGGTGTGCATGTACTGCCACCTTATCAGAAGGCATCCGGTTCAGACTGGTACAAAGGTACAGCAAATGCGATCTATCAGAACATTTCCTTCATTGAGCGCTACGATCCGGAGTACGTGATCATTCTTTCCGGTGACCAGATCTGCAAGCAGGACTACAGCGATTTTCTGCGCTTCCACAAGGAGAAAAATGCAGAGTTCAGTGTAGCCGTTATGGAAGTTCCGTGGGAAGATGCATCCCGCTTTGGTCTGATGGTAGCTGATGAAGAGGACCGTATCACAGAATTCCAGGAGAAGCCAAAGAATCCGAAGTCCAATCTGGCTTCCATGGGTATCTATATCTTCAACTGGGATATTCTGAAGAAATATCTGGAAGAAGATGAGCAGGACCCGAACTCTGAAAATGACTTTGGAAATAATATTATTCCGAATCTGCTGAAGGATCATCGCCGCATGTATGCTTATCATTTTAACGGATACTGGAAAGATGTAGGAACCATCCCGTCTCTTTGGGAAGCGAATATGGAAGTCCTTGATCCGGAGCACAGCGGTATCAACCTGTTTGATGATGACTGGAAGATCTACAGCCGTAACAGTGGTATGTCCGGTCACAAGATCAGTGCCAGTGCTGTGGTAGAAGATTCCATGATCACCGATGGATGCCGTATCAAAGGAACGGTCAAACACTCTGTTCTCTTCTCCGGTGTTCAGGTCGCAGAAGGTGCTGTGGTAGAAGACGCTGTTGTCATGGGAGGTACTGTCATTGAGTCCGGTGCAGTAGTAAAACACTGTATTGTCGCTGAAAATGTAAGAATCGGCGAGAATGCTGTAGTTGGTGCAATGCCAAAGGACGATGAACATGGTGTGGCAACCATCGGTTCCGGTGTGACCATCGGTGCAGAGGCTGTCATAGGCCCCAATGCCATGATCAGCAATAACGTAGAAGGCGGTGAAGAAAAATGGTAAATTCCAATACAAGAACTCTGGGAATCATTTTCCCCAACAGCTATGACTATTTCGTGCCGGAACTGGTTGGCCTTCGTCTGATGGCATCCATCCCGTTCGCAAGTCGTTACCGCCTCATCGATTTTACCCTGTCCAGCATGGTGACCAGCGGTATCTCCAATGTGGCAGTCGTTGTAAGCAATAACTATCAGTCTCTGATCGACCATCTGGGAAGCGGTCGTTCCTGGGATCTGGTTCGTAAAAATGGCGGTCTGAACATTTTCCCGCCAAACGCATACAGCTCTTCCAAGCCATATGTCGGACGAGCTGGCGCACTGGCAAATATTCTGGATTTTCTGAAAAAGCAGAAACAGAAATATGTCCTTCTGGCAAATGCAAATATCGCGTCCAACTTTGATTTTAAAGCAATGGTGGATGCTCATGTTGCAAGCGGTGCAGATGTGACACTTGCTTATCGGGAACAGGAACTTCCAAAGGGCTTTGTGGAAGCTCCAGATAATGTAAAAGGTTACTACTACACTCTCCGCATGGACGAAGACCAACGCATCAATAAGCTCTATGTGAACCCGAAAGACAAAGGTGTCCAGAATTTCCATCTGAATATTATGGTCATCAGCCGCGAACTGCTGATCGATCTGGTCAACGAAGCTTCGCTTCTTGGAAAAGAATATCTGGAGCGCGATGTGCTCCTTCCGAAGCTAAACAAGCTGAATGTACGGGGTTACAAATACGACGGCTATACCGCTTGCATCACTGGTCTTAAGAGCTACTTCGATGAGAACATGAAGCTTCTGGATGACTATAATCAGGATGCACTGTTCGGCAAAGCTCCAATCTACACCAAGGTTCGTGATGATACTCCGACCCGTTACATCACAGGCGCAAAGGTGAGCAACATCATGGCTGCTGATGGCTGTATCATCGAGGGTGAGGTGGAAAATTCTATTCTCTTCCGTGGTGTGAAGATTGAGAAGGGTGCCAAAGTCAAGAACTGTATCCTTATGCAGGACACTGTGGTAGAAAAAGGTGCTGATATTGAATACCTGGTAACTGATAAGCAGGTAACGATCACCTCCGGCACTGAGATGAAAGGAACGGACAGCTATCCGGTCTATATCGCCAAATTCAGAACTGTATAGAATACGCTTTTCAAAAATTGTACATAAAGAAGGGAGCTGCACGGATGTGCAGCTCCCTTTTTGTTTCTCATATTATTATGTTATGTACACCAGACTCGCAATTTGGTGTTATTTCACTACATCTTAGCCACTTTCTCAAATTCGTCCTGAATCTCTTTGGACGGAACCGGAGTCAGAAGGCTGACGATCACGTTCACAGCCAGGCCAACCAGGAATGCCGGAAGAAGCTCGTAGATTCCAAGTGCGCCACCCATGGGACGGATCAGGAATTTCCATACAAATACCATAACTCCACCGCTGACCATACCAGCCAGTGCACCCTGCAGAGTGGAGCGTTTCCAGAACAGTGCCATCAGAACCAGTGGTCCGAAGGAAGCACCGAAGCCTGCCCATGCAAAGGATACAATCTGGAATACAGAGCTGTTCGGATCTCTTGCGATAAATACACCGATCAGAGCAATGATCAGAACGGTGATACGCGCGATCAGCATACCGGTCTTCTCACTCATATCCTTCATAAATACTTCTTTCAGAATATTCTGAGAAGCGCTGGAGGATGCTGCCAGAAGCTGTGAATCTGCGGTGGACATGGTCGCTGCCAGAATACCTGCCAGGATCAGACCTGCTACGATAGCAGCCAGCACACCATGCTGAGAGATCACACCTGCCACTACAATAAGGATGGTCTCCGGATCCTCCAGTGTCGGGATCACGCCAACCTTGGACATTGCATTACCGACAACTCCGATGAAGACTGCAACAAACATGGAGATCACAACCCATACAGTTGCCACTCTTCTGGAAAGCTTCAGCTTCTTTACATCCTCAATTGCCATAAAACGAAGCAGTACATGAGGCATTCCAAAATATCCAAGTCCCCATGCCAGCATGGAGAAGATCGTCAGGATTCCATAAGGTGATGCTGTTCCAGTTGCCGCATCATGGATCTGCGTCAGACTGAAGTATCCTGCCATGGACTGCGCATTGGCCATAACTGCCTCAAAGCTTCCCACTTTCGTAATACCAAAACCAAATACCACAATAATCGCCAGTGTCATAACGATACTCTGTACAAAGTCCGTGGTACTTGCTGCCAGAAATCCGCCCAGAGTCGTGTAAGCCACAATAACAATCGCACTGATGATCATAGCCGGAACATAATCAAGACCAAACAGATTTGCAAATAATTTTCCGCAGGCAGCAAAACCGGATGCGGTATAGGGTACAAAGAAAATAATGATCAGAACTGCTGCGATCACAGACAGCGCTCTCTTTTCATCACGATACCGATTAGAAAAGAACAACGGCAGCGTGGTGGAATTGTTACACACATGGGTATAATTACGAAGACGTTTTGCAACCAGGAGCCAGTTTACATAGGTTCCGATGGCAAGACCAATGGCTGTCCATGCAGCATCTGCAGTACCTGTCAGGTATGCAACTCCCGGAAGTCCCATAAGAAGCCAGCTGCTCATGTCAGATGCTTCTGCACTCATGGCCGTCACAAACGGGCCTAATTTTCTGCCTCCAAGATAAAAATCGTCGGTAGTCCGGTTCTCCTTTGCCAGAACTGCACCGATGGCTACCATTCCAATCAGATAGACCAGAATTGTCGCCAGCATCAAGATCTGTATAGTACTCATTCTTGTTCTCCCTCACGTTCTATATTTATTTTCTGCAAAAAACACTTTATTTTCGCATCTGTCATGCATTCTAGCACAATATAAAACAGGATACAATACAGAGTAAAGTATAGACTTTATTCTAGTTTTTCGTCTTCATACTTGCGATCATCATCGGAAATTTACACTCTGCCTCTTCTGACAGAGAGTATTCACCCTTCCGCAGACACCATTCATACAGAAGTGCCCGCTCACACATGGCATAATAGCGCACCAGCTCATTGACCCGCATATCTGCCCGAAGCGTTCCCTGCTCCTGTCCACGGGTGATGATCTTCCGAAGCAGCTTATAATACGTCCTGCCATGATCCAGCAGCGGCCGGTCACCGTGAGTGGTGAGCTGCGTGGAATAAAGCCGGGTCAGAAGCTCCATGTTAATGGTCTCTTCAATCATGGTCAGCAATTCACGGTTCAGATATAACAGCACCTCGTAGCTGTCTGCATCATCTGCGATCGTCGGCTCCAGTTCCTCGTATTTCTCATCCATCATATAGGCAAGAGAGCCCAGCAGTGCATCTTTTCCTTCAAAATAATGGTAAAAAGATCCCTTGGAAGTCCCGGACTCTTCAATGATTTCCTCTATGGTCGTGTCCTCGTACCCCTGCTCATAGAACAGTTTCCATGCAGCAGATACGATCTTACTCTTGGTTTTCTTGAGATTTTTCTTAGCCATTCTGAGACTTACCCTTTTGTTTCCGGTTCTATTTCCTTCAGTTTATGAATACAATCCAGCATTGCCTTCAGTGCCTCTTCTTCGTCTTCACCTTCACACTGGATCGTCACTTCTGTTCCCGGGCAGATTGGAAATGCAAGAAGACTCATAAGACTCTTACAGTTTCTCTCATGTTCACCGCTCTGCAGTCTGATGCGGGAACGGAATTTGTTTGCCTGGTCTACCAGCATGCTCGCCGGTCTCAAATGGATTCCTTCTTCATTCTGTACAATTATATTTTTACTTACCATAATCAGTTTCCCCCTGTCATACAGCTCCTAGTATAACATAAACAGAGTGCGTCTGCACGCACTCTGTAGAAGTTTCATATATTGTTAACAATTCTGTCACGGCTTACTGCCTTTTACTTCATCTTATTTGATGATCTCAAATAACGGCTTGCATGCCGGGTAGATCTGACGGAACTGCTGATATCTCTCTTCGTATTTTGCTACCAGTTCCGGCTCCGGCTCCACCGTTCCGATGATCTTCACAAGCTTGTCTGCTGCCGCTTCCACATTTTCATATTCTCCACAGGCAACAGCTGCCAGCATGGCTCCGCCCAGTGCCGGTCCTTCCTCGCTCTCGATCATATCTACTTTCAGATTCATGACATTTGCAATGATCTTTCTCCACAACGGGCTCTTAGCTCCACCACCACAGATCTTGGTGCGCTCAATCTTGATCCCCAGTGATTTTGCCACCTCCAGAGAATCCCGCAGTGCAAATGCCACACCTTCCAATACTGCCTGCGTCATATCCGCCCGGCTGGTATCCATCGTCATGCCAATGAATGTTCCTCTTGCATTCGGATTATTATGCGGGGAACGCTCGCCCATCAGATACGGCAGAAAATATACATGATTCTCGCCAAGCTTTGTGATAGCTTTCTGCTCCTGGGCATAGTCTTTGGTCCCGATGATCTCATCCATCCACCATTTATTACAGGAAGCTGCACTGAGCATGCATCCCATCAGATGATAATGTCCGTCTGCATGAGCAAACGCATGCAGGGCATTGTGCTTGTCTACGCCAAATTTTTCAGAGGAAATAAAAATCGTTCCGCTGGTTCCCAGAGAAATATTGCACATTCCATCACCAACAGTTCCGGTTCCCACTGCTGCCGCCGCATTGTCTCCGGCTCCGGCTGCCACCTTCACTGTGTGCGGAATTCCAAGCTCGTCTGCAATCGCCGGAAGCACGGTTCCCACGGTCTCATAGGATTCATAGACCTTTGCAAGCTGATTCTCTCTGACTCCGCAGATCTCACACATCTCCTTCGACCAGCAGCGGTTCTTTACATCGAAGATCAGCATACCGGATGCATCTGATACATCTGTACAGTGTACACCGGTCAGCCGATAAGCAATATAATCCTTCGGAAGCATGATCTTTGCGATCCGTGCAAAATTCTCTGGTTCCTTATTCTTTACCCACAGAATCTTCGGTGCGGTAAATCCGGTAAAGGAAATATTCGCTGTGTATTCAGAAAGCTTCTCCTTTCCGATCACATTGTTCAGGTAATCGCATTCTTCATAAGTACGGCCATCGTTCCACAGAAGTGCCGGTCGAATCACCTGATCCTCCTTGTCCAGGATCACCAGTCCGTGCATCTGTCCGCCAAAACTGATACCTGCTACCTCTGATCTGTCACAACCATCCAGCAGTTCTTTCAGTCCGTCCATCGTTCCTGCAAACCAGTCCTCCGGATTCTGCTCCGACCAGCCCGGATGTGGAAAATAAATAGGATATTCTCTGGAAACGATCTTCCTGATCTGTCCTTCTCCGTCCATCAGAAGCAATTTAACTGCAGATGTCCCCAGATCCACTCCAATATAAAGCATGTTATAACCTCCTCATTACTTTTACGCCCTTCCCCGCGTTTTGTTATTATATTACCGTTATCAGACTCTCTTTTCAACCGTTTGTATGTAATTTTTACAGAACATTCCATAAAGATCCGGGAGAATCTCTGATTCTCCCGGATCTTTATGGTTACACATATTTATCCTGTATATTCTCTATCCCGCATATGGAATGGATTCAAAATACTGGTCTTCGGTGATGCCGTTGATCTTGTGATAGAATTCAGAGTCACCTTCCGGCTCTGTATAATGGATCTCACCAGATACTTTTCCATCCGTCGTCTCAAACAGAGCGATTCCTGCATCGTTGGTGCCGGTGATGCGGATCTGTGTGCCTGTCTGCAGCGTAGTCTGTCCGCCATTGACAGATACAGGAAGCTCCCTGGTCACCGTCAACACACTATATGGATAATTATCTATATCCACCTGGAAAAATTCCTCATCCGGCACTAATTTTCCATCGTCGCCAATGCTGTATGTCATGCTGCACTGATAGCTGCCGAACACATTAACATTTTTCTTAAGCATCAGCATTCCATTTTTGCGGCCGCCGGCAGAGACACTGCCATCACCGAGGAACAGATTATCCTGCTGATCGGTCAGCTTCAGTTTGCCGTCCGTCACTTCATAGAGAAACAGTTCGTAGTCATCGGATGCATGATCTGCAACCAGCAGAACAAACACTCTGCCATCCTCCAGGTAGAGGATCTGGCTGTCACACAGGCGGTCAAAATATTCGGTCTGTTCTTTCTGTTCATTCAATTCAATGGTCAGAGTTCCACCGCCAAACTCATTTTTCTGATCCATGTAGACGTTGAGATCGCCGTAGTTCACCTGTGCGTTTCCAGAGTCTGTCTGAGCTGCAGCTGCGTCACTATTTTCGGTCTGCTGCACCCCGCCTTCCAGCCTGCTGGTGCGGATCTTTGTGACGGTTTCTTCCATCAACTCCCCATTACCTGCAGGTATGGTCTCCGGCGTAGTATAGTTCGGATTCAGGAAAGAAGCATAGGAGCTGTATGGAAGCGGCACGGTCACGGCTCCCATAGCATACGGACCTACTACATAAGGATTGAAGGTGACCATGATCCCCGACCCATTCAAGTACCAGTTAAATCCATCCTCACCTTCCCAGATCTGTTCTACCGTATCCTGATAATCTTCAAATAATCCATCGCTGTAATTTTCCTGCAGATATTTATCAATGTCCTTTGTGGCCTGATGACGGAACGAGGGCATGTCTGCCACAATGTCCTGGATCTTCAGTTCTTCGCCGGTCATGGTATCAAAGGTGGTTCCATAATATGCATAATCGCCATGAATCCCACCTGCATAATCATTATTGTAGCTTCTAAGACTGATCACCTGAGAATCTGCACGCATCACATTATAACTCTGAAAACTACTATAATAGTAAGAGTACGTACCTAAATCTTCCATGCCGGAGACCGTACTCATACTCTCCAAATCATTTTCCGCATATTCCGATGTCTTTTCTGCATTTTCCCAGAATGTGGATGCATCAGCCTCCGACCAGTCATTGATCTTCTTGGTGGCTGCATCATTTCCCGGAATATCCACCTGGAGCCGCTGTGTCTCCGCATGCATCAGCCACTTAGAACCATCATCGCTGTGCCAGTCCTTTTGCTGCTTCTCCATCTGGATCAGAGGGGCACCGGTTGCTGCCTGTTCCATATTCGCATCCGTCTGTGATCCATCGGTCTGCGTCTTGTCAGTCGCATTTTCTGACTGTTCCTGGTCTGCTGCCGTAGCCTGATCTGTGCTGTCTGTTGTGTCATTCCCACAGCCAGTCAGTGCAGCAGCCATCCATATGGCCATTCCAAGTAATAACATTCGCTTTTTCATAGGTTTCCTCCTCTTTTGCATATCGCTATTCCAAGTCATACATGTATCCATCAGGGGTGCATCCATAGTGCATTTTACAAATGCAGCTCTGTGTGCCCGGATCACTGTGTATCCAGTTCGATCTCAATATAATCGCCCAGCGCATGGGGCACTTCCATGCAGATCCACACTTTTCCATCTACCAGATAAGAATACCCATAAGGTGCTGTACCGTCTTCTGAGTAATCATAGCCAGCCAATGACTGCGCCAGCGCATCCGGACTGTCATAGATGGCTTCCAGCCGTTCCCGGAAATAATCTGCCAGATCTTCCTTCACATAATAACCGGTGCCTGCAAACATATTTTCTGCAAGCTTTTCCACATCCACATGATCCTTCAGGCGAATGCTCTCACCGGTGTTCAGGTCAATGTTGTAGGTGTATTTGAACGTGTATTCCTCTGGCGTATCCGGTGTATTTACCGTACCGTCCATCAGGATCGATAAAGTGTCCGGAGTCATGGTCTTCACCGTGTAAGTCACACGATAAGTTCCATTGCCCTCCCACTGATCCATGACTGTCTGCTCCGTTTCCAGCATGATCCGGTTCCATTTTTCCTGGATCCGTTCATCCCGGAAACCATCAATCTGCGGGCAGGAAATCTCCAGCCCGTCTCCGGTCAGCTTTTCCTCCCGGATCTGATAAGTTGCCTCCGTATACGGATACATTTCCAGATATTCTTCGTAAATGTTATGACCCGTCTTCAGCACTTTTCCGTCCACTGTCACCAACAGCAGTTCACTCTGGTAACAGTCAAGAAATGTATCTGTCAGACTTCCCATCACAATATATTCACCAGAAGAACCAAGCTTGTTCACATACTCTTCAAATGCCCGGTTCAGATCCAGCATAACGACCTTGTCCCCACCGTAAGTTCCAAAAGAAATGGAGTTGATCCCTGCATTTTCGTCCATTTCCAACGCCTCTGTCAGCTCCCGCATCACTGTATTTTCTGTGATCTCATTTACATAGACGGTGTGCTGCACAATATTTTCTGCGCTTTCATCTCCACTGTATACATGGAGCCTGATGCCCTCTGGCGTCTCCTCTCCTTCCGGCTTCACAACCTCTTCCACCGGCGTCACGGTCTCCTGCACCTCCGTCAGAAGCTCCGAGCCAGAATCCTTTTTCCCACATCCGACCATGCTGATACACAGCACCGCCAGCATCATATATTCTTTCCATTTTTTCATATAGGCAATCCCCCGTATCTATAGGGTCAGTTCTCTCTGATCCCTGTATGCAACTACCCAAGGTCACGCAGCTTGTATCGTTGCTTCTGTTTATTATATGAATTTCAGGCTTTTATTATAGCAAGAATATATTATATAACTATTACAAACTTCTTAAGTTTTGTGGAAGAGAGGGGGTGAATTTTGTCTCATTTTCATTGACCACATCCCCTCCGAACAGGTACAATAGAATTACCAATCAAAGGAGACTTTAAATGATGTTTCAGAATTTTTATCCGAATAAATTGATCCGCTCAGTCTATGAACTGAACTGGGAAGAATTGTCCAGAACCTATGGCGGCGTGATCTTCGACATTGACAATACACTGGTTCCCCATGGCGCAGCGGCTGACGAGGCGGCGATCCAGCTTTTTGCCCGGATCCATCATCTTGGCATGAAGACCATGCTGGTATCCAACAACGGCGAAACGCGGGTGAAGCCTTTTGCACAGCAGGTGCAGACTGGATACATCTACAAGGCGGGCAAGCCGAAGGTGGAAGGCTACAACAAAGCCATGGCGAAAATGGGAACCGACCCGAAGCACACCCTGTTCATCGGCGACCAGATCTTCACCGATGTGTGGGGAGCCAACCGGGCTGGCATCTACACCATGCTGACCCAGCCTGTTGACAAATCCACCGATGAGATCCAGATCGTGATCAAACGCTGGTTTGAGGGACCTTTCCGAAAGGAGAGATAGAAAATGAAGCTCATCTTTCATATTGATGTCAATTCTGCATTTCTGTCATGGACGGCATGCGGGCTGTTGGAGGAAGGTGGGGCAGATGACTCTGCATCCTGTGCTGACCTCACCCAGAAAAACACCCCTGATCCTGCAAGCGACGCCGCAGTCAACGCCCCGGCCACCACTCTCCCGGCCACCGACATCCGTGAGATCGCCTCTGTCATCGGCGGCAGCGAGAAGAGCCGCCACGGAATCGTACTGGCGAAGAGCACACTTGCCAAACAATATGGGATCGTCACAGGTGAGCCACTCTTTCAGGCCCGGCGCAAATGCCCGGGTCTGGTTGTGGTGCCGCCAAATTACCAGTTATACGTGCGAAAATCCGACCAGCTGATCCGCATGCTCCACGAATACACACCGCTGATTCAGCAATACAGCATCGACGAAGCGTGGATGGACATGACCGGCATCCAGGAAGCGCAGACAGACCCGGTGGGATTTGCCACAGGACTCAAGGACCGGATCCACCGGGAACTTGGATTTACGGTAAATATCGGCATCTCTGTCAACCATTTGCTGGCGAAGATGGGCAGCGAGCTTCAGAAACCTGACCGGGTACACACCCTTTTTCCAGAGGAAATCCCGCAGAAAATGTGGCCGCTTCCGGTGGATGAGTTATTTTTTGTAGGAAAAACTACCGCAGCCCATCTGCACAAGCTGGGCATCCACACCATCGGCGAGCTGGCGCGGACCGACCCGGGGCTTCTGGAAATGCATCTGAAAAAGCATGGACGTGCCATCTGGAAATACGCCAACGGCGGGGAACTGGATGCGGCAGTGTTCGAGCGCAGATCTTCCAAAAACAAAGGTTATGGAAATGAGACTACACTGCCGGATGACGTGACTGACATGGAAACTGCCTGCCAGGTGATTCTGTCCCTATGCGAGACCGTTGGTGCAAGACTTCGTCAGGATAATATGAAAATATCAGTAGTCGGCGTGCACGTGAAGGACAATTCTTTCACTGAGAGAAGTCGTCAGACCAGCCTTCGCACTCCAACCAATTCCACAAATCTCATTTATGAAGAAAGCCGACGTCTTTTCCGTGAATTATGGGATGGCAGGCCTCTCCGCCTGATCGGCGTGTTCACTTCCAAGGCAGAACAGTCCGAGTACGAGCAGCTGGACCTTTTCCAGACTGCAAGAAATGAAAAACAGGAGAAGCTTGATAAGGCCATCGATCAGATCCGTAAAAAATACGGCGAAGACAGTGTGCGCCGCGCCCGCTTCCTCGACGGCGAAATGAACCATATGGCAGGCGGTCTCAATAAAGAAAAAAGCCGCTATCGGCAGAGGCGGGAGGAATAAGTGAAAGAGCCATCCGAATCTATAACCTCTGCCTCCATACGGAAAGTTATGGGAATTTTTTCAGAAGAATCAAAATTGCTGGATCAGATCCTGATATGCCGCCATGTACACATTATAAGAAGCCACCGGTCAATGAGAAAGATATGCCCCCTGTCTACTTGACAGGGCACATCAGAATCGACCGATGGCTTCTGTTGTTACATCCTTTATTTCCACATAAATGTGATTGTCCGCATTTCCTCCCGCTCTACATAGTTGATACTGGAGATGCCTCTGCAGTAGTCCGCCAGTTTCTGATTATCTATGAATTCTTGTTTCACCTGAGCATAAACTTCATCTGTCGCACATTTGATGTCACCGGGCTTGCCATTTGCATAGCTGTCGGCCAGGATGTCACCGATTGATGCCTCGTTAAATGTAGTGAAGAAATGTCCTTCTTTGACATAATAATTGTCACTGACTTCCGTACACTCTGGAACATCAATATACATATCGATAGAATGTGTTTTCTCAATATCACGACTCGTTATATTCAGAAATGCATATGAGCAGTCACCCACTGTCTCGCTTGATGTGATGCCCCATGTGGCATCAAAGAAATACGGTGCTCCATCCAGATAAACCAGATTCCATGCATGAGGCTCATTTTCCGATGCACCGTATACGATCATGGACGGAAGATCCAACAATGACAGCATATACTGTGCTGCAGAAGCAATTCCGTTGCAGACAGACTCGCCAAATAAAAATACACTGAGAATATTCTGATTTTCTTTGGCGGAAAGATTGTATTTCACATTATAGACCAGCATTTCATAGACGTATTTGCTCTTCTCGTAATCCGATGCGCCGTCTGGAAGCTTCGCAAAATATTCGTCCACTGTCTGATCCACATAGCCCTGATAGAGCTCTTTGTCTTCCTTGGAAAACATGTATTTGGGTGAAAATGTGATCTCCGTCACCTGATCTCCTTTGGTCTTCAGCGTGTAATTGTAACCGCTGACCCAGAACAACTCGCCATGGTCGCTGGTGATCGCCTGATATGCCGGCGCCAGCAGATCCTCATTGGTGGTCGTAAGGCTGACACTTTCTTTGTACTGCAGACAAGCCGCCAGGATCTCATCGTAAGTCTGCTGCGTCTCAGCATCCAATGCTGACCGGGCAAGATTCTGTACACCTGCAGTCGCAGAAATGCTGCCGGATTTTCCCGACCCGGAGGACTCTGCATCCGCGCCGGTCGTGGCTGCGCTGGCATCTGCGCCAGTCGTGGAAATGTCCCCGGTCTCGTTTGCGGGCGCATCGGTTTCGTCTGGCTCGTTGGCTTCTGCCATCTCCCCTGACAAGTCAGCTGTACCTCCAGCTTTTGTATCTGCAAATACGCTGCAGCCACTACTTACAACTGTCATTGATATAACCAGCATTAACACTGATATTCTTCGTATTACACTCTTCATAAAATAGTTTTCTTCTCCATTTTGAATGCGGTGAGTGGGCGGCTTCCTTCCCCTCGGTGATGTTTTCTGGCTTAGTTTGGGCAGCTTTGCCGCGGTGCTGGACTTTGCTGCCCAATAGCTTCCCTCGCGGGAAGTTTTTTGCTCCTACTTTGGGCAGCATACGCGGCGAACCAAATGTGACGACGAACAGTTACATTTTCAAAAAAATGCCACTCCCTATTCTTATAGAAAGTGGCGTTTTTTGCAAAAGCACAAAATACTTATTTATTATATTTTGCTTCAATATTACAGATCTTCTGCACACGTTCTGCATGTCTGCCGCCTTCGAAGGTTGCTCCAAAAAACGCATCCAGAATCTTCACGGCTCTTGCCAATGATGTCCGAGGTGTCTGCGTGAGGTATTTCCTTATCCTTTCCTTGC